>Ga0222650_1000224_pt1 | contig 50153 bp, 51 predicted proteins | sample AntAcemetagen367_FD_179820 | JGI IMG/M metagenome (GOLD analysis project Ga0222650, IMG submission 179820) | Saline water microbial communities from Ace Lake, Antarctica - #367 | ecosystem: Environmental > Aquatic > Non-marine Saline and Alkaline > Saline | place: Antarctica: Ace Lake... | reverse complement strand
CGCCCTTGGTCTTTATCCATTTAGATGAATGCGATTTTACTTCTTCCACCAGCTTCATCAAGGCTATTTTCTTTGAGAGCATGCAGAGTATATGCACATGGTCGGTATAACCGCCCACTTTAAGCACGTGACATTCTAGGTTATTGCAGATGCCGCCCAGATAGCTATGCAGTTCTGCTTCTACAGGCGGATGGATAAGATGTTGCCTGTGCTTGGTGCTGAACACGAGGTGGATGTAGTTTTTTACGAGTGACTGTCCCATGGTTTATCGGTTCTATAGATGGGCTATGCCCAGATGGACTGCATCCAATCGATGGGCTACACCCATCGTTATCGTATTACGCCCCTTCAGGGCTGTGAATATATCGATTTACCTCATGAGCGAAGGGCGATGCCCCTCGCTTGTGTATAATGCCCTTTCAGGGCTATCAGTGCGTAGCCCTGAAAGGGCGTCATCCATCAACACAGGGTGTAAGCACTGTAATCTATGAGCCCTGTGGTTCTGCACCCAGCACAGAACCAAGCCCTGAAAGGGCGTGATATACGAACGATGGGTATCGCCCATCGAATAAGAGCATGGCTCTTAAGAGCCCTGAAAGGGCGTCATCCATCAACACGGGGTGTAAGCCCTGTGAATGAAAGGGCAGAATACATAAGCGAGAGGCATCACCCTTCGCTTATCGGTGGTACAGATGTCGGTAGCCCTGAAAGGGCGTGATATACAAACGGTGGGCATCGCCCATCGAATAACGGTATCGCTCTTCGCTTATCGGTTAGTACGTGTCGGTAGCCCTGAAAGGGCGTTATCTTCTAACACGGGGTGAAGCCCTGTGATTCTGCGCCTCGCGCAGAGCCAAGCCCTGAAAGGGCGATATACCTGTATTCGAGAACTCGGTGCTCTACCCGAGAATGAGCGCTATCGGTGCTTTACAACCGCTCCGAAACGAGTAAGATTATGTTTATTTTCGATCACTAACCAAATCAACTAAATGAGCTCTTGGAATGTTATGGGTGACTACCCAGATTACACAGCAATTGACAATAAAGTACAGTTTTATCTTAATGCCAATACAACCATGCATCCTGATAAATGGAAGACTCCGATAAATTGGGAGGGTTTTGTTGCTGGAGTTAGAGTTGAATTTACACAAATTCAAAAAAAAGCTGCCTCAGTTGAAGATTTTGATTTCAGTTTATTTCCTCAATCATTAGATAAGGCAAAGGTTTACATTGTCCAAGCAATCGACAAGAAACTTAGAACCATGGACTGATGTTAATACAAAAGCTGCAAAATTTTCTTTACCGGAGATTACCCAAACAAGAAAGTATCTAGGAGATATAGTTTTGGGCAGAAGTATCTTATGGCACTAGGGATAGCAATAAACCAAACAATCACTAAGAATGGTAATGAACGTTCGCAAAACTGATGAATTTTCACAGATTGAGTACCTACTAGAATGTCATCTAGAAGGAATAGAATCATTTGCTGATAAAATGGAAAGTCTTATAGTAAATGAAGCCAAGCAGGCAAAGGATGTTTATCAAAAGAGGATTGAAGCAGAAAAAGAGAATGACTTTTATAGTGATATACTTTACAATGATTTGTTAAATTCCATCAACCTTTATCCACAACTAATTCGAAAGCTGATTGTACAAGGATTGTTCTCCCTCATTGACAATTTTCTACGGAGACTTGCCGAACAGCAATTCAATAATCACGGAGGAATCCCAAGCTACATCAACACCTCAGGAAATGGCATCAGCAAAGCAAGAAAGTTCCTAGTAAAGTCGGCTAAAATAGATCTTACCGCAGTTGAGAACGAGTGGAAAAGAATAAAGAAGGCTCAAAACGTTAGGGATTACTTGGTACATAAAGAATCACACTCGCCAAAGAAAAAGGGCGAAGTGATAAAGATTTGTCAAGCACATGAGAATTTAGATTTTGACGAAAACAATTCCGAAGTGATTATTTCTTCAAGTGAATACATCTATGAAACAGTTAAAGACGTCAAAGTTTTTTGCTTGAAGGTTCTTGAGGAATTACGAAATAAATCATGTGTAAAGCCAATTCACTAATTTGCACAACAAAGCAATACTATCCATGAAGCACTTATGCGTACTCATTCTGTTTAGCCTGATTAACGGTAATCTTTTAGCGCAAGACCTTATTATTATGAGAAGTGGTCAAGAAATAGAAGCGAAGGTTTTAGAAATTGGGGAAGAGGTCAAATACAAGAAAAAGTCAAATATAGAAGGCCCAACTTACAGCGTAGACCGCGACTTTGTTTTCATGATTAAATACGAAAATGGAGAAAAAGATGTCTTCAGCATCGAGAAACCTGATTCGCCAGACCCGAAACCAGTCATAGACAAGCACGCTGGCTTGAAGTCCAAAGGTTTCACCAACATCACAAGTTTTACATTTGGAATAGGGTCAGGGTCAGTGGGAAATGACTTCTCATACGGTATGAGGATGGTTAATGGCTATTTAGTCAATCCACATTTCAGTATTGGACTCGGGGCAGGAATAGACAAATACAAGGAAATATTACTCATGCCTTTGTATGTAGATTTACGTGCAAACATTCTTAAAGGCAAGGTTTCTCCTTATGTGGCATTCGATGTTGGATACTCTATAGACGTTCTATTGGCGGGGAAGAGGAATGGACTTCAACGGATTAGTGGTGGTGTCCTAGTCAATCCTGAAGTAGGTGTTAAAATATTCGTTTCACAATCGACTTCGCTGGTATTTGGTGTTGGATATAGATTTCAGCAGTATGTTTTAAATAGGAGCAGTGCACAGCCTGAACAATTGGGGCATCTGGCGGATATGAAGATTGGCTTGACATTCTAGCTGTGCTTCAGATTTGTCTTTTGTCGTTATGCTGCTTTCATTCCTGGTTTTTAATCTTGGTTGTTAGTCCTTGATGCATCTAGATGAGCCTCCAAGCCGAGTATAACTATAGCCATGTTGTATTCGCTGCGTGTCAAACATCAAAGCCCTAGTCCATGCCCTTTCCGAACCAACCCCGCCCGAGCAAGTGTTCCAACGTATCTCTTGTGCGGTAATCAACACAATCAGTTTGTAACGAATCTTTAAACACCCTCATCATCAACCATCTATTCATCCCCTATCCCAAAGCATCCGTCCCTTTGCGCCTTCGCACCTTCGCGAGAAAAAAATGAGCGTAGCGAATCTCCTTACCCTCCTTTTCTCTGCGTGCAAAAACCCCATGAGCTGCCTGTGCTGCCTGTGCTGGCTCTGGGTAGGCAATCAAACTTATTTGTCCCTACCCTTTCTTCATTTCCAACCAAACAAGCCCGTTCCACTTTTTCCCATGAAGGCATTTTTCAAAGAAACTGAAGACTTGAATCTGTGGTTTAAGAATTCATCACTTCGGTTTTGCTTCATCCCCAAATAGAATTTCATCTTAACTTTGCTTTATGAGCCGCATTCTGAAAGTAGATAGCAAAGACCCAAATAAAATTAACCTGCTACTGAAGGTAGCACGAGAAATGGGCATCCGTATTTCCGAAGCTGATATGGAAGACAGCGAAGACACCGCATGGCTGAAATTGGCCGAGCAGCAGTTGGAAGAAGAATGGAATGACAAGGCCAACGACCATTGGGATGATTTCTTTAAAAATGCACCAGCGGCCTGATGTACAGCCAAGGAGATATTGTAGCCGTTGATTTTCCATTCACAGACGGAAGTTCAAGCAAGAAAAGACCTGCCATTGTTATTTCCAATAGCAGCATTGCAGCTACAGGCGATGTCATTATTCTGATGGTGACATCCAAGACAAGTGGTACTGCTCCCATGGTAAACCTCACTCCTAATCTCCTCACCAGACCATTGCCGAAGAACAGTTTTGCCAAATGCCATCGTATCTATACTATTGACAGTAACTTGATTGCGGCCAAATACAGTCAGCTGACTGAAGAAGGAATGGAGTTGGTGAGGAAAGAAATTCTCTCGGTGATAAAGTAAACGATTGGCTTGACGGAAATTATTTTCTCACTCGCAATAACGTTACCTACCCTGCTGCTCCCCCACCCCAACAACAAAAAAAACCGCCTCGCGTGGGACAGCCTCCTTTTGGAGCCAATCAGCAATAACCCTGCTCTCCGAGCTCACTGTATCCTTTCAATCACCCAACCCTTATCATAAAGCAAAGTCTCACATTTCCATTCGCGGCCTAGTTTACCCGTCATGCGTTTAATGGCCGTTATTGGAGCACGTTTCTGTTTCCAATCCTGTGGTTCAAGTAGTATGATCTCGCCAAGGGTCATTCCAAACAAAATACCACGCAACCAGCTCAACCGCTTGTTCGGGCGTTTCGGCATGGCAGCCGCTTCCTCTTTTGTTATTCGTTTCATGTTATGGTTCTTCCTGAGCCTAGTCGAAGGCGCTATTTCCATTACTAAACGAACAAAACCAACCATCTATTGTCCATCAGCTACCATTGGCCTTTCTTATAATCATATCGGTCTTTCGGTAAGTTCCGTAGGTCTTACTGTTAAGACCATGGGTCTTTCAATATCAACCATAACTGATGCCCTAGGTACCATCGTCATTACTATAAGAACCAAGTACAAATCAATAGATACCATCGTTCTTCCCATATCGTCCATGGTACAGCCAGTATGGGCCAAGTAAGAACCCATAATCACTTTCGCTATCGTCAAAACGCAACATCTTCACGCTTACAGAAACAAAAACGCCCATCCGACTTAGTCGGACAGGCGTTTGTAATTGTTTTGGTAGAGATTGTCTATTATCCTTCCAGCGCAGCTGCTCCACCAACAATCTCTAGGATTTCGTTGGTAATGGCGGCTTGTCTTGCCTTGTTGTAAGAAAGCTTCAACTCCTTCAATATGTCAGAGGCGTTGTCTGTTGCTTTGTGCATAGCCGTCATTCGAGCCCCATGCTCGGCAGCATAACTATCTAGTGTTGCTTTATAAAGCTGAGTTTTCAACGAACGAGGAATCAAATCAGCAATGATTTCTTCTTTCGCTGGTTCGAAGATGTAATCGGTAGAAGAAGTCTTTTCTGTTGCTTCTGGTGGCGCAACAGGCAAGAACTGCTCAGCTACACAATTTTGCGTTGCAGCATTCTTAAACTGGTTGTAAACCACATCTACACGGTCATACTTTCCTTCAACAAAAGCTTCCATAATGCTTTCAGCAATTGGAGCAATTACATCAAAAGTTAAGGTGTCATAAACGCTATCGTTACGCTCAATTACGTTGAACTCACGTCTTGCCAAAAACTCACCAGATTTCTTTCCAATAGAAAGAATATCAATTTGTTTTCCAGCATAAACGCCACCTGCAAGAGCTAAAACCTTCTTATTCACGTTTGAGTTAAAACCACCACAAAGACCACGATTCGAAGAAACAGCAACAAGAAGGACTTTTTCTATCGGACGTTCGGTTGAGTAAGATCCACCTTCCGAAGAATCCAAACTTGCGCTAAGGTTCTCCAAAATCTCCTTCAACTTGCCAGCATAAGGACGCATACGTGTAATTGCATCTTGCGCTCTTTTAAGCTTGGCAGCAGAAACCATCTTCATGGCAGATGTAATCTGCATGGTAGAACCGATGGAGGTAATCCTTTCGCGTACTTCTTTTAATCCAGCCATTTTTGGTTATCGGTTATTGGTTCTCGATACGATTTTCGTTCCTCAAATCACTCGAACTGACAAATTGGGTCACTTCGAGTGATTCTGACGGAGGAAGAATTGTATCGAGAAGTAACATTAGCTGATTAGTATTTGCCAGCTAGGTCAGCAGCAACTTTTTCAAGTACTTCTGTAACCTCAGGAGTCAATTTACCAGCTTTAAGTGTGTCAAGAACATCTCTGTGCTTAGCATCCATGTAATCCAAGAACTCAGACTCAAACCCACGAACCTTCTCAACAGGAACTTTTCTCAAAAGACCTTTTGAACCAAGGTAGATGATGGCAACTTGCTTCTCAACAGAAACAGGAGCGTATTGTCCTTGCTTCAAGAGTTCCACGTTACGCTTTCCTTTTTCAAGAACGTTCATGGTAGCAGCATCAAGGTCAGAACCGAACTTAGAGAATGCCTCCAACTCACGGTACTGTGCTTGGTCAAGTTTCAGTGTACCTGCAACCTTCTTCATCGACTTAATCTGAGCATTACCACCAACACGCGATACCGAAATACCTACGTTAATTGCTGGACGAACACCTGCGTTAAACAGGTTAGACTCCAAGAAAATCTGACCATCTGTAATCGAAATTACGTTGGTCGGGATGTATGCAGAAACGTCACCCGCCTGTGTTTCAATAATTGGAAGTGCGGTCAAAGAACCACCACCTTTCACTTTTCCTACCAAGGAAGGAGGAAGGTCGTTCATCTCCTTCGCAACATTCGTATCGTTAATAATCTTGGCAGCACGCTCAAGAAGTCGGCTGTGTAAGTAGAAAACGTCTCCTGGATAAGCCTCACGACCTGGAGGTCTTCTCAAAAGAAGAGAAACCTCACGGTAAGCAACGGCTTGTTTCGACAAATCATCATAAATAATCAATGCTGGACGACCGGTATCACGGAAATATTCTCCGATGGCAGCACCTGAGAATGGGGCGTAAAACTGAAGTGGTGCTGGGTCAGAAGCAGTTGCAGCAACAATAACTGTGTAAGCCATGGCGCCAGCGTCTTCCAACACCTTCACAATTCCAGCAACGGTTGAACCTTTCTGGCCAATCGCAACATAGATACAGAATACAGGCTCGCCTGCATCATAAAATTCTTTTTGATTGATGATGGTGTCAATCGTAACAGCAGTTTTACCAGTTTGACGGTCACCAATGATAAGCTCACGCTGACCTCTTCCGATTGGAATCATCGCATCAATTGCTTTGATACCTGTTTGAAGTGGCTCAGTTACTGGCTGACGGTATATAACGCCCGGTGCTTTACGCTCTAAAGGCATTTCAAAAAGCTCACCAGTAATTGGTCCTTTGCCATCAATTGGCTCGCCAAGTGTGTTTACAACACGACCTAGAAGGCCTTCACCTACTTGGATAGAAGCAATCTTTCCTGTACGCTTTGCCGTTGAACCTTCAGCGATTCCACTTGAAGAACCAAGTAATACTGCACCAACGTTATCTTCCTCCAAGTTGAGGATGATTCCGCGAGTACCTCCGTCAAATTCGATAAGCTCACCTGCTTGAACGTTTGAAAGACCGTAAATACGAGCAATACCATCACCCACTTGGAGTACGGTACCTACTTCTTCCAGTTCAGCTTCACTTTTGTAGCCTGAGAGTTGCTCTCTTAAAATACCTGAGATCTCTGCTGGGTTGATGTCTGCCATTTTATTAGTGTTAGTTCGTCCGCCTAAGGCGGACAGCTTTATTAAATTCCTTTAGCGAATGAGTTATTCTTGAATTCTTGACGGAGGTTACCAATTTTACTCAAAATCGAAGTGTCCAATTGTTTGTCGCCAATGCGGAGAATGAAACCTCCAATAAGTTCTGGGTTAATTTCCATTTCTAGTTCAATCGTTCCTCCGCCAACTTCTTTCAAAACGAGGTCTTGAATTTTCTTCTTGGCATCGTCTGCAAGGACAGCCGCAGAAGTCACAACAGCAGTTGTAATTCCTTTCATTTCCTTGTATTGCGCGATGAATGCATCAGCAATTTCAGGTAATGCACCCTCTCGTCTGTTCTTGGTAATTAGGTTGATGAAAAGCATAGTCACTTCGCTTACGTTTTTGCCGTAAACAGAGGTAAGAATACTAATCTTCTTCTCAGTATTAACCACCGGGCTTTTGAGTAGAACAACAAGATCACGATTTTCAGAACAAGTCTTTTTGATCAACAGCATATCGTTGAAAGCCTCTTCCAAATTTCCCTTTTCTGCCACAAGGCCTAGAAGCGATTTCGCGTATCGTGTTGCAACCTTTGTCTGAGCCATTTTAGTTCAGCTTGATGTCTGCTAAAAGTGAATCAACAAGTTGTTTTTGCTTTGCAGCATCTCCCAACTCATTTTTCAAAATCTTTTCTGCGATGTCTACAGAAAGCGTAGCAACATGATTCTTGATTTCAGCCATTGCAGCTAATTTCTCGGTTTGGATGTTCTCACGAGCAGAAGCAACGATTTTATCAGCTTCAGCTTGAGCAAGACCTTTCGCGTCAGCAATCATCTTCTCCTTCATCTCTTTGCCCTCTTTAAGAATGGTGTCGCGCTCTTCACGAGCTTGCTTCAAAATGGCTTCGTTTTCAGACTGAAGCTTTGCCATTTCGGCTCTTGCATCATCCGCAGAAGCCAACGCGTTCTTAATGCTTTCTTCACGCTCCTTGATTGTCTCAAGAATTGAAGGCCAAGCAAATTTTCCAAGACCGATCCATACTACCAAAAAGGCGATGGTCATCCAAAAGATGAGTCCTAATCCAGGTGTTACTAATCCCATTTTATAATCTTTTTAATCAATCCTTTCAATCTCATGAGAAACCCCAACAGAGCTGACCAACCGTCAGCTCTGGGGTTTCAAATTCTTGGTTTGTTCTAATTACTTAAGCGCAATCAAAAGACAAACAATGATTCCGAAGAATGCAGCACCTTCAACAAGAGCCGCAGCAACAATCATGTTAGCACGAATGTCACCGATAGCTTCTGGCTGACGAGCCATAGACTCAAGAGCAGAACCACCGATTCTGCCGATACCGATACCAGCACCGATTGCAGCTACACCAGCTCCGATTCCTGCACCCATGTAAGCGTTAGCTAGGTCTAAAAGAATTGTTAGAATTTCCATTGTGGATATATTAAAGATTAATTGATTACTGATTAATGATGCTCTTCAACCGCTGCACCGAAGTAAAGGGCTGACAAAAGCGTGAATACATAAGCTTGTAGAAAGGCAACAAGAATTTCCATGATGTTCATGAAAATGGAGAATGCTAAAGACACGATTGAAACACCGAATCCTGCACCTGTACCGTACTGATTGGCAAAGATGAAAATCAAACTCATAAATGCGAGAATGATAATGTGACCTGCCGTAATATTGGCGAAAAGTCGAGCGCACAGCACAATAGGCTTAATGAAAACCCCCATAATCTCAATAGGAATCATCAAAGGGTAAAGCCATAATGGAATGTCTGGGGCCAACAGGTGCTTCCAGTAATATTTGTTTCCGCTTACATTAGTAATAACGAATGTGAACAGGGCCAACACAAGTGTTACCGCTATGTTCCCGGTAACGTTGAATCCACCAACAAATGGAATCAGACCAAGCATGTTGGCCGTCCAAATAAAGAAGAAGATTGTCAATAAATAAGGAAGGAATTTCTCGTATCGCGGACCAACAGATGGCTTCGCAATCTCGTCTCTTACAAAAAGAATAATCGGCTCCATCAACGACTGCATTCCTTTCGGAGCTTCATTCGGGCTTCTTTTATATGACTTCGCAATACTCATGAACACGAAGAACATGATGAGAACAGTTAAAAGAATTCCAAAAGTTGTTTTGGTGATGGAGAGGTCAATGAATGAACCAGATGCTCCAGAGAAAATACCAGCAAGGCTTTCTTCTGAATAACCTAAACTCAGAGCCTCTTCAGTGTGAATCTCTTCAGATTCAGCATAAGGATTGTTTTCGCCTAAGCGATAGATGTGTTCGTGGTTTAAGATGTATCTGTTTTTAGCAGCATGGCCGTGGTGGAAAGCAGACGACATAAAAACGCTCAAACCATCATCTGCACTGTAAAGAATAATTGGCAGAGGCACGCTTATGGGATGACCACCAATATCCATTAAGTGAATATCATGCGCATCTGTTACGTGATGCATAATCATTTCGCCAGCATCAAATTTTGCGCTTTTCGCGTGCGAATCATCAGAACCTGCATCGCCATGAGCGTCATACCCATCGGTAGTTTCCGCAACCACGTGCTCTTCAGCGGTTTCGGTTTCGTGACCATCACCATCTTCTGAAGCCAAGATGCTTCCTGATGTTAAAAAGGCAAAGGAAAGAAGAAGGAAAAGAGGCTTAAAAGCCATGTAAATACTGTGTTTTTGCATCACCAAAAAAGAGGTTTTATACTGCTCGATTTTCAGGGCGCAAATATAGGCAAAACTTAAACGAATATTACAAGGTCTTTTGAGCGTTTTTTTTGGATCGTTAAACGACCCGGAAAATGCTCGGTAAAACGGATGGATATCAGTCTTTCTGCTTTAGAAAAGAAAGTGCTGAGGTCACTTCCAGAGCGGTGTAAACCACATAAAGAGTCAGAAAAGTGATGATAACAGGAGTGGCGGAATCTTTGAAAATGAAGACGTAAACGCCCAATGCAATGATGTAAACCATCATTTTCAATCCCGTGATTGCCATAAAATAGGTTGGAAAAAGCTGAGGCCTTTCTTTGGAAGCTTTAACGGTAAAATGATGGACTGCTACACTCGTTCCGAACATGAACATACCGCAGTAGGAAATATGAATAGATTGTAAAGGAAGGGTAGTGAACTCACTCAGAAGAATCACAATTACCATTGTGACCACATAAACAATAAACGCTTTTACAGAGTACTTCATCCTTTTAAAAGGTCTTTAACGGCAAAATACATAGCTAAAATAACACTGAGAATCGTCAGTCCACCTGTAAAAACAGGTGTTTCATTTTGTAGGTATTCATCAAGTTTTTTACCGCCTAGAGCACCGGCAACAATGATAAGAGCCATTTGTGTGGCCATTGAAGAATACTTGATAAAAGCGTTAGGCTGTTTTTTCTTGCCGCTGCTCTTCTTGTCTTGGCTTTCCGGCATTAGAAATATCTTTAACTACTCCGCCCATACTGCACGATCCGCTGAATGAAGCTCCTGGCTCAATTGCCAATTTCTTTGTCACAATATCACCATGAACTTTAGCCGTAGATTTCAACGATAATAGTTCTGAAACAAACACGTTTGCGTTAATGCTTCCTTCGATTTCAGCATTCTGGCAACGAATTTCACCATCAACTGAACCGCTAGCCCCAATCACAACACGACCTTGACATTCCAGTGTGCCTGTAAGCTTGCCATCAATCCGAAGGTTTCCTTTGGCTTTGATGCTGCCCTCTATTACAGTATCACTGTTTATATGATTTGGCATTCCCGAACCAGAACTACCTTTTGAGCTTTCGCTACTTGTTTTGCTATTGAACATTTTTCCTTTCCCTTTGTAACTTGCCCCACTCAAACAGCATTGCGCTGGCCTTTATGAAGAACTGCAAAGGTAATAATCCTATGTAAGTAGTTGTTTTTACGCATGTTGCATTAACAATCGTTATTAAAATTTTAGATGGCAGACAACCCGATTAGAGCACATTTTAAAGCACAAATAGGTGCAGATGTGGCAATTTCACCTCCTGGTTTTAGCGAATGGCTTCAATTTAAGATGATTGAAGTAGAAGATGATTCAATTATTGTAGAAGTGGTTGTAAGACCTGAAATGTGTAATCCTGCAGGAACGCTTCATGGGGGAATCCATTCGGCCATTTTGGACGAAGTAATTGGAATGACCGTGGCGGCCATGGGAAACGACACGCATTTTGTCTCCTTAAATATGACAACCGATTATTTGCGTGCCGCGAGGGCTGGGGAAGTAATCCGCGCCACAAGTCAGGTAATTAGAAAGGGAAGAACAGCCATTCATCTTATTGGCCAACTAACCAACGCAGAAAGCAAAGAACTTTCTCGTGCTACGCAGAATATGGTTTCTGTAGGTAAGCCCATGAAGATGTGATTACAGTATTCTTATCTTCGTTAAATCAATAATCTTATGCAATTCCATTGAACAAGTTCCTTCAAAAACAGGACAATCGAAATGTTTTGGCAATTGTGCTATTAGCTATTGTTGTACGATTGTTAATTCTTCCTTGGTCTCAGACAGTACATGCCGATGCTGTTAGCCGTGTTTTTCTCGCCTTAAATTGGCTTTCAAACCCGCATTACATTACGGATGGTTATTGGGGCCCACTTCACCATTATTTGAACGCCCTTTTTCTTTGGATTTTTCCGGGGTGGATTATTGGCCCCAAGCTATTGAACATCATTTTGGCATCACTTACGGTAGTTCCTCTATATGGCTTCACAATGAGCTTATTTAGTAATAGGAAGGGGGCTGTTTTCGTGGCGCTTATCTATGTGTTCTGCCCCATCGTAATGAGAAATAGCTTTCAGTCTTTAGCAGGTATTTCATACGCTTTCTTTGTCGTCTCATCCATGTTTTTTCTTGCCGAAGGCTTAAGAAAAGATGGCAATCTGGGATATGCAATTTTGGCCGGTTTTGCAATAACGTTGGCTGCTGCAACGCGTTACGAAGCCTGGGTAATCATAGCCACGTTTACGCTTGTTTCATTGCTATTTAAACAATGGAAATTCACAGTTGTGTTTTGGATTTTTGCCATGATTTTTCCAGGAAGCTGGATGATTGGAAATCAGATTGAGTTTGGAGATTTTCTTTATAGTGTAAATCAAAATGATGTATGGAACATTCAGAGGGAAGGGATAAATGATAATGTTGATGCTGTTTTGCTCATGCAACGAAAGATATTCTTCCCGCTATCGTTCATTCAAAATGTGTCGCCTATAACTGCCCTGCTTCTTCTTTTTGGACTTGGTTGGGCGATTACGAAACGAAAAATTACTCGAGCTCAGCTTATTTGGCTGATTCCGTTTTTAGTGATGGCTACCATTTTTATGCAAAAGTCGTATGCTGGGACTTTGATGATGCAAAACCGATTCACCCAGACGTGGATTATTCTCCTACTTCCGTTTACAGCGTTAGCCTTTATCAATCCAAATTTTACCAAGCTCAAAAGTGCCCTAATGACAATTGCTGTTGTTACACTAATGCCGCTATCCTTCTTTTGGGGGCTTCCAAAATATCAGGAATGGTTTGGAGATGGGAATCTGGCAAAGGCAATGGAAAACCTTGCGCTATCTAGCGCTCGCGAGCTTGAAAGCATACCATTACTCAGAAGTCCGGACACAGAACTCTTGGTGACTGCCATTAATGCTAATAAGCAAGGAAGTGGTCTGGTTTTGGATTTCATAGGATGGGATCAGACCTATTATACCGCTCTTCGAGCACCAGTTAGAAGCTACATTACCGATGGTGCTAAGCATGGAGAGGTTGACTACCCTAGATTGAATGACTATTTAAGTCGAAACCCTGAAGGACTGATTGTGCTTGGCCGTTTTGGTCGTTTGAATCAAAGTATGACTATCTATAGTTCTGCACTCGGTTGGAAAGCAATAAATAAATGGTTGAGCTTTGAACTGCTTTTGGAAACCAAAGGAGAAAAGCTGTTTGCTTATCACGTTTTAGATTCATCGGAAACGAATCGATTAGAGTTTGATTCAATCTCAAATCCTTTGTTCAGTCAAGAGCGGGACGCAGCATTTTTTGAGCAAATGATTCGTTCAGACCTTAGTTGGTTTAACAAGATGAAGCGGTCATCGTTTTGGGACGGAGAACCGTTGGATACAACCTTGGCTAAAAACGCTAGATATATGGTTTGGTCAGAAAACTAGAAACAATAAATGCGTAAGCTTTCAGCCGTCATAATTACCTATAACGAGGCGCGCAATATTAAGCGTTGCATCGCTTCATTACAAGATGTGGCAGATGAAATTGTGGTGATTGACAGCTTCTCTACCGATGCCACGCCAAGCATTTGCAAAGGCTTAAATGTTCAGTTCCATCAGCGGGAGTGGAAAGGCTACAGCAAGCAAAAGAACTATGGTAATGGACTTGCGTCAAACGACTGGATTCTTTCCATAGACGCTGATGAGGTGCTTTCGGAAGAACTGAAAGGAGCCATCATTTTTGAAAAGGAAAACGGGAACGGATTTAATTATTCGTTCAATCGACTGACAAATTACTGTGGCAAATGGATTAAGCATTCGGGTTGGTATCCTGATACAAAAGTTAAAATGTTTAATCGAACTGCGGACGATTGGCAGGGCGAGGTTCATGAAACACTTACAGTAGATTCAAACACAGTAAAAAGGCTGAAAGGTGATTTGCTTCACTATAGCTATAATTCGGTTAGCGACCATGTGAATCGAACCGATGTGTATTCAACATTGGGTGCAAAAGAACTTTTTGAGAAAGGCAAGAAGGCGAGTCTGGTGAAATTGCTGTTTAATCCATGGCTAAAGTTTAATAAGATGTATTTCATCAAACTTGGTTTTTTGGATGGAATGGCGGGGTTTACCATTGCGCTTATTACCGCACATGGCACATCCCTCAAATATATCAAGCTGTACTATTTGGTGAAGAACGCAAGCTGATGCAGTTCTCCGTTCTCATACCAACTTGGAATAATATCGAGTTTCTGAAATGCTGCGTGGATAGCATTCGCAAGAACTCCATTGCGCAGCACGAAATTCTCGTTTACGTAAATGAGGGTGTTGACGGATCAGCCGATTGGTGCAAGAAGGAAAACATCAAATTCATCCATTCCAAAAAGAACGTTGGCGTTTGCACATCACTGAACGCACTATTTGAAATTGCGACCAAAGACATCGTTTGCTATGTGAATGACGATATGTATTTATGCCCAAATTGGGACGAGCCGTTGATAAAGGAGATTGGAAAGATTGGGCATGAGAAGTTTTATCTCAGTGCCACCATGATTGAGCCTGAGGATACCGGAAACAAGTGTGTGCTGGCTCCGTTTCCTTTCGGAAAAACGCCTTCAGAGTTTAAAGAATCTGAATTGCTTACCGCATTGCCTAAAATGAGTAAGACAGATTGGAGCGGCAGTACTTGGCCGCCAAACCTTATGCACAGAAATATGTGGTTGGCAATTGGTGGATATGGTGAAGAGTTCAGCCCTGGTTTGTATTCAGACCCTGACGTAAGCATGAAATTGTGGCAACAGGGCGTTCGGGTTTTTAAAGGTTTGGGTGAAAGCCGAGCGTATCATTTCATGTCAAAATCTACGGGTAGGGTTAAGATGAATGATGGCAAGAAAACCTTCCTTAAAAAGTGGGGTGTGAGTTCTAGCTGGTTTGTTAAAAAGGTGTTGAAGCAAGGACAATTGTATACAAGTCCGCTACCAGAAAAGAAGATTAGTCCGAATTTGAAGGACAGGCTGAAAGGACTAATGAGCTAATCTGCTGTTTCTGCAAACGCTCTTCTCACAATAAGAAACGCGTTGAAAAATGCAAACAGGGTTACGCCTGACTGGCGATCAAACGTGTTGTCTGTGAGAAAGGAAACCACCATTAAAAGGGTAAAGGCTACGTACAGATAATCTTTTCGGTAAAGAAAAAGTGGATAGATAAGCGAAAGCAAAAGAATGATGATTCCCACAATGCCTAACGTAATTCCTATGGTTAGAAACTGATTGTGCGAGATGCCTTGAAAACGTTTTTCCATACCACGATCATCCATGGCGTAGGCTTGTTTGTAAGTATCAAAAACATCACCAGTTCCTACTCCAAGTAGCATGTTTTCTTGGAGAATAGACCAGCCGATTTGAGCATAAACCCACCGTTGCAAAGTAGAAGAATTGTTGGCATTCTGCTTCCACGAATATTCTTCAAAAGCCCAAAAAAGCTGGTCAATCCTTCTCGAAATCCCCAATTTATCGGTGTATAGATAGTTGGTGAAACCATGCTCTATATTTGAAATATCTTGGGGTGACAACTGATGAATGCCAACCGAGTCCTTCGTCAAACCTTTTGAGGTTATGTACCGAACTGCGGTAAACCGAATTGACTGGTCTTTTTTGTCCAACGTATCAAAACCTATGCTGCTAAGTTTTAGCCATTCGTTGCGTAGTTCATCCCAACACACATAGTTCCAAACACGATGTCCATTTTCTCGATACAACTCATCTTTTTGGTGTGTGTAAAACCGTCCGTTTATTGTTTTTACTTTCTGCGTTCTATAATCAACAGGCACTTCCTGAAAGTGCTTAACAGCAATCTCATTTACATACAAAACACCTGTAATTATGAGTAGGAGAACACCAAATAAAGACGCGGTTTTTAGCAAACGATTTCGCTGCTTTTTCAATAACCATAAAAGACTAAAGATTAGAAGTGCGGCAAAAGCTGCGTAAGCTGTAAATGCTTCTAGTATCACTAAAAACCAACCAATCCAGATTATTGTCGCAAGACAAAATGCTTTTTCAGAAATAGTCCATTCATTCCATTTTGCGTAAAGCGTGTATGCTAAAATGAAGAAAGAAAAGGTGAGCATCAACCCAAATCGGATGTGAGAAATGAATAGGGAGATATGACGTTTATTTAATAGCTCTCCTCCCCACAACTCAAAGTAGCGCCCAGCACCGAAAACGGTTCCTACAACCGAAGCCATGATGAATAGAAATAGAATGCTTTGTAGCCGTTTTTTGTCTGGAAGCTTGCTGGTAAAAAGAAGTAGGGGCATAAGCAACAAGGGGAGCTTTATCCGAAGCTCTTTTAACCCGTGGCTGATGTTTTCTGTCCAGAGTAACCCAAAGCAGAACATCAAGAATGTAGCGACAATGAAAAGTGAAAGTGGATTCGTAAAAAACTGCTTTAGCCGCTTGGCGTACTGCCCCTCAAGTATCCAGTTTCCGGCAAGCACGAATGTGCCAACACTAACCAGAAAAACGGAAAGCGGAAGCCCCATGGCAATCATAGCCATGCCCCAAAAAGTAATGTTTCGGTGTTGGTTGTCGGTCAGTTTCGGCATTAGGGGCTAACCTTGTTCAAGAATCAATCTGAACTTGTATCAGATAGAATGCGCTTGTATTCCGTTTCATCTGCCAAGATTTCCAACGCTTTTTTCACATCCTCATCATCTTCCAACATGGCTTCAATACGGCCTTTTTGGTGATAATAGCGAGATACAATTTCACCACGTAAAAGGCTTTTCACTTCCTCTTTAAAATCTTCCATATCCTTAGTTTTGTTATGCTGAACCTTGGATTCTAGCGCAGTGAATTCTGCTTCAATTCGTTTAAAATATTTTTCTTCTTCAGCCACTTCCTTCAGCTTTTCCATCACCTTTTCGCTGTCGGTTGAGTAATCAAACTCTTTGGTATCTAACCATGAATCGAATTCGGCTAAGAGTTCATCGTCAACATTAAACTCCTTAACTGGAGCAATTTCTTTGTGGTTGTGGCGATACTCCGTTGCAAAATCGAAATACAACATTTTCAGCCCCAAGTTGAATGCAATATCCGACAATGGCATTGGCTTCACTTCCACATCCGGGTTAATTCCTCCACCATCAAAAACAGGCCTTCCAGCCTTGGTTTCATATTTGGTAACGAGAGAGTCAGGAACTTTCCCTACGCTGCCATCTTCGTTTCTGTTTGAGTAATCCAACGCTTGAATACATCGGCCACTTGGTATATAATATTTGGCCGTTGTCACTTTTAATTGAGAGTTGTAGCTCAACGGTCGGGTGGTCTGAACTAATCCTTTTCCGAACGTTCGCTGACCGATTATTACGCCTCGGTCTAAATCCTGAATAACTCCAGAAACAATTTCGGAAGCTGAGGCTGAACCGCGGTTGACTAACACGGCTAAAGGCATGTCTTCATCTAGCGGGGCTTGTGTGGCTCTGTAATCTTTATTCCATTCTTCAACCTTGCCTTTTGTACTCACAATCATCTCCCCTTTTTGAACAAAAAGGTTGCTCAGTGCAACAGCTTCTTTCAAAAGCCCACCTGGGTTTCCGCGAAGGTCAAGCACCAATTTCTTCATGCCTTTCGCTTTCAATTCAACTACCGCATCTTTCACATCTTGTGAACAATTATCGGTGAAACTTGAAAGGTTCAAATAGCCAACTTCGTTATTCAACATTCCCAAGTACGGAACACTTTTTATCTGAATTTCTTCTCGTTGAATCGTTACATCAAACGGCTTATCCACACCAAAACGTTTGATTTTCATCTTCACTTCCGTTTGAGGTTGCCCCTTCAAAAACGAACTAATATCACCCGTAGATTTTCCTTCAATAGATTTTCCGTTCACTTCTAAAATCTCATCACCTGCAAGTAATCCTGCTTTCATAGCAGGAAAACCTTCGTACGGTTCTGCAACCACAACTAAGCTGTCTTTTTTTCGGATTAGGGCTCCAATACCGCCATACTGACCAGTGGTCATGAAGCGGTAATCCTCAATATCTGTTTCGGGAATGTAGGTGGTGTACGGGTCGAGCGAAAGAAGCATTCCATCGATTCCTTTTTCGACTAAATCGCCAGGGTGCGTTTCATCTACATAATAGAGGTTTAGCTCTTTGAAAAGCGTGATGAAAATGTCAAGGTTTTTGCTAATCTCGAAATAGGAATCAACGTAACTACTTGTGAGTAGCGAAAGAAGAACCACGGGAATAATGATTAAAACGCCTCTTACTCGTTTAAATATCTTGGATGCTTTCATGCTGATAATGAGTTCAATTTTTCGAAAATCCGCTTCATGGTTTCATTTAAATCTCCATAAACGGGGATGTCGTTGCCAATGTAAACAAACGCTAGAGCAAAATATTTCCCCTGAGCTTGAAAAACTTCAATTATTTCTGGTTTGTTGAGCCGATATGTCTCACGAATCAACCTTTTTATCTTATTTCTTGAAACCGCTTTCTTGAATCGTTTCTTCGGAACAGTAATGAGCAATTTTACTGTCGTGTCGCTTTCTTCTAGCGGCATATACAGCACCCTAATAGGATATTCTTTGAAGGATTTCCCTGATTTGAAAAGTGCATCAATTGCCAATTTTGAGCAGAGTTTCTCCTTCTTTCCGAAAGTGTATCTGCTCATTTTGGTTTGAATTTAGAGAATGAATTTTTTCAACGTTGGATTAGCGTGTTAAAAAACGTTTATTTTTTCACGTAACCTCGTTGTTTTATCGAACCATAGCTAAGGCTATGCTTCTCAAAAACGTCTTGTTTTGCTAAAAAATAATTCATTTTCACTTTCCCGAATTAACTCTGAATAACTTCAACAAAAAGGGGCAATGAATCACAGCCCCTCTTCCTTATATATTTTTGACAAGAACAGCTTATTTTTTCTTGTTCGCCTGCTTGATGTATTGATCCAATGCCATGGTCATTGAAGGTGCACTTGGCACTGGAGCGCCAATGTCAAGTTTGAGGTGATATTCTTTAACTGCGTGGGTTGTGGTTGGTCCGAAGGCAGCAATCCGCGTTTTATTCTGCTTGAATTCTGGGAAGTTTTCAAACAATGATTTAATTCCTGAGGGGCTGTAAAAAACAAGTACATCGTAGTTCACATCTGCCAAATCAGAAAGGTCGCTACAAACGGTTTTGTAAAGAACGGCCTTGGTGTAATCCACACCCAACGCATCCAATGATTCTGGAATAGTAGGCTTCAAGTCATCGATAGAAGGCAAAAGAAATTTTTCGCCCTTATGCTTTTTCAATACTTCAATCAAATCACGGAACGTATTTCCTCCGTAGAAAATTTTGCGCTTTCTGTATACCACATATTTCTGAAGGTAGTACGCGATGGTTTCCGAAACACAGAAATATTTCATCGTTTCAGGAACCGTAACTCGTGTTTCTTCACACATTCTGAAGAAGTGATCTGCAGCATTTTTGCTTGTAAGCAGAACAGCGGTGTGATCTAGAATATTGATTTTCTGAGTACGAAAATCTTTCGCCTCTACCCCTTCAACGTGAATAAATGAGCGGAAATCAATTTTGAGATTGTGCTTTTCAGCTAGGTCGAAATACGGGTTTTTGTCTCCTTCAGGTTGTGGTTGGGAAACGAGAATGCTTTTTACTTTGTCCATGGGTCGTTGAACGGTTTTTCTACCGTTAAAGTGCAAATCTGATGAGCACAAAAATCGGTAGTATTTCGAGCGCGCAAAAGTAATAAAACAAATGAAGGGTTGATATTGCTGTTGAACTTACGGCTACCGAAATTCCGCGTTGCAACCCCTTCAGATAAAAGAAGACGGCCACAGCTGCACCTAAGTAAATGACCAGCATGAACGGAATTTGTGGACTATAAAACAGTAATAATGAAAGCGGAAGAAGCACCAATCCCATAGCAGAAAACAGAACGCTAAGATTAAACTGATGGAAGCGGAATTCACTGCTCAAATTGAATAGTTGTGCTAGTAACAAAAGCACGATTCTTCTGAAAAAAACAGCAATCAGTAAAACACCAATTGTCGAAAAGAAAAGTTCACTCGTGGAAAATTTGATCTGCCAAAAATGAGGAATAGCACCCGTGATGAAGAGTGCGATTGAAATAGCCGAGACAATCTGAATAATCAGCATGTTTCTACTGCGCTGCGAATTCTGGACCCGCGCATCTTGGTTTGCCTGATTAATATCAAAACTTGCTTTTATCACGGCACTGAAAATGCCATCGGAATTGCGTTGGAGATAGAGAATAATGCCAGCGCAAATGAATAGGATGAAAAACCCAAAGCTGCCGCTTGAAACACTGCGTTCTAAGTATGCAAAACCATTTTCTGGTTGTAATTGATGACCCTGGAAAAGACTAACGAGAGGAGTTTCGACCACCGCGAAAACTGAGTCTTCGCAAAGTTGAGTTTGCAGCGTATCTGTTAGCAGGTCTTCCACGGGTCAAAGTTAGGGCTGTTTACTTGCTACTTTTGACAGAATATGAAGCAGTTTGCTAATTCTATCATCATTTTCCTGAGCATCTTCCTTTTTCAGGCTTGCCAAGGACAACATTCCACTAAAAAAGAAATGACCGACCATAAATACACGAACGCACTCATTAACGAGACAAGTCCATACTTACTTCAACACGCTCATAATCCTGTTAACTGGATGGCTTGGAATGATGAAAGTTTAGCCAAAGCCAAAGCGGAGCAAAAACCAATTTTGGTGAGTATCGGCTACAGTGCGTGTCATTGGTGCCACGTAATGGAGCACGAGAGTTTTGAAGATAGCACCGTTGCTGCATATATGAACGAGCATTTCATCTGTATAAAGGTTGATAGGGAAGAGCGACCAGATGTGGATCAGGTTTATATGAATGCTGTTCAGCTTATGACTGGGCGTGGAGGTTGGCCACTAAACTGCTTTGCGTTGCCGGATGGAAGACCGCTTTATGGCGGAACGTATTTCCCGAAAGAGCAATGGATGGATGTGATGGCAAAGGTGTCTGGCATTTGGCAGAATGACCGCGAAAAAGCGTTGGAATACGCTACAAACCTTACGAAAGGAGTTTCGGAAAGTGAGTTGATTCAGCGGAATACAGCAGAAGCCAAATTCACGAAAGAAGCACTTTCGTCATTCGTAGAAACTTGGAAAACGCAGGTAGATAATAAAGAGGGAGGGCCGAACCGAGCGCCTAAATTCCCATTGCCTAACAACTATGAGTTTTTACTTCGATATGCTACCCTCGAACAAGATGAATTCATGCTAAAGCATGTGGATTTGACGCTAGAAAAAATGGCATTTGGCGGTATTTACGACCAAGTTGGCGGTGGCTTTGCGCGTTATTCCACCGATGAACTTTGGAAAGCTCCGCACTTTGAGAAAATGCTTTACGACAATGGTCAGTTGGTATCGCTTTATTCGGAAGCTTATCAGGCCACAAAAAACCCGTTACATAAAGAGATTGTAGATCAAACCCTCGAATTCATCGAACGAGAAATGACCTCAAAGGAAGGCGCATTTTATTCAGCGCTTGATGCTGATAGTGAAGGTGAAGAAGGCAAATTTTATGTCTGGAGAAAGGATGAATTGCAAACCCTTTTGGGTGATGATTTCGATTGGGTAAAAGACTATTACAACATCAACGCAAAAGGACTTTGGGAACATGGGAATTACATTCTTCTAAGGAAAGATGGAGATGAAGAGTTTGCCAAGAAACAAGGTTGGGAGGTTTCTGAATTAAAGAAGAAAGTGAAAGAAGTTAATGCGCTTTTGTTGAAAGAAAGAAGCGCACGTATTCGTCCAGGGTTGGATGATAAACAGCTTACTTCTTGGAATGCGTTGATGCTGAAAGGATATGCAGATGCGTATCGCGTATTTGGCACAAAAAAGTACTTGAATGCCGCTCTCAAAAACGCTGATTTTATTCTGAAGACCCAGAAGCAAAAAGACGGAGCTTTGTGGCACAATCATAAAGAAGATAGGTCAACGATTAATGGGTTTTTGGAGGATTATTGCTTCACCATTGAGGCTTTTATCTCACTGTATCAAGCAACGTTTGATAGAAAATGGTTGGATGAAGCAGATGCTTTAGCAGCTTACGCAATTGAGCATTTTCATGATTCCGAATCGGGAATGTTCTTCTTTAACTCTAACTCAGATCCAAAACTGATTGCTCGAAAAATGGAGTTGACAGACAACGTTATTCCATCATCCAATTCGAGCATGGCAAAGGGACTTTTTTACCTCGGTCATTACTTGGATAAGAAGGAATATTTGGATATTTCTGAGCAGATGTTGAATAACGTGGTGGCCAACGTTAGTCAGGGGCCGGGTTGGTATTCCAATTGGTTAGAGTTGATGTTGCATCACACTAATTCGTTTTACGAAGTGGCGATTGTTGGAAAGGACGCGGACGACAAGCGTGCAGAAATGGAGCAATATTACCATCCAAATAAGATGCTCATTGGTGGTGAAAAGGAAGACGGCTTGCCGCTTCTCGAAAACAAGTTGGTGAAAGGCGAGACACGCATTTATGTGTGTGTTGATAAGGCGTGTCAATTACCCGTATCAGAGGTAAATGAGGCACTGAAACAACTTCGTTAATCAGGCCTTCAAGTACAACTAGCTATTTACTTGATTGGCGCTTACGATTTAGGTGACCAGCAAGTTGTACTCCCATACTGAAGCAAGCTTGAAGAAGGTAACCGCCAGTCGGAGCATCCCAATCAAGCATTTCGCCAATGCAATAAGTGTTCTTCAGTTTTTTCAATTTGAAGGATTTATCCACGGCTTTCAAGCTCACACCGCCAGTGGTGGAGATGGCTTCGTCCAGTTGTGCAGAACCTATAATCTCAATTTCAAGTTTCTTGATACTTGCGATTAAAAGCTCAGAATTCAAGAACGTTTCTTTGGATATATACGCTTTCAATAGTCCGATTTGCGCAGGGCTTAAATTCAACGCTGTCCGTAAGATATCCGTGGTGTTCTTCAAGGTTGATTTCTTGAATTTTTCTAGAAGTACTTCTTCGGTTAAAACGGGTTTTAAGTCTAAGAATATCTTGGCTGTCTTTTTGGCGTTCAGCTCCTCACGAATTTGCGGACTCACCGCGTAAATAGCATTGCCTTCCAGTCCGAGTTTTGTGATTACTAATTCTCCCTTTTGGCTTTTATCCAAACAGCTGACCGCAATATTTTTCAGCGGATTTCCTTCATGTTTGCTGACGAATTTCTCAGGCCAATCAATCTTATACGCGCAGTTTGAAGGCTGAAAAGGACTGACATCTAATCCGTGATTTTTGAAATTATCGAGCCACGTTCCATCCGACCCAGTTACTTTCCAACTTCCTCCGCCCAAGGCAAATACCGTGTAGTCAGATTTGACTTCCGTCTCACCGTTAAAAATGAGGTTATTGTCTTCATTCCAACCTGTCCAAGTGTGTTCATATTGAATATTAACCCCTTGGTTGGATAGCACATTGACAATGGCATTCAGCACCTCAATTGGTTTAATTCCTTTTTCTGGATAAACCCGTTTGCTACTCCCAATAAATGTGGGAATACCGATGTCTTTCAGCCATTTTTGAAGATGTTCGTTGTCAAAATCGGTTAGTGATTTATTCAAGAATTCGGATGGCGTGTATCGCTCAATGAATTGAGGAATTGACTCAGAATGTGTGAGATTAAATCCACCATCTCCAGCAACCAGAAATTTTCTGCCTAGCGATTTATTCTTCTCGTAAATAGTGACTTCAAATTTCTCGCTTTTGAGGAATGCCGCGAGCATAAGTGCGGCTGAGCCTCCACCAATAATTGAAACTGATTTCTTCATGTTTATAGAATTAGTAAGCCGATTTCTCTGATTTCTTCCATCAATTCAGATTCCCAAAGAGATTCAAAATCATCAAGATGATGCTGCTGATAACTGTCCTCAAATATTTTCAAAGAGACCGCCTTTGAACTCGTTGGAGTCATTTCATTAAGCACTTGAGAAAGCCATTGGCCTTCTGCAATTGGGCATTCTAAATGAATTGTTTCCTGTTTGGTGGTTATGGATAAAACCGATTCAGAAATATCGTAAGAAACAGGGCCGCCAAGCCAAAGTACCGTGGCTGTTTGTTTTAATTCTCTTTCATCAGGCTGCGCTAAAAAGCTTTCTATCAAGTCGGGTGGAAGTGAGGTTTCTGGAACTTCATCATCAAACCAATCTTGTAGCGGTAGCTCAAAACCAATTCCGTGCATGTAATTGAATAGCGATTTTTTCAATCCTTCACCAAACTGGTTGTGGTCTGCTCCCGTTGGGTCTTCGTGCTGGAGATCGTTATTTGCAAAAGAGCCTACGCTTTCCGTTAAGGCTTTTACCTTGAATTTTTTAGGGTTTAAACCAACAGGACTGTGTGCTGTCATGGCAAATCGATGCCAGAATGCGGATTGCATCACATTCATTTCAAACATCTGCCGAACCACTTCCAGCGAATCGATGGTTTCCTGTGCGGTTTCGGTCGGAAAACCATACATCAAATATGCGTGCACCATTATTCCAGCACGATTGAAATTTTCGTTCACCTTCGAGACTTGTTCTACAGAAACGCCTTTGGCAATAAGCTCCAATAAACGGTCAGAAGCCACTTCTAATCCGCCTGAAATAGCAATGCAACCTGAAGCTGCTAGTAAACGACATAGGTCGTAATTGAAGCTCTTTTCAAAGCGAATATTAGCCCACCAAGTCACGACTAGTTTGCGTTTCAGAACCTCCAAAGCAATGGCTTTCATTAAGGCTGGCGGAGCCGCTTCATCCACAAAATGGAAACCGCGTTCGCCAGTTTGCGCAACCAGTTCTTCCATGCGGTCAACGGTTAGCATGGCCGAAGAACCTTCATAGTTTTTGATGTAATCGAGCGATATATCGCAGAACGTGCATTTGCCCCAATAGCAACCGTGTGCCATGGTCAGTTTATTCCATCGCCCATCGCTCCAAAGCCGGTGCATTGGATTGGTAAGCTGAATAACAGACAAGTATTTTTTTAGCGGTAAATCCGAGTAATCAGGTGTTCCGACTTTTTCCTGTTTGATGTCTGGTGATGAGCTTCCGTTGCAGTATTTGACTTCGCCATCAATAAGCGTAAAAGTGCGTTTTAGCTTCTCGGCTTCAGTGTTTCCTTCGAGGTGAGAGATAAGCTCCATTAGTGGTGCTTCGCCATCATCTAACGTGATGAAATCAACAAACTCAAATACGCGAGAATCGGATAACGAACGCAATTCTGTATTAGGAAATCCACCGCCCATTGCAACGGTAATATTTGGGTGGTTTTTCTTCAACCATTGTCCGCATTTGAATGCTGCAAAAAGATTACCCGGAAACGGAACAGAAACACAAACTAACGTTGGTTTTTCAGCTTCAATTCTGTCTTTCAGAATTGCCAGCATCATTTCCGTAATTACGCTTGATTCTGAGTGTAATTCCCCATACAATTCATCGAACGAATTGGCCGACATTCCTAACCTTTCTGCATAGCGGCTAAAACCGAAATGTGGGTCAACCAACTCAACGATAAAATCGCTGATGTCTTCTAGATAGAGGGTTGCTAAATGGCGTGCCTTGTCTCGAATTCCCATGGAACCAAATGCCCATTCCAAATCCTCCATTTGCTCGAATTTGGAAGCTTCTGGAAGGAAGTTTCTTTCACAAATGAAATGGCTTAGCGTTGGGTCGTCATCCTGTAAGAATCCAATTACCGCATCAATGGTGCTAATGTAGCTTTCTCTCAAGCTGTAAATCCTTAGCGAATTGTCCGATGCTTCATCCAAATTCTCGCTGGCAACAGCGAATAATTCTTCCAACCCATTTTTAGAAAACAGACTAAGAATAGTCTCAATACCCAAGTCCATTTGTGTGCTTTCAACGCTTTGCGTGTTCAGAAAACCCTTCAAGTAAGCCGTAGCCGGATAAGGCGTATTCAGCTGTGTAAAAGGCGGACAGACAAGGAGTATGTTTTGGCTCACGTTTTCAGGTTGGAATGACTTCAAAGTAAAGGATTCCTTCGTTGGTTAAATGATTTTCCATTTGTTTATCCAAAAGGTCAGTTATGGAAATAAGTAACCTGCTTATCTGTTTATGTACAGCGCCTTATGAAGAAATTTGTTTAGCCACAGAGACACAGAATTCACAGAAAGGACACAGAAAATATTGTCTTTTCTCTGTGAAAACCTCTGTGAATTCTGTGTCTCTGTGGCTATTCTACGTAACATAAATGTTTGGGTAATCTTGCGGACAAGCATTATTGGCTAAAAACCTTGGAGGTCCAAGTTTTCAGAATTAATCATGCTAACAACAGCCTTCATTTTCTTCTGAATAACCTTGAAATGATGCGCACCATCTTCAGTTACAAAAGTGATGGCTTCGCCAGGGTTTTCAGCTCTACCAGTTCTACCAATTCGGTGCACAAAATCTTTAGGTGAACGAGGTAATTCGTAGTTGATGATAAACGGTAAAAACTCAATGTCAATACCTCGAGAAAGCAAATCCGTTGCTACCAAAACGGTTATTTCTCCTTGTTTGAAAAAATACAATGCCTCCGTTCTGTTTCCTTGACTCTTCTTGCTGTGAATGGCCCTTGCCGAGATGCCGTGTTTTTGAAGTTTTTCAGCCACTAAATCCGCTTGATAAACGGAAGAAGTAAACACCAAAACCTGCTCTATTTCCTTTTGCTTAATTAGGTATCGGAGTAGCGGCCCCTTCTTTTCGTCCTTAACGAAATATCCAACCTGATTAATGAGCTCAACCCGTTCTTGCTCTGGCGCAATAGTGATGACGACAGGATTGGTCAATAAAACCTGCTCCATACTCTTAACATCAGGGCTGAGCGTTGCAGAAAATAAAAGGTTCTGACGCTGACGCGGCAAAAGCGCAAAGACTTTGTCCATCTCCTCCTTAAACCCAAGGTTCAGCAACTTGTCCGCTTCATCTAGAATAAGCGTGCTTACCGAAGAAAAATGAATCGCGTTTGATTCCGATAATTCTAATAATCTTCCGGGAGTTGCAACCAGCACATTTACGTTTTGCAACGATTTCATCTGCGGGTTAATCGATACACCGCCAAATACCGCCATCGACTTAAAAGGGAACGGAAGACCAGCGCCAAATTGGCTAAAAACCGCTTCAACCTGAACTGCCAATTCGCGCGTAGGCACCATCACCAAAACGTTGATATGTCTATTCCTGATTGCCGGTTGCTTCTCTAACTGCATCAAAACAGGCAACACATAACTCGCTGTTTTACCAGAACCCGTTTGGGCAAGTCCGAGGACATCCTTTCCATCTAAAATGGCTGGAATAGCTTGCTCCTGAATAGGATAGGGTTTCGTAAACCCGAGTTTTTCAAGGCTGTTTAATAGATGAGAAGACAACTTCAGAGAAGCAAAAGACATGTGGTATTCCGTGTTTATTGAAGGGGCCAAGATAAGCAGGTCAACCGTACTTGAGTTGGAAGTTTTTGGGCGTTTCCCACGCCCAAAAGCGTGGGTCGGGCTCATATCTGATTGCTAAGATATGAGCCTGACCCGCAGGGAAACGCCCTTCTACAGGTTCAGAAATCCCTTAAAAACGAGCGGCTTGCATTAAATGGCGATTGTAATACCTTTGCGCGCTTCAAAAACGAGGTAAAAAAACAACCAATTTAACTTAGTATGGAAAACATAGTTTACATCCTTCCACTGTTCGGAGTAGTATCACTGCTTTTTGTAGCATGGAAAAGCGCTTGGGTAAACAAGCAAGAAGTAGGTACGGATAAAATGGCCACAATTGCTGGCCATATTGAGAAAGGTGCCATGGCATTTTTGAAAGCTGAGTACAAAGTGCTTGCAGTTTTTGTGGTTGCTGTTGCTTTTTTACTTGCGTTTAAAGGAATGAAAGAAGACAACTCTAGTCCTCTTGTCGCATTATCATTTATTGTTGGTGCTATCTGTTCTGCATTGGCCGGTTACCTTGGAATGAAGGTGGCTACAAAAGCAAACGTTAGAACTACTAACGCTGCAAGAACTTCTATTGGCAAAGCTCTTGAGGTTGCCTTTGGTGGTGGTTCTGTAATGGGAATGGGTGTTGTTGGTCTGGGTGTTCTTGGACTAAGCGGACTTTTCCTTGTTTACTCTGAATTTATCGGTCCGGATTGGAACATTAATAAAGTATTGAATGTATTGGCTGGGTTCTCTTTGGGAGCATCTTCTATTGCATTGTTTGCACGTGTTGGTGGCGGTATTTATACGAAGGCTGCCGATGTTGGTGCTGACCTTGTAGGAAAGGTTGAAGCTGGTATTCCTGAGGATCATCCATTGAATCCTGCTACAATTGCTGATAATGTTGGAGACAACGTTGGTGATGTTGCTGGTATGGGAGCTGACCTTTTTGAGTCTTATGTAGGTTCTATTATTGGTACAATGGTATTGGGTGCTGCGTTTGTTACTCTTCCAGAATTTGCTGGCCAATTTAACGGACTTGGAGCTGTTCTCTTACCAATGGCTCTTGCTGCTGTAGGAATTATCGTTTCTATAATCGGAACATTCTTTGTGAAGGTGAAAGATGGTGGTAACCCACACACTGCTTTAAATATTGGTGAGTTCGGTTCTGCTGCTGTAATGGTGGTTGTTTCTTACTTCATTATTGGTGAATTCATGCCAGAGTCTTGGACGACTGTTAGTGGAATGACTTACACTTCTAACGGAATCTTTTTCGCAACACTTGCAGGGCTTTTTGCTGGTTTGGGAATTGGTAAAATCACCGAATATTACACAGGTACAGGAACTGGTCCTGTAATGTCTATTGTACGTCAGTCATTGACTGGTGGTGCAACCAACATTATTGCTGGTTTAGGAGTAGGTATGATGAGTACTGCAATTCCTGTTCTTTTGATTGCTGCCGCCATCATGGTTGCACATCACTTTGCTGGCATGTACGGTATCGCAATTGCTGCGGTAGGTATGCTTGCAAACACGGGTATCCAACTAGCTGTTGATGCTTACGGACCAATTTCTGACAACGCTGGTGGTATTGCTGAAATGGCTGATCTTCCAAAAGAAGTACGTGAGCGTACTGACAAATTGGATGCTGTTGGTAACACAACTGCTGCTATCGGAAAAGGATTCGCAATTGGTTCTGCTGCACTTACTGCGCTTGCATTGTTTGCGGCTTTCATGCAGCAAGCGAATATTAAAACTATTGACGTAGCGGACCCAACTGTAATGGCAGGTCTATTTATTGGAGCAATGATTCCATTTGTATTCTCTGCATTGAGCATGAATGCTGTGGGTAAAGCTGCAATGGCAATGATTGAGGAAGTAAGACGTCAGTTTAAAGAGATTCCTGAATTGAAGGCTGCTCTTGAAGCTATGAAGCGTAACGAAGGAAAAGAGCATAAGGATTGGAGTGATGAGGATAACGCAATATTCGATGCTGCTGATGGCAAACCTGAGTATGATAAATGTGTAGACATCTCTACAAAAGCTTCTATTAAGGAAATGGTTCTTCCAGGAGTTTTGGCCATTACTGTTCCTGTTATTGTAGGGTTTGGAGGTAAATTATTTGGAATAGGAGGCCCAGAAATGTTGGGTGGTCTTCTTGCAGGTGTTACTTCTGCAGGTGTTCTTATGGCAATCTTCCAGTCTAACGCTGGTGGTGCATGGGATAACGCTAAGAAAATGATTGAAGAAGGCGTTGAGATCAACGGAGTTAAGTATGGTAAAGGTTCTGAAGTACACAAAGCAGCTGTTATTGGTGATACTGTCGGAGACCCGTTCAAGGATACTTCTGGCCCATCATTAAACATCCTTTTGAAATTGATGTCTGTAGTTGCTTTGGTAATTGCTCCATCTATTGCATTACCAGATTTTGCTGCTGATGATTCTGCTCTATTGAATGGTAGTACCATTGAAATGACTTTAGAAGCTGAAACTGCTGCTGACGGAACAGTGACTGAAACGACTGTATCTACTGAAACTGCGACTAACGCTGCTGGCGATGTGGTAACGGAAACAGTTGAGAAAGTTGTTGAAACCACTACCGAAAAGGTAAACGAGTAAACTACGGAGGTATACACAAGCATTACCAAAAGAGACGCAAGCATTGCGTCTGTACGAGATAGGAAAGCCCCAATCGCAGATGCGGTTGGGGCTTTTTTTATGAAAAAGTTTGAACTCAAAACAACTATTGTTGAACTTTTTTAATAAATGTTTAAACATTAACACAACCATTGCGTTTACTATTGATAAATCAATAAACATATATTAAAATGAGAAAATTATTTGTACCAGTAACTATCCTAGCCCTTGCGGTAGGAACAACTTTTACATCGTGTAATTCTGATGATGATGATGATGATGTTGACACGGGAAGCAACATTGTTGAACTTGCTGTAGCAACAGAAGACTTAAGCTCATTAGTAGCAGCAGTACAGCGTGCTGGCTTGGTAGATGCTTTGAGTGACGCGAGCGTTAATTACACTGTATTTGCTCCAACAAATGCTGCCTTCGCAACGTTTCTAGCAGCCAACAACTTCAACTCTGTTGATGATGTGCCGGTTGAAGTACTACAGCAAGTATTGTTGAACCACGTTCTTGGAACAGAAGTGAAAGCTGCTGATGTAACTACCGGTTACGTTAACACGCTAGCAACTTACAGTACCACTACCAGTAACATCGATATGTTTATCAACACCGATGGTTTGGTAATTAACGGAGCTTCAAACATAGATGCTACAAATGTAGATATAGATGCGAACAATGGAGTTATACATATTGTAGATGCAGTAATCGGAATTCCATTGATTCCAACATTCGCTGTTGCAAACCCTGATTTCAGCATCTTGGTACAAGCTTTAACAAGAAGTGATTTAAGTCAGAACTACGCAACGTTCCTATCAGGAACGGGTCCATTCACAGTATTTGCTCCAACTAATGCTGCCTTTGCTGCATTGCTTGGCGAATTAAACGCTACTGAACTAAGCGACATTGATGCTGCGACACTAGAAGCTGTATTAACTTACCATGTTGTTGCTGGCGCTAACGTACTTGCTGGTACTCTAACAGAAGGACAGGTTGTAACAACTGCGCAAACAGGAACTTTCACTGTGAGCCTTGCTGGCGGTGCCAAAATCACAGATGGAGCAGGTAGAGAAACAAACATTATCGCTACTGATATCCAAGGAAGTAACGGTGTAGTTCACGCTATCGACAGAGTATTGCTTCCACAGTAATCTCAATACAATTCAAATTGAATCAGGGCCTCGAACAGATTGTTTGGGGCCTTTGTTTTTTATGGGATTCTGTAGGTAGTAATACGCTTCCTAAGGCAATTGTTTGAGACCATTATCTTTACTCGCCAAGATAATTCCCTCATGAAAAAAGTTCTGCTTGCGCTGTGTCTATTTATCACAGCTAATTCTGTCTTTGCACAGGAAGACACCACTTGGATTCAGACCCTCACATTTGACGATATTACCAAACGAAGAGACTGGTTTGAGTTTCCGGATGGAAGTGATGAGTATCGCAAAGTGCTGATGTACTACACGCTGAAATGCGATGCCGCAACAACCCAAGATGGCTATGCTTGTGGCGAGTGGGATTATCTGACTTACTCATTCCTTTACGACCACACCGGAGTATTGGATAGTAATCTGGTCAATCATCCGCAGTACCTCTATGGCGGACAGAATTTAGATTCTCTATGGTACACAACAGCACCTCAGTTTGATACGATTGAAACAGCTGAGGTTTACAATATTATTGACGTTGTAAATAGTGAAAGTGGTTACACCGTTGGAACTGTTATGGGAAGCTCTCCGCAACCACTAGGCGGTTATATTCGGTCTAGGTCGCAGTTCGTTTGGACGGAGAGTGAATTGACAGGTGTAGGTATGATTGCTGGTGATATTCATCGGTTGGCAATTCAGCTCACCGATTACCAAACAGACCTTGGAAGACTTACTATTTCCATGAAAAACACAGCCACTTCAGAACCAACCAGTTTTGAAGAAGGAATGACTGTGGTTTATGACCACACCACTGCTTTCACGCAGGGGGCAAATGTTTACAATTTAGATCTCACCACACCTTATGCGTGGGATGGAACCTCAAATGTGCTTGTAGAGTTTTCATACTCAGCCGAAGGTGGTAGTAACTTTAACCAGACCAGCTTTTTTACCACAACGGATACATCCGGAGTATTTGCAATGGGAGAAGACAATGCAGTGGTTTTTGAGGATGCCAAATACATGGAACTTCCTTTGGGAGGAACCGATTTTGGCGATGAGATAACTGTCTCTTTTTGGTCTCATGGAAACTCAGACGCTCTTCCTGCCAACTCGTATTCATTTGAGGCCGTTAATGATGCCAATCAGCGAGTTTTAAACGTGCATTTACCTTGGAGTAATGAACGGATTTACTGGGATGCTGGAGACGGAAGTGGCTACGACCGAATTGATAAAGCTGCAACTGCTGCTGAATACGAAGGTAATTGGGTGCATTGGGCGTTTACAAAGAATGCTGCTACAGGAAGCATGAAAATATATAAGAACGGAGCGCTTTGGCATTCTGGAACTGGTCTTAGCCGCACAATTGGTGAGGTAAGTCGTTTTGTGGTGGGTAAAGCTTTTGGTGGTTCTACTCCTCACAATGGTATGATGGATGAGTTCAGGGTTTGGAATGTAGAGCTAGATGCAACCACCATTGCTTCTTGGATGAACCGAACGGTTGACAATAGCCATCCAAACTATTCTGAACTGGTTGCCTACTATGATTTTAACCAACCTGACTATGCCATTACAGATCAGTCGGGAAATGGAAACACACCAGTTTTATTTGGTGCGCCAGAAATGATGGCAAAATCGAATACAGCTTACGGTATGAATAGTGAATTGACTTCAAACAGGCCGTTGATTACGTTTATTCAAGGAGATTACGATTCTCATTTGGATACGGTTATTGTTGGCACGGAGGTTCCGGCTACGCCAACCACTATTACCGAATTTGCGGTTCAAGGAAACTCGGTTGGGCCGATTAACACAACATTCGGTTATGCTGGTTACAACTTTACACATCACCCTGATGGAACAAGTGATTCTGTTGCTGTTGAAGTTGATGCCGTCTCTTACAACGATACGTTATGGTATTATCAAGAACCGTTTGAGGTGATTGATCGTTTCGAAATTGCCCGCTATATCACACCTTATGGGATTAACCTGAGCCTTGGAAGCCAAGGATTTACGTGGGTTTATGATGTAACCGATTATGTGGATTTGCTGCAAGATTCGGCTGATATCACAAACGGAAATCAACAGGAATTGATTGATGTGAAATTCGCTTTCATAGAAGGAACGCCTATGGCGGATGTAAAAGAACTTACTCGTCCGTGGGGACAATCGGGTTCCAAGTCTTACGGTAACCTTGACAATGACATATCATTAGCTCCGGTTGATGTGGATATTCATCCACAAGCAGAACATTTTAAAGTAAAAACCCGACTTACGGGGCATGGCCATAACACGAGCAACGCAGGTGGTGCTTATCCCCATTGTTGCGAATGGAAAGACAACACACATTACTTAAACGTGAATGGTAGCGAGCATTCTCAATGGCATATTTGGCAAACACACGAATGTGCACTCAACCCTGTTTATCCGCAAGGAGGAACATGGCCAGGTTCACGCGAAGGCTGGTGTCCGGGAGATGTAGTTAAAGACAACGAATTCATCATTACAGATCGTGTTTCTGGAAGCTCTGTGAATTTGGATTATGACATCACTCCTGTGCCATCAAACAATCCAGGAATGGCAGGTGGTAATTATATCGTGGCTATGCATTTGTTCCAGTATGGAGCAGCCAATCATTCGTTAGATGCGGAGGTTTATGAAGTACTTACTCCAACAAGTTGGGAATATCGTTCTAGAACAAATCCTTTTTGCGATGATGCGAAAATTGTAATTCGTAATGCAGGAGAAACTACGATTACAAGTCTTGCAATTAGCTACCAAGTAGCAGGAGGATCGCCACTCACCTATAATTGGACGGGAAACTTGAGGTTTATGGAAATGGAGGAAGTGGTACTTCCTATTGATGACCACTCTTTCTGGCAAGGAGATAATACGTGGAAGTTTATTGCAACCGTAAGCGCACCTAACGGTGGGACAGATGAATATGCTGGAAATGATGCCTATTCATCCAGTTTTGAGATGCCAGATGTGTACAAGGGTGATCTCATCGTTCAGTATAAAACCAATAACTATCCGCAGGAGAACTATTGGGAAATCCGTGATATCAATGGTGATGTAGTTGCTGAACGCGTGAATTCCGATGCAAATACCGTTTACAAAGACACACTCGATTTGGCTTACGGATGTTACACGTTTCATGTGTATGATTCTCAAAACGATGGACTTTCGTATTGGGCATGGCCCAATCAAGGAAACGGATATGTTCGCCTAAGGGAAAACGGAGGGTCTTATTATGAAACGTTCAACGCAGAATTTGGTCGCGAGATTTCTCACGGATTCTCTGTGGGTATTCTGGCCAATGTTAAAGAGAATGATGCTGAGCGAATTATAGAGGTCTACCCAAATCCAAGTCAGGGAGCTTTCACGCTAGAGTTGGCCGGTCTTACCGGAAATTATCAGGTAACGGTTGTCAATGCGATGGGACAACTGATAGACTCCAGAACACTTAATGTTAATGCTTTCCATTCTGAACGTTTCAATCTTGAAGAAGCTGAAAGCGGACTTTATTTCGTGAGCGTCATCGGAGAAAATGTAAACGAAGCACTTCGGGTTGTTCTTCAGCATTAATTAAACCGTGACTGCTTAATTTCAATTCGCTAAAACCAAACGATGAGATATATACTTCTGCTCACATTTCTTCCTTTACTCTCCTTCGCGCAAAGCGAATTGACGGAAACACATAAGGCAGTTTTTTTCCAAAACAGCATCTTAAAAACGGAACAGATAGTAACGTTGGAGAAGCTTGGTGTGTCAGAGGATAAATTGATACAATTCGGGAGCCGAAATGTGGTTTTTATTCCGAAGGAATTGGTTGATATAAATGTGTTGAAAACCCTCGAAACGGTTGAATACGTATCACCAGTATTTACCAATTCTAAGAATGAATTTGTTACGTATGCACCATCCTTTTTTGTGAAACTGAAATCAGCAAACGACCTTGATTTGGTTCATCGCGAAGCAGAAAAAATTGGTGTACAGGTAATTGGCGCCAACCGTTATAATTCAGACATTATTGAACTTAAAACAACCAAATTTGGGATTGATGCCATTGAAGCCGTGAATCTGCTAAAAGCCACACGCCTTTTTGAGATCGTTAGCCCGAACCTGATGCACAGCATAAGCGATTGTAGCGTGGATGACCCACGTTTTAACAAGCAATGGAATCTAAAAAACGAAGGAACAGCAGTTCAAGGCAACGGAACAATTGGTGCCGATATTAATATAGAAGCCGCTTGGGAATTGACTACTGGTAGCCCGAATATTAAAATTGCCATAATGGATAGCGGTGTAGATACGCTGCATCCCGAACTTTTGGGCAAACTGCGCCCCGGTTTTGATGCGTTTGAAGTTGGAACAAACGGCTACCCAATTCCTAATTACGATAACGATGGACACGGCACAGCTTGTGCTGGAATTGCAGCCGCAAATACAAATAACACCCAAGGAATTGCGGGCGTATGTCAAGATTGCGAGGTTATTCCCATCCGTGTTTTTGAATATCAGGATATTGCAGGCTCCATTCAGCCATGGTCAACCACAGATGTTTTTATGACGGGTATAGGTTGGATGTGGCAAGAAGGCGATGCCGATGTTTCGTCAAATTCATGGGGCGTTCCCGATTATTTGCTAGCAATTTTCCCGGGAGGCGATACGCTGGTAAATGCGGTAATAGATGATGCGCTTGATTTGGGCAGAGGCGGTCTAGGAATACCCATGTTGTTCTCTAGCGGAAACGATGGCATTACAGACACCATTCCTATTTGGCCCGCACGTTACGAACGCACCATTGCCGTGGGTGCCACAAGCATGTGCGATGAGCATAAAACTAAAACCTCTTGCGATGGAGAAACTTGGTGGGCCGGTAATTGGGGCGAAGGTTTGGACGTGAGTGCTCCGGGAGTTCGAGTTGCAACCATCGATATGCTTGGAGCTAATGGTTTCCACGTTACGCAATACTACGATAGCTTTAATGGCACATCAGCAGCATGCCCAAATGCAGCTGGCGTAATGGGTTTAATGCTTTCGCTAACACCATCTTTGCCAGAATGGTTGGCGAGAAAAGTATTGAGTTCCACCAGCGATAAAGTTGGCGGATACGATTACTCTGCTTGGAAGGAAGCAGGGGCTTGGTCTCAGGAATTAGGCTATGGACGCATAAATGCGTACAACGCGGTTTCATACGGAGCATCAGCAGTTGAAGAACTTGTTACAGAAAAGAATGTATGGGTTGAAACGCATGGCGATTATCACTTGGTAAGAACATCAGAAAATGCACAGATTGAGTGGCAGTTGTTCGATATCAGTGGACGAATAGTCCGTGCAGGAAACAATCTGAGAACGGTTAATGTGTCTCACAACGGGTTAAGCAAAGGGGTTTACGCCCTTCGGTTGAGAAGTGAAAAAATGCAGGAAACGATAAAGCTGTTAATTCCTTAGAACAAACCGTTTATCTCGGCATCAATTTGATTGATAATCTTACCAAGATCTTCTGGATTTTCAGGGAAGTTGTTTTCATCTACTTCAACAATCAAAACCTTGCCTTTGTCGTAATCGCTAATCCAAGCTTCATAACGCTCGTTTAGTCTTTTCAAGTAGTCTAGGCGGATTGTTTCTTCATAAGCACGGCCACGCTTCTGAATCTGATTAACCAAGGTAGGAATGGAGGCACGCAGATAAATCATCAAATCTGGTGGTCCAACAAACTCATTCATTAATTCAAACAGCGACTGATAATTATTAAAATCGCGGCTTGTCATTAAACCCATAGCGTGAAGGTTGGGAGCGAAAATGTGCGCATCCTCAAAAATCGTTCTATCCTGAATAACAGTCTTATTTCCGCTTTTGATGTCCATCACTTGACGAAATCGGGAGTTAAGGAAGTAGACCTGCAAGTTGAAAGACCAACGCTGCATTTCCTCATAGAAATCGTTCAAATAAGGATTGTCGTCAGCGGCTTCGTATTGCGCTTCCCACTTATAGTGTTTGGAAAGAAGTCGTGTAAGGGTGGTTTTCCCCGCACCGATATTCCCGGCTATTGCAATGTGCTTTGGTTGTGACATATATGGTCAAAAATAGCAATAGAAAGGGTGCCCCAAAGGAAAAAAGACGAGTTACCTCAATGATTTTTTACAAAGATGTAATTACTGCGGTTTACGCCCCTTCCTGTTTTGATTGCTCCACGTTCGGCCAATGCTTACGCCAGCATGTGGTAGAAAATAGGGCCTATCATCAAAAACATCCAATCCAATAATTGGTGTAAAGGCTACGCGAAGAAAAAAGGATTCTCCCCATTCATTAGGTTTGGCATGAAATCGCCAACCAACCGAAGGCGCTAAGAAAATACGTGTTGGCGGATCGGTTAGATAAAATCCGTCTCCAAAACCTATGCCTGGCGAAAAATCCATCCTAAAAAGGGCTACAATACCAGCTTCGAGTCGATGCTTTTTTTCTCCCCACGTTAGGTTTAGTCCAACGGGAAAGTGTAGCAGTTTATCTGCTGCTCCAAACGGGATATATTCTAGGCCAACTCGTGCAAATACGCCAAGTTGCTTTTTATGCAGAAGCAAACGTTCGTAGTTAATACTGTAGTAGTAGCCTGCTCCGCCTAGCTCTAGATAAAGCACATGATTATTGGTTCCTTTTTCTGCACCAACGGCTAAATTCTGGGCAGAAAGATTGCTTGTTCCGAGAAGAAAAAAGGAAAGGCAAAAAAATAATGCTGGGTAAAATCTAGCTCGCTGCAGCGGTCTCATTAATTCCGATAAGCTTAATGGCAGCTGAAACAATATCATCCTTGTAATATCCACATTCGAGATGCAATTCTTTTTGTGAGCCATGATCTACAAATCGATCTGGGATTCCCAAACGTTGCACTTGAGCAAAGTAACCATTATCCGACATGAATTCAATGATGGCACTTCCGAAACCGCCAGTTAGGCATCCGTCTTCAATGGTTATGATTTTATTGAATTTCTTAAACACTTCATGAAGCATTTGCGCGTCTAACGGTTTGGCAAAACGTAAATCGTAATGCGCAGCAGAGATTCCTTTAGAATCTAACTCCTCTGTGGCTTCAACTGCATAATTTCCTACGTGTCCTAAGCTAAGGATGGCTACATCGTTTCCATCACAGATTTTACGCCCCTTTCCGACTTCAATTTCTTTAAACTTAGTTTTCCAATCAGACAGAACACCTGTTCCTCTCGGGTAGCGGATAGACCAAACACCTTTGTCTTTGAGCTGAGCTGTGTACATCAGATTTCGCAATTCCTCTTCATTCATAGGAGAAGCAACCTTTATGTTTGGAATACAACGCATGAAAGCAATATCATAAGCGCCATGGTGCGTAGCTCCATCTGCACCAACCACACCGCCTCTATCCAAACAGAAAACTACATTCAGATTTTGTAGTGCTACATCGTGTATTACTTGATCGTAAGCGCGCTGTATAAATGTTGAATAGATGTTGCAGAACGGAACCAAACCTTGCGTAGCCATTCCGGCAGAGAAGGTAACCGCATGTTGCTCGGCAATTCCCACATCAAATGCTCGATCTGGCATGGCCTTCATCATAATATTAAGCGAACAACCAGACGGCATTGCTGGCGTAACGCCTACCACTTTGTCGTTTTTTTCTGCCAATTCCACAATGGTGTGTCCGAAAACATCCTGATATTTTGGTGGCTGTGAATCTTCAGGTTTTTCAACCTTGATTTCACCAGTGTCTTTATTAAATAATCCTGGAGCGTGCCATTTGGTAGTGTCTCCATCTTCGGATGGCTTGTAGCCTTTACCTTTTGTAGTCAGACAATGAAGAATCTTTGGCCCTGGAATGTCCTTCAAATCCTGCATAACCTGAACCATGTGATTCACATCATGCCCATCAATTGGACCGAAATAACGGAAGTTCAACGACTCAAAAAGATTACTCTGTTTAAGAAGTGCACTCTTAATTCCAGTCTCAATTTTGGAAGCGATTTCCTGCGCATTTGGACCAAATTTGCTTACAACTCCAAGCAAGTTCCAAACCTCATCTCTAATCTTATTGTAGGTGGGAGAAGTAGTTATATCTGTTAAATATTCTTTAAGCGCGCCTACATTGGGGTCGATGCTCATGCAGTTGTCGTTGAGCACAACAAGCAAATTGGTGTTCTCTACGCCAGCATGATTTAGTCCTTCAAAGGCGATTCCACCCGTCATGGCTCCATCACCAATTACGGCAATGTGCTGCTTCTTGTCGTCTCCTTTATGTCTAGAACCAACGGCCATTCCCAATGCAGCCGAAATGGAGGTGCTGGAATGCCCCACTCCAAAAGTATCGTACTCGCTTTCAGTACGTTTTGGGAACCCGCTTAGGCCCTTGTATTTTCTATTCGTATGGAATAAATCTCTACGCCCCGTGATAATTTTGTGCCCGTAAGCCTGATGGCCTACATCCCAAACTAATTGATCAACAGGTGTATTGAATACATAGTGGATGGCAGTAGTCATTTCAACCACTCCGAGGCTGGCACCGAAGTGCCCTCCATTTACAGAGACCACATCTACAATGTATTGCCTCAGCTCTTCACAAAACTGCTCAAGCTGCTCTTCTTTCAACAGTCTTAAATCTGCTGGAAGGTTAACCTTAGACAATAATTTTCCTGGAATATATTTCTGCTCTTGCATTTAGGCTGCAAACGTGTAAGGTGCAAAGATAGCCAAATCGAATAAGTTGTAAAGCAAACAAATGCCAACTAACAGACACTTAATAGCTAAACAGCTAGGCAATGGCAATTGTTGCTATGTATAGCTTACTTGCTCCTGCGTTCAGAATAATATTCCCGGCTGCCTCCAAAGTTGAGCCAGTGGTAATTACGTCATCTACAAGAAGCACGTTCTTGCCTTTTACAAAATCGATATTGGATAGTTCGAATACTTGATTCACGTTTTCCGTACGAGCAAATCTCGATTTTCGGGTTTGACTTTCTGAAGCCAAGATTCGCTGCATGGCATGGTTTCTAACTTTTACATCAAGCACTTCGCCCATGCCATCGGCTATGTATGCACTTTGGTTATAACCACGCCTCATTTCTTTGGAAATATGAAGAGGAATCGGAATGATCACATCTACATCGGTAAACCAATTTTTCTCCTGTAAAACGTGAGCAAATGCTTTTCCGAGTTCAAATCCAATTCCAGATTTCCCCTCGTACTTAAACCGATGTAGTAGATTTTGAACCTTAGATTCCTTCACGAAATGTAAAAAAGCGCAAGCGGAAGTGACATTAAGTTTCCCCCAAAACAACTTTTCAACTGGGTTTGTGGGGTAGTCCCAGTAATAGGTTTTAGGCAGTCCGGTTAAGCAAGGTAGACACAAGTTTTGCTCATGTGTCATTAAGTGCATGCCACAGCCTCCGCATGTTCTAGGATAAAACAACCCTATGACATCGTTTACTATGGAAAACCTACCAGTGAATAAATGTTGCAAAGCCTCAAACCCTTGTTACAACTGAGTTTCTAGTCAGTCTAAATTCATAATTTTACCACCTAACCCATAACCAACAATGGAAGACAAAGAAAAAACCCAGAGTAACCGCGTATTTCTCATCCTCGCAGTTATTCTGCTGCTTTTATCTGGCGTTTTAGGCTGGCAATTGTTTGAACAAAAAGCCGCCAATGACCAGCTAGCTGCTGAAAAGGTACAACTTACTGCTGAGAAAGATGACTTGACAGCAGAGTTGGACGATCTTCTCGGGAAGTATTCTGGCCTAGAAGAAGAAAATGGTCAGCTTTCGGAAGAGCTTCAAGCACAACGTGATGAAATTATGGCGCTGAAAGCGGATGTAGAGAAATACAAAGGCGATGCTGGAAAATTGGCTTGGTACAGAGCACAATTGAAAGCAATGAATGACAAGTACGAAACCATGGAGGCTAAGTTTGACAGTCTTTTTGCAGCTCATGATTCTCTTCAAGGTCAGTACGGAAGTTTGGAAGGAGAGTTCTCCAAACAAACTGGACTAAACCAAGATCTTACAAGTGAAAACATGAATCTAGCCAATAAGGTAGCGATGGGCTCTGTGCTTACTGCTTACAAAATTGCGGTTGAAGGTGTAAGAGGAAAGAAAGATAAGGTTAACACAAAGGCGAACAAGGTTGAAAAATTGCGCGTGTGCTTTACGGTAAGTGAGAACCCAATTACTGCCAAAGGTGAAAAAACAATCTACATGAGAATTGTTGGTCCAGACGGAAAAGTTATGACTAAAGGTCGTGGAGAGGAGTTCGATTTTGAAGGTGGTTCTATGACTTACAGCCTTTCTAAGAACGTAAACTATGATGGTACGCAGCAAGATGTTTGCGTTTTCTACCCAGCACCTACAACCAAATTCCAATCTGGAAAAAACACGGTTGAAATCTATGTGGATAAAGCATTGATTGGAACAGCATCTCTATCCTTGCGATAGAACCTGGTTTCTGAATCGGAATTAAAAAAGGTCCTGCCATTTGGCAGGACCTTTTTTCTTGGAATCTGTTTGGGTTTTTAATCTAGATAGTTGCAATAACCTTCAACTCAATTGCTATTGGTGTGGGAAGGCAGTTGATTTCCACGGTGGTTCTACAGGGTAGACTATCCTTAAAATACTCTGCATAAACTTTATTGTAAGTTTTGAAATCGTCTTTCATATTGGTGAGAAAAACAGTCACATCCACAATCTTTTCCCAACTAGACCCAGCATCTTCCAAAATCATCTTCACGTTATTGAAAACAGAATGACACTGTTTCTCAATGTCATAGGAAACTATTTCTCCTGATTCATTCAAATCAACTCCAGGGATTTTCTTCGTATCGCGCTCTCGCGGACCTACACCGGATAAAAATAAAAGTTGGCCAACCTGCCGCGCATGCGGATAAAGCCCAACTGGTTCAGGTGCACGATTAGAATTAAATTTAGAAGCATTCATCACTCAATGTATTTTTTTCAAATATAGGCACGTCTCCCAACGAAATTGAAACATCAATAGTTCTGTTTTTAGGGACCAAAAACGATACATTTGCCGAACTCAAAAGGTTAGTTTATGGCATCAAAAACAGGCGTATTAGTTATTGGAGCTTCGGGACAGCTAGGAACCGAACTGGTGATGGCTTTGCGCGAACAATACGGCAACCAGAATGTGGTGGCAGCTGATCTTAAAACAGCCTCTAACGAAGTAAAAGAAAGCGGCCCGTTTGAGTTGCTGGATGTAATGGATAGAGAACGCCTGCAACAACTCGTGGTTCAGTACAACATTGGCCAGGTTTATTTGCTTGCCGCTTTACTTTCTGCTACGGCAGAGCAAAAAGTTATGCCAGCTTGGAATTTAAATACCTACGGCCTTTTCTATGTTTTGGAACTCGCCAAGGAAGGTCTGATTGATAAAGTTTATTGGCCAAGCTCGATTGCGGTATTTGGGCCTAATACTCCAAAATTGAATACTCCTCAATCTACCATAACTGAACCATCAACAGTTTATGGAATCAGCAAATTGGCTGGTGAAAGGTGGTGTGCTTATTATAACAAGCGTTATGGTGTTGATGTAAGAAGCTTACGATACCCAGGGCTTATCGGGTATAAGGGCAACCCGGGGGGAGGAACAACAGATTATGCTGTTGACATATTTCATAAAGCCGTTTCAGGTCTGCCATACGAGTGTTTTCTTAGCAAGGATACCCGTTTGCCAATGATGTATATGCCTGATGCTATTCGGGCAACAATTAACCTGATGGAAGCCCCAGAAGAGCAAATTAAGATTCGATCCAGCTATAATCTTTCAGCTTTCAGCTTCACGCCAGAAGAGCTGGCAATGGAGATTAGAAAGCATATTCCCGACTTTTCAATAACCTACAATCCAGATTTCAGACAAGAAATTGCTGATGGTTGGCCGAGTTCTATAGATGATTCTATTGCGGCTTCAGACTGGGGATGGAAAAACGAATTTACGTTGGAGACAATGACTTCTGACATGCTTCATCACCTTTCGGCAATGGCTAAGTAAATTCAGTGTAGCGAATATCGAAGGGCAGGTCGAAGCTTTCTATAAACATTTCGATGTCTTCCTGAATTCCGTCATCGTCCTCCTCGTATTCCCAAATAATTTTCACCTCGTGCCCCAACGCTTTGGCTTTAACCAATGTGTTTAGGAGTGCAGCAATGGCTTTACTAGTTGCAGAATTGTAGTATTCTAAACGTAGATGGATAATACGTATCGGCATCTCCGTTTCTAGAAGACGTTGCACTCTAAGAACAATAGGGTCAAAAAAGTCCATTCCTTCCTCAGGGTAGGACCGACCATCAATCTTGAGAATAGACTGTTCTCGGTCTAGCACAACACTCGGGCTTCGGTCAGATGCTTCAATAGTCCATTTCTCCATACACAACAAAATTACAAATCTATGTTTGGAATGTGTTTAAGGTTTACCGCGATAATTAATTTCACTGCAGATTCCGTGTCGAAAACATGAACTAAGATAAAAATTACACTAACGATACGGAACAAAAAACCTAGTTAGACAGTATAAACACGGCAAACGTGTAGAAAGACATGAAAATAAGAAGCATTTTAACGTATGTTTTTGTGGTAACTGCTTTCTTGGCAACCTCAGCTCAGTCCTCTGGAATTACTTCTGGGGATTCTTTGAACATTAGAGACGCAAGCAATCAGAAGCAAGGTTGGTGGAAGGTTCTCAATAACGATGGGAAATACAAAGGATACGACTCCAATCAGTTGGTTGAAGAAGGCGAATATCTCGATAACAAAAAAACAGGAGTTTGGACGAAGTACTATCCTAACGGCAATCAGAAACACGAGTTAACCTTTGCCAACAACATTGCCAACGGTTATGCTAAAATCTATTATCGCTCTGGACTGTTACAGGAAGAGGGTATTTGGAAATTGAACAAATGGCAAGGCCAGTATAAATACTACTATGAAAATGGATCTATGAAGTATGACTGGGACTACAACGCTTCGGGAAAGCGAGAGGGTCAGCAGAAATACTTCCATGAAAACGGAGAGCTTCAGTATTTAGGAGATTGGAAAGGAGGAAATGAGGCAGGTGAATTGGTAGAATACTATGAAGATGGTTCTATAAAAGCTAAACGTTTCTTCGATGGTGGAAACGTGATTCCGGAGAAAACAGTGAGCTTTGTTTCAGGAAAAGAATTTGACGAAAACGTGAAGAAGTATTCAGGTAAACCAGCTACTAAGGAAATGGAGCGTGGTGAGTTTGTAGATGGATACAATAAGCTCATGAACCCAGACGGAACTGTGTCTAAAGAAGGCACTTTCAAGGATAAGCGGCTAATTGATGGTAAGTTTTATGTTTACGAGAATGGTCAAGTAGTTCAAACCATCGTTTATCAAGACGGAAAAAGAAAGGGAGCAGAAGGCGTTCAGTAATGGGGTAAGGCTATCTTTGTAGCTCATGCGATGATAAGAATGAGTAGCAATCTGCACTTTTACAATACGATTACCAGAAAAAAAGAAGCGTTTATTCCTGCAAGCCCACCGTTTGTGGGGATGTACGTTTGTGGCCCTACCGTTTATGGCGATGCTCATTTAGGTCATGCTCGCTCTGCTATTACATTCGATATCGTTTTCCGATACCTTAAACACCTTGGATACAAGGTGCGTTACGTGCGCAACATTACCGATGTGGGGCACTTAGAAAATGACGCGGATCACGGAGAAGATAAAATAGCCAAGAAGGCGCGTTTGGAACAGCTAGAGCCTATGGAGGTGGTGCAGTACTATAAAGACCGCTACCACCGTAACATGGATGCGTTGAACAATAATCGCCCGTCTATTGAGCCACAAGCTTCAGGTCATATCATTGAGCAGATTGCTATGACAGAAAAGATTTTGGAGAACGGGTTTGCATACGTTTCTGAAGGTTCCGTGTATTTTGATGTAGAGAAATATGCAGCATCGCATCATTACGGAAAGCTCTCTGGAAGAAAGATTGAAGACCTTCAATCAAACAGTCGCGAGTTGGATGGTCAAAACGAAAAGCGTAGTCCGTTGGATTTTGCCCTTTGGAAAAAGGCTTCACCCGAACATATTATGAGGTGGCCTTCGCCATGGAGCGATGGTTTTCCAGGATGGCACATTGAATGCTCGGTAATGAGCAGCAAGTACCTCGGCAATTCGTTTGATATTCACGGTGGTGGATTAGATCTTTTGTTCCCTCATCACGAATGTGAAATTGCTCAGTCTGTAGGGGCCAATGGTAAAGAACCCGTCCGCTATTGGTTGCACAATAATATGATTACCCTAAACGGACAGAAAATGGCCAAATCGTTGGGGAATACCATTATGTTGCACGAGTTCTTTTCGGGAGACAATGAGTTGCTCCATCAACCGTACGATCCATTAAGTATCCGTTTCTTTATTCTTCAGGCGCATTACAGAAGTACGCTCGATTTCGGAAACGAACCGTTGATTGCAGCGCAAAAGGGATATTCTAAACTAAAAACGGCACTAGCAAGTGCCAGAAGTTTAACGATTGGTTGGAAATCGGAAAGTGAAGAAGTTGCATCGCTCATCACCAAATGGTCAGATGAATGTGCTGCCGCGATGAATGATGATATGAACACGGCTTTGACCATTGCCACCCTTTTTGATATGGCATCATACATCAACGGTTTGAAGAACGTTCAGGAAAAGCGAATTCCAAGCAAGGCTCAGTTTGAGGAGATTACAAATCTTTTTGCAGCATATTTTGAAGACATTCTTGGTCTTGGGAGCGAATCTGAAGGTGGTCAAAATGCAGAGGTATTGAATGATGTAATGGATGTTCTTCTTGAGTTGCGAACCACGGCTAAGCAAAATAAAGATTACGGTACAGCCGATGCCATTCGCGATAAGCTGAAAGCAATTGGTGTAACAATTATGGACGGAAAAGATGGTGCAGATTGGCAGGTTGATGCGTAGTCTGCTTGCGGTAAGCTTTGGCGTGTTGCTCCTATTCGGTTGCAACACAAATCGGAATTCAAACGAAAACCTAGTTTTAAAAGCGGCTCCTGAATTCAATGCAGATTCAGCATATGGTTTTGTAAAACACCAGGTTGATTTTGGCCCTAGAATTCCGAACTCGGAAGAGCATAACCTATGTGGAGATTATCTTGTAAGCATACTAGTACGGCTTGGAGCCACGGTTACAGAGCAAAAAGACAGCGTTTTAGGCTATGATGGCAAAATGCTCCCAATGCGAAACATTATCGCGTCTTTTTCCCCTAACCTTGAGAAACGAATTTTGCTAGCTAGTAATTGGGACACGCGGGCTTGGGCTGATAGAAGTGACTCAATTCCAACTCTTCCAGCAGATGGAGCCAACGATGGCGCTAGTGGAGTAGGGGTCCTTCTTGAAATTGCCAGATTAATTGGCCGAGATTCTCTTTCAGTTGGAGTAGATATTATCTTGTTTGATCTTGAGGATCAAGACCGCCCAGCTTATGATATTAACCCAAACCAGACGGAGCATTTTGGCTGTTTGGGAACAAGATATTGGGCAGAGCACTTGGATGGATATACTGCTGAATATGCGATACTGCTAGACATGGTAGGAGCAGATAACGCCAAATTTACATTGGAAGGAAACTCCATGAAATACGCTGAACCCGTTGTGCGAAAGGTTTGGGACATTGGAACCAAATTGGGTTATCAGGAGTATTTCAAATACAATCGAACACTTCATGTTCAAGACGACCATGCTTATATCAATGAAATAACCGAAATTCCGAGTATTGATATCATACAGTACGACCCGAGTGGCATTGGTCCATTTTGGAAACATTGGCATACACATTTTGACAATATGGATGCTATCAATCGTGAAACGTTAGATGCGGTTGGCCAGACTTTGTTGCAAGTAATCTATAACGAAGACTGATGTCAATCACGCCATTCTTTTCAATCATCACCCCAACCTATAACAGAGCGGTTTTTTTGGAAGAGATGATTGCAAGCGTTGCTGCACAAACGTTTCAAAATTTCGAACACATTATTGTTGATGATGGCTCTACGGACGAAACCGAGAAGTTGCTCACTGAATTGATAAAGCAGCATCCCAAAATCGTTTACATCAAACAGGAAAATAAGGGGCGAAGCGTTGCTCGAAATCTTGGAATTGACGCTGCAAAAGGGGAGTATGTGTGCTTTTTGGATAGTGATGACGCTTGGTTGCCTGAACATTTACAAACCCTAGAAGCGGCCACGTCAAAGCAACAGGTTCCTGCTATGTTTCATACAGGTCTTATCTGGTTTTATGAAGATGGAACAGCCGAACATCTGGTAAAGTATACTGATAGAAATTCCTTTTCATCTGATGTTGAATACGTAATTGCCAATGAGTTTGCGCCTAATTGTGTCTGTATTCATCATTCTATTCTGAAAGAACATCAGTTTGACCCTGAACTCTACATCAATGAAGACTTGGAGCTTTGGGCCCGCATTGCAGTCTCTTATCCAGTAAAAAGTGTTATGAAACACACTGCAAAACTCCGTGTGCACGGAGGGAATACGTACAACGTGGTAGACGATAATATTTCTCCACGGATTAACGCCTTTGCTAAACTTTTAGGCAATGCTGAAGTGAGGAAAAACCTTTCAGCAGTTTTTATCCGAAATAAGAAGCGCGGTTTTTTGGAGTTAGAGATTCGCCATTTAGAAAACTCGAGGCAGCAATGGTTGCTAAATAGAAAGCTCATAACCTTCCTCTTAAAATATCCGAGAATGTCCCGAAATAGCGCCAAGTTTATCATGTTGCTATACAACCTTCCAGGAGGACAACTGTTAAAAAGTCTAGTAGCAAAGACAAAGAGCCAAAGGGTTGATTAATTTAGCCGACATCGTGCAAGACAGCTTAGTAATCATACCAACGTACAACGAGAAAGAGAACATCCAGCAGATGATCCGAAAGGTGATGTCGTTGGATAAGAAGTTTCATTTGCTCATTATAGACGATGGCTCGCCAGACGGAACGGGAGCAATCATCAAGAGTATGATGGATGAGTGCGAAGGGCGGTTATTCCTAGAAGAACGCTCAGGAAAGCTCGGTTTGGGAACAGCCTACATCCACGGATTTAAGTGGGCGTTAGAACGGCATTATGAGTTTATTTTTGAAATGGACTGCGACTTTTCACATAATCCTGAAGACCTATTGCGTTTGTACGATGCGGCAGTGAATGAACCTGCCGATTTGGTCATTGGTTCGCGCTACATAAACGGTGTAAATGTGGTCAATTGGCCTATGGGTCGCGTGCTCATGTCCTATTATGCCTCTGCTTACGTCCGGTTCGTTACAGGTATGCAGATTAGAGATACAACCGCAGGCTTCAAATGCTACCGAAGAATTGTATTGGAAACAATTTTTTTGGACAAAGTCAAGTTCTTCGGCTATGCATTTCAGATAGAGATGAAATTCATTACATGGAAGTATGGGTTTACCATCAAAGAAGTTCCTATCATCTTTACCGACCGCACAGCTGGCGAATCGAAAATGAGCGGAGGCATATTCAAAGAGGCCATCTTCGGAGTATTAGAAATGAAATTGAAAAGCTTTTTTAGAACCTACAAACGGTAAACTAAACAATTCCGTATTTGGCCAGCGCTTTATTTTCTACAGATGAGACAACTCACGTTTTTCCATTTTTCCATTTTCCTTTTTCTCTTCTCATGCCAGCAGAAGAAAACGCCAGAAAAGCCCGCATATCTTATTGATAAGGATGAAATGGCCAACATTATGGTTGATATGCATATCGTGGAAACCGCTGCTAACCTAAAAATCTACCCGCCCGATTCGGCACAGCAGATGTATCAGAATCATTTTGCATCAATCTACCTGACACACCAGGTGACGAAGGAAAAATTCGATAGCAGTCTGTATTACTACTCCACCCAAACAGATCAGATGAATGTGATTTACGATCAAATACTAGAGAACCTCTCCGAAATGGAAAGCGAGGTCAATTCAGATCAGTAGTCTGTAAATCCTTTACGTATAGATCGCAAACAAAAGCAAACGTTTGGTTCATATCCCGAAAGGAGAAATCGGGTAGTTGCTTCAATACTTTCGAGTTGTCATAGCTGTTTAATTGCAGCGCATGTTGCGCCACCTCTTTTGTGATAAACGGCTTAGTACCCGTAATTGCCGAGCGGAGTTTTTCAACGCGCCAAACTATCTCCGTCATCCAACGCTTGGCTTCAAACCTAGGGGGTTGTTTTCCCATGTTTTTGGCTAATTGCCCAAATACATCTTTGTGTAAACGATTTTCCGCTCCCACAATAAACCGCTCATTCCTAATGGCGGATTTCATCATTCGCACCATGACCTCAGCCACATCACGGGCATCTACAAAACAATTGCCGCCACCGGTGTAAAACGGCAAGCCTTTCCATGTATTCTTGAAAAGAACGCCCGTGCTCTGCTCCCAATCGCCAGGGCCAATAATCAGCGTAGGATTAACCATAAACGCATCGAGGCCTTCCACCGTTCCACGCCAGACTTCCATCTCAGCGTTGTGCTTACTTATCGCGTAAGCCGCATTGTGGTTGCTCTCCTTCCACTCATTTTCCTCGCCTATAATATCGTCAGAACCATCGCGGCCAATAGCCGCCACAGAGCTTACATGGCAAAGACGAACATTCGGCATATCTAAACAAGCATTTACCACGTTGGCGGTCCCTTCCGTATTCACCTTACGCATGTAGGGTTCCTCCTTCGGAATGAATGTCACTGCAGCTGCACAATGAT
>Ga0222650_1000223_pt1 | contig 50222 bp, 33 predicted proteins | sample AntAcemetagen367_FD_179820 | JGI IMG/M metagenome (GOLD analysis project Ga0222650, IMG submission 179820) | Saline water microbial communities from Ace Lake, Antarctica - #367 | ecosystem: Environmental > Aquatic > Non-marine Saline and Alkaline > Saline | place: Antarctica: Ace Lake... | reverse complement strand
CCGGAGCTACGGTCGCCTCGCTACGCTCACCGCCCTCCGCTCCGGGCCGGACCACCGGGAAGAATGCCGGATCTTACCCACAGATTCTGCGGAAGAGGCCTTTTTATATCCCAAGGTGGAATGTGGCGCAGCAGAAAGTGAGTGGACCGGCGGCCGTGATCATGTTTGGAGGAACCGCCGCTCCTTTGGAACGGGTTGGAAAGGCGGTGCTAGAAGGCTCGATAGTCATGACGCCCGAGGTGGCGGGGGAGTGGAAGTGGCAAGGGCCAAGTCGCCTGGCCTTTTATCCTACGGCGGGATGGTTGCCACCGCGAGGCTATCGCTTCACAATGGGACCGGGCTTGTTGGCAAAGGATTGCGAACTCGACAAAAAGTCGACGGTCTTCAATCGCGTCATAATGTCGCCTTTACTGACGGCGCAATTTAGTAAGCGTAATTACTACCTCGATCCCGCGACTCCGTCTTTGCAGCAGTTAGTTACCACGGTGGACTTCTCCCAACCGGTGTCTCACAAAGAGGCGCAGCGCCGTTTCTCGGTCACGAGCGTGACGGGGATCGAGATCTTTAAGGTCGGGAGCGAGGCTCAAGTGCTGCCGGAGCCAAACGATCCGCGCCGCTTTTATCTTCGTTCTCCCCTGATGCAACCGGGCGAGAAGGAAGACCTTGTTCTCTTCAGTTTTCAGGCAGGACTCAAAGCCATTTCCGGAGGCGAGCCCACTAAGATCAGCTTGGAAACGAAGATCACGGCCTTCAGCAAGGATTCCAACTTTTTCATTCAATCAGTCGACAGCATGTTGCGGAAGACGCCTGCAGGCGAACCCGAGCAAGCCCTTCTCGTCGAACTGAGCATTCCGGCCCAGGTCGCCGAACTTACCCCGGCGGTGGAGGCTTGGATGCTCCCTCCTGAGGGAAAGGATAAGAAGAATCGGATCGTTCCATGGACGGGGGACAATATCACCGATGAGGTCCTGGCAAATTCGAAGAAGCTACAATTGGAATTCATTGCGACCCCGGATGCTCCGCCTCTGGAGATGGCCGTGGCCTTTCGGGTCCCGCAGCAACCTGGGGGCAAGGTCATGATCAAGGTGCCCGGAAACACCGCCGGGCCGGGAGGATTTGTCACGGCGGAGGAATTCCGGGCGGTCACGACGCTTCCATCAATTCCGAGGGAGACAGCATTGGTCGGGGAGGGCGGTCTCTTGGCTCTCAATGGAGATCGCAAAATCAATGTGCAATCGCGCAGTCTCGATCATCTCCGCTATACCGTGGCGAGGGTTCAGACGAGCGAGATCAATCACCTCGTGAGCCAGACGCGTGGCAGTTTCGAATCCCCCCAATTTAATCGTGGGTTCGGATTTTCCAATCTCTCGAACTTTGTGCAGTCGGTGCAGCCGATTGTGAAGAGTGCCGAATATGGCATTAACTACTCTTCTTTTGATTTCTCTCCCTTGCTCCGCGCCTCTCAGCCGGGGGCGGCTCCTGCACACGGATTGTTTCACCTCACTGTCGAAGGGGTTCGTCCCCGCACTCCGGCCGATGGCGCAGCCGCGGCGGGAGTGCCTGATCAAGATTGGATCCCAGTGACTCCCATTCGTGTTCGGCACGCTGGCAATCGTCACCGACGGTCCTCCGCCACGAGCTATCCCCTGGGAGATCGACTTCAGGATCAGCGGTTCATTCTCGTCACGGATCTGGGGCTCATTATGAAGGAGTCGGTCGACGGGAGTCGCGTGATCTATGTGCAATCGTTCAGTGGGCAGGGTCCGGTTGAGGGCGTGGAAATTTCGGTCTTGTCTAAGAATGGCACCGTGTTGAAGAACGCGAAGACCAATGAGATAGGAAGAGCCGAATTACCTTCCCTGCGTGGTTTGCAGCGGGAGAAGGTTCCCGTGGCTTTGGTCGCGAGAAAGGGCGACGACCTCGCTTTTATCCCTTGGGCAAGAAGCGATCGCTACCTGGATACCTCGCGCTTCAAGGTAGGGGGGATCTCGTACAATCAGAAATCGGCCCTGGTGGCATCTCTCTTTACGGAACGTGGAATCTACCGTCCCGGAGAGTCGATCAATGTCGGGGGCATTGTCCGTCAACTTGATTGGTCGGGTGATCTGGGTGGGATGCCCGTGAACCTGGTGGTGCTCAATGCGAAGCGTGATGTCGCGGGGCGCTACCCGCTGAATCTTGATGCCGGAGGAGTCTTTTCACAAACGATCCCGACTGCAGAGTCGGCCTCGACGGGTCCGTGGAGGGTGTATTTGGAACGGCCCAAGCCAGTCGATGCTCAATCCCGGACGGGAACGACCTACCTCGGTGAGACCGTGGTCCGGGTGGAGGAATTTCAACCCGACCGCTTGAAGATCAAGGCGACGTTTGAGCCGGGCACGAGTGACGGGTGGCGCTCGCCGGATGACTTGGCGGTGGCGGTGCAACTCGACACCCTCTTCGGTATACCCGCCGCCGAACGTCGCATTGCGGCCACTCTTCATCTCTCACCAACGTCCCCGCGCTTTTCGCAATGGCCGGGCTGGAAGTTTGGCGTGTGGGCTCCAACCCGATCCGATACCAAAAAAATTGAGTTGGCCGATGGCCAGACCGACGAGAAGGGTCAAGCGACTCTGCCGCTGAACTTGGAAGCGCACACTGCTCCCATGCTGCGAGCGCGGGTGGAGTTGGAGGGCTTTGAAGCAGATGGGGGACGCGGCGTGCGCACGGAGCTGAGCACCTTGCTGTCCCGCCAGGCTTATCTCATCGGACACCAGACCGATCGCTCTCTGGGATATCTCGACGGACGGGAACCCGTCCCGGTGGGCCTCGTCGCGATTGGGCCTGACGGCAAGCCGGTCGCGGTGGCTGATCTGACGCGCGTGCTGGTGCAAACGAAACACCTTTCGGTTCTTGCCAAACAAAGTAATGGCAACCTCGCCTATGAGTCGCAATCGCGTGACGAGATTATCGAATCCGTACCCGTCGCGCTCCCGGCAGCGGAGCAGAAGTTGATGCTGCCTTTGGATAAGCCTGGGAATTTCCGCTATGAATATCGCAACGCGGCCGGTCAGACCCTGTCCTCGATTTCGTTCTTTGTCGCCGGGAAAGGAGACCTCTCCAAGGACTTGGAACGGAGCGGAGAGTTGGACATCAAATTTGACGATAAAAAATGGCTTGCGGGTGAGGAACTGGAGTTTTCTCTCACCACGCCTTTCACCGGGGCGGGCTTGATCACGGTGGAGCGGGAGGCGGTCTTGGCGCAGGTTTGGTTTCAGTGCGACTCCAAATCCTCCGTGCAGAAGATTCGCTTACCTGACAATCTCCAGGGCGGAGCCTATCTTCACGTGGTGATGGCGCGGGCTTTGGATTCACCGGATGTCTTTCTGAACCCATTGGCGAGTGGCATTAAGTCCATTCCTGCGGCACGGGGAGAACGGGAAATGGGAGTGACTCTCGACACGCCCGCGCGAGTGCGCCCCGGCGAACGGTTGACGATCGGTTACACCGCACCCAAGGAGGGCAAGGTGCTCATCTGGGCGGTGGACGAAGGCATTCATTTGGTGAGCAACTACCAAGCACCGGACCCCTTGGCGCGCCTTTTGCCCACTGCGGCCTTGGAGGTGCAAACGTATCAATTGTTAGATGTCCTTCTGCCCGAGTATAGTCTCTTACGAAAGACGCTGGCGATCGGTGGCGGCGGCGGAGAGGGTAGCGCGCGCGCGAGTATTCCCGAACTGCAACTCGGGCTCAATCCCTTCAAACGCCGCCGCGATGCTCCCGTGGTTTACTGGAGCGGCTTCGTGCAAGCGGGACCTGGCCGCAACGAGGTATCGTATCAGGTGCCGGAATATTTTGCCGGTCGCCTGAAAGTGATGGCGGTAGCGGTGGCACCGGATTCGGTTGGAGTCGGGGAAGGGGAAACCATTGTGAAAGGTGACTTTGTCCTAACTGCCACCACCCCGCTCTTCGTGGTGCCGGGGGATGAATTTACAGCCTCCGTGACGATTGCGAATCAACTGGAAGGAGCGGCGATCACGGATCAGGTCACGGTCCAAATCGAGACCCAAGGAGGCGTGGAGATCCTTGAAGCTTCGCCCGAGAATCAAATAATTCCAGTCGGCAAGGAGGTCACCCTGCGCTACCGCTGCCGAGCGACGGAGCAGTTGGGCAATGCCGAACTCAAATTCACGGCGGCCAGCGGAACAAGTCGACAGGAGTCGCGCAGTTCCTTTAGCGTGCGCCCCGGGGTGGCGCGGGCCGCGAAGGTACAGAGCGGTTGGTTCCGCAATGGATCGCATGATGTCGCGATGGAGCATCCTCTCTTTCGAGAGTTTGCCGAGCGTCAGGCCATCGTCTCAACCACTCCACTTGGTTTGGCGCACGGCTTGTCGGCCTATTTGAAAGAGTATCCTCATGGCTGCACCGAGCAGATCACGAGCCGGGCTTTTCCTTGGTTGGTTCTGAAGGATGACGCCAATTTCGGGATCGAGAAAGAAGAGGCGGTCAAGGCCATCGCCACTACCATGAATCAGCTCGCGCGCCGTCAGGGGCGCAACGGGGGCTTCGGATACTGGTCCACCAACTCGCAGGAAGGGTTCGACTACCTCACGGTGTATGTGGGGCATTTCCTCACCGAATGCAAAAGCAGCGGCTTTCACGTGCCCGCCCGGCTTTATCAAGCAACGATGCGCCGTCTTCGCTTCATGGCCGACGCCAATTTAAGCAAACCTCGGAATTACAATGGCTGGACCCGCTACTGGCGCACTCGCTGGGAAGCCGAGATGCGCGCCTCGGCCATCTACCTCCTCACCCGAAATGAAGAAGTGACCACCAACTATGCCATCAAGCTTCAGGATTACCTCGAGGCGAAAGTCCCTAATGAAATGTGGCATCGTGATTCCACTGCGGCGTGGCTGGCGGCCACTTGGCGATTGCTCAAGAAAGAATCTGCTGCCGCTCCTTTGATCAAGGCCCACCGTGCCGCCTTGAAAAAGCCTCTGCCTCCGAGGTGGGAGTATGGCTCCTATTACTACACGAGCAAGCTGACGCGTGAGGCCACCGCCTTCACTGTTCTGTGTCGCCATTTTCCCGAGATCGCGAAGAAGCTGACCTATGAGGAAATGAAGCCACTCACGGAAATGATCGAGCAGGCCGACTTTCATACCCTCTCGGCTGCGTGGAGCGTGCAGGCTCTTAAGGCCTATGCCGACTTGGTGGAGAAGAGTGGCGTGAAAGCGGGCATTGCCTTGGTGCAAGGGGAGACGGTGAAGGTCTTGGCCGCGCCCGCTCTGGGTCAGGTGAAGATTAAAGTGCCGGAGGGGATGACCCGCTTCTACTTTGATGAGAATTCCCCCAAGGGATTGGGCGCTTGGTATCAGACGATTGAAAAAGGCTTCGCGAAAACCCTCCCGAAAGAAGCGACAGCAATGCACATCGAGATTCTTCGTGAGTTGGTCGATGCCGACGGTCAACCCGTCACGCAGAGTAAGTTGGGGGAAACACTTTTCGCGAAATTGACGATTCGTAATTTGACGAAAACCGACCTGCCGAATCTCGCGATCACCGAGATGCTGCCCGGTGGCTTCGAGTTCGCACCTCCCGGAGAACCCCACTCGCTGCGTCCCGGCCTCGCCACTCGGCAGGGGACGGACTACATCGATGTCAGAGAGGATCGAGCCCTGCTCTATCTCGGATTAGGGGCTGAGAATTCGCTCTCCCTGCAATACGCCCTGCGCCCGACTTGCGCCGGAACATTTGTCGTTCCGCCACCGTATGCCGAGGACATGTATGAAGCGAAAGTCCGGGCCAACGGAGTCGTTGGCCAGGTCATCATCTTCGCGCGCGAGTAAGTCCGCTGATGTCTGTGCCCACGATGAAAACCAAGTTAAAGATCTTCTGCCTTCGCGGTTTGAAGGGGCTTGTTCTTGTCTTGGGGGCGCTGGCGCTTGTCTATTGGCTGCTGCCGAAGCCCGACCTGCTGCCGACGGATTTGGAATACTCGCGCACGGTGCTCGATCGCGACGGCGAGGTCATTTTTCTAACGACGACCAGCGATGGGATGCTGCGGCTGCCTGCCACCATGGATCAGCTTGCTCCGGAACTGATGGAAGCCACCTTGGAAATGGAGGATCGACGATTTCACGATCATCCGGGGGTAGATCTGCGTGCGATTCTTCGGGCCACTTGGGGCGTTGTCTCGGGGCAGAAGCTGGGCGGCGGCTCCACCATTACGATGCAGTTGAGCCGGCTGCGCTGGGGATTACAGACTCGTTCCTTTTGGGGGAAGGGGGAGCAAATGTTTCGAGCTTTTCAGTTGGAGCGTCACTATTCCAAAGACGAAATTGCAGCCGCTTATTTCACGATCGCGCCCTACGGCGGGAATGTCGAAGGGGTGCGGGCAGCGAGCTTTCGTTGGTGTGGTAAGGCGGCCTCAGAACTCACCCTGCGTGAAGCGGCGAGCCTCAGTGCTATCCCACAAAGTCCCAGCACGCGACGGCCGAGAAAAAACGGCAATCCCGCCTTGGCGATCGCGCAAGCCCGGCTCATGACGCGTCTGCGGGCCAACCATGGTGAGCCTCCGAACGAACTGGATTCAGAGTTCCACCTCGTGCCCACCGCGATTCCTCGTGAGGCTCCCCATTTTGCGCGCCGCCGCCTTCTCGAAGAATCTTCGAATCTCACCGTCTCCACTTCGCTCGATCTCATCCAGCAACAGCTCGTCGAGCAATCGATCGCAGATTTTCTCAACCGTTGGTATTCGCAAGGCCTGCGCAATGCCTCCGCCGTCCTGCTCCATGCACCCACCGGCGAGATTCGTGCCAGTATTGGGTCGGCCGATTTTCACAATGTTAAAATGGCGGGGCAGGTCGATGGCACCCGCGCGCGCCGCTCACCCGGATCGACTCTGAAGCCCTTCATTTACGCCCTCGCCTTGGACGCCGGTCTCATTCAGCCCCAGACCTTGCTCGATGATGCTCCCAAGCGGTTTTCCGGTTACAACCCCGAGAATAGTGATCGTCAATTCCTCGGCCCCATCGCGGCGAGCGAGGCGCTCAAGCTGAGTCGTAATGTCCCCGCGGTGGACCTTGCAAATCGATTGCCTCAAGGTGGCTTGGAGGGGTTTCTGCGCGCTTCTGATGTTGACCTGCCGTCACGGAGTCATGGGCTTGCGCTTGCGATTGGTGCCACCGAAATGCGGCTCGAAAATCTCGCGAAACTTTACGCCGAACTCGCGTGTCCCCGGCAAGGTCGGCTTTCTCCCGAGGCCTGCTGGCTCACTTTGAATGCCCTGCGTTGTGACGACCCCGGGGCTCCGATCGGCTTGGCCTGCAAAACGGGCACGTCCAATGGCTTTCGCGATGCCTGGGCTTGCGGCGTGATGGGGGATTGGGTCCTTTGTGTTTGGGTGGGCCACTTCAGCGGACGCAGCATGCCCGGTCTCTTCGCGAGTGAAACTGCCGCCCCTTTGCTTTGGCAGACGGTGAGTCAACTCGATCTTCCGGATCACCCTGCGGATGAAACCCGACCGCTGGATGTGGTGCAAGTCCCGGTCTGTGCGGTGTCGGGCGACCTCGCCGGAAAGCACTGTCCTCATTGCCGCGATGGTTGGTTCATCGGTGGTGTCTCGCCCATTACCTCTTGTAAAGTGCACCAAAAGGAGGGCGATGCCGTGGTGGAGGTCTGGTCTGCCGAGCGACTCGATCAGTTTCGCAAAGCGGGATTCCCTCGTTCCGCCACCGGGCAAGGCCGCTCTGACGAGAGTCGGCATCGGACGGCCTCAGTGGGTCCTGCGCCCAAGATTATCAGTCCCCAGCGCGCGCTCACCTATTACATTCAAGCGAACGCTCCTCAACAAAACCGACTCCTCCTCGAAGCAAATGCCGCTCCCGGAACGAAGGAGATTCACTGGTTTGCCGATCGTCAATACCTCGGGGCCAGCGCTCCGGCGGAGCCACTTACTTGGAAACCGAGAGTGGGTGATTACGAATTGCAAGCGATGGACGATGCGGGACGGGTTTCCAGCAGAAGGATTAGCGTCAGGTTGGCGATGGGAGGGTCTTGAGGGGAGGGGGGGCAGGGTTCTCTGATTATTTGGGGAAATAGCGCCACTCGTTCCCGTGATTAGAAGGAATGGGCGACCCGAAATTCTCTTTAAGTATTTCCCTTTGTAGCGCCTGTCTGTCGGACTTTGGGGTCTTTCTTTTCGTCCTGAATGGTGAGGAGAAGAGTCCTCTCAGACCTCGCGAGTATCGTCCGGTAAATGCCCCTCCTGCTTTGAAAATATTGGCGCCTAGTTTCGTGGTCCAGAGCCTCCCCATTTGCCCCCGACTTCAAATCACACGAGAGAATTTGCACGGGGGTTTGTTGGCTCATCGGGCTCCGCATTAATGGGGAGGGAGACTTGTTTAGCACCGACCAAGAAGGGGCGACCATGCTTGCGAACGAGAATCCTTTTGACGGATTGTTGGGAATTAAAAAGGGTCGCCACGAAGGCTTTCCTCCACAACTCCCTAAGCATTTTCTCGATGTCATCGATGAGCCCAGCATCTCGACTACGGCTCGCAAGACCAATCAACGTGCGGCTTGCACCTCAATCTTCCGGTAAACGGTGGCCCTGTTTTTGCCCCTGATTCGTGCCCGGGTGTCGCGTTCGTCGCAGGTGAATCGCGCGCAAAAGTCTGGCGAACCAAGTTGGTGAAATCGGAATCGGGATATCTTGCGCAGAACGAACGAATGCCGTCACTCAACCAGCTTGCTGTTGATTTCACCATTGCGCCGCGCCGCTCTCTTCTGATCGCGACCCACCGCGGCGATTCTGATTGGGGAACAGGTCCCGAAGGGAAGGGATATGAAGTGGTGAAGCAGTAGGGCAACACTCCGGTTTTCGATATTCCGGTATCGCAGAGAGCGACCTTTACCTCCAGTTCGCCAGAGTCGAAGCGTCCTGGCGGCGAGCGGATCGCTTCCTCAAAACGATGACGAGGTGAATACCGAACTCACTCTCGAAAGTACGACTTATCTACGACCCAAAAAAATCCTGCGACAGGATGGCGTGATGACCCTTCGAACCCGGCTCGTCCTCTGGAAGATACTTTGTCCCGCGAGCCAGTCCGGCGAGACTCTCGACTACCAAGTTTCAGAGGAGGAAGTCACGATTTTTCGTACTTCGGCCAAAACGAAATGCCTCCAAGGTCCCGTGGAATGTTTTTTTGATCGCACCATCGACCACTCCGTCGTCCGGAATTTTGACCCGGTTGAAATCGGTGATGCCCCCCCCTGGAGACTGGTTCCTTCGCTTCAGATCACCCCGCCCCCCGCGCCGGCAGCGGAAGAAGGGTCCCTATGTTCGCAATGTTGGGTTGCCATACCCGCGAGCGGAGGGTGCGTTTTTGTAACTCTCGGACGACATTATTCGCGGGCCTTCGATGACCCAGTCCTCCGCATCTTGGTTTTCCGCGGGCTTGCTTGGTCTGTCAATGAGCCCGTAGGTCCTTTCAACAAACTGGTGAGGGCCGGAATTGAATAGCCGTATGCTTAGGATGCCACTGGGCTGGTATGAACTTGGCCGTTCGCCAATCTGGCGTGAAGTGACCTGTTTGTCCTACCCCGCACTCTCAGCCCGCAAAATCCTCATCCACTCCGAATGCACTCCCGGAGCCGCCTTTGATTTCGAGAGAAATTGCATCAACTCATCGCTAACACTTTTTAATCATGCTAGATCTGGGCTACGACTTTTGCGGGACGCGATTTTTGAACCCCACTTTCAATATCGGTGGCTCCTAGTTTGAGGTCTTAAAATCGACGATAACAGGGTAGTGATCCGAGATGCGATTGAGAGGATTCATTTTTGGGATGGGCATTGTTTTGACCAACTTATGGAGCTGCGGACCAGTGAGGATAAAATCAATTCGTGTGCCATTTTCAGGAGTGGTTTTTGCGACATTGAAGACACCGGTAGGATAGGATAGTCTTTCTTTTGGGGTGAGTGGTAGCTTGCCTTGAGCGGTGTCGATCAATTGGGCCTCAAAGAACATCTTCATGACGCCATACTCGTACTTTCCGTCCTTGTGATTCTGAACGTGGCTGTTTTTAGCGTCGCTTGCGAGTGCGTCCCCAAGCGCTTCTTTGTCGCGATCAAGAATGAGGGTGTCAGCTGGGCTGACGGCATTGAAATCGCCGAGGACCATGACTTTTTTACCCGCTTCGAGCAGAGGCTTGATTTTACCCAGTAAGATCTGGGCCTCTCTCTGTCTGACTTCCCACTTGAACGGGGAGAGGTGGACAACGAAGATCTCAATGTAATATGAGCGGGCGTGCAAAAAGCCATGGTGCATATCCTTCAGCCCCTTCTCTACTCCCTCAATCGAATACCGTGATGTTAGGTCAACTGAAAAACCGGAGGACTTTAAAAGCGAGCTGTGTTTGTGGCTCCATGACTCTGCGAGTGACTGGAGGGCCTCAGGGTTGACAGGGTCAGTTCTTGCAAAGCAACAATGTCCGGGGTCTGTTTCTTGAGCCAGTTTTCACCTGCCTTCATCTCCTTTTTTTTATGAAAGAGATACCAAGTGTTATCGCTGATCACCCGGAGAGTCTTGGGATGGGAGTCGGCCACAACGTCAGCGGATTCATCCGCTGACGTTGTGATGATTAATGTGATGACCGCTAGAAAATAGTTCTTCATAATAGTGATGTTTTCCGGAGTTTTACGTCTTTGCTTCCCAAAGCGAAATCTTGAAAGACTTTATTGTTCGTTAAAGACGTCGCGGACTCTAATTTTATTTAAAATTTTTAGCCCATCGCGGCCCGTGTTCGTGCCACCAGATTGGTGTCTTTCTTCCCCGAACCCTGTAACCAAAAAACACTGGCTGCTAAGAAGCGGTCGCGCATCTGTGGGGAAATGTTGTGGTAATCCTCAAGCACCGCTGAGCTAAACTTATAATCATGAGAGCCGGTGCCCTTGAGGTAAATCAAGCGCTGGGCTTCTCTCATGAAGGGCTTGGGGTCTTTTGTGGATTTGAGATAAGCGAGTGCTTTCTTGGCCGCGGTCTCTTTGTTGCCGGTGATTTCGGCAAAGATATCTTCGATGTTGGGAACTCCCTCGACCGGCTCAAACTGATCAATCGCAACGCCTTCCTTGATACCGCCTCGATCGCGAAACATCGTGAGAAATGCGGCATTCTGGAGAAGAAGAAATTTGCGCGTTTCGTCGTTGAAGGTGTTTTGGTGGGCGTAATGTAGGGCATTGGTCGTGGTGCTGGCATGGAGGGAAATAATTCCCGGTTTTCGCATGAGCATCTCGGAGGCATGTTGGAAAAGGCCGTCCCAGAGGGACTGCGGTGAGACCTTCTTATTGAGGAGTTCGACAACCTTCCGGCTCGCATCTTCCCATGTTCCATTTCGTAGCACCGCGAGCATCTCGGTGGTTGCTTCTTTCTTGACCTCGCCCCGTTGCCAGTCTCCTCGGATGTCTTTTTGAAGTTTGTCATTTAAGCGGCCTGGAAGATCAGCCTCATGGCTGCTCTCTGCCGGATTACTCCCAGTGTGCTGAAGCAAAGCATATCCAAGCGAGCGGAGGACGGGCTCGGAATGTTTCCAGCCGATGGCCTGCAGAGTCCTCCAGCTGTTGGCGACGTAAATTGCCTTATGGCCGATGTCGCGGAAGTCCCTCGCTCCGTATTTCACGAAGAGATCGAAGACTTCCTGAGCGCCGGCTGCCCGGGCCAGGCCTGCCGTCGCGGCATCAACCTTTTCTTCGTCCCAATGGTCCATTCCTTCCGCGAAAAGTTGGCGGGCCTTTGCGGAAGAGGGGACCTCGGATTCCCGGACCGAAGCCATGGTCCAGTCGCCCTCCTGGATATCCCGGGCTTGCGATGATTTGAAGTAATCGAGCGCCCAAAAGATAGGGAGCCACCGGTCGGAGTCCGGAGAATTGAGACTGGCAAGGTGGGCTGAGTTTACGACGAGGACGGCATGGAATTTGAATCCCACCGGGCGTGGTTGGATGTTTCGAACACCGGCAAGAAGTAGTGCGCTGAGAATTTCCCGGTAGGTTGTTCCGGTCTTGATGCGTCCGGCAACCTCTTCCAAAAGGCGCTCGCGCGGAGTCTCCTCCAGCAGCCTGATGAGAGGTTCGATCTCCGGTCTAAACTGAACCTGATCAGGGTCGAGCTTTACTTCTTCGACCCCGAGCAAGGGAATCTTTGAGAGAAATCCCAGTGCTCCAGCCGCAGCGCCGGTTTGAAGGAGGTGACGGCGGGAGGGATGAAAGTTCACCCCAAGACGCTAGCGCGATTTTCGGGCGAAGTCGCGCATGAAAGTCAGCTTGCGGCACCTCAGATAAACCCTATTTTTTCTCCGACCCAGCGTAAAGGTGAGTCCAGGCTTTGCTTTATTCAGCATACTGGAACTTACCGCTCTCCGGTTGCTTCACTGCAATTCAGCGCGGATGGCAGCCAGCTTCTTGCACCCGAGCGTGGGCACCGCGCCTTGGGAAATGATTCGGGGCATTCCAATCGCGTCCTTGAGTGGCTCTATGATTCCTCCGGACCCTCCTGGAACCTCGTTCCTGAAATTACTCCTGCCCCGGCATTCAAGTATCACATGGGGAGCGCCTTTGGGGGACAAAATGCCGCCGGCGGAGTCCAACCCGATTGCGCGGAAATCATCGAACAAGATGTCTAAAGTGAAGTGTTAGCGAATGGTGACATGAAACACACGATCACCCTGACGGTGCTCAATCAGACCAACCTCTCTGCAAACCCTCATCCGTTCCATTTCAGCGCGGTGCCTCCACAGCCCGGATTTGTGAGCTTCAATGTCGTGCCCAATCCAATCCCGACCCGATTCTTCCAGGAGAGGTCGGCACTGTGGCCTACGGTTATCTTTACACGCCGCAACAGCAACCCTGCCCGGATAAGCTCAACTTTATTGTCGCCTTCCACGATGGCAGTATTGAATACTGCGACTCCGTCCCTGTCTGCGTTGAACTGGAGCCTGTCGGTAAAGTCGTCGACCCGGATGCCTGTCGTATCATCGTTCGCAATGCCCCGCTCTGTTTCGATCCCGATACCGGACTTTGGTTTGCCAATATCCGGGTCGAGATTTGTAACAACTTTTGCGAACCTCGTAGTTACGATTTCAGTGTTGTGCCGACGAGTGGCCCCATCACCGCGATTCCTCCAGGCGGAGGCGTTATTGGACCGATCAATCCAGGCGACTGCCGCTTTGTGTCATTCCGAGTGCAGGGTGACTTCCAGCTAGGCGAGCAGGGGCAATATCAAATTACCTTCCAACCCACCGATGGAGGCCCGCCCGTCATCTGCCGCGGACAGGTCACCCGCCCCGAGAATTCCGTGAAGTTTATCGTTGTCGATGATGATCCGCTTGGTCTCGACCCCGCGGCGCAGGATTCCATTCGCATCAATTACGTTGTCGAAAACTCTGGCAACACTGCCGTCACTGTTCCATTAGTAATTTCCAGGGAGTTCGGAGTCTTCCTCATCGGAACCGAAGAGCAAGCTCCAGAGCGCCTTTCAGCCGAGACCCAGATTGAGGTCCAACCGGGCCAGAAGGCACACATGGCGATCATTCTTAAGCTCGCTGATAAGGAACGCCAAGACCTCCCACGCTTCGTGGAAGGCTTTTTTAGTAATCTCGAGGATCCAGCAGGGTTCATCAATGCACGTGCCATCGAAATTTACTTACCGGATCGCTTTAGGAGTGTCGAAGACGTTGTTGTTTGCCTCAACTGCTCAAAACTCCAACCTACTACTCCAAGTGGCCCGGGATAGTTCGCTCTTTATATCGAAGTCACCGTCGCCTCAGCCGTGGTAAGAGTGGATCAAACTGCTGAAATCCCAAGCTGGGACAAAGCCAATATTTGCTTTAGCCGAGACGGTGAGGAAATGACGGAAGTGACCCTGACCAGTGAAAGACTGGTGCAATCCCAAGACCTGGGTGTGGTCCTTCGGGATTTTTACGGCTTGGAAGATGGGTTTGCCCGTCATCAAAACTCGACCACCCTCATAGGAGTGTGTTGTGATGAAGGTATGACCGAGAAAAAGAATGCCATTCCCAAGCCCTCCATCAGGAATACCCCACCTGAAAAACCTCCGGTGACTTCCTCCGACACCGCGGAACCGAAAGCTCCCGAGGTCAAGAAAGAGGAAGCACCACCAAGAGTGCCAACTTCAACGGCCAACGAGGTTGAAACCGATCTTGTGAAACGTTTTTTGGGGGCATTCATTGATGGTCTCATCGCGCTGACGGTCGCGGTCATCGTCGGAGCCGTCACCGGATCAGCTCTTTTTCAGTATCTTGCTTGGGGTATGATCATCCTCCTCAAGGACAGCCTCCCTGTCCTTGAGGGGCAAAGCATTGGGAAAAAGGTTATGAAAACCAAAGCGGTCAAGGCCGACGGTTCGTCCCTTTCCGGAGATTGGATCACGGGTGCGACTCGGAACCTCTTGTTGGCCATCCCATTGGTGGGACTTGCCGAATGCTTCGTCATCCTGACACGCAGTGGCAACCCCGCCGCCGGTCTGCGATTCGGAGACGAATGGGCCAAGACCAAAGTCATTTCCGTCGAATAAGCCCTGTTGCCCTTTCCTTTTAAAAAGTCAATGTCCGCTGTGGGCATTGGCGATTTTTTAGCACTTGGATGGCTTGGGTGAGGCCCTTGCTCTACTTTCATTTTCGTGACTCGAGCGAGAATGTCAGGGAGCAGTCTAAGAGCGTCGCCGTCTCGCGAGGGAAAGACATCCCAGTGAGAATAACACGACGGAGCTAGGCTCAGGAACTGAAACAACAATATTGTCGAAGACGAGAGTGCTCGCCGAGCTACCGGCAGGAGCAATCGGAAAATGGGTCATCGCGATGGCTGAGAGGCTGGAAGTCGAAATCGTTGGGCGATTACCAAGAAGGGTATCAGGACCTCCAAACGAGCTTTCGTAAGAAAAAGAAGTCGCAGTAGCACCAAACTTCATCGTGAATTGATACCCTGAAGTCGAGGTCACGGTTCCCGACGTAGTCGTAGCCGGAGCACCGTTCACGCCGAGTGCAATATCCCATGTATCAAGATTGCCGACCGTTGGGGTGAACGCAATCTCAGCTAAGGATTCTCCTCCTCGGTTCACGAGGGAAACGCTGAAGGAGTCTCTCCCAACAAATTGATCGGTGGGATCGTCAATAATCGCGAGATTCAGTGTCGCCCGAGGGGCCGCTTCGTCGATGCCAGTGAAATCGAGAGTTCCAGTCACGGACGTCGGTGCTAGATCGGGAGTGTTGGCAAATTGAGATCCAAGATGACCCGAGTTTGTTTCCCCGGTTCCAAAGTTTGTGCTTGCGATGTAAGCAAGCGATAAGGTTTGGCCAAAAACGGAAGGATTTGTGGAATCCTGGGACCAACCAACAACACTGTCTGAGAAATTATCGTTGAGTGCTTCCGCCTCAAAGTCGTAGGTGACGGAGGTTGCCGCGTATCCTGTCGAACCAAGGAGAATCCACAGTTTTGAGATTGATAGAGAGAAGAATTTCATTTTGAAGGTATTGCGAGGAATTCGTTTTTTGAGTGGGGTGATTATAAGTCGTTGAGAGCGATGGATGTTTTTCATATCCTTGAAGGAGTAGATATGCAATAAGAAAGTTAGATTAAAAATAATAAATATTAGGGCATTTGGGGTAACCTGACTCTTTCTGGAACAGGGCAACTTCACTTTCGATCTGAGTCCTTTAAGGGGCATTTTGTCGTAATTCTTTGATGATTCGTGCCTCCGTGTGGGTAAACACATGAAGAATTGTGATTGCCAGGAGTTTTCTTTTGAATTGAGGTACTCGAGGGGATTAGAGAGGGGTGCAAAGTCTGCGGCAATGACCGGAGGTTTCTTGAAGATTCAAAAGAGTTCATTGAGATAATCAAAAGGGAGCGGTTAAAATTGGACCTCGAAAAGGGAAAGGCGTCCAAGTGAGTGACGTCGCGAGGACGACGAAAGTTACTCCTATGAAATTAATTAGGAAGATTTGAGAGAGTGAGCTATTTCGGCTTTTCCCACGATTCGCCTACATCGGGTTCCAGGGCGATTTTGTGCGGATTGTTTCCGGGGGGGCGGGGATTTTCTTTTTGGGTGGAGTGATTGGGTGCGTTGTTGAGGGAATCGGAGAGAGAGAGAGAAAGGGGGATACCAATGAAGAGCACGCGCGGCGGCGGTTAATTTCCCGAACAGCCCGGGTCAGCGACTTCCGCCATGCCAACTCCGGCAAGCATTCCCAAAGAGCAATTTCCGCAAGTTCGCATAACTCACCCAATCGTTAAGTCATTTCTGTGAAGGGAATTGAGCGTCATTAGTCTTCAAAGTGTACCTTGCTGGCAGGCTTCTTCGTGAGGAGACGAGCGGTGATTTTGATCTGAGTGACGCAATTTACGGGACCTGAAAAAGAGTATGGGGGTGTTTCTTATCGGAATTCTTTTTGTGCGAAAAGCTCATTTCAAGGTTGTAATGGAGTCACAATGTAACTACATGGTATTTATTATGAACGTTAAATCTCTTCGGCATACGATGAATGGATTCGCCCTCATCGCCGCCATTTCTGTCCTTCTTCTGATTACGATGGTGGCGGTAGTGTTCCTCTCGCTTTCTTCTCTCACGGTCAAGACAAGCCGCTTTGAATGGGCGCACGAAGAAGCACGGGCGAATGCCCGATTGGGGCTCATGATTGCCATCGGAGAGCTTCAGCGTGATCTTGGACCTGACCAACGGATTGCACTGAGCGCCTCGATCCTCGATTCCAACCCGAACACCTTGATGATCGACGGGATCGCCAATCCCCACTGGATGGGAGTTGTCACTTCGGTCTTTGAGCGGAATCAGAATGGAAGCCCCTTCACTCGGGACATGGATGCGGGTGGTCTTCAGGACGCTCGGAGTGATCGTGGCTTTCGTCTTCGCGAGCAAGTCTACAACTACTTCGTTAGCGGGAATGAAGGTGGTCGTCGAAAAATGCGCGGAGTTCGGCAATTTCAGGATGCCCGGACCGAGGCGGTCCCCAATGGTGCGGAGGGATTGAACATTGTTTCCTTTGGCTCCGTAGATAACCCCGAAGACTTCGTCCGGGTCAAGAAAGTCGTGACTGAGAAGGAACTCCTCACTCTGGATGGCCGCCGTGAATTTCGACCAAATGGAGCCTACGGCTATTGGGCTTTTTCAAATAACGCCAAGGCCAATATCGGTCGCCCCGACACCCACCGGGCGGTCGTAATTGACCACGCTACCGGTGGTGGTATGTCGCGGATGGTGCACCCCCAGGATACCGAGCCTTTCGTAATGAATGGAATTGTGATGGGACAGCAAAATAGGGATCATCGCCTGCTGAGTCCGAAGACCCTCACCCTCATCAGTGAGCAAAACCGCCCCGGTGTTCTTAAGAACTTCCACGCCATGGCTGGATTCTCGAGCAGTGTCATTTGCAACGTCCGGGACGGAGGACTTAAGAAAAACCTCTCGGCATTTCTTCATAGCGAGGACAATGGTGGTCCTCCGGAAATCCGCGATCTTTCGGGTCCCAGTCGCTCAAGTTCTATCGGAATTTCTGCGGATGATCTTCTGATTGGTCCGCCCAATGATCGCTATGCCACCCTTCGTGGGGAAGACTTCAAGGACACTCAGTATCAGGATGTTGCCCCAACCTTTGGCTTGCTTTGGAACTGGGCCAACCTCGCCAACGAGTTTCGCTTTGGCTCCGCTTCGAGCAGTATTCGCGAGCCGAAAGTCTGGCGACTCGATTGTCCGTTTAGAAATGGTGGCGAAAACGCCTTTGACGGAGAAAATAGGCTGCCCGCCGATCCTCGCAATCTCACCAAGGTGAAAATGACACCGGTCATTTCCGAAGCCTGTCTCTCTTACAATTTGGCGACCTATCCGATTGGAACGGAGGAGGAAAGAAAGCATGCTCTCCGCCTTTGTCTCTACCCGCGAATCGGTCTCTGGAATCCTTATAATATCGAAATGACGCTCGATAAGCCGATGCTTCTTCAGCTTTTCTTGAACGGAAAGAAAGCGGTGGAGTTCGATGGCGAAAATGGTTTTACCCGTGAAATCTATTATGGGGGTCGTCGGAATACCTTTGATGGCCAATATGGTGGTCAGGTCTACTTCAAGCTTCCTGCGGTCACCATTCCACCGGGTGAGACCTTCATTTTTTCAATGGGTGGAGCCCCCCGGGAACTCGATATCAACCAATTTGGAGCGAATACTCTCCAGGCTCGAGCCGCGCCGTCATCTGGAAGCTATCTCTTCAAGGACTACCTCTTGGAGAACACCCCGCGCGCGAATTTCGCACGCGACTCTGACGACGATCCTTCCGAACTAATGCCGGTGGCCCCCACCATTTTCCGGGAACGTCCCTTGGATCAAAAGGAACACGGAGCTGATAATTATATGTTCATGCTCAAGTATTTGAAAAACAATCCCAACCCCACAATTCAAAGCTTCAGAGACGAACCCGCGTTGATCTATGCGAATATTTCCCTCCAGGCCGGTGGAGGTGATGAATATCCCCTCGAGTGGCCGGTGGGTATTGCCGCGAGTGTCATCCCGCTCTCAGGAGTTGGAGATCATATCGATGATGGCCAACCGCCCCATCCTTTCACCCGGGACGGTTTTCGCGTGCGCTGGTTGGATGAGACTCTTGCCAACAAAGGAGTCAACAATGAGCTCTTCTTACAAGAGGCTCCTCTGGGGAACTGGAATCTTCGGGCCTCCTACATTTGCCGGACACCATACGATAATGTTACGAGCCAGGCTCCCTACTTCCACGGGATTTACACTCGCGATAATCCGAGTGACGAAGTGAGTTGGAATAACCTGACTCCTATTCTCCAAAACGGTTTTCAGACCGGGTTCCCCTTTGGTAAGGCGAACTTCGGGGTCGACCGCGTCATTGCCTTTGAGGTGCCAACCCGGGAGGTCGGCCTTCCCTCCCTCGGCTACCTGAGGCACTTACAGCTTTCGGAATATGTTTGGCATCCGAGTTATTCTATCGGAGCCTCGATTGCCGATCCGAGAGTCCCGACGACTGGCACGGTTCCTACCGAGATTCCGGGCGATAATCATGGCTGGTCTGCGCAAGGTTTTGGCACGGGTTATTGGGCTCAGCTATTTAATGATCTTACCTTCTATTTGGCTGAAGAGAATCACCTCATCTACGATATCAGTTTCGAGGTGAACCATAACCTGTGGTCGGATTTTTTTCTAACGGGTGCGACTCAAAACCAGGTTGCCAACTTTGCGCAAGACCCCGTCGGCAATCCTCTGAAGAACGGCAATCTGCGCCTTTGGGATCGTAGCGGTGATCCCACCGATGACCTGAACGATTTCTTCCGCGCCGCGGGACGTGTCATGATCGATGGTGGCTTCGACGTCCACTCGACAAACAAAGAAGCTTGGAAGGCCATTCTCGCCACGACCCGCGATACCGGCTACGGCTCTCCGAATCGGACTCCTTTCCCACGGACCCTTTTTCCGAAGGGTGATGAGAATATCAAGGCGCAGTATTCCACCAAAGTATTCACCGGATTCCGCAGTTTGGGTGATCAGGAAATTGACTCCTTGGCTGAAGCGATCGTGCGCGAGGTGAAGATCAGAGCCCCTTTCTTCGGACTCTCCGATTTCGTGAATCGCCGTCTCGCTGAGGACGAGACCGGCCGCAACGGCACCCTGGAGGCCGCCTTGGAAGCGTCTCTTCCCAATCGTGGCCAAGACAACCAGTTCCCGATTACAAAGCAGACTCTTCCGGATCAGGGGCCGCTGATCGCCGAGGGCTCTCCCCAGCAACTTGATCTGACTCCTGCTGATCAGCTCCTCAAGCCAGCCTCAACGGGCTATGGCACGCCGGGATATATCACCCAGGGCGATTTGCTTCAGGTGATCGGTTCCGGATTGGTGACCCGTTCCGATACCTTCACAGTTCGTTCCTACGGGGAGTCGCGCAACGCCAATGGACGCGTTTTGGCGCAGGCCTGGTGTGAGGCCGTGGTCCAGCGCACTCCCGAGCCAGTCTCGCCAGATGAGGTGACGGGTCTGAACCCACGAGTGGTTCAAGGCTCTGAAGTGAATTTCGGGCGTCGCTTTCGCGTTGTCTCTTTCCGTTGGCTCCATGCCGACGAAGTCTAGGCTTCAATCGGTGTCTCAAGGGACAGAGACTTGAAATCTATCTCAAAGCGAAGGTCGTGAGGTAGGAAAGCCTACTGGGCTTTGATCACTTTGGATTCGTTATCGAAAATATCGCGGCAACGAATCTCGAAGCTCAGAGAGGAAGTGGTGATGCCCTTTGGGAGTTCCAGCGTGGCGCTTCGAGTGTGGGGAGAAGTGATGAGTTTTTCGAGGACTGCGGTACCGCCTTTGTTCTTGGCGACGATTACGATATTGAACTGAGGTGCCGATTTCGGGTCGAGTTTCCACTCGATGTTCACCTTGTTCGCTTCAGCGGATTTTGCAGTGGCAGAAAGGATTTTTGCCGGAGCGTATCCGGGTTTGGTTTCGGTTCGCTTGATCGCATGGTTCGACGGGTTTGTGGTGGTGGCTTGAGTGTCTGCTCCGCCACTGGTCATGAAGTAAAATTCGCCCGTCTTGTCCTTGGCGACTCCGCCATTCCAATTTGACTTAAAATTGAAGGAGCGTTTACCTTCGACTAAATCCCATGAGTTCACGGAATAGCGCGCTTTACCAAAGGCGTGCCAATCGCCGGTGGCTTTGCGTTTCCATCCGTTGCGAATGTGCGTGGTGCGGGCCTTCTTTCCCGTCTCGAGCCAATCTTCGATGAAGGAATCGTTTCCGCCTTCGAAATAGGCGCCCTTGGTGGCGACATCCATGGTGACCATGTGCGTCCATTCGTTGCTCTTGGAGGACTGGACCCAGTAGCCGTAGAAGGTGTGATCATCGACTGGCCAGCAGCGGGAGACGAGCGTGTACCAAACATCGGCGTCCCAGCCCAATTCGAAGTTCCATGACTTCAAGCCGGTTCCTTCGCCGCCGAAGTTTTCCGTCAAGGTTCCGGGGCCATGATAGACGGCCTTGATCGGGGCGGTGTGTTCCTTGTGATCCCAGATTGAGAAGATGTAGTTGTGGGCCTTTGGATGAGCTTGGATTCCGGCGTAGCCTCCGGCCTTGCCGCCCCAACCGAGAGCTTCGTAGTAGGTATACATGGCCTCGCCATTCTTCGGGACACGAACTTCGTTGATCAGAATGTCACCGTCGAAATTGGCATCGTTGTAGACCATGTGCGATGAGGGTGCTGCGTTCTCTCCGCAAAATCCGGCGAGCGTAAGGAGCGAGAGGGTGGCAGTCGTCAGGAGAGGCTTGAGCATAATCTTGGTAGGGTTGGTGAAAGGTTCACTTTGTCGAGCACTTACTGAAAAGGGTGATTGATCGATAAGGCTAGGCGATGATGTCGTTCAGAATATCGCCGTGCACGTTGGTCAGGCGGCGCTGGATGCCGTTGTGATAGTAGGTGAGTTTGGTGTGATCGATCCCTAACAAGTGCAGAACGGTGGCGTGAAAATCGTGCCACGGCACCGGATTGAGGTCCGATTTGTAGCCGACCTCATCCGTCGCGCCGTAGCTCATGCCTCCCTTGAGCAAGGTGGCGACCGGTTGGTCGATGCGCGCGGCCTCGCGGCCGTGATTGCGCTTCATGTCCTCGTGGCCGTCCCAATTGATACGCGGCGAGCCAAACGAACCACCGGAGAAAAGTTGCACATGGCGGACGCCGCATTCAAGCATGCGCCGTGCAAACAAGCAACTGCGCCCAAAGTCTCTGGTCTCCTCGCCGTTCAGGCCGTAGAGCTCGCGTGTTGCCTCGGATTCCGCCTTGATGTCGGTGACCTCGGGAACCGCAAGCTGCATGCGTGCGGCGAGCTCGTAGCTGGAAATACGTGCCGAGAAGGCGTCCTCGGCACCGTTTTCTGCGATGTGTAGACGGTTGATTTTTCCAAGAGCGCGCGGCTCTCTTGCTCGATACGCACCTCGATTTTTCGGGCGGGGAACAGGTTGCTGATGGCATCGCCCTCGCCACTCGTGCGGAACGGAACGCCCTGGTGGACGGCGGGGAGGAAACCGTTCGTCCAGTTGCTGGTCGAACTTGCGGGCAGGCCGCGCGCATCGGGCAGGACGACGTAGGTCGGTAGGTCGTCGGTCAGATTTCCGAGCCCGTATGAGACCCACAAACCATCACGGGGAATCCGTTGAGGCGGAAACCGCTGCTTTTTTGGAAGGTCGCGGGCGTGTGACTCGACGACTCGGCAACCATCGAATTGATGACCGCGAGTTCGTCGGCGACAGTCGCAAGGTGAGGGAACAACTCGGAGATCCACAGCCCGCTCTGGCCGCGCTGTTTGAACTCCCAGTCGCTCTGCCGTAGCAGGCCGACCTTGCCAAAAAATACGTCGGGTTTCTCGTCCGCCGAAAGTGATTTTCCATGCAGCTCTTTAAGCTTCGGTTTAGAGTCGAAAGAATCGACTTGGCTCAAGCCACCACACAGGCAGATGTGGATGACGCGTTTGGCCTTCGGCACGCTGTCAGGGGTTTTCGGTGGAGCCGCGAAGCTGTCGCGCAGAATGAGCGAGGAGACTGCGGCGGTGCCAAGTCCGGTGGAAGTCCAGTCGAGGAAGTTGCGTCGGGTGATCATGGGGTTCGGGGGGGGCGGAGACTCTCTTCAATCTAACATGGTCAGTTGAGATAGATAAATTCATTTGAATTAAAGAGGACGCGGCAGAAGGCGGGAAGGCCGTTCTTTTTGACAAACGCGCTTGTGAGCAGGAGTTCTTCCTCGCTCGGTTCGCGTGCCAAGGTCAGCAGGAAGGCCCGCTTGATTTGGATGCTGATGCCGTCACGCGTTTCGCTTTTGAGGCGTTGTGCAAAGTTGTCGGCCATGCGCAGGGAGAACGAGGTGTTCATCAAAGCGAGCGCGCTCAGCGGTGTCGTCGTCACGCTGCGCACGGGCGTGGCGGCGCTCGGGTCGGGGCAATCCAGTGGTGCCAGCAAGGGATGGACATTGCCGCGCGCCCAGGTTCGGTAAATGCTGCGCCGGTTGAACCCGGCTCCCTCGGGATCGATCGGATCGTAGACCCACGATCCTTTGTGCTGATACATCTTAAAATCGCGGTAGCCCGGACCTCCCATTTTGGGGTTGAGCTGGCCGGAAACTTTCAAGATGGAATCGCGGATTACTTCGGCCTCGAGTCGCGCCGGAGTATGCCGCCACAGGAGTTCGTTACCAGCGTCGATCTGTTGCGCTTGTGAATTTGCCTTGGACGACTGCCGGTAGGTGGCGGAATCGCAGATCAGGCGGTGCATCTTCTTCAAGCTCCAGCCGCTCGCGCGAAACTCGGCTGCGAGCCAATCGAGGAGCGCGGGGTGGGATGCCCCGCCGCCGCTGAAACCGAGGTCGTTGGGCGTTTTTACGAGCCCTTGGCCGAAGTGGTAGTGCCACAGGCGATTCATCATGACGCGCGCGCAGAGGGGATTGTCTGGGTGCGTGATCCACTCGGCTAATTTTTTGCGCCGTTGGTCATCCGCTGCGTCCGGTTTGAGACCGAAGTCCGACGGCAGTGCGGAAGCAACTGCGGCGATCCCCCCGGGCGCGACTTCATCGGCTGGCTCGAACGGGTTTCCGCGCATCAGCAGCCGCGTGATGCCAGGATTTTTGGGCGTCACCGCGTAGACTTTCTTCTCTTCGATCTTCGAGAGTTCGCCATTGAGTTGCGCGATCTCATTTTTCCAACTCTTCCGGTCCGCCTTCTGTTTCTCGTCAAGCTGGGCTACGATTTGTGCTTCGGTGACAATTCGAACATTTGCCGAAATGGCGATCTCGTCGGCACTCAGAGCGCGATCATAGAGCTGGGCGCGGTCGATCTTCCCGGCCAACATTCTCCCGTCACCCGCCGTGTTGCCATGTCGTAATCCAAAGATCACTTGGTGGTTGTTGCTGAGGTATTTCGACGTGCTGGTCTTGTAGGCTTTGCCATAGGGAAGTCCGTTGCGGTAGGCGTTGATCGTGCCGTCTGCGGTGTAGGTGATCGCGACGTGCACAAATTTCCCAATTGCCTCATTCTCTGGTTGCGCGTGGAAATTTTGCCAGCGCGCGTAGCCATTGCTGCCAGCCATCCAGTGGGCGGGCTCTTTTTCGCCGATGACGATCGCGTCAAATTGACCTGCATCGATGTTTTGCACGCTGATTACGCCGCCGCCGCGTTGCCCCAGGGTGTCGAGTTGGACCCAGGCTTCCAAGGTCTTCGCTTTGAGCTCGGCTTGGCGTCTCGCGGTGAAGACATAGGCGGTTTTTCCGTCGAGGACGAGCGCTCCGTCGATGATCTTGGCGCTGCCCTTGGTTTCTCCGTGGGCCGTGCCGAGTTGATCGCGGAGGTCGCGATCGAAGGTCCAACGCGAGACCGGTGTCGGTGGCTCGGCTTGCTTTGCCGTCTCGTCGGGTTGTCCGGCGAGGATCGCAGCGCGGATTTTTGCGTCGTGCGCGTCGAGTTGCCTGCCCAGCGCGTCGATCCGCTTTTTCAATCCTTTCGGGTCGCCGCCGGCGGGCGCCATGCGATCACCGCGGTGGACGCCGGCGAGGGAGGAGGCGATCTGGAAATACTCGATCTGTGTGATCGGGTCGAATTTGTGATCGTGACAGCGTGCGCAATTGACGGTGAGCCCGAGAAAGCTCTGCGACACCGTGCCGACGAGATCCGCCATCTCGTCCTGGCGCATGATTTTACGCTGTCTCTCGCCGTTGGGTTTGAGGCCGTCGAACGAACCACAGACGAGAAAGCTGGTGGCAATGATGGCGTCCGGGTTGTGCGGTTCGAAACGATCGCCGGCGATCTGCAAGCGCACGAAGCGATCGTAGGGCATGTCCTCGTTGAGAGCGTTGATCACCCAGTCACGATAGGGCCAGGCGTTTTCGCGCAGCTGGTCGTATTCGAATCCCTGACTCTCGCGGAAGCGCGCCACGTCCAGCCAGTGCCTCGCCCAGCGTTCGCCGTAACGCGGCGATGCGAGCAGCGCGTCGATATCGTCTCCTGCGCCTGGTTCAGGAGGGAGACCGATGAGGTCGAAGTGCACTCGTCTGCTCAGCGCGCGCTCATCAGCTTCTGGTGCGGGTTGGAGACCGGATTTTTCGAGCTTTGCCAGAATGAAGTGGTCGATCGCGTTACGTGGCCACTCCTTGAAGACGATATCCGGAAGCTCCGGGCGTGCGACTTTTTGCAGTGACCACCAATCCTCAGCTACCTGAGAATAGACCTGCGAGGCCGCCGACACGAAGGCGAACACCGTCAGCGCAAGAATTTTTTGCAGGTTTGACATACCACTCTATCGCATGGGCGTCGCACCGATGCCAAGGCGCGATCGCCAAGGTTCGGTGCGCCAATTACTTTTTCGCTGGGGTGCTTGAGTGCGGCGTTGCAGGGATCGGAGAGGGCAGAAAGAGTGTTACAAGTCCTGCTCCCTCGAACCAAGAGCGGCGGGGCGAAACGGGAGCTGACGGATCTTGAGAAGGCGGGTTGTCTGACGGGGACGATGAGGGGCGGGATTGCCCTAAGATTGCCCCATTTCGGGCAGGGGAAGCGGCGGCGCTTGATCTTTGAAGACTGGGATTTATGACGTTGGCGGCGGAGCTGGAGGGGATGAAGGAGAAAAACTTGGACGAACTCTATGAGAAGACGATCAAGGGCTATCTCGACCGGTTTTGTAGCCTGAAGCGCTTCATGAAGGAGCTGAAGGAACGCTTTAGCCGTTGGTTTAACAAACGGCATGGGCGTCGGGGGACGCTCTGGCAGGAGCGCTATCGGAGTGTTTTGGTGGAGGATGGCGAGGCTCTTCGGACAATCTCGGCTTATCTCGATTTGAACCCGGTGCGAACAGCTTTGGTCGATGATCCCGAGGATTACCGTTGGTGCGGGTAGGCTGAGTCGATGGGAGTAAGCGAGCGCGCAAGTCGCTTTGCCGGGTGCGCGGGGTCGCGATGGATTCTTGGAACACGGTAGGGCGTGAGGGGTATCGGAATTTGCTCTTGGGGGAGGGGATCGAAGCGGGCGAGACTGAGAAAGGACGGAAGCGTGCGCAGGGGGTCTTTTCAAAGCGGGGCTTTGATCGGAAGAAAGCGTTGGAGGGGCTGCGAGACGGGCGGAAGTTGAGCCGAGCGGAGTTGATCCGGTTGCGAGTGCGGTATTTTAGCGATGGTTTGGTTCTGGGAAGCCGGGGCTTTGTCGAGGAGGTCTTCCAAGAGAAACGCCCGTGGTTCGGAGCGAAGCGAAAGAAGGGGGCGCGGAGTTTGCCGATCTCGGGAGGCGGACTCTTCTCGTTGCGAAAACTGAAGATGGAAGTCTTGGCGTAGGTGAAACGGCTCCAAGGGAAAAAACAGGTCAAAACACAAAAACACAAAAACACAAAACATGCCAGGCATGTATAAAATGTGACGTGTGACGTTCGTCGTGTAATGATACTGGGATCGAGATGCCGAAGCGTCTATGAGGACATTACTGATAAATCAAAATCTGAATTGAACAGACACATTTGATTTTGATTTTACCTGAGCAACCGTCTTCCTGCTTTCCTTTTCAAAGGACGCGAGATCTGACTTGTGTCCGAATCAGATCTAAGGCGATATGGGATCGATACCAAAGTCGAGCGCTCTATTTGTCGCCACCACGATCATATTAGGTGCTCTGGCGGGAGGACAATCTGTCCAAAACCCTTCTCCCATGGTCGAGCACACTCGCGCCCACGGACGGCTAAAAAAATTGAGAGCGCGGGGGAACGATCCCAATTGTCGCTCGGGAAGCTGTTCATTCCTGAGGAGATCTCCTCAGCGACAGGTTCCCTGCCTGTGCTCGTGGCTTTCCATTCAGGCACTTGGATTCCGGATCTAGCGGCGATCGATCAGGGTTCGGTGGTGATCGCCATTTAGCTTGGCGCCGGATCGGCAGCCTACGCGCGACCGTTCGGCAAGGAGGGATCGGTTTTGAAACTGTTGGAGGAGGCCGAGAAGGCCGCCGGTAAACGCTTTGGGGGAGTGACGCTCTGCGCCTGGAGCGCGGGTTGTGGTTCGCTGCGTGCAATCCTCAAACATCAGGAGGATAGCGAGCGCGTCCGACGCGTGATCCTGATCGACGGCGTGCACGCCAGCTACCACAGTGGAAGACCGGGACCACTTGAGTCAGATCTCGATTCAACCTCCCTGGATCCCCTGGTGGCGTTTGCCCGTCGCGCGATCAGGGGTGAGAAGCGAATGCTCGTGACGCACTCGGAGATTTTCCCCGGGACTTATGCGAGCACGACCGAAACCGCCGACTGGCTGCCACGCCAGCTCAGATTAGAGCGCAAGGCTGTGCTAAAATGGGCACGCAACAGCTGAGCGAGGCCAAGGCAGACCAGCTCCATGCTTTGCTCCACTACCTCGCATGGAAAACCGAGAGTTTGAAAGAGGACGTTGATGATTGAGCAACGTTTGCACGGGCACTCGAAAATCTCGTCGATTCTTCCCTAAGCGCTACGATTGTTCGCGATGAAGCCGTCGGCCTCCTTTTTTTTCTACTTCGTCTATGGTGCCCTGAAATAGGTCGGCACTCTAGGTGCTTTAAAGTCAGCTTTGAGAGTTTGAGATCGGGCCGGAGAATAGTTCTGATGGGCAAGAATCAGATCTCTGATGGTGTTCGGTGCTGATGGTGTGTTTTTGGTTCAGCAGGGGTCACTTATGGCGTTCTTTTTGCTTTCCCCGAAAAGACCGCGATGGCCCCTCGACAAACTCTCGACCTAGGAGGAATTGTAAGATTCAATCAGGTATGAATTGCCGAAACTTTCTTCTTTCAATAGGTTTATTGAGCTCTCTCTTAGGGAATCAAGGTATCGCAAATCCTTTGGAGACTGCAAAAAAGATTGCAGCTGGAGATCTTAAAGGATGGACCTATGGGGCCAATGAAGTGGAGCAAGAGATCGATTGCGTAACGTTCCTTATTCGAGTCGTTGAAAAAGAGCTTGGGCGCAAAGTCTCTGTTGATGAGAGATTAGGGATTCTTATTAGCCACGGCTGGACCGCTGAAGAGATCCAGTCGATCGCCGACGAGGGCAACGATCTCAAACTTGATGGCGTCGTCCACACCTTGGTCGATCTTTCGAAGGTTGCTGAAAGAGTGGAACCCCTCAAGGCAAAACCTGGTGACTTCATCCAATATTGGATGAAGAAGAAAGATGGCACTTGGTTCGGACATGCCGCAGTCGTCTGCGAGAGAAAGGGTGATCGTATCAGGCTCTTCGGGGCTCACAAGTCGCTGGGTCGTGTTGGCGAAAGCTCGTTTCTCCTTAATTTAAAAGGATCCCATCGACGTTTCGCCTTGGCGAGAATGAAGGAACAAAAGCGCTAGGGAGCTCCTTGACGAAAGGGCGAGTTCGGACAAACGCTTTGCATCGAGAGATTTCAAGTCATGAATGCGGACCTGACCGTGAAATAGCTGAGAGATTTACGGGGCGAGATTCTGGTTCGGTGGGATTGCCGTGACTGGGAAAAAACCGACGGGGCCGGTAAAACGCGCCTAGCCATCCGACGATGGCACGTTCAAGGAGGCACGGTTGGGAGCAATTCCACCACTACGCGCATGAATACAACAGGCAGTTCGGAGAGAGGCTCCAGCGCCCGGGCGGTGACCTCCTCCATCCCGTCTGCCAGCGGCCTGACCTGCAGTTCCATCGTTGCGGGTGCGCTTAGGCTTCCCTCCCACTCGGTCAAATTAGGGGAGACCTCCACCCAGCTGGTGAGGTCGGAAGTCCCAGTCCTACGGGGATAATGAATTGCTGGGTGAATCAGACCCGTTGGCGAATCGACGACTAACAAGGTCTGCAGAGTCCCTGAGCCGTCCGGGTGCAACGGAGCCAGGTTGAAGAGGTATTCCAGAGCGTTGTTAAACGGATCAGCTTCCGGGTTTGCTTCAGGCGTGGTTTGCTCCGGAGTGGCATCGACTCGGAAACAACGGCGCCGCCATTCGTCATAAGTGAGACAGCGGCGGTCCAGTTCAACGTCCCAAGGTTGACTGCCAGAGGCCAAGACCTCCATGGGTGTGCTGCCATCAATGTCGCCACGACTGACGGCACTGCCCCCTTGTCCTTCACCAGCGTTGCCGCCGGTGTCAGCCCAGTAAATTTTTCGTGCCGGGATATCGATAGTCAATCCGTGTGGGGTGTCGAGATTGTCATAGAGGGTTTCGACTGCGGGGTGGGTCAAGGGAATGGGAGTCGGGCCGCCCAGAACGGTCAGTGGAACACGGTGCACCTTCTTGTCGTTGCGGTTGACCCAGTAGAGCATGCCACCTTGCGAATCCACCCTAACACCACGAGTGCTGTTGTTTCCGGTCAAGAGGGTCTCGCGACCGGAACCGTTCAGGTTTGATCGGTAGATTGCTCCGTCACCAAAGTCGCCCCAGTAAATCATTCCGCCGACACGGTCCAAGTCCATGAAGTAGGGTCCGCTTGGCGCGGCGTCAGAAACGGTAGGCATCACCGAGGTGCCATCAAAAGCCGAACGCTCGATGTGCCTGCGTGTCCTATCGCACCAATAAAGTAATCGAGCATCTGGATCAAGGTGGACATCGGCGGGAAACGAGCTGCCGGAGATGGTATGGAGGATGACGCTGGAGGATCCGTCGAAGTTGGCACGTTGAATTCGATCGGCACCGTTGTCAGCCCAAAAAATCCGGTCATTGACGAGATCGAGAGTGATGCCACGGACATTGCTGCCGGCAGAAGTGACCTCTCCACTGAGCGCCAGTGTTGAGAGGCCAGTGCCGTCAAACTGCATCCGTTTCAACTGATTAGCACCTCGATCAGACCAGAATATGCCGCCGCCATGGAGGGAGGATGAGGCCAAGATCATGGCCAAAATGAGGATCAAGTGATGGGATATCATAATTCAGTAACGTTTAGGAAGAGGTGACCATACTGCATCGAGCCAATTTAATTTGAACCGATAAAATAGATCGTTGGAGTCTCATGGCGAGATCAAACTTAACACGCCCAACCCGATAGACATCCAAAAAGGGTAAGTGGCACCCTATCTTATTTCTTCATGAAACTATTTTGGTGAAAGAGATTGAGCGTATTTATCTTAGAATAGGCCTTGCTTGCTTAATCCGCGGATCGCCGACATCCTCAGTCATGCTCTATCAAATCAAAGAGAAGTTCTGGTCCTTCGGTGCCGAGTTTAGCATTTTGGACGGAGACGGCCGGCCGGCATTTTGGATCAAAGGGAAAGCCTTCTCGTGGGGAGACCAGCTTTCCTTCCAATCAGGGGATGGGGAAGAACTCGCCTATATCGCGCAAAAGATGTTCTCGCTCAAGCCACGCTTTCAAATATTTCGGAAAGGGGGGCTCTTTGCCGAGGTCGTGAAGGAGTTCACTTGGTTCAACAAAGAGTTCACCCTCGATGTCCCCGGTCCGAACGATTACACGATCAAGGGAAGCTTCTGGGACCACTCCTATGAATTTTCCCGTTCGGGTCGCGTGGTGGCCCGGGTGAGCAAAGAGTTCTTCAGCTTCACCGATGTCTATGGCGTTGAAATTGACGAAGACGAAGACGTCGTTTCGATCTTGGCAACCTGCATCGTGATCGATCAGGTCCTGCACGATGGAAATGATTGATCCCGCATTGAGAACCGTTTCGGGTTCCTTTTCCGGCTGCGAATAGTGGCGGCGATTGGATTCAGCGATTCAGCGATTCAGCCAGGAAGCGATCGACCGCGTCACGAGATCGGCGGCATCTTGTTGGACGAAGTGCCCGGCTCCTGGGATTGTCACCAGGGTGAGATCGCTCTCGATCCAGTTCCAGGTTTCATTGAGGGCTCCTGCGAGGAGTGCGTTGTCGTCGAGGCCGTGGATTAAAAGGACCGGGCAGGTGATCTTTACCTTGGGGGCTTCTTTGGGAAGTTCGTAGGGAGGGCGCGGATAGTTTTTCTTATAGAGGTTCAGCATCGCTTCAAAATCCGAGCGCTTGAAGGCCTCGAGATATTTCTCCTTGGCGGCGGCGTCGGTGACCCAAGACGCGAGCCCTTCCGCGGTCAGTTTTTTGTGTGCTCCCGGTTTTTGAAACTCGCGGGCGTAGGCCGAGTTTTTTTGCTGCTGCGGGTTGGTTGCCAGTTCCCGTGTGAGTCCGTGCGGGTGGGGGAGGTTCAGGACGATGAGTTTTTCGGTCAGCTCGGGGTGGGTCATGGCGAAGGTCCACGCGACCATCCCGCCCCAGTCATGGCCGCAGATAACGGCCTTCTTTTTCCCGGTTTCTTTCAGCACGGCAACGACATCTTCGACCAGTAAGGGGATCGCGTAGTTGTCGAGGCCCTTCGGTTTATCGCTCTTATTGAAGCCGCGCAGGTCGATCGCCAGCACGTGACGAGTTTTCGAGAGGACCGCGATCTGCTTACGCCACGTATACCAGTAATCAGGAAATCCGTGGATCATGATGACCGGAGCCCCGGAGTTCTTATCGCCCGCCGAAACGTAGTGGATCTTGACCCCATTGTTTTCCGTAAAATGGTGACGGGGTTCTGTTTCACCTTGGGAAGATAAAGGTAAGGAAGCGAGCGTGGCTGCGCTCAGCCAGGATGTTATGGTTTTTTGATTGAACATGTTGAATTGGAGTGGATCACCTGAGCGATCTTTTCTTTTTGGATGGGGTGTTAAAGTTCACCGTTTTCGCTGCGTAAGATATTTAGGGTGATCAAAAAAATCGCATCATGGCAAGTCTGAGACGGCGATTATTGCAAGAGTTTCAGTAAGGCCTGTTGATCAATGGCATAGCGGAAGGCGGTCTCGCGGGTGATTTCACCTGTGCCGATGAGGGCCGCGAGAGAGCGTTTGAGGGTGTTCATGCCCACGGTCGCTCCGGTTTGGATTGCGGATTGCATGTGATGCTCGTAGCCATCCTTGTTCGAGTTTGCGACAACGTGAGTTACGATCAGTTTCTCAAGGGCAGGAACGCGGTCGTGGTTGTTGGCTGCTGGGACGAGGCGCTGCGCGACCACCGCTCACAGGGACGAGGCCAGCTGTAAGCGCACGTGGGCCTGTTGGCTGCCAGGGGAGACGTCAATGATGCGGTTGACGGCGGCGGTGGTATGTCCGGTGTGGAGTGTGGAGAGCACGAGGTATCCGGTCTCGGCGGCGGTGAAGGCAGCTGAGATGGTTGCGTGATCCCGCATCTCTCTTAACATAACGACATCTCAGTTCTCCTGCAGGGTGTCGCGCAGGCCGGCCCTGAAGCTCTCCACGTGGGCCCCAACTCCCCGCTGGTACGCGAGCGATTTGGCATCCCGATGTTCGAATTCGAGGGGATCTCCGGTAAGTTCCCCGGACCCTTGCTTTCCGACGACTTCCAAAGCGAGGCGTTTTATGAGGTCGGCCGGGACGGCAGGCATCGCGAGTAGAATGACCTGATCCGCCATGAACAAGATGGGCACCTCGTCCGGCAAGAGGACTAGCCTCTCCGCCTTTCGCACGACCAGCAACTTCAGGAATGTCTCAATAACAGCCATGGATTATCTCTGCCGTGGTCGCGGCGGATTTTACCTTATCAAGGCCGCCTCAGCCAATGATTGTTGGTTAAATCTAGGGATTTCGGGAGGCGCGATTTCCGCAGGGCGCAACTTCTCAGCAAAATGGTCAATGAGTTCTTACTCCGGAATCCCAAATTCGTGATCCCTCGACGGTGGGGGAACCTCAAGAAGGAGGTGAAGATGGCGCAGGCCAAGAGTTCGTTGACCGTGCCCGCAGATCCTGGTGTCTCGAGCAGGGGAGCATGGCCATGAAGAGCGATGAACTCGAATTCGGATTGGCCCTGATCGCAAACTACGATATTTGGAGGTCTTGATTGACTCTCCGACATCGAATTGCCGTTTTGCGGCGTTGCTCCTTGCCGCGCTTACGACAACCGCGCAGGCGGCCGAGTTTCGGGCGCTGTGGGCGGACGCGTTCCACCTCGGGTTTCGCACTCCCTCCCAGACGACTCAACTCGTGGCCGACGCACGCCGGGGAAATTTTAACGCCATCGTGGTGCAAGTGCGCAAGCGCGCAAGCGCGGGGACGCCTACTATGAAAGTTCATTCGAGCCGAAGGCCGCGAATGTGAGCCCGCAGTCATACGACCCGCTGGCCGATCTCATCGCGAAGGCGCAGGTGGGACCGAAACCGTTGGAAGTACACGCTTGGATCGTAGCGTACAATATCTGGAACGCAAAAAATGGCGTGCCCTCCCAGTCGGATCATCCCTATACGCGGCACCCGGAGTGGCTGACACAGCGTCAGGACGGCACCACTTTCGACGGCGCGAACTACTCTTTTGATCCCGCGCATCCGGAGGTGCAGGAGTTCACCTTCGACGTGGCGATGGATATTGTCTCGCGCTACGAGGTGGACGGTATCCACTTCGACTACATCCGCTACAGCGAGGCCGGCGCGGGGATCAACACCAACCCATGGGGCTATCACCCGGTGGCAGTGGAGCGCTTCAACCGCTTATACGGGCGCTCGGGCACGCCGTCGCCGAGCGACCCACTTTTCCTTCAGTTCCGACGGGATCAGGTAACGGCGCTGGTGCGCAAAACCTATCTCCATACCTGGGCCATCAAGCCGGCGGCGCGCGTTTCTGCGGCTACCATTCTTTTTTCGAACCCGCCCTCCAGTGCCACCGAAAGGGCCTTCGCTGCCACGGAAGCCTACACCCGCGTGCTGCAAGATTGGCGAGGTTGGATGGCCGAGGGCATCTTGGACATGAACATGCCGATGAACTACCGGGACCAAGACACACGCGGGGCGAGCTTCCTCAGTTGGCGGGATCGCGCCGCCGATATGCAGTTCAATCGGCACGCCTCGCTGGGCATCGGGATCTATCTCAACGACCCGGCCGACGGCATCGCCCAGATGCGTGCGGCGCGGGTGCAATCGCCGGCGGGCAACGCCATGGTGGGGTCGGTCGGTTTTTCTTACGCGGTCACGAATGACGATGAGGTCTCGCGTTCAACCTTCCTCAATGCCCTGACCTCGCCCTCGGTTTTCGACTCGAACCCGATACCGATTTTTGACTCCCCGGTCACGACACCCGCGATGCCGTGGAAATCCGACATGACTCTCGGCAATGTCATGGGCTCCGTGACAGAGAGCAGGACACGAGCTGCTGCGGACGGTGCCACGGTGACACTCACGGGCCCGGCCAGCGCCACCGTCCGAACTGACGCGACCGGTTTCTATGGCTTCGTCGGTCTCCCGGTCGGCACGTATAAAATAGAGGTGGAACCTCCACCGGCCAGCGATCTCCCGCCTGCTTTGAGCCAAGTGACGGTGATCGGGGCGGCCGTGGTGGAAGCGGACGTCGTCCTTACCGAGTTCCCATTTGCGATCACGAACCTGGACTTCGATGCGCTCAACGGCGGATGGCGGATCGTGTGGACGAGCAACCCCGGGCGCGTCTACACGGTGGAGACCTCGCCTGACTGCGTGGTGTGGACACCCTTGGTCAACGAGGTCCCAGCAGCCCCTGAGGGCGGGCCTGTGGTCTACCGGGACTTCACCGCCGACCCAAATGCGCCTTCGCGCTTCTATCGGGTGACCTCGCCGTAGGATGCTTCCTACGGCACGGTGACCGCTCGGAAAAAGCGCCGCGCGAGCGTGGTGGCGAAGGTGAAAGTCTGTCTCGTGGTCCCACTGAGGGTGATGGTCTGAAGTGCCGTCCATCCCCCGTCGCTGAGATCGGTGCTGGTCTCGATTCGGTATGACCTCCCTTTTCTGCCGTTGAAGGTAGCGGTGATCTGTGCGCCGCCGTTGATCGTAGCCACCTCGGTGAAGGTCAGCTCAGATGAGATCCCGCCATCGATGGTCAAGGCGAGGATCCCGTTGTTGGTGCCGAGCGCGACGAGGGTGCCGGGGCCAAAGGCGAGGGCGCCCGTGCCGTTGGCGTTCGCGTTGTCGCTCGCGAAGAATTCCTGATCGAGCAAGACGGGCGGGGCGCTGAGATCGGAGATGTCGAAGACTTGGACATTATCCGGGCTTTCGTTGGAAATGCCTGCGAGGTAGTTGGCGGCGGGATCGACGGCAATGGCTCCAATGCTGGCAGGGAATTCGGAGGTGGTGAAGGTATTCAGCAAGGTGCCGATTGGGTTGCCGATGGTGAAGCTGCAATGGAAGAGCGCGCGACCGATGGTCTTGCCCCAGAAGGTATTTCCCGATCCGAAGGCGACCCCGAGCCCGAAGTTGTCGGCCGCGCTATCGACATCGGATACGGTGATGGCGTGGGCAATCAAGAAACCGTCCCCGGAAGGGGTGAAGACGACAACTTGGTTGGTCGTGCGAGTGGCGCAAAGAATTTGGGTCTGGTCGCCGGATCCCCGTGCGGTGATGGTATCGCCAAAGCGCCTGCCATCGATGGGAGCATCATCACGGGTCGAGTCGAAAACAACTTCCGGAAAGGTCTCGGGTTCGTCGTCGGCCCAGCGGTAGATCTTAAAATCGGCAGCACTCAGCGAGAGATTCGCGCCATAAATCGCGCCGTCATCAGCGGCCGTGACGACGTTGATGGGGAAAAGCCCGCCGGCCACGTTGGTGAAATTCAGCGGGTGGAGATCCTCTCCGGTGGTGCCATCGAGGACACGGATCTGAGCACCGCCGGTGCGGCTAGCCGCGAGGATGCGCCCGCTTACGGGATTGAAGGCGAGGCCACGCTGGGCGCTGTCGTGGGCTAAGTAGGGACGATCATCGATGCCGATGATCCACTTCGGCTCGGCGACCAGCGAGTTGGTCCGCGGGGTCACAGTGAGGGTGGCGGGGTCGCTCGTGATCATGCCCGCCGCGTTGGTCACGCTGACGGTGTAGTCCCCCGCGTTCGTGGCCACAACGGCGGGAATCGAGTAGGTGCTACCGGTGGCGTCTTCCGGGATAGCGGCCTCGTCTTTGAACCATTGGAAGGTGAAGGGCGGCGAGCCGGAGACGACGACCGAGAATTCAGCCGGTCCGCCCGCGATGACGTTCTGACCGGCCGGTTGCGTGGTGATGGCCGGCGGGGCGGTTTCGTTGTCATCGATGATGTCGTAGGCCACGAGGCCGTTGTTGGTGGAAAGGGCGAACACGACGTCCGGCCCAAACGCGACCGCACCGGCTGCGTTGATGTTGGTATGATCGACCGGGAAGGTCGCGGAGTCGGAGAAGATGGGAGGGATGGTCGGCGAGCTGATGTCGAAGAGTTCCAGGGATTCGGGAACGGCGGAGCCCGTGAGCACGGCGGCGAGCCTCCCGTTGGAGGGGTTGGTTCCGATCGGGCGCGAGTTGGCGTCGAGGGTGGTGAATGATTGGAGGAGCGTGCTGGTCTTGGTGGTGAGGTCAAATTCGACCAGTCGAAGCGGCTCGCTCCCGTGTTTGAAGTAGATCGTATCGCCGGCACCGAAGGCCACTCCGGTATTCTGCGAGTTCGCCGCGTTGGGCAGCAGGGTCGGTTCAAACTCCTCGCCATCCGTTGTGGTGAAGACTGCTGCCAACGATGATGCGCGTGTCGGCAAAACAATCTGGGTGTCGCGACCCGATCCTCTCACTACGATAGCGTCGCCCCATCGCTGGAGGTTGAGGCTTTCGCCCGACATTTCGTCCTCGCCCGCCGGATCTCCCTCCCACGCGATGGTGGGAATGGTCTCGGGGTCGTCATCAGCCCAGCGGTAGATCTTGAAGGCTTTCGGTCCGGAGGTAAAGCTGGTGGAGTTGACGACTAGGGGACAGGCGAAGATCGCTCCGTCGTCCGAAACGCCAATGACGTTAAGGTCAAAGATCCCGCCGAAGATGCCGTCGAGGTTGAGAGTGTGGGAGAAAGTCCCATCGAGGGCGGGAAGGACGTAGACGCCCGTTCCGACCGCGCGGCTCACCAGCAGGACGTTGTTGGTCGCCGGGTTGTAGGCCAGCCCCCGCTCGGTATCGCCGCTGTCGGTGACGAAGTTGAAGCTGCCACCGGCATTGAGAGGGGGGACTTCCCAGCGGAGCTGGAGTGAATCGGCGGCGTGGAGACCTGAGAGGAGTGCGGCGGCGAGGAGGGGGACGAAAAGGAAGGCGGGTAATCTCATGATAGAATACTAAAATCGGGAGGATGTTGGAGGAAGGAGACGTGGGTCGAGGTGGTGGGTGCGCACCCAGAAGAGCGGCCCCGGCGCAGTTTTGTCGAGCGAGGCAGAAGTGAGGAAGGAGTATGAAAGGAAGGTCGGGGCATTGAGTTCCTTCCTTGCTGTGGCTAGCGGACGGCTGATCTGCGGCGCAGACCTAAGAGCGCAAAGGCGGACGCGATCATTAGAAAGGGGGCGGAGGGCTCGGGAATCGATTTTTCAAAGAGCGCGCCCGAAGAACGCATCGAAACAAAAGTGTTTGCCGACGATTCCTGCGTCAGCGTGATCGGCCCCGAGGTGTAGTCAATTGTGCCCACGAGAAACCACTCGTCGCCCGTGTTGTTGGTGGCGAACGAGTTCGTCAGCGAGTCGCCGCCCGTCGTGACATTGAAGTTGATGGGATCGCCGCTGATGTTGCCGGACGTCGGCCACGTCACATAGATTGAGTAGATTCCCGGAGCTCCGCCCGGCGCGCCGGTCGCAGTAGTGCCCGCCCCGAGGGCGGTTCCGAATGCGGGCGCATAATTGTCTGCCTGGCTATCCGGGCTGTAGGTGAAAACGTAGGCATCAGGCATCGTGTTGCCATTGCCACCGAAAATGCTGTCGCCACCTGTAAGCCCGACCGCCGTCCCGGCACTGCTTTGGCTGGCAGTCGTGGTATCACCCCCGAATGAGAAACCCGAGTCGAAGGTGAGGACGCCATCGTCTGCCGCGTCGGTATCGACCTGAATGAGATAGGCGGCATCCGCACCCCCGAGTATCAAAGCAACTGTTGAGAGTGTTAAAAAACTGATAGAAGGTTTCATGATTTAAAAAGTTATTCGATTCTCCGCTGATCACGTCAAGGAGGAAATGCTGATCCACGCAATACGCACGTGGCATGGCCCACCCGCTGGTCAGTGGGAGAGGGGAGATTTTTTAGGCAAGGCACACGGTCTTGCCTTCCTTCGCGAACTCGCTGGTGGTGGATGGCTTTGCGATGTCTCTGGTGAATGGTTCCATCACGTTGCTGAATTGCTGCTTCGTCAACAATTGTCCGCGTGCGCATCGGGCGGGCCGGGGAGGTTGCGGCGGCGCTTTCGGAGGGGTTCACCGCCAACGGGAAGGTATCCGGCAACGATGAAAAGTTTTCGCAGTAACCGGAGCCTTCGGCGATTCTAGAATTCAGCCCTCGGAAGAAGGCCTTCGAATTTGAGGTTGTGCCATTAGTCGACTATTTGTTGTCTGACCCGATGGCCCCCGGGTACTTTCGTTCTGCAGATCGCGGTCGATCCGTTCGTCGGATTCACGGCGACGGTCGTTATTGATCGCTCGGTGCTCGACGGTCAGATAAAAAATAAAGATGAAAGATGAAAGATGAAAGATGAAAGGCATGCGAGGCATGCGAGACGGATTGTCTCAGTTTTTCGTCCGAAAATCGCTCTCGATATCAGCTGAATCGGCATCATCTTGTGAAGTCTCTTTTCTTTTGAGGCACCGGCCTCGGGGTTCATCGCCTTCGTGGAGCGCGACTTTGGAATGGAGGAACCGGGCGGCCTCTGCTGAGTCTTTCACTTTGGTGGCGCTGCGTTCTAGCATCTCTTTTTCAAACTCCCTGAGCACTCTGATCCGCACGCCATCTTTTTGCCATTGTGACTTGGGGCGGCATTCTTTTGTAATCCCGCGGGCGAGGGCGAGGGCATCCAGGAGGGCTTGATTGGCACCCTGGCCTTTGAAGGGACTCATGGGATGAGCGGCGTCTCCGATGAGGGTCATTTGTTTCCCTTTCTCCAACCATTCGGGCCTGAGGAGTGCTCTGTCGTAGACGGGATAGCCTGAGACTTGCCCTTCCAGGGTCGCCGCTAAAATCTCAGGAATCGGAGTGTGCCATTGCGTTCTTCGGCACGCTTCATCCTTGAGTGCTTGTGGTCCTCGTGCGCTTAAGGCCTTAGCCTCTGCTTCAGCCATGGGAAAGCTCAACTGCCACATCACTGAGTCTGAGGCGTAAGGCATCATATAAATTCGCTCATGACCATTGGCGGTTTGGAATACCGTGGCGGCATCCAGCAAGGGACTCTCGAGACCTCCGAGATTCGCCAAGGGGCAAATTCCGAGAATGACAAGACAGCCCAAGTATTGCAATGGGGAAGCGTCCTCACCAATCAACAAGCTCCGCACCGAGCTGCGAATGCCATCCGCGCCGACGACAAGATCTGCTTTGGCACCCTTCCTCTCACCCTCCACTTGGAATGTCAGCTCCAGCCCTTCGCTCTCACCTTCTTTAAAATCGACCAACTGGTGCCCCCACTGCACCATCTCATCGCCCCCCAGTTGTTCCAGCAAAGCCAAGCGCAGCGACTGCCGCGCGATATGAACATTCGTGCGCTTCGGCAAGGTTGTCACCTCGGGCCGCCCCCATTTTCTGATTCCCCATTCCCCAATCACTCTTCCTTCGGTGGTATGAACGACATGCCTGGTTGAAATCACGGCTCCCTCCAATGAGGAAATCCCCAGGCCCTCGACCGCTTTACTCGCTTGTTGCAAGGTGAGGCCATAGCCCTGCGATCGAGCATCGAACCCGCGATCACGTTCATAAAGAGTGAAGGGAATTCCCCGGTGCAGACAAGCGACCGCGAGAGCGACCCCTCCGATTCCCGCGCCAATGATGGCAAGGTGCGGATAGTTTTCTTGATCTACCAAAGGAGCGCTCGCAGAACGAACCAGTCCGCATCCTTGACAGCCCGGGCAGGAATCAAGGTGACCCTTGGGGCGAACTGGCTCGGGCCCTTCAGATTGTCTTTCCTCAAATTGCTGCAAGGCCCTTTGGTATCGGTCTCGCACTTTTTTGGTGAGCCTCCGGTTCTTCCGGCCGCGTCCCTGACATTCCAGACAAATTGTCCAGTGATCCTCTTCGTTGTTCGCTCTTTCCACCTGCAGGCTATTGAACCAGCTCCTGCCTGCCCTTGACACAAGAAACTCATGGGATGGGAGGGGAGAGCTGGGTTCCGATTCCGACATGATCATTTCGAGCCGATGTTCGCCATTAATTCGCTTGGGTCACTCTCCGGATCGCTCGTTTTTGAGGGGCTCTGGTTTTCCAATCCCGCCCAAAGGGAAGAGCTGGGTTTCTTCAATCAATCGAAGAAAACGTTTTGCCAGTTGGGGTCTCGGTTGAGGAGGTGAAAAGGGGGGGAAGGAGAATCTTGGAGGCCTGGGGGGATCTGGGATTCGTGTCGGTCGTCCCCGCAAACACGTATGCCATTGATATCGAAGAATTCAGCGTGCCAGTCTAGTGAAAAAGCAGCATGTAGCAGATTTTGATGCCAGCGGGGTTTTTGGTTTCTTCCTGGAATGGCATGACTCCAATCCCGCCCTCCCGGGTGGCGAACATCATCGTCGCTTTGCCATGCTCTTTCGACAGGCTGCAGCTTGTAAAGGGCACAACTCCGCAAACCGCTCTGGGCCGTGGTTGTTTTCCTGATTTCAAAGAGGTAGGCTACGCGAGCCACCTCATCTCGACGCTGACAGGCCGTGGTTGCCCTCCTGATTTCAAAGAGGTAGGCTTAATACGAGATGACTCAGCGGTCATACGTAGCCGTGGTTGCCCTCCTGATTTCAAAGAGGTAGGCTAAGGATCCGTCTCGCCAGGGTCGGAACCGAGCCGTGGTTGCCCTCCTGATTTCAAAGAGGTAGGCTGACTCGGCTCAAACATCATCGCCGAGATCTGCCGTGGTTGCCCTCCTGATTTCAAAGAGGTAGGCTCGCAATCACCGCAGTCATGACGTCATCCAAGCCGTGGTTGCCCTCCTGATTTCAAAGAGGTAGGCTGAACATCAGTGAACGTAGCTATCGGCCAGTGCCGTGGTTGCCCTCCTGATTTCAAAGAGGTAGGCTGCGCGACAACTACAACCGCCTCCAGAACGAGCCGTGGTTGCCCTCCTGATTTCAAAGAGGTAGGCTGGTCATCGTAATCATTATAATGCATGAGGAGCCGTGGTTGCCCTCCTGATTTCAAAGAGGTAGGCTGGACGGGAAGAAAAAGATGATGACCCGTTGGCCGTGGTTGCCCTCCTGATTTCAAAGAGGTAGGCTCTGCTGGCTGAAAATACACTCCCTCACCGGGCCGTGGTTGCCCTCCTGATTTCAAAGAGGTAGGCTATAGAGCGCCCATATCATGCGTGAGGTATTGCCGTGGTTGCCCTCCTGATTTCAAAGAGGTAGGCTAAGTCCGCTCTCTGTACGAGCCACCACAAAGCCGTGGTTGCCCTCCTGATTTCAAAGAGGTAGGCTGGCTTAGGAATGATATTGAGGGTCTAGTGGGCCGTGGTTGCCCTCCTGATTTCAAAGAGGTAGGCTGCAGTCACTCCCAAGGCGCTTATGGCACTCGCCGTGGTTGCCCTCCTGATTTCAAAGAGGTAGGCTTCCACCACCTACACCGCCCAGACCTTGGCCGCCGTGGTTGCCCTCCTGATTTCAAAGAGGTAGGCTTGGGTCGCGTCGTCTGACACGATGCCCGGGGCCGTGGTTGCCCTCCTGATTTCAAAGAGGTAGGCTGATACACCAGAACTCCGACGGTAGCATCAGCCGTGGTTGCCCTCCTGATTTCAAAGAGGTAGGCTGTGCGACCACAGAAGGGAGTCATCCAAGTTGCCGTGGTTGCCCTCCTGATTTCAAAGAGGTAGGCTGGTTCGGTGCGTAAGCGATTGGATCACGGAGCCGTGGTTGCCCTCCTGATTTCAAAGAGGTAGGCTTGGATGGATAAGGAATTCAAGTCAGCCTACGCCGTGGTTGCCCTCCTGATTTCAAAGAGGTAGGCTCGCCAAACCACACACACGTGGTGCAGTAAAGCCGTGGTTGCCCTCCTGATTTCAAAGAGGTAGGCTAAGATCCTAAAACGGCAACTCCTCGACAAAGCCGTGGTTGCCCTCCTGATTTCAAAGAGGTAGGCTCATCGCCGCATCGTCATTCGCGCAGGCAAGGCCGTGGTTGCCCTCCTGATTTCAAAGAGGTAGGCTTTGCAACGTTGCAACTCTGTCATATTGCAAGCCGTGGTTGCCCTCCTGATTTCAAAGAGGTAGGCTTGAGGCTACCAAACTCACCAAATGGGCGCAGCCGTGGTTGCCCTCCTGATTTCAAAGAGGTAGGCTCCAACGCCTTAACGGGCGAGAAAGCGAAGCGCCGTGGTTGCCCTCCTGATTTCAAAGAGGTAGGCTACTCAAGTCCTCACTCAGTTGCCTGCAAAGGCCGTGGTTGCCCTCCTGATTTCAAAGAGGTAGGCTTAGGGGGAGTTTGACCACCAATTGGAGATCGCCGTGGTTGCCCTCCTGATTTCAAAGAGGTAGGCTGGGGCGGGCTGTAACCCCCGCACTCCACCAGCCGTGGTTGCCCTCCTGATTTCAAAGAGGTAGGCTCTGAGTTGCTTGCAAGAGCGAATCATACTGGCCGTGGTTGCCCTCCTGATTTCAAAGAGGTAGGCTACCGGGACTGCCGTTAACAATAGCTGGCTTGCCGTGGTTGCCCTCCTGATTTCAAAGAGGTAGGCTTTGGCAGCTGACCGGGGAGAGCAAGGCGAGGCCGTGGTTGCCCTCCTGATTTCAAAGAGGTAGGCTCTCCCTCCTCACCCAGTCGCTCGAGCACACGCCGTGGTTGCCCTCCTGATTTCAAAGAGGTAGGCTCGCGCGCCGAGGAGCGGTTAAACTCGGCGAGCCGTGGTTGCCCTCCTGATTTCAAAGAGGTAGGCTGATCACGCCGTTAATGCGGTCGACCTCTTTGCCGTGGTTGCCCTCCTGATTTCAAAGAGGTAGGCTTCTCCCTGATTTGTGGTAATGATCGCAGTGGCCGTGGTTGCCCTCCTGATTTCAAAGAGGTAGGCTTGGTCATTGAATTGGCCGGGCTTTCTGATGGCCGTGGTTGCCCTCCTGATTTCAAAGAGGTAGGCTATCGACCTCAGAAAGGGATTGGGATTCGCGGCCGTGGTTGCCCTCCTGATTTCAAAGAGGTAGGCTGATGACGACTTGTTGTTGCTTCTCAGAAAGGCCGTGGTTGCCCTCCTGATTTCAAAGAGGTAGGCTTCCGGCCTCCGCCGTAAACGAGAGCACCTTGCCGTGGTTGCCCTCCTGATTTCAAAGAGGTAGGCTTGGATTGTGGCTGCCAACCCCAACTTGTCAGCCGTGGTTGCCCTCCTGATTTCAAAGAGGTAGGCTAGCGCTATTTTAGATTCGCCCTCCCGAGGTGCCGTGGTTGCCCTCCTGATTTCAAAGAGGTAGGCTGCTGTGAGGATTCACGGTAAGAAGAAGTTGGCCGTGGTTGCCCTCCTGATTTCAAAGAGGTAGGCTGGCGGTTCACCGTAGTAATCAGCAAGCCAGGCCGTGGTTGCCCTCCTGATTTCAAAGAGGTAGGCTATCTTGTCGCCAAGGGCTACCGTGTGGAGAGCCGTGGTTGCCCTCCTGATTTCAAAGAGGTAGGCTGTTTATGGTTGTTTTGGGGCTCATGACGGGGCCGTGGTTGCCCTCCTGATTTCAAAGAGGTAGGCTTAGCTCGAGAGGATGCGGCAGCTGTCAAGCGCCGTGGTTGCCCTCCTGATTTCAAAGAGGTAGGCTTAGTTCTTGTGTTCCCCGCTCACGGGCGTAGCCGTGGTTGCCCTCCTGATTTCAAAGAGGTAGGCTCTACAGGGCGATGGCTCGTATCGAGTCGATGCCGTGGTTGCCCTCCTGATTTCAAAGAGGTAGGCTCTGGGCGTTTTTGCCCACCATTTTTTCAGCGCCGTGGTTGCCCTCCTGATTTCAAAGAGGTAGGCTGAAGCAATGAGCACCGGCTTTGCCATTTGCGCCGTGGTTGCCCTCCTGATTTCAAAGAGGTAGGCTCTGCCGGTGTGACTTCGGGGAAGCCGAAGAGCCGTGGTTGCCCTCCTGATTTCAAAGAGGTAGGCTCCCCGCATGATGCGGGAAGGGAAGGGAACAGCCGTGGTTGCCCTCCTGATTTCAAAGAGGTAGGCTGATTCTTGGTTGTATGCGGTCACGCGATGAGCCGTGGTTGCCCTCCTGATTTCAAAGAGGTAGGCTTCACAGCGTCAGGCCCTTACCCTACGAAGGCGCCGTGGTTGCCCTCCTGATTTCAAAGAGGTAGGCTGATCCACAGCGGCCCACCAGATGACTTCGTGCCGTGGTTGCCCTCCTGATTTCAAAGAGGTAGGCTATCCAAGCCGTCTTGGAGCCGCGCCTGCCAGCCGTGGTTGCCCTCCTGATTTCAAAGAGGTAGGCTGATGACATGCTAAAGGCCCTCAAATGGGCTGCCGTGGTTGCCCTCCTGATTTCAAAGAGGTAGGCTATGGGCAGCTGGTATCGGGATCCATTACCGGCCGTGGTTGCCCTCCTGATTTCAAAGAGGTAGGCTCCGTCAGCGTTTACTCCATGCTGATTTGATGCCGTGGTTGCCCTCCTGATTTCAAAGAGGTAGGCTGCGGAACCGGTCAACATTGGTGCGAATAAAGCCGTGGTTGCCCTCCTGATTTCAAAGAGGTAGGCTCACGAGTGGAGAGACGCATGGGCCACCCCTGCCGTGGTTGCCCTCCTGATTTCAAAGAGGTAGGCTCATCGACACGGCCGGGCGCATGTTCGTTAAGCCGTGGTTGCCCTCCTGATTTCAAAGAGGTAGGCTAAGAAGCATGAAAACATACCAAATCTACGGGCCGTGGTTGCCCTCCTGATTTCAAAGAGGTAGGCTAAGTACTGCATGAAAGGAACTGAGTTGCTTGCCGTGGTTGCCCTCCTGATTTCAAAGAGGTAGGCTTCACGATCCCGGCCTACCAAGACCAATTTCGCCGTGGTTGCCCTCCTGATTTCAAAGAGGTAGGCTAAATACTGTATGAAAGGAACTGAGTTACTGGCCGTGGTTGCCCTCCTGATTTCAAAGAGGTAGGCTGCGACCTCACTTCCCCCACGATTCTGGTCAGCCGTGGTTGCCCTCCTGATTTCAAAGAGGTAGGCTCAACCCACAACAATGCCTAGAAGAAAATCAGCCGTGGTTGCCCTCCTGATTTCAAAGAGGTAGGCTCGGTTGTGCGGTCTGCCGCACTTCGTGCTCGCCGTGGTTGCCCTCCTGATTTCAAAGAGGTAGGCTGCGACCTCACTTCCCCCACGATTCTGGTCAGCCGTGGTTGCCCTCCTGATTTCAAAGAGGTAGGCTTAAGACTATGGACATAACCTCGCATTAACCGCCGTGGTTGCCCTCCTGATTTCAAAGAGGTAGGCTACTCCTCTCAAAGCTTCTTGCAGCCGCCCTGCCGTGGTTGCCCTCCTGATTTCAAAGAGGTAGGCTATAGAATAAAGGATCCAGACGACCAAACCAGCCGTGGTTGCCCTCCTGATTTCAAAGAGGTAGGCTGAAGACTTGATTGGCCCGATGGCTGATTGTGCCGTGGTTGCCCTCCTGATTTCAAAGAGGTAGGCTCCGTTATGCGGTCTGCCGCACTTCGTGCTCGCCGTGGTTGCCCTCCTGATTTCAAAGAGGTAGGCTATCCACGTTGCAACTCATGGCATATTGCAAGCCGTGGTTGCCCTCCTGATTTCAAAGAGGTAGGCTAAGCGGTTCACCGTAGTAAGTGGTGAGCCAGCCGTGGTTGCCCTCCTGATTTCAAAGAGGTAGGCTTTGCAACCCTCTACGCCATGAGGCTGACATGCCGTGGTTGCCCTCCTGATTTCAAAGAGGTAGGCTACGGAGAACAGGAGGCATAATTACCATCGCGCCGTGGTTGCCCTCCTGATTTCAAAGAGGTAGGCTGGACATACCACCTGATGTCACCGGCCTGCCGCCGTGGTTGCCCTCCTGATTTCAAAGAGGTAGGCTAGCGGTTCACCGTAGTAAGTGGTGAGCCAGGCCGTGGTTGCCCTCCTGATTTCAAAGAGGTAGGCTTTTCTCAAAAAAAACGTAACCAACTCGAAAGCCGTGGTTGCCCTCCTGATTTCAAAGAGGTAGGCTAGATTCAAGAATCGTATCAAGCCGTGCGAAGCCGTGGTTGCCCTCCTGATTTCAAAGAGGTAGGCTCCGTGGTTCTTCGGTGAATACGGCTTCCTGGCCGTGGTTGCCCTCCTGATTTCAAAGAGGTAGGCTAACTGGTCAATCTCTATGCCGTGGAGTCGAGCCGTGGTTGCCCTCCTGATTTCAAAGAGGTAGGCTCGGGTGGCGGCGATCCAGATGGGATACGATGCCGTGGTTGCCCTCCTGATTTCAAAGAGGTAGGCTGCCCTCGCCAGGGCGCGGCGACCAGCAACGGCCGTGGTTGCCCTCCTGATTTCAAAGAGGTAGGCTTTCTTGGCTCTCGTGCTCGCGGCAATCGAAGCCGTGGTTGCCCTCCTGATTTCAAAGAGGTAGGCTGTGACGGCCGCGAGGCAGAAAGGGCGGACTGCCGTGGTTGCCCTCCTGATTTCAAAGAGGTAGGCTCCGTGGTTCTTCGGTGAATACGGCTTCCTGGCCGTGGTTGCCCTCCTGATTTCAAAGAGGTAGGCTAAATCGCTCCCGAAGGTATTGCGCATTCGCGCCGTGGTTGCCCTCCTGATTTCAAAGAGGTAGGCTCGCCAGCACCCTCATCAGGAACATCAAGATGCCGTGGTTGCCCTCCTGATTTCAAAGAGGTAGGCTTCAATCGGGATTCCAGAAGGCAAGATCTACGCCGTGGTTGCCCTCCTGATTTCAAAGAGGTAGGCTGTGACGGCCGCGAGGCAGAAAGGGCGGACTGCCGTGGTTGCCCTCCTGATTTCAAAGAGGTAGGCTAACTGGTCAATCTCTATGCCGTGGAGTCGAGCCGTGGTTGCCCTCCTGATTTCAAAGAGGTAGGCTTCTTGGGCGACTAAGGGCTTACAATTTATCGCCGTGGTTGCCCTCCTGATTTCAAAGAGGTAGGCTGGCGAGTGCGCCTTACCGACGCTCCGGATCGCCGTGGTTGCCCTCCTGATTTCAAAGAGGTAGGCTCGGAGAGATCGCCTGCGTCGAATTCTCGGGGCCGTGGTTGCCCTCCTGATTTCAAAGAGGTAGGCTAACCAACGTGGAGCTATCCGACCATTGGTCGCCGTGGTTGCCCTCCTGATTTCAAAGAGGTAGGCTCGCGGGCGGTGAAGAGCGGCCTAATTCGGAGCCGTGGTTGCCCTCCTGATTTCAAAGAGGTAGGCTTACCATAAAGAACTGCGACATCGGGATGGAGCCGTGGTTGCCCTCCTGATTTCAAAGAGGTAGGCTTGATCGATTTGAGATCGGGGTGACCCGGAGGCCGTGGTTGCCCTCCTGATTTCAAAGAGGTAGGCTGAGCCGTTGGGGGCGCTCAGAAGGTGGCCGGCCGTGGTTGCCCTCCTGATTTCAAAGAGGTAGGCTCGCCGACACAGTCGCCGCCGCAATGCCAATGCCGTGGTTGCCCTCCTGATTTCAAAGAGGTAGGCTAGATTCAAGAATCGTATCAAGCAGTGCGAAGCCGTGGTTGCCCTCCTGATTTCAAAGAGGTAGGCTGTGGCGAATTTCTCAGTCACTTGGATCGGAGCCGTGGTTGCCCTCCTGATTTCAAAGAGGTAGGCTACTGATCCCAAAACAGGATCGAAGCTCTTAGCCGTGGTTGCCCTCCTGATTTCAAAGAGGTAGGCTGGCGGACGATGGCGCGACGTGGGCGGCGGAGCCGTGGTTGCCCTCCTGATTTCAAAGAGGTAGGCTTGAAAAGCTGGAGAACTCGGTGGCGTTTGTGCCGTGGTTGCCCTCCTGATTTCAAAGAGGTAGGCTTACATCGCCACGGCCTATGCGGGGTTTAAGGCCGTGGTTGCCCTCCTGATTTCAAAGAGGTAGGCTCTACAGGGCGATGGCTCGTATCGAGTCGATGCCGTGGTTGCCCTCCTGATTTCAAAGAGGTAGGCTATAAAACACGGCCGCCCAATCATTCGCGAAGCCGTGGTTGCCCTCCTGATTTCAAAGAGGTAGGCTCCGCATTTGCGACGCGCTCGCTCACCTCAGGCCGTGGTTGCCCTCCTGATTTCAAAGAGGTAGGCTGACAACACGATCAAGCAAACCGTTCCCGAGGCCGTGGTTGCCCTCCTGATTTCAAAGAGGTAGGCTGAAGTCCGGGTGCAGTGCGGGCTCATCGATGCCGTGGTTGCCCTCCTGATTTCAAAGAGGTAGGCTGCGGAAGGCGAGCTGAGAAACTCAAACCAAGCCGTGGTTGCCCTCCTGATTTCAAAGAGGTAGGCTAGCCTCTCCCGAACCTTCTGTATTACAGAGGGTTCGGGTTTTTTCTTTAGAAAAAAAGGAGCTGCTCACCGCCTGAAAGTTCCTCGGGAACGAGGTTTCCGAGGAGGATTCGCATTCGGGCGAATTGTTTGTCGGTGACTTGGAGGGCTCGGATACTGCCATCATTAGGGAGGTGAGATTGCGTTCGCTTCATGTGTTTATCGACTCCTTCTTGGCCTTTGACAACTCTGCCGTAGACAGAATACTGCAACATCATGTATCCGTCCTTGAGGAGGAAGTTTCTGAATTGGGTCGCGGCTCGCCGCTGATCCGGCTTTTTTACCGGAAGGTCGAAAAATACAATAATCCACATATGGCGTAGGTCTCCTTTCACGTTGTTAGTAAGTTGGGGAAGATGAGAGAGTCACAGTCTTTCTTTGTTAATGAGGTTCGGAGACTTGTGACAGTGAGTTCAATTGCGGTCAGAATTCCGTAGCTTTCCTCTGCGAGATTCACTTGCAGCTCGAGCAGGCGAACCATGGCTCGCCGGTGTTCGGTCGAGAAGTCCACTGGTAGGCCCGAATCGGCGAGGACTTCCAAAGTCAGAGCATCGACAAAGGGCCGATAGGGCTCGATGAGGTCGTCAGCGAGGTTATAGGAATTTGAGACGCTACAGTGGTGGAGCCCGAGCTGGGGGATGAAGCCAGCGCCACAAAGAGTCCTCGAGATTGCGGCGCGAATCAGAGCGTAGCCATAGTTGAGTAAGGCATTGGGGAGGTCTTCGTCATGCCTGCGGAACTCCCGGTCGTTAAAAAGGTTCTTCCAATAGTAGCGGGCGGCACGGGCCTCGGTGTTATCGGCATCGCCGGATCGGATGTGATTAATCATCGCACGGAGCGTGCTACCTCCTGATTTATCAAAGCGATCCAGGACGAGGCTTTGGTGAAGAATCTTCGTGCGAACGATGTTCGCCCAAATTCGTTTTTTGAGGGGCCCCGAAGTTGCGATTTGAAGCTCGATAATGTCGCCCTGACGATAGAACTGGGTCCATGGAAGGACGGTCCAGTTGGGCAAATGTTTCTGATCAACACCAACGACAAGTGTTCCCGCTGCGGAAAGGGATGAGAGCAGGCGCGCGCTGAGGGTGACCTCGGTGGTGTCGATGATGAGGTAGGCCAGATCTTCCAGCGGCTGCCGGAAGTCGGGTTGATCATCTTCGCGGAACTTGAGCCGCAAAGCACGGTGCTCAACGGACAGGTAGGCGGGTTTGCTTAGATGGATGCCGCGCCACGCCATTGTCTCGGTTGGTAAGGTTTTGGACGGACGTTGCCGAGTCGATCAATGATGAGGGCGTGGAAAGAAAGGCAGCCAGTTTTGATGCTTACCCCTGTGATCTTCTGGGAATCATTTGGATCTATCCCGTCAATTTTAGCGTTGTTTCTATTCACGCCATTAAAGAGCAGGGTTCCTTTGTCTCCGACTGGCTTTTTAGCAGATCCCTTTTTCTCAAATGAGAAGGCCATATTTTTGCTGAGCGAGAAACAGAACTCGAATTCGTGCGTGACTAAGGTCCACTCACTCTCTTCCTTCGCGGCAACAATCGCCCGCATTGGTGGCTCTGGCTTATTGAGGTCATGAACGTAAATCGGAACGATAGAGTAGTTGAGATTTCCTCGCTTGTCGGGTTTTGAGAAAATATCGATACGGCTGAGCGTTCCCCCTGCGATAAGTCCCTGAGGTTGCTCGCGGAGTGTCTTTTTACTTGGGATGCCTGCCTTCGTAAGGTTGGTGAACATTTTTACTTTTGAGAACGTGTTGCCTTGGTTGTCCTTTGGCAGTTCTTCCACGGGTGAGCCACGGTTGATCCAATCGGTAAGGGAGGCTTTGAGCCATGAGTTGCACGGGAGTTC
>Ga0222650_1000221_pt1 | contig 50519 bp, 36 predicted proteins | sample AntAcemetagen367_FD_179820 | JGI IMG/M metagenome (GOLD analysis project Ga0222650, IMG submission 179820) | Saline water microbial communities from Ace Lake, Antarctica - #367 | ecosystem: Environmental > Aquatic > Non-marine Saline and Alkaline > Saline | place: Antarctica: Ace Lake... | reverse complement strand
CGTGGGCTCGATGAGGACGACTTCGATGCTGACGGAAGGTTCGACGAGGGCGACTTCGGCGGGATCGACTCCGAGTGGGCGGAGCTGAAGCAAGAGGCTGTGGGCGACGAACGAAAAGACGAGGACGGCAAGGAAGAGCCCGTTGCGGTGAGGGAGCAGGGCGATCATTCCCCAGCGGGTCGAGGGTCATGGATGAGGTTGAATTGCGAGGCTCCGGCGGTGCGGGCTCGGTCCATGAGGTCAACGAAGACGCCGTAGTCAACCGTGCGGTCGCCGCGGAAATTGATGGTGTGGTTCTCGCGCTGGTCGAGAATGGCCCGGAGGGTGGCGGTAAAAGCTGCGAGAGTGACGGGTTGGTCCCCGATGGCAATGTCACCGTCCGCGTTGACGCTGATGATGAGCGCTTCGACCGGCGTGTCGGGGGATCCGGAAGCGGAAGGAAGCTGGAGCGGCAGGGACGGCTCCCGAAAGGCGGACGTGAGCATGAAAAAGATGAGCAGGAGGAAGACGACGTCGATGAGCGGAGCCATGTCGATGGCGTGGCTGGGGCGTTTCGGGCGGCGGAACATTCTGGCGGAGGCTTCGCGGGTTGCTTCAGGCAACGGTGGACCAATCGTCGTCGTTGATTGGTTGAGTTTCCGTGTCTTCCGTGGCCATGGCCACGCCTGGCGCAAAAACATCGTCGAGGGCAGAGACGGCGAGTTCCATCCGACTGGCGATCTTGTCGGCGTGGGCTTCGAAGGCGTGGAAGGCGGCCATGCTTGGGATGGCGACCATGAGACCGAAGACGGTTGTCAGGAGGGCTTCCCAAATGCCTCCGGCGAGATCTGCGGGTTTGACCGCGCCTTCGAGTGACTGGATCTGGGCGAAGGCCACGACCATGCCAATGACCGTGCCGAGCAGACCCACGAGCGGCGCGAGGTGCGCGATCGCCGCGAGCAACCGAAGGCGTTTTTCGACCTGCTCGAGGGTGAGGGCGGCGGCACGTTTGAGATTGTCAAGGCGGACCTTGGGAAGGCGGGGGAGGTTTTCCAGATATGTCTGGACGACCCGGGCGACGGGGTGGTGGCTGGCCCGGGCGTGGGCGAGAGCTTTGGCGGTGCGGCCAGCCCGGAGCTGTTCGAGCGTGCCGTCGAGCCAGAGGTCGGGCTGAAGACCATAACGCAAATAAACGATCGTGCGTTCAATGATCACGGCGACGGCAAGGATGGACCCTCCGAGCAGGACCCACATGAGCGGGCCGCCCGCGCGGAAGTAGGTAATGAGAGAAAATTCGGTTTCCACCACCCGGTTGTCGACGCCCGAAGCCATGATTTCAAGTGAAAATGAGACCTAGTCGCATATTTTTCTTGTCAAATTGAGACTGAATCTCGTTATCTATCGCCGCTATGTTCATAAATACGCAAAACGATGGGAGCCGCGGAGTGCTGGGACAACGGGTCGCACTGGTGGTTGGAATGATTCTCGGTCTCTGGACGACTGAAGGGAGGGCTCAGGATGGAGAAGTGGAGCGGCTGGATACCGTGATTGTCTCGGCGGACTACGATACGCGCATCGATGGACCGTTTTTGCCGGACGTGGAGGGGACGCGGATCAACGCGGGGAAGAAAACGTCGAATATCGTGATGACGGATCTGCCGGAGATCTCGAACGACAATTACCGACAGGTGATCGCCAAGACGCCGGGGCTGATGCTGTCGGAGGAGACGACTCCACTGTTGAGCATCGGGTATCGAGGATTCGAGCCGCACCGGCTGCAATATTTCCAGGTGCTCGAGGACGGGATCCCGATCCACGCGGATATGTTCGGGTATCCGGAGGCGTATTACACGCCGCCCCTCGACGCGGTCGAACGGATCGAGTTCGTACGGGGCGGAGCGTCGTTGATGTATGGTCCGCAGCCGGCGGGCGCGATCAATTTCGTGATGAAGAAGCCGCCAACGGACACGGCGTTCGCACTGCAATCGACCAACCTCGTAGGCAGCTTCGATTACTACTCGAATTTTTCGTCTTTCGGCGGAACGGAGGGACGTCTGGGCTATTACGGCTGGTATAACCACCGGCAAACAGACGGATTCCGGGAGGCCAACAGCGACTACTATCTCAATGCGTGGGGGGGGACCTTCGCGCTCGATGCGACGGGACCGTTCCGAATGTATCTGAATCTGACGGCCTACGACGAGGTGCACGGAGAGCCAGGTGGACTGACGTTGAGCGACGGACCGGATACGGTGAATTACACGGAGGATCGCAACGGGACGTCGCGGTTTTTCGACCGAGTACGGATCAGCCGCTACGCGGTGGCGTTGATCACCGAATGGGACGTGAACGACCGGACGCTGGTGACGTTCCGCGCCTGGTGGGACTACTATCGGCGGTTCAGTCGACGGCAGGGCGGCGGAGGATTCGGGACACTGCCAACGGGGCCGGAAGCACAGACGAACTCGCTGCAGACTCAGCAGTTTTATACCTTTGGAGTCGAGCCGCGCATCCGGCATGACTGGGACTTGCTGGGCGAGACGCACACGCTGACCGGCGGGATGTTGCTGTATAATACGTATTCGCCGCGGCTCGATCAGCGCGGCGATAGCCCGACGGCGATGACTGGGCAGGTACGCAATCAGAGCGTCCGCACCACATGGTATTATTCGATTTTCGCCGAAAACAAGTTTCAGATCGGAAAGCTATCGATCACGCCGGGAGTGCGGCTTGAGAGCATCTGGCAATCGGCGTCCGAGACCGTCAACGTCTCCAAACCCGACGGAAACCTCACCGACGAGACGGTATCTAATTTTGTGCCGTTGTTTGGGCTCGGACTGGAGTATTCGTTCACCCCAACGATTCAGGCTTACGCCAACGTATCGCAGGCTTACCGTCCGCCGATTTTCACCGAGGCCATTCCCACGAATCCGAACACCATCGTGGACGGAAATCTGAACGAAAGCTTTGTTTGGAACTACGAGGTCGGTTTTCGGGGCGATCCGACATCCTGGTTGAGTTGGGACACGAGTGTGTGGTTGATCGACAGTTCGGACCAGATCGGGGAGCGGACGGCCGACAACGGCAATTTGACGATCATCGAAAATGCCGGTCGGTCGGTGACCTCCGGATGGGATCTGGCGACGGAGCTAGACTTTGTCGGGTTGGCCAACGAGCTTTTCAATCGGCCGGTCGGATTGCCCGAGTCGACTGATGGAAAGAGCGGAGGAAAGTCGTTCAAGTCGCAGGCAATCCAAAGCGATTGGGTGGATCAGTACGGGTCGCTGAGCGCCTATGGAGCGCTGACGTTGATGGCGGCGGAATTTGTCGGTGGGCCGAACGATGGGAAGACGCCGCAATACACTCCGGAATACATTCTGCGATTCGGTTTGGTCTACAATTGGCAGGATCGCATCAAGATTGCGTTGATGAGCAACTTCGTCGGATCGAGTTTTGCCGATGATACGAACACCTCGCAGCGGTTTATTCCGGCCTATGACGTGTGGGATTTGACCTTCGAGTTCAAGGTGTATCGCGACACGGTCAGCGTCATTGGCGGAATCAATAACCTCTTTGATCGGAACTACTATTCACGAATTCGATCGGATGGGATCGATCCCGCGGCCCCGCGGAACTGGTATGCGGGGTTGAAGGTAGAGTTTTAATCCTAGGCGGCGTTTCATGGTGCAAGATCGGGTGGCATCCATAGCAACGATCCGCTCGCCGCCAACAAAACGCCCGCCGCCCACGCTCCTTTGGTTTGTGCTTTTCGGAGATGCGCCTCATTCCGTTGGCATCCTGCGGATTCCCTTGCTTGAAAACCGTTCCTCGCGGATGCTCCCGCCATCGGCATTTCTAAATTCCCCATTCCCATGATCATCCGCCTCTCTGGTCTCCTCGCCCTGGCTCTTCTCGGACTTGCTCCGCTTCGTGCGGCGGAAGCAACTCCACCCCCGGCTCCTCTCAAGATTGTTTTTTGGAACATCCAGTGGTTTCCCGGCGGCGATCTCCATGCCTCGGAGGCGGACGCCGCCCAGGTGCCCCTCGTTCAGGCCGCGATCGCCGCCCTCAATCCAGACATCCTTGGGATGGAAGAGATTCGGGATGCCGCCGCCGCCGATCTGGCCATTGCCAAGGTCCCCGGCATGCAAGTGCAAGTTTGTAGTGATTTTCTCGGCCGCAATGGGGAAAAAACCACCCAACAGGTGGTCATTGCCAGTCGCCAACCCGCCATGGGCGCGTGGTGGGAAGACTGGAAACAAGGTTCGGCCACTACGCCGAAGCGAGGTTTTGCCTTCGCGGCCTTCCAACCCGCCCCCGGTCATGTCCTCCTCGTTTATACGGTTCATCTGAAAAGCAATCGCGGGAAATTGGATGAAAACATGGCCATGCGGGAGGAATCTGCCACCCAGCTCCTTTCCCATGTGGCCGCGATGGAAAAAGCCTACAGCACCCTTGGCACGGTCAGTATCGTCCTCGGCGGGGATTTTAATACCAGCGTCGACGACGCCAAATTCGGCCTAGAAAAAACTCTCCCCATGCTGACGGCGGCAGGGTTCGAATCGTGTTGGAAAAACCGACCGCTGACCGAGCGGGTCACCCTTCCTTCCGAGCCCAGCAAGAATCCCAAATACCCGCCCTTCCCCGACGCTTGCTTTGATTTTGCCTTCGTCAAGAATGGCAAATTTCGATCCGCCCGCGTGGATATTCCCGCAGGCAAACCCAGTGATCATCGCCCGGTGGTGGTGGAATTGGAACTCCCTTCCACCACCCATTGAACCGACTGACTTCCCCTCACCCGTTTTTTTCCGTGGAAATCCCCCCCGCAACCCGATTAAGATTACCCCTTCATTCCATGAATCGACTGAGCCATCTCCTCTTCTCCTCCCTGACCGTACTCCTTCTCAGCGCCGCTTCCCTTTCGGCCCAGTCGAAGGCCGCAGCTGACGCCAATTCTGCTGCCTATGAAGTCTATTCAATCGGCGACTACCAGGCTGCAGCCGCCGCCTACGAAAAGGTGCTCAAAGACTACCCCACGGACGGCGTCGTTCCCAATGCCCAGATCCAACTCGCTTTTTCCTACTACTTCCTGGCGGAATTCGACAAATCCGCTGCCATGCTGGCCAAGGCGTCTTCCGGCCCCCCCCTGCCCGCAGAGCTCAAGCAAATCGTCGAAGGCATGTTTCCTCAAATTCTCTCCACCAAGGCCGCCGCCATGCCGGATACCGATCCCAAGCGCAAGACCACCTTTGAAGATGCGATCACCAAATTCACTAAATACCTGACCGATTACCCCAAAGCCGAAGACTATGAAGCCATGCTCTTCAGCAAAGCGGTGGCGGAGTACCAAATTCAGAAATTTGACGATGTCATCACCGACCTCGAACAAAATCTGAAGCAATTCCCCAACAGCAGCTCGATTGCTTCGAGCAAGAATTTGCTCGCGATCACCCTCGCCACCAGAGGCAGCCAGGAACTTAGCAAGGGCGGCGACGCCGATAAGGCCGCCGGCTTTGCCCTCTACAGACGGGCCACCGACTATCTCCAGGAGATCATCAAAAGCCAGAAGGACATCGCTCTCATCAATGAGGCCAATTTCCAATTGGGCGATATCCTCATGAACCAGGCAGCCTCCGGCCCCGAGGCAGATCGCCCCCCCCTCCACGAAGAGGCCTTGCGGGCTTTCCGCAGTGTCGCGCCCCAAGCCGAGATCCTTGCCCTTCAGGAGGAGAAACTCAAAGCCTTCCCCTCCCGGAAACGCGAAGCCCTCAAGTCCAACAACATTGCCCTGAAAAATCAGCTCGATAAGGACAATCAACGGGAACTGAAAAAAATAGCCGAACTCCGCGGCAAACCGGATCAGACCGCCACCGCCCTCCTCAAAATGGCGGAAATCTTCTTCCAGCAGGGCAACCTCAACGCCGCCCGCGTCGTTCTCAAACACGTCTCTCCCTTCCTCGAATCGGACGAGAACAAAAAGCGCGAGATCTATTTCACCACCATGACTTATGCCCTTCAGAACGCCGCCGACCGGGCTCCTGCGGGATACACAAAATTCCAGGCCGCCCACAAAGGAGACCCCCTCGCCGACAATCTTCCTGTCGCCATGGGCAACATGTATCTCGGACTCAACAACCCCGCCGAAGCCGTTAAATATTTTGACGAATCCCTCGCCATCTATCCCAAGGGCCGCTTTGCCGGACTTTCGGTCGTCAGCAAAGCCAGTGCCGAAACTCGCTTGAACAAGCAAGACGAAGCCATGAAAACCTTCCAAGAATTTCTCGCCCAAAATCCTCCGCCTGAAATCGGGGTTATTGCCCAAAGCGGTCTGGCCGGCATCTATAAGGACACCCAAAAATGGGACGACGCCATCGCCGCCTACCAGGTCGTGAAGGAAAAATATCCGGAGACGCCCCAAGCCACGGAAGCGGATTATTGGATCGCCATCTGCACCCAACAAAAAGGCGACAATGCCGCCGCGCTCCCGCTTTTGGATACCTTTGTCACCGCCAACCCGAAGAGCCCGTTTGCTCCCCTCGCCCTCTACATGAAGGGCAATGCTGAAATTGCCCTCGAAAAGAAAGTCGAAGGCGTGGCCACCCTCACCGCTGTGGCGGAAACCTATCCCGACAGCCAACCCGCCCCGTTCACCTACTTCACCCGGGCTCAAATTTCCGGCAGCGAAGGCAAGCCCGATGAGGTCGTCGCCCTGATGAAAAAGTTCATCGAGAAATACCCGACCGACAACAAGGTGTACTTCGCTTATGAATCCATCGCCCAAACGGCCCTCAATGTCGGCAAAACTGACGGAGCCCTCGAAGCCTACCGCGAATTCCTTCAAAACTATCCGGACGCAGCCCAGGCGGGCGAATCCCTCTACAAAGTGGCCGAGATCCAACGCGCCAAGGCGGAAAGCCTCGGACGCTACGCCGCACTCAGCGAGGAAGAGCGCTCGCAGTGGAAGACGCTCATTGACGGCAGCGTGGCAAGTTCCGAGGAGATGATCAAAAAGTATCCCGACAGCGCCGCCCTGGCTCTGGATCTTCAGGTCCTCCTCAAATCCCAGCGCATGTTGGTCGGAGCCGAAATGAAGACTCAGGAAGACGTGGAGGAATACTTTAAGGCGCAAGCCGATTCCGTGCCGAATCCGGAGGCCAAAAGCAAGATCCTCTTCACTCTCGCCGCCTATGTGGGCGAGCAGGACAAGGACCGAGCCTTTACTCTCATGAACGAGGCCTACAACGCCGACGTTTTGTACTCGTCGCAAGATCTCGATTTCTACGGTCTCGCCCTCCTCGATCAAAACAAACCCGACGAGGCGCTCTCCGTCTTTGCAAAGTTGGCCAAGGACTATCCGGTCCCTCCGGGCTTTGTGCCTGCCCAGACCTCTCCGGTCGTCCAGGAAGCCCAGGCCACGGCCTTGTTTGGCCAGGGCCGCGTCGCCCAGGTGAAGGGCCAAACCGCCGAAGCCGGGAAATTTTTCGAGCAACTCAAAGCCATCTACCCCTGGTCCCCCAAGGTGCTTGAGGCAAGTTTCGGCATCGCCCAGTCGCTGGCCGAGCAAAAGAAAAACGACGAAGCCATGGCCCTGCTCGGTCCCATCATCCGCGACCAAAATTCCACCGGCAAACTTCGAGCCGAAAGCATGTTGCTCTACGGCGATATCATGACGGCGAAAATGAACGCCGCCACCGATCCCAAGCAGAAGGATGAGTTCCTCGCCGCCGCCATCGATAACTTCCTCAAGATCGCCCAATACTATGAGGGTGTCCCCAATGCCGCCGCCGAAGGACTCTGGAAAGGGGCTCAGTTGCTCGAACAACAGGCCGTCAACCTCACCGACCCGGCCCTCAAAGCCCGCCAACTCAAGCGCGCCAAGAGCGCGTACAATCAACTTATCAAAGACTATTCCAACAGCGAATTGGTGCCCAAGGCCAATGAACGTCTCACCGCCCTGGGAAGCGAATGACCCGGGCCGAGCGCGCCCGCGAACTCACCCGGCTCCTCCCGGAGACGTATCCCGAAGCGCATTGCGAACTGGATTATGAAAATCCACTCGAACTCCTCGTCGCCACGATTCTTTCCGCGCAATGCACGGATGTCCGGGTGAACTTGGTCACGAAGGAGCTTTTTCGCCGCTGCCAAACCCTTGAGGACTATGCCGCAATCTCCCAGGAGGAACTTGAGGCCCTCGTTCATTCCTCGGGATTTTACCGAAATAAGGCCAAAAACATCCGCGCCATGGCAGCCCGCCTCCTCTCCGAACACCACGGCGAAGTCCCCCGCACTCTGGCGGAATTGGCTTCCCTGCCCGGCGTCGGCCGCAAGACCGCCAATGTCGTTCTTGGCAATGCCTTTGGCCTCGATGAAGGCGTCGTCGTGGATACCCACGTCACCCGCCTCGCCAACCGACTAGGTCTCACCCGCCACTCCGATGCGGTCAAGATCGAGCAAGACCTGATCAAATTGTTTCCCCGCGAGATTTGGACGCAACTCAGCCATTGGCTCATCTGGCACGGACGACGACGCTGTTCCGCCCGCAAGCCCGATTGTCCCCACTGTGAACTGCAGGCGCTCTGCCCCAGCGCAAAAGCCTTTCTCACCGCATAAGAGAAAACTGGGAATTGCGTCGCAGCTCTCCCGCCTATACAATTCGGCATGGGTTTACTCTCCCCGGTACCCGCTCGGCGATTCACGCCGTATGCCGCTTCCCACCTCCTCTGGCGGGCCGGCTTTGGTTGCACGTGGGAAGAAGCGGAGGAACTTTCCGCTCTCGGGCTTGATGCCGCCGTTGATGCCCTTGTCGATTACGCCCCAAGCGGCGGATCCGCGCCAGTCTCCGAAGACATCCAGTCCCCACCGGAAGCCGCCAAAGTCCTGGAAGAACGATTAAAGGCCATCATTGACGAAGAGATCCGGGAAAAAGAACGCCGTGAGTCTTACCGTCGGGAAGACGAACTCATTGGAGACCTGCAAGCTTGGTGGCTGCAGAGGATGCTGGCCAGTTCTCCCCGTCCGGGCGGCATCCCGCCCCTAGAAGAAAAGCTCACCTTATTTTGGCATTCCCATTTCGCCAGCGGATTCCAAGATAAGATCCGTCACACCTACCCCCTCTGGCGTCAAAACAAAACCTTCCGCGACCTCGCCACAAAATCATTTCCGGAGCAACTCAAAGCTCTCATCCGCGATCCGGCCATGTTGGTCTGGCTCGACAATGCCTCCAGCCAACGTGGAAATCCCAATGAGAATTTTGCCCGCGAATTGATGGAGCTCTTCTCCCTCGGAGTCGGCCACTACACCGAAATGGATGTGAAAGAAGCGGCCAGGGCCCTGACCGGCTACAGCGTTGATCGGGACGACTGGTCGTTTCGGTTTCGAAAAAATGCCCACGATCCCGACGAAAAGACCCTCCTGGGACAGTCCGGCCCTTGGGACGGAGACGCTGTCGTGGAGATCCTCTGCGCCCAGCCGGCGGCGGCCGAATTCATGGCCGGAAAATTCCTCACCTTCTTCGTCTGCACCCAGCCGGAACCCGCTATGATCACGGCGGTGGCGGAAGTGTATCGGAATAGCGGATACGATCTCAAATCCCTCCTCCAGACCCTCTTTCGCTCGGAACTTTTTTATTCCGCACCCGCCATAAACACCGTGGTCAAAAGCCCTGTCGTCCTGGCTATCGGTGCCCTCAAAGGAATGCACGCCCCCCTTCCCGATGCCGATCTCCTCCTCGGAGCCCTTCAGGTCATGGGACAGGAATTATTTTTCCCGCCCGACGTCAATGGCTGGCCGGGTGGCGCCGATTGGATTAATTCCAACACCCTTTTGGTTCGTTACAACTTTGCCAATTTTCTCATGCACGGAGTCAGCCCGGACGCCTTCAAGATGCAGGAACGCAAGATGATCGACCGAGCCCCCAGCCACCGCGAGTTCCTTGCCACCCAACGCAACGCCGCCGTGGACTGGCAACCCCTCGCCCAAATCGAAGCCAGCGGATCCGCCCGACGAATGCTTAGTGCCAAAGACATCGTGGACTACTTCTTGCGCGAATTCCTCCAGCGCGAACCGGCCCGGGACCTCCGAACGGCCCTCGTTCGACTGGCGGAAACGGATGGCGCCGGGGGCATGCGATCCATGAATATTCGCGATAAGGATTTCGACGAACGAGCCCGCGGCTTGGTTCATTTGATCATGAGCAGCCCTGACTATCAACTTTGCTAAGCCCGATGTACCTCCATACCCGTCGCGAATTTCTCTCCACCGGCCTCAAAGGGGTCGGACTCCTGGCCACGAGTGCTTTCGTCCCCACCTTCATTACCCGGACCGCCGCCGCCACCGGAGCCGCTCGCGACTCCAGCATTCTGGTCGTCGTGCAACTCAGCGGCGGAAACGACGGACTCAATACTGTCGTTCCTTTTGCCAATGATCTGTACGCCAAAGCCCGCCCGACGCTGCATTTGACCGGGAAGGAAACTTTGAAATTGGATGACTCATTGGGACTCCATCCCTCGCTCATCGAATTCAAGAATGAATACGATGCCGGGCGCATGGCCATCGTTCAAAATGTCGGCTATCCCAACCCCAGCCGATCCCATTTCCGTTCCATGGAAATCTGGCAAAGTGGCCGCGATGAAAATGACCCCTCGCAACGGGAAGGCTGGCTGGGACGCTACTTCGACGCCCAATGCGAAGGAGCCGATCCCACCCGGCGTCCGGGTGAAATCGGCATGAGTTTCGGCAAAGTGATGCCGCAGGCCTTTCGGAATCGGTCCAATGTTGGCCTCGCCATCAGCGACCCCCAGACCTTTCAGTGGAATCCCAGCGGAGAAACATCCACCCTCGCCTCCGTCCAGGAAACCATTTTTGAAAAACTCAACCAGCCGAATGGGGGCTCCGGTCGAATGTCGCCTGCAAATGCTGGAGGCATCACCGGAAACGAACCGGATACCATCAATTTCCTCCGCCACACGGCTATGAACGCGGTCCTGGCGGGTGACACCATTCGCGGACTCCTCAAAAAACAAAAAAATCGGGGTTCCTACCCCGATGGTGCCCTTGCCGCCCAGCTCCAAATGGTGGCCAAGTTGATTGCGGGCGATTTCCCCTCCCGGGTCTATTATCTTGCTCAGGGCGGCTACGACACCCACTCCCAGCAGCGCGACAACCACACCCGGCTTTTGGGTGATTTCAGTCAAAGCGTCGGTGCCTTCCTCGCCGATCTCCGAAAACAAACGATATCGGAGAAAGTGACCGTTCTCGCCTTCAGCGAATTCGGTCGCCGGGTGGCCGAGAATGGCAGCCAGGGCACCGATCATGGGGCGGCGGCTCCGCTCTTTCTCTTTGGCGACAACGTCAAAGGCGGTCTCCACGGTCCACCTCCGGATCTGGCCGACTTGGACGATGGCGACGTGAAACACCAAATCGACTTTCGCCAAGTCTATGCTTCCCTCCTCGACAACTGGTTAAAAACGTCATCAGCAAAAATCCTCGGACGGGAGTTTCCCGGGATCCCTGTCGTCTGAAAAACTCGATTTACCGGCCTTCCACCATCCCGGGAACCGACCCGGCATATCCAGTCATCTCCAGATAGCCCGAAGCCTCAAGCGAAAGTCCTTTCCGGGTCCCTTTCGCTCGCACGGCCCCTTCCCAATAAACCACCGGCTGGAGCCGAAGTTCCTGATCTTCCTTCGTGGCAGTGACCTGAAGATCCAGATCTAATTTGGGGATCTCGATCCGCCACGCGACGGGATAATTTCCCGTCCGATCCTGATTCCTCCAAAATTTTGTCGGCGTCAGGACAAAATCCACCACGGCGATCGTCTCTCCAGAGGCGGCGATAAAAGTCCCGGCAGAAAATGGATCGGGTTCTCCCGCTTCATTCCTCAGCTGAAAAAGCATCAACTCGCTCCCATCGACAAACTGAAGGCTAAACCAATCCCAGCCAACCTGGTTCTTTGCAAGTTGATTGGTAGCCCATTCATGATCGAACCAACTCAAGCCCGAAACAGAAACCTCTGCGTTATTGAGGGTCAACGTTCCTTCGCTAAGCAACCTCGTCAGCGAATAGTAATGAGAGGCCCTTCCCGCGCCCGCTGCCTTTTGGCTGACCCCATCGCTTCCGTGGATCACAGGAGGCTTCACCGCTGTGAGAGTAAGGTCCAATGCCACGGCGTCCACCCTGGCGCGAATCCGAAACCGGTCGCGGACCGCACGTCCATCGACCGCCAGGGAGGGAAGCAATTCGCACGACCAATCGTCAATCCAGGCCAGCCGATGGCCATCTGCGAACCCAGCCTCTCCGTAAGCTCCCCGGGAAACTTTCTGGAAAAAAAGAAACGAATCCGCTGCCTTATCGGTCACTGCAAAATGGGCCAATTTGATATCGCGGGTTACAAACCGAGATTCAGAAGGCTCGAAGTTGGATCCCACTCCCTGGCGGAAAAAAGTCAGTTGGTAGCCAAAAGCTCGTCCGTCCGGTGAGACCAGGTTTCCAGTGAAATACCACCATTCGGTTTTGAAGCCGGGATGATTGCCATGGTCGCGGGGAAAAACATAGGTCCACCCAGGCAAAGCCGTCTGCCACTCGGCCGGACAGAACGGCGCAGAGAAAGCAAGGATTGCTCCCAGCGCGTATCGAAAAAATGACGGAATCCGAATCCACCTGTTGGAAAATTGCATCACAGAAAAAGAAGGTTTACCCCGCAAGCGCAAGCGGGCATTGGTCATACGAGAACCCAATCACGACGACTTCAAATGGACCCCTGTGCTCTCAGGGAGTGACTGTACGCAAATCAGTGATTCACGTCAAATCGGCGTATCGCTCGGCGGCAACGGACGTAAAGCTCCGGCGAGGCTGTCCACCGCATCTTGGACGAGAAAAACTGCTCGATCTCGCTCAAGACGCTCTCGCGAACGGCATCGGCTTTGGGAAAACGTCTCCACTTAGAGCTTGTTGATGTGTGATTTTTGATTTTTGCACCCTGCCCCGAATGGCGCTAAGTTAGGGTTCCCACCCCGCCCCAAAATTCCACTCTTCATCGAATCCAATTCTCAATTCTGAGATCCGGCACACGGCGGAACTCTGCTGTGTTGCCTGTGATCAAAATGACGTCGAGCGCGAGGGCTTGGGCGGCGATTTGCAGGTCGTAGGGGCCGATGGGTTGACCGGATTTTTCTAAAAACCAACGAATCTTTGCGGCCCACTTTGCCGATTCGTGATCGAAAGGAAGGAGATGGAGCGGGGCAAGAAACAGATCCACTTTCCGCCGCTCGTCTTCGGGTCGGCGGCAGCGCTCCACGCCGAACATGAGTTCAAAAATACTGACCATGGAAACGCCGCAATCATCGGGTTGGACGGCTTGAAGCCGTTCTCTCACCCGCTCGTTTCCGCGAAGGATGGCAATGCAGGTGTCCGTATCCAGCAGGAATTTCATCGGGGATGTGAGAAGCAGGGAAAATCCAACCTCAAAGCTCCAAAGGGCGAGAGGACGGAAGGTCTCCCTGCTCGGGCCGGGTCATCGCTTCATCCTGAATATGAATTTTCTCAAAATATCCCTCGGGCCATGAAATCTCTTTTATCGGTTCCAAGAGAACTCCGTCCCCCAGCCGTCGAACCGATACCGAGTCACCGGAGAGCCGGAACTTCTTTGGTATGCGCACGGCCTGAGAGCGCCCATTCATGAATACAGTTGTCGTCATATGCGGTATATACCCGCACAGTATCTCGACGTCAATCGCAAAGTCAATAGGGTCAGTTTACCGGGCGACAATATACTTCACTCCGTGATTTCATCATCAGGCTTGACGGCTTTCTCAAGGAAGAAGGTCTCTCCGCGGATGTGAGCGCCGCAGCCGCCAAAAGGGTCCTGGCGGCACAGATCTGCGAAGCACTGGTGGCCCAGCACAAAACAGTTGCGGGACTTGGACGAAAAAAACCGCTCGCTCTCGCTCAAGACGCTCTCGCGAACGGCATCGGCTTTGGGAAAACGTCTCCACTTAGAAAATCCGGAAACTCCGGTGGATTACCTTGCGGAAGATCTCGAAATCGACTCCATCGCCCTCGGTATTCTGGCCGCCCGGGCATTTCCGAACGGTTTCGATGATGCAGAAGATGAATGCGAACTGAATGAGTCCGCACTCATTGCGATTACCGATGACCTCAGGAAGGAGGTCTTCCAATGCCTCTGCAAGGCCTATGGCGATGAGGTCGCTCTTTACTTACGAATGTGCCAGACCCAACCCAACCCCGATACGGACGCCGAAGAGTTCACCGTCACTCCCGGCAACTGTCGCGGACTGGAATATGTCATGAATGGTTTTCAAGAATAATGGTGGAGCTTCAGCCTCCGAAAATGATTGAATTGGTTGCCATGCAATCGATTGATCCTCCCCAAGAATCGTCCGCTGAAACCCGATTTCACGACACCCTCCCCCTCGCCATGATGCTGGCATGGACATTCCGAAATATCCCTGGAGCAACCCTTGATGAATTGCGCGCTGAAGCGCGCTTGGCTACATGGCAGGCGGCCCAAGCCTTCGACCCGTCTCGAAATCGCGCCTTTGAACCTTTCGCCAAGCGGGCCATCAAAAACCGCCTTATCAGCCTCTATCGCAAGGAAACAACCTTCCGGACGGCCATTCAAATGACACTGGACGAACCCTGCGCTGAAGACGCAACGGAAACGACTGTCTCTCGGACCTCATCTGAAGACGAACCGAAGAACTTGGATCTGGTTTGTCTGCGAGAGACAAAAGCGGTTCTCGCCGAAGTGATTGCCGAATTACCAGCTCGCCACCGTGACGTCGTTCGGGCCTACCTGCATGGCGAGACATCAAGTGATGCGGCTCGGAAGATCGGGATTACCAAACAATCCGTCTCCGCGATCAAAAGCAGAGCCTTGGAGATCCTGCGGCAGAAACTCGGCGAGAAACACTTCTTCCATACCGAGCAACTCATGGCCCGTGGGAAGAGTGAGCCGTCAGTCGAAACACATGGAAGCTCTCAATCCTCGGTCGAACAGTTGCTGAAGCACGCCGAAGCCATCGAGATCGCAAATTTTCGAGTAGAACAATTGATTGAAGGTTTGCTTCCCGAGCTTTAGGCAAAGCTTTTCAAGAACTGGCTGCCAAAATGCACTCCCACGCATTCACGCAAGAATATGCGAGCGCCACCGAACAAACTGACAGTGAGAGATGACGGCAATGGGAGATGGAGCTGCGATGAAGCTCTTCTGGAAAAAGAAGAGCTCGCTGACGATTCTACCGGGCTTTCTTCCCTTGCGGGAGGCCAGACGCCGGACATTCAGCGAGCCGATCCAAGCATCACTTATCGTGCTATTCCGGCAATCCCAATTTCGTCCGCCCAAAGAATTAACGGTGATCAGTCCTCCGAGGAGTGAAGGCAATTCGCTGTGCACCATCGAGACGGTCGATCGGCAAAAAATGAAACCCGCAGGGAACTGGGTGGCCTCCATTTCCAACCTACAAGATTGGCGGATTTACACCCCACAAGCGGGCTTCGAAGCAAGATACGAGCGAAGTTTGCCACAATCAACCAAACCCCACCCAAGTTGAAAGGCTGGACCGAGCAGAACTGGAAGAAACGCTTCGCCGGCATCGAACAAAAATTGTGCAATTTGACAGCCGTACGTTCATAAAACCTGCCGGACGGGAGTTTATGAAACTCGAGAATCAACCGATACACCGGAAAATTCTGTCATAAGGCCCTCGCGCGCGCGCAAGCGCGCACACGCGCGCCGAAAGCGACTAACCAACCCTAATCTCATGCGAACCGCGATGAGCACGGTCTTAGAATTGGTCTTACTTTGACTTAAAGCACGCAGCAAGTCATTGATTATAAGCAAAGTGGGCAGTGAGGGGATCGAACCCCCGACCAACTCGGTGTAAGCGAGCCGCTCTACCGCTGAGCTAACTGCCCGAAAGGGAATTTTTGCGACGCCTCGTGGCGGCCTCTCGCGAGCTTCCCATTATGCCGGAGTCGGAAACCGATGCAAGAATTCCGAGGGACAGATTTGTCCGTGCAAATTAACTCAAATAAAATGACCCCGGGGAGAGGGTCGGAGTGAGGGCAAGATTGATACGTTGCCTTGCAACTAATGACACCTGGGGAAAATATCATATAAAACGAGCGATCAGAGCCGCCGGGAAGTGATTTTAAAGATGCCAGAACGCTCTTCCGGGCGTGGACAGGAAGGTCGAAGTCGCTTGCTCGATGAGCTCTGCGAATATGATCGAAAGCACGCGATCAAGTTATTGGGGAGGAGGGTGATAAGGGAAATTTGACTTGCTCGCTTCCACACATTGCGCCCTTCGGGGTTTCATTCAGGCAGCGCTCCCGTGGAGCGCCCAGCACTGCCAGGGTCCCCCTGCAAGAATCCCTAATCCCGGAAATTTACAAAGTTCAGCCCGACGCCAAAATCGCCCGCCCGCAAGGAGGCCATAACCGCTTGGAGGTCGTCGCGCTTGGTTCCAGTCACCCGGACCTGACGGTCTTGAAGCGTCGATTGAACTTTTTTCCCCAGCGCTTTGACGGCCTTGCTGATTTCCTTGGCCTTATCCCCCTCCAAACCCTGAACGATGGCCAGTTCCTGCCGGGAATGTCCCAGTGAGGAAATGTCCGGATCTTTGTGCTCCACATTGCGCAAATCGATCCCGCGCTTGGCCAGTTTGCCGGTGACAATTTCTCGGAGGGCTTTCAGACGGGCACTGTCATCCACCGTGAGGATGACGGAGCCGGTTTTGGGATCGATGGAGATTTCGGTTTTGGATCCTTTAAAATCAAATCGAGTCGACAATTCGCGGATGGACGCATCCACCGCGTTCTTCACTTCCATTCGGTCCACTTCGGAAACAACGTCAAATGAGGGCATGGGTTCAACAAATGAGGCCTCACGACCCGAGATGCAATATTTCCCTCATCGGCGCAGAGACAAAAAACAGAGTGCAGCCAAGTCGCTCTCGTTTCTGCCGTACTTCCCGCCCGTTAGACGACGCGACCAATGCTCCAACGCCCGGATAGGGGATCAAGATGGGCTGACAGCGTTCCAGGCCCTCTGCTTCCACCTTCAGCCCGCTCGGAATTTTCTGCCAGGAAACCGAAATCGGCCCGGCGGGTGTCGGGATGATCCCTCGGCACTCCGAAAAACGGGGTAAAAATCCCCCCATCCGCCGTGAGCATGATTGAGCACGCCCATGATGGCCATGACTGGAAATCCACAACCGGCTTTCTGGCTGGCAGGTTGAGGGTATTGCTCTTGGTTTTCCTCGGTGTCGTCGAGCGACATTGAACTGCTGCCGATGGATTTGACCACGTGTCCTTGGAAGGCATCCTCGGGTCTGATCCGGGCATTGAGATGGTCGCCGATACGCTTACCGGTAGCATTGAGGACCTATGCGCCCAATCGTCCGCGTCCTCGACTGTAGGACGAAAAATTCAGGCTTCGTGAGCACCTTCTCCTGAAGCTCCTCTGATCCAAAAACGAGAAACTTAGATCGTCGCCGGAAAACAGCAGTTTCCTTCGCCTTTTCCACGACCGTCTCTATGCGCATTAGTTTTTCATTTCAGATCATCGGAAATCGTCTTAAGCAGAGAGTCGGCGGGATTCTTGCTGTCGTTGCTCAACTCCCAAAACATAATTCCGCCCAAGGCCCGATCCCGGACCAATTGGGTCTTGAGGCGTAGACTTCTAGTGTCTTCGTAGGTGATGAAGGTGCCATTATTTTCGCCGGGCGCATAGATCCAGGGAGCTTGGGCAACGTCATCCCAGAACCGCTGATAGACCCCGGGCCGGGAGGCCAGCCGATCCTGAATATCGCGATAGGCCCACTCCATGTCCGGCGGATAGGTGCCGGGGGCTCCTCCGGTCGCGGTCTGATAGAGACCATGGTCGGTCGGATCGACGCCTTGCCAGCCCCGGCCGTAGAACGGAACGCCCACCACCAATTTGGCCGGAGGAACTCCCACCGCCAGATAGGCGTTGACCGCCGATTCCACTGAAAGAACATCCCCCCGGTCCCTGCCGTTGAGAGAAGCATGGTGTCCGGTCACCGATTCCCAATCGCCATGAAGATCATAAGTCATGACATTAATCCAATCGCAGATGGCAGCAACATTCGCCATTTCATAGTTGGCCATTTTGTCAGGTCCAGCTGGGGACGCGATGGAGAGATAATAGGTTTTTCCATCATTGCGTCCGGCGGTATCGAGTTGGTTGCGGAGTTCCTGCAGGAGCAGGGTGTAGTTGTGTTTGTCCTGCGGACGATTTTTGTTGGAGGAAAGGCCTCCTCCAACGGGGTATTCCCAATCAACATCCACCCCGTCGAAACCGTATTTCCTAATAAATACGATGGCCGAACGGGCAAATTTATCCCGCGAACTGGGTGTGAGCGCAAGGTCCGAAAATTCTCCGGAAAGCGTCCAGCCTCCAATCGAAATCATGGTGATCAGATGCGGATGGCTCTGCTTGAGTTTGATCAGTTGATTGAAGTTACCTGCCAGCGGCTGATCCCAAGTGTCCCCGGGATAGGTGCGCTGGGTGGCCGCGTATTCATCAAAAAGCAAAACCTCTCCGGAAGCCGTTGGTTTGGCGAAGGCGTAGTTGATGACATTCAGTTGGGACGCCGGGATATCGCTGACGTGATAGTTTTTCTGGTAGATGCCCCATTCAGGAAAGTAGCCGACAATCTTCGGACCGCTGAGAGATGGCCCACTCCCGGTAGGCGGAACCGTCGGCGTGGAGTCGGGTGGAATCACCGGCGTGGCCGACGGACTTGGCGACGGCGTGGGAGTCGCCGAGGGAGCCGGTGACGCCGTCGGGCTTGGGCTTGGTGTTCCGCCGCTGCCATTGACGCGAATGTTCCGAGGCGGATTTTTCACATTGCCCGGACTGCCGAGGAAGCCGAAGGAAACGGTCGCCCCAGGAGCGAGGCTCCCGTTCCAGACCATTGGCGTGGCCTTGTAGTGCTCAGGACCCTGGGCCTGGACGGTCGCGTCCCAGGCGCTGGAGATCCGCGGTTCGAAATCAAACTCCAGCCACCAGCTCGCCAAGGTCTGCGAACCGGTGTTCGTGAGTTTAAACTCCCCCTGGAATCCACTGATCCAGTCTTGGGTGACGGTGAAGACAACCCGGACGTCGCCCGCTTGCGCGGTCACATTAGGCCCCTGAGTCGGCGTGGGCACCGGGGTCGCCGTCGGGCCCGGTGTTGGAGTCGCCGCTGGAGTCGCCGCTGGAGTCGCCGCTGGAGTCGCGGTTGGAGTTGCGCTAGGTGAGGGCGTGGGATTGGGCACTCCTCCTGCGAGTGGAACCGGATTTTCATAATATCGCTGGGCTTTGGTGATCCACCAAAAGTCATCGGTAGGCGGACTCCCCACGCCGTCGGTGGAGTCACCCACCCCGGCTCCAAAAAGAAGGAGACGTACTCCGGCATCTCGAGCCGCGGCGATGTGGCTCCCCCACTTGACCGCTCCGTCTCCCAGGGACACCCGGGTGGCGGTATCAAAGCGCGAGAAATAGTCCAGCCGGACCCCGCCGACTTGAAAGTTGTCCCCGAAGAAGAAGACCGGCGCACTGTCCTCGTAGTGTTGGGAGGTATTAACCAAGTCGGTGAAGGCGGACCCATTGTAAGGATTGGACTCCAAGCTTGAGTTGATGTGGCCAACCGGAAGTTGCCAGAGCACAACGGGCAAACCAGTGTTCATGTTCATGGCCCGGCAGAACTCGAGGTAGTTCGCCCAATGGACGGCATTCCAAAACCAAGTGGAGGATTCGGGGTTGGCCGACTTGCCTTCAGAGCCGGCATCGAGACCATATTTGTCAACCGAGACAAAGTCGGCCCCATGGGTGAGCACGCCCGCTTTGACATAATACTCGGTGATGGCGGCGGCTTCCCGGGCGATGTCGGCCCGTCCCTGGGCGACGCCGCGATCATCGGTGATGCGCATAAGGCCCTTCACGCCGCTTGGCGTGGTCCAGCCCCCGGCCGGGGTGGCCCAAAGATTAAACTGCCAACCGAAATAAGCATTCGGCAAATATTTATTTATGGTGTAGTTGATCGCCTCCACGAGACCGCGAACGGTATTGGGAAAGGCGGGGTCGGTGGCACGATCGAGAACTCCAGACTCATAAACCGAACTGGTCTCAGCCGAGAGGGTGGCGGGGTCCCTCCGGTTTTGGGCGAGATAACCGAGGAAGTCCGGCTCGAGGACCAAGCCCACCATCTCGTCGCCGGCCTCGGCTTTGGCCAACTCCAAGGCGAACTTCAGATCCGTGAAATAGCCGAACATATAATTGGCACTTTGGATGTGTTCCATGTTGGTGGTGTAGCTCTCACCGCCGTCGGGGATATTGTAGTACACAAGGAACGGAATCATCCCGAGCTTGAGGCTTTCCCGCACAAACGAGGTCACCCGGAAGCCGTCCTTGTCCGTCCAAGTGCGCCAGCCCACGTTTTGGTTTTTTGGTCCCCCATTGATGTAAATATAGCGAGCATCCATACGGCGATTCTTTGCGCCGTCGGAAAACTCTCGCCAAAATCCGAGATCCGCCGGGGAGTCTTCGCTCACCGATCCCAGAGGCATGTAATCGGGAAGCCCAGGCAGGCTGCCATCGGCATTTTTCACCCGCACCCCGAGGAAACGCACTTCGCCACTGGCGGAGTCATTAATCTTCAGGGAGGAACGCCCGGCCTTGATCCCGCGCAAGCGAATTTTTCCATTCCCGAGATCCTCGGAGGTAAAGACAGTCCCATTATTGGTGGAAAGAGCCAGGTTCAGTGTCCCCGTGCCCCCAGGGCGGGTGACTTCGAGGTCGGTGTCCTTTTGAAGTTCGATCGTCACTTGACGAGCTTGGGAAACCTCATCGAGGGCAGCAATTTTCAGCCCACTGGCTCCTCCGGACACGAAGGTTTGGGTGTCACTAAAGGTCTCTCCGGCTGCATTGATAAGGCCCACGCGATAACTCAAAACGGTGTAGTCGCGATTGCCAACATGGAAGCGGGCGGTTTGTTTTCCACCGTTGGCAGACGCGATGTTTTCCCGATGAATTTCCTGCCCATCTTCCAACACACGCCAAGAAGTGGCATCGACACCACCCCATTTATTCCATTCCAAATCGTAGCCGTCTTTGGCACCCCAGTTTTTATAGATGGCCAAGGTGGGTTTGCCGGGCGCGGCAGCCGCCGGGGTGGCGGATGGAGTCGGTGTTGGTGTTGGTGTTGGTGTTGGTGTTGGTGTTGGTGTTGGTGTTGGTGTGGCCGTCGGGGTGGGGCTGGGCGAAGGACTCGGTGTGGGCGTAGCGGTAGAGCTTGGCGTAGGAGCCGGGCCAGGGGATCCCTCGCCGGCATCCTTAAGAACAAAGTCGGTCGGAATCTTCTTGAGATTCCCCGGCTGGCCCACAAAACCAAAACTGGTCTTGGCACCGGGGGCGAGAGTCTGGTTCCACGCCGCTCCCCGGATGGTATGTTTGCTCCCAACGTGGCTGACCTCCACAGCATTCCAGATGCTGGTGATCTTGGGAGTCATGGTGAATTCCAGTCGCCAGTCCTTAAGGGGACGACCGGTGTCGTTGACAACCTCGACCTGGGCTTGAAATCCTGATCCCCAGTCATTGGTGACCTTCATGGTCGCGGCCGACCACGCCGAGGCCGCTGGCAGGAGAACGAACGTTAGGGCGAAAAGAGAACGACGCACCGCGGGAAGTAATTTCATGCCCTAAGGCTTAAGATCCATTTTGACAATTGCGCGTCATTCTCGACGAACGAGGCTGAAAACTCGATGAACGACGTAGGCCGCTGATCCCCTACTATCAACTCTTGTTGTTTTTAGGTTGAACGACCCGGTACGCACAATGCCGCTCGTTTTTTAACGAGCGGCATCGGCATCTCAAATCTGAGATAAAAGCTTACTGCTCTTCCAGCACCGCTTGAGCGGCGGCGAGACGGGCGACAGGCACCCGGTAGGGTGAGCAACTCACATAGGCCAAGCCGAGCTTGTGACAAAACTTCACGCTGGCGGGGTCGCCACCATGTTCGCCGCAAATGCCCAGCTTGATGTCCTTGCGGGTCGCACGGCCCTTGGCCACGGCGATCTCCATCAATTGTCCCACCCCGGATTGATCCAAGGTCGCAAAAGGATTTTTCGCGAAGATTTCGTTCTCGGTATAAGGCAGGAGGAAGTTTCCCATGTCGTCGCGACTAATGCCCAAAGCGGTTTGGGTCAAATCGTTGGTGCCGAAGCTGAAGAATTGCGCCGTTTCTGCGATCTCGTCTGCGGTCAAAGCGCCCCGGGGCACTTCAATCATCGTGCCGACCAAATACGGGAAGTTGATTTTCTTTTCTGACATGACTTCTTTGGCCACGCGGTGAACGATTTCAACCTGAAGGTCGAGTTCCTTCTTAAATCCAACCAACGGGATCATGATCTCGGGTTTGACCTTGACCTTCTTTTTGGCCACGTCGGCAGCGGCTTCAAAGACGGCCCGGGCCTGCATTTCCGTGATCTCAGGATAGGCGATGCCGAGTCGGCAACCGCGATGTCCCAGCATGGGATTGAATTCGTGCAATTGCGCCACCCGCTGCTGGATGAACTCGACTTTGATCCCAAGTTTCTTCGCTAGGTCCAGTTGCTGTTCCTTGGTGTGGGGCAGGAATTCATGCAAGGGAGGATCGAGGAAACGGATCGTCGCAGGGAACCCTTTCAAAGTCCGAAAGATGCCAGTGAAGTCTTCCCGCTGATAAGGCAGGAGCTTGGCGAGCGCCTTTTTGCGATCGTCCAAATTGTCGGCCAGAATCATCTCGCGCATGGCGTCGATGCGGTCGCCCTCGAAGAACATGTGCTCGGTGCGGGTGAGGCCAATGCCGGTGGCTCCAAAGGCGAGCGCGGCTTCGGTTTGTTCCGGAGTGTCTGCATTGGCGCGAACTTCCATCCGGGTCAGCTTCGCACACCAGTCCATCAACTGGATAAAATTGCGCGACTTCTCGGTTTTACGGGCCGCTTTGTTGCCATGAATCAACCCGTTAATGATCTCGGATGGCGCGGGGGCAAGCTGACCGGCGTAAACCGCTCCGGAGGTTCCATCGATGGAGAGGAAGTCTCCTTCTTTGAACGTCTGGCCAGCCACTTTGACGGTCCTTTTGTCGTAGTCGATCTGTAAGGCGCTGGCCCCGCAGATACAAACCTTGCCCATTTGGCGGGCCACCAAGGCGGCGTGAGAAGAAACTCCCCCCTTGGCCGTGAGGATGCCATCCGCTGCGATCATGCCGCGAAGATCTTCGGGAGACGTTTCGTTGCGAACGAGAAGGACCTTCTCTCCGCGCTCGGCTGCCGCTGCAGCACGATCGGCGTTGAGGGAAATCCGACCACTGGCTGCTCCGGGACCGGCCGGCAGTCCATGAGCCAAAACCGTCGCCTTCTTCGCTTCGGCTGGATCAAAAATCGGGGCAAGGAGTTGATCAAGCTGGTCGGCAGGATTCCGCATAACCGCTGTCTTCCAGTCAATGAGCTTCTCGTTGACCATATCAACCGAGAACTTCAACGCGGCCGCTGCGGTGCGTTTGCCATTGCGGGTCTGGAGCATGAAGAGCTTCCCCTCCTGAATGGTGAACTCGACGTCCTGCACGTCTTTGAAATGTTTCTCCAAAATCGAGCGAACCTTCATCAGTTCCGCATAGGATTTAGGCATTTGTTTTTTTAGCTTGATCACAGGCTCTGGAGTCCGCACCCCGGCCACCACGTCTTCGCCCTGGGCGTTGATGAGAAACTCGCCGTAGAATTCGTTGACGCCATTGGCCGGATTTCGGGTGAAGGCAACGCCACTGCCGGACGATTCGCCGGTGTTGCCATAGACCATGGCCTGCACATTGACCGCCGTGCCCCAGGCGGCAGGAATGCCATATTTGCGGCGATAGACAATCGCGCGATCATTCATCCACGATCCGAACACCGCTCCCGCGGCACCTTTCAATTGCTCCCAAGGATCGCTGGGGAAACTCTTGCCGGTGCGTTTTTTCACCAGCGCCTTGAAGCGGGTGACCAATTCCTTCTGGTCGGCGGCCGTCAACTCGCTGTCGACGAGATCCCGCTGGTACCGCTCGTGCTTAAATTCTTCGATCACGACCTCGAAGGGCTCGTGGTCTTCGTCCGGGTTCTTCTGCACGCCCAAAACGACATCGCCATACATCTGGACAAAACGTCGGTAGCAATCCCAGGCAAAACGCTCATTTTTCGTCGCGACGGAAAGGGATTCGACCGTTTCATCGTTCAAGCCCAGGTTGAGAATCGTATCCATCATGCCGGGCATCGAATCCCGGGCTCCGGAGCGAACGGCCACGAGGAGAGGGAATTTCTTCGAATCCCCGAACTTATACCCCATGATTTTTTCCATCTTCCGCACCCCGGCTTCGATCTGGCCCTGAAGGGTCGGCGGATAAGTGCGCTTGTGGTCGTAGAAATAAGTGCAGACTTCGGTCGTAATGGTGAACCCTGGGGGAACCGGAAGCCCGATGCGGGTCATTTCCGCGAGATTCGCTCCCTTGCCGCCGAGAAGCGGCTTCATTTTTCCGTCGCCATCGGCCTTGCCAGCGCCCCAGGTGTAAACGTATTTCCCTTTGGCTGGGGATTTCGCCTTAGCTGAGGATTTCGGTGACTTGGCGTTCTTAACGGATTTAGGAGCTTTTTTGGGCATAACGAAATATGAAATGAACCCTGACTTTTAGCAGAGCTTTGCTTGCTGTCAACGCCTTGCGCCTTGCGCCTTGCGACATGGATTTCCGTCCCCAGTGGGCACTTTATGTTTGAATGCGACCACCGCCAACGGAGGAAGATCGATGGGCAGCGAATGGGAACGACCCTGCCAGGGTTGTTCGTCGGCAATGAGCCCTCCGAAATTCCCCACATTCCCTCCACCATAAGTTCCCGCATCGGTATTGAGAATCTCTTCATACCAACCACCCGCAGGAACACCCACCCGGTAGCCTCCGCGCACGACCGGGGTGGCGTTGATGACGAACAGAATCGTCTGTCCATCGCGACTCTTGCGCAGGAACGACCAGACACAGTTGTCACTGTCATTGAAATCAACCCACTCGAACCCGTCACTGGAATCGTCCAGTTCGAAGAGTGCCGTCTCACTGGTATAGAGGGCATTGAGATGCTGGATGAGGCGGCGGAGGCCGTCGTGAAGAGGCCGTCGGGCCAGGTCCCAGTCTAGACTTTTGGCATGATTCCATTCGGCCCATTGGCCAAATTCAATCCCCTGGAAGATGAGTTTTTTTCCGGGATGGGCCCACATCCAAGCCAGAAACATGCGGGCGTTGGCAAATTTCTGCCACTGATCTCCGGGCATCTTATTGAGAAACGAACTCTTGCCGTGGACGACTTCGTCGTGACTGAGCACGAGGATGAAGTGCTCGTGAAAGGCATACAACATCGAGAAGGTGATCTCGCCTTGATGGAAGCGGCGATAAATCGGTTCCTTGCTGATGTAGCGAAGGCTGTCATTCATCCAGCCCATATTCCATTTCATCCCAAATCCCAAACCCCCGGCAAAAGTCGGCCGGGAAACCCCCGGCCAGGAGGTGGATTCCTCTGCCATGGTGACGATTCCGGGAAAGCGTTCGTAGCAAACTTCATTGCACCGCTTGAGAAAGGCGATCGCGTCGAGGTTTTCCCGCCCGCCGAAACAATTCGGAACCCATTCTCCGGGTTCCCGCGAATAGTCGAGGTACAGCATGGACGCGACCGCATCCACCCGGAGACCATCGATATGGAATTCGTCCAGCCAATAGAGGGCATTGCCAATGAGGAAGTTTTTCACCTCATTGCGACCATAATTAAAAATTAGAGTCCCCCATTCCTTGTGCTCTCCGAGGCGGGGATCTTCATGTTCGTAGAGGCAGGTCCCATCATAGCGGGCGAGTCCGTGAGCATCCTTGGGAAAGTGCCCCGGCACCCAATCCAGCAAAACGCCCAGACCCGCTTGGTGGCAGCGGTCGACAAAATTCCGAAACTCATCCGGGTTTCCAAACCGACTGGAGGGCGCGTAGTAGTTGACCACCTGATAGCCCCAGGATCCATCGAAGGGATGTTCCATCACGGGCATGAGCTCGATGTGGGTGAATCCCATTTCCAAAACATAAGGAATGAGCCTGTCGCCCAATTCGAGATAACTCAGAGGCCGATTGCCCTCCTCCGGCACCCTCGCCCAGGAACCCGGATGAACCTCATAAATACTCATGGGCGTGGCGTAAGGATTACGGTTGGCGCGCTCCCGCATCCACTTCGCATCGTCCCAGGCATAACGCTCCAGATCGAAAACCATGCAGCCGGTTTCCGTCCCATGTTGGGCATAGAACGCGAACGGGTCGGTCTTTAAAAAGACTTCTTCGTGGGGGCCACGGATTTCAAATTTGTAGTGGGCTCCTTCTTCCTGCCCGGGCAAAAAGATCTCCCAGACCCCGGAAGGGATCAACTTCCGCATCAGGTGAACCCGGCCATCCCAATGATTGAAGTCTCCGACCACGCTGACGCGTTGGGCATTGGGAGCCCAGACGGCAAAATGCGTGCCCGCCACGCCCTCGTGCTCCCGGAGATGGGCGCCGAGTTTTTTATAAACTTCGTAGTGGGTCCCTTCATTGAAGAGATGTACGTCGAGTTCCCCGAGCACGGGGCCAAAGGCATAGGCGTCCGCTTCGCGCCAGGTCGTTCCGGCCGCCGAATGCAGTTCCAGTTCATACGGAAAAGAGGCCTCCACCCCTGAGAGCGTTGCCTCAAAGAGTCCGTCCGGGTGAACTTTCTCCAAAACGAAGCTTCGGGCTCCCTTGCCGGTTTCCCTCAAGGTGACCGCATCGAGATCCGGCCTCCAAACCCGGGCCACCCAGCCATCCCCCGACTTTCGCAGCCCAAGAATCCGGAACGGATCGGCGTGACGGGCCTCAATGAGCGGATAAAAATCGTCGTCCGGGAGGGTGGAAGGATTCATTGCTCCAGTGAAACGGGGAAACCCCGGAGATGGACAGCCTTAATTCTCAAAATTCCTTCACAAATCCTCCAGACGATGGGCGACGGAGAGCCCGGGGATGAGATCAAAATGCCCATCGCGGGTATAAATCGTCGCCCCAATCCGTCGCGCGCAACCCGCAATGACGGCGTCCGCCAAAGGGATTCGCTCGCCCTTTCGCTCCAAGCTCCAAAGCAAATCTTCCGCGTCCTCCCAGACCCGATTGTCCGTGGGAACGTAAATCAAAGTGCTCCAAATCGCCTTGACGCATTCTCTCAGGGACGCGTCGCGAAATCCGCTACCCACTTCGCATGTGACCACTCCACAAATCGCGACTTCGTAACATTCGGTGAAGAAAAGCAGGCTGTTGGTGACACCTTGGCGGCTCCGCTCACAGTCGATATAGACCGTGCTATCGATCAGAATCGCTGCCATGACCGTAGCGGGACTCCTTTTCAGCGATCCGGGCCGCCATGACATCGTATCCTGGCAAAAATACCGACCCCGCGAGTTTTTCTTCGATCTTCAGACCCTTTTGTAAAAGCCTGAGCCGGGTCTCCCGACGATCGACTTCACGGAGCGCATAATCCACGGCCGCCGTCTTGGTTTTGGCTCCGGAGGATTTCATCACCCGTGCCAGCAGCGCATCATCAATATTCATGGTGATCTTCATACCGAAAAAGTATGGCCACCCATGCATGAAGTCAATGCATCTCAGCCGATCATCGTTCGCCAATCGGCTGGAAGGTCTTCCCTTCCTTCGGCCCCACGTATTCACTGAGAGGTCGATAGAGTCGATTGTCGGCCAGTTGCTCCAAAATATGCGCCGTCCATCCACTGGTCCGCGAAATCGCAAAGATGGGAGTGAACATGTCCGTCGGCACTCCGAGCGAATAATAAACAGTGGCCGAATAGAAATCGACATTGGCATTGAGCCCCTTTTTCTCCCGCATGATTTCAGCGATCCGCTCACTCATGCGAATCCATTTCGGCTCGCCCAATTTATTGCTCAGCTTGACCGCCATCTCGCGCAAATGCGGAGCCCGGGGGTCGAGCACCTTGTAAACCCGGTGTCCGATGCCCATGATCTTTTTCTTTTGAGCCAGTTGTTCTTCGACCCATTCGTCCACTTTGTCTTCGCTCCCGATTTCCTGCAGCATGTGGATCACGCCCTCATTGGCCCCACCGTGCAAGGGACCCTTTAAGGTGCCGATGGCCGACGTCACCGCCGAATAAATATCACTGAGGGTCGCCACCGTCACCCGGGCGCTGAAGGTCGAGGCATTCATCCCATGATCGGCATGGATGACATAAGCGACATCCAGGGTTCGGGCGGCCTCTTCGGATGGATCCTCACCATTGAGCAGATAAAGAAAATGGGCAGCTTCGCCGAGATCCTTGCGCACCGGGAGCAAGTCCAGCCCCTGCCGCGAGCGGTGAAAATAAGCGGCGATGACGCCGATTTTGGCGGTGATACTGAGAGCCCTGCGCTGGTTGGCCGTTTCGGCCTCCCCTTCGATGTCCCTCACATCGTCATAGAGCCCCAACATGGAGACCGCCGTCCGCATCACATCCATCGGGTTGGCTTTCTTCGGGGCGTTCCGCAGAAAATCCACCACACCCTTGGGAAGTTCCCGCTGGTTGCGCAGGCTCCGCTGAAATTCGTCGAGTTGCTCTTGATTCGGCAAATCTCCGTGCCAGAGCAGATAGACGACCTCTTCGTAAGTCGCTTTTCCCGCCAACTCGTCGATATTGTATCCGGCGTAAATGAGTACGCCGTCCTGACCGCGCACGTCGCTTAAGCAGGTGGAGTTGGCAATGATTCCTTCGAGTCCTTTGGCTGTAACTGGCATGATAATATAATTTTCCCTACTTTTATTCCACCGGCCACATCCCGACCAGAGAAAATCTTCCCACCCGGCGAAAAAAATCGCCACACCCAACGCTCCCCTCCATTTTTCGGGTTCCCATCCTCGCTTTTACGGTGGAGTCATTAATCCGCCGGCCCCATCGGTCCCTTCCAAAACCCGACACAGCAAAAATATTCCCATCACCATGCCTGCGAGCCCGCCTCTTTCGCCCCCGCGTGCCTTCCACGTGATGACCAAACCGATTGGTCCGCTTTGCAATTTGGACTGCAAATATTGCTTCTACCTCGAGAAGGAAAAACTCTTTCCGTCCAACGAGAATTTCAAAATGATCGACGAAATGCTGAAAACCTACATCCAGCAATACATTGAACAACAGAGCGTTCCCGAAATTCATTTTGCCTGGCAGGGAGGCGAACCCACCCTTCTCGGCGTTGAGTTTTTCCGCAAAGCCGTCGCTCGACAAAAAAAGCACGCCAACGGAAAAACCATCGCCAATGCCTTTCAGACCAATGGCACCCTCCTCGCCGATGAGTGGGTGAAGCACGACGTCGGCCGCACCTACGTCCAGCTCTTCGACGTTACCCTCGGCAATACCCTCGAACAGGGCGCCGGGCTCTGCCATGGAGAATGCCCCAAGCATCGCTTTATTCGCACCCCGGATGGCGATCCGGGCCTCAATTACCTTTGCGCCGCCTACAAACGTTTTTTCAATCACAGTGCCCCCGCCATGCGCCAGATGGGTCAATTGCTCAACCGGGGTCGTGCTCCTGCCGAGATCATGAAAAGACGTTGAATCCGAAAATCCCCAAAAATACTTTGCAACATTTCCTTGCGACGGCGGTCTAATCTCCCGCAGAACAAAAAAACCAAATCAACTATCTATGAAAAAATCTCTCATCAAATTCACCGCCTTCCTCTTCGTCGCCGCACTCGCGACCACCTCCTTCGCCGCAGAATGTGCCAAGGAAAAGAAGAGCGAAAAACCCGACGGCAGCCGCGGAAAAGTCACCGCCATGGCCGACGGAACCCTCACCGTCTCCAACAAAAAGGCAGGCGAGAAGACCTTTAAAACGAGCGACAGCACCAAGTATATCAAAGGGGATGGCACGGCAGGCACAGCCAGCGACATCCAAACCGGCACTCCGGTGATGGTGACTTCCGGCGAGAGCCCCGATCAAGCGGCCACGGTCAAAGTCATCGCACCCAAGAAAAAAGGTGAGACCGCCGACAAACCAAAGAAAAAGAAAGCCGCCGAACCTGCCGACGAGTAACTCACCATTCTCTCCACTCTAGCAAAAAGGCGATCCCTGACCGGGGTCGCCTTTTTTTTGTTCTCTGGAGGGAAAAAGCCGACGGTTCAGCCCAGTTTCACGTACTTCTCCAATTGGACATCAAATCCACCTAGGTCAATTTTCTGACGAATGACTCTTTTGAGAGATCGAGGTACGGGCACTTCCGAGCGGGGATTGGCCAGAACCAGACGTCCCCCCGGACGCAGCACCTCCGCGGCAACGCGAAAGAGATCTGCCATCAGTTCCGGCAAATCCGGAATCGGCACCCGGCGCCCCATGGGAGGGTTCGTTAAAATCAGGGAAATTTCTCCCGACTTAAGAAAAGACCGAAAATCCCGAAAATCCGCGACCTGAAACTCAAACCTCGGAGGATCCGTCAACGCCGCGAGGAGATTGTCCCGCGCAATCACAGTCGCCTCCTCGCTGCGATCCGAACCGAGAAGACGGAAAACGCCGCCCTTCAGAGCCCGCTCAATTAATTCCAAGCCCGAACCGCAAAAGGGATCCCAAACCGATTCATTTTCACACCCTCCCGCGAGTTGAACCATGGCGGCAGCCAGGGGGGGGTGTGACGCCGCCGGCACGTCCCGGCGTCGATAGGCAAACCGTGGGTCCGGCCGGAAACGAGGTCTCAGCTCCACTCCCCCATGAGAAGACACCATAATCTGCCAAAGCGCTTCCCGCGGATCATTGAGAAAATCCGGACAAAGAGCATGGACCCGGTCCGCCACCTCCCGAACCGCCGTCTTGGATGGCCCTCTCCCACCAAACTCCAGCCGGTAGCGGATCGCGCCCCGAGTGAAGGTCCGCAAAATTTGTCCCACCAGCAGCGACGCCAGCGCTGCGGCCACCGCCCGCGGATCCGAGCCTGCAGGCCTTCCTTCGGCCACAAACCCGAGGGTGTGAAAACAGCGTACTGCAAAAAGATCGCTCAAACAAAATGCCGCCGTGGCCTCGAGGCCCACCCCACCAGGCCAACATTCCACCCGGCGAATTTTTTTTCCAGCGACCAAAACCAAATCCACCTCGTCCGCGAGGAGATCCTCCAAGCCCCGGCGACAGTGGAGTCGAATCCGCACCCCGGCCCATGCGCTCAAAGGGCGCTGGAGATCGATCGCGCCCCGGTCCGCTTGACGGGCCACATTAGCTGCCAATTTTTGTCGGGCGTCGGGAGGCAGATCCGAGACGGCTTCCAACGTGGCGGCCCCGCCGATCTTTTCCAAGGTGCTGTTGAGGGATTTTTTTTCCCGGTCCGTGGCCGGAGCTTTGATCAAGGTCAGCAGAGCCTGTTCGTCTTCGGCGCCAGCACCGATTTTCGGCAACGCCGTCATGGCGTATCGGCGAATTTTTTCCTCAGGGTCCTGCAACAACCCCCGCAGCCAGACTCGGGCGACGGCCTTCTGGGCCGACGTTCCCCTCTCGGAAAAAACCACCCCGACGGCGCGAACAACTCCCACCCGCGCCATCCGGACGCGGGCGTCTCCACCGTCGAAAGCCGGCACGTCCTCGGCCCAAAGCTCCTCGCAGGACAAAAGACGCAGCCGTTGGTAGTCCGCTTTGGCGGAATTTATTTTCTTCATCGCTGATCAGGTCCGGCCTCGGCAGGATGGGACTTGCCCCTCAAGGATGTCCGACGCGCGTTCTTTGGCGCAGGCCGGAGTCTGATTAAAAGTGGTTGCCTTGAGCACCGAAGGTGCAATCAAAGCGGGACCGGCGTCCCGCCCGGAGCCACTCTATCGCACCCACCTTTAATCACTTCTCGTGGGCCCTTCAGATCAGATTAGGCCTTGCGTCCACCCGGCAGGGGCTTCGGCTTCTCCTGTTTGGGTTTCTTCACTTCCTTACGGCGACTGTTGTTTCCTTTTCCCATAATTTTGATTGGTTTCCTGAACGCTAATCCATCTTCGAGCGTTTGACCATGGCAGAAAAAAGGCTTTGGTTTTTACTCCCCCTCGATGCGAACCGCTCTGGTTTTGTCCAGTTTCAGAACGCCCGAGGTGTGCGAAGGAAAGTTCGCTTTCGGATCGCTCACTTTTTCTCCACCCCAGCGGACACTTCCGCCCTCCATGAGGCGACGGACATCGCTGCGGGAGCGTTTGACCTGAAAACACTGCGCGTAAGCCTCGACGATGGCACTCACCATATCTCCGACCTCCGCTCCAGCCCGAAAGACCGGCAAGTCGGCGGCGTCGAGATCCTTGCGGCTGAAGCGGGTTTCAAATTCCTCCCGCGCCGCCACGGCGGCCTCTTCGTTGTGGAAACGGGCGGTCACCCGGGTCGCAAGATGCTTTTTGGCCTCCATGGGATGGGTGCTAGCGGAGAAGGGTTCCCGAAGAATCATCTGATAATAGGAGGGCATCAACTCGTCGCTGATGCTCATGAGCTTGCCAAACATTTCCCCCGGGCTTTCGTTCAAAGCCACATAGTTATCGAGGCTCTTACTCATCTTCTTTTTCCCGTCGAGACCCACGAGGATGGGCATGACCATGCAAACTTGCTGCGGTTGCCCCTCTTCGCGCTGAAGGTCCCGGCCCACCATGATGTTGAAGAGCTGATCCGTCCCGCCCAGCTCGATATCGGCCTTGATCATGACCGAATCCCACCCCTGCATGATCGGATACTGGATCTCATGGGCTCGAATCGGCTGCCCTTTGTCGAGACGTTCCCGAAAGTCCTCCCGAACCAACATCTGCTGCAAAGTGACCCGACTATTGAGTTTGATCACCTCCTCAAAACTCATGGCTTCGAACCATTCGCCATTAAAAACAATTTTCGCCCGCTCACGACTCAAAATCTTGAAAGCCTGTTCCTGGTAACTCTTCGCATTGGCAAGGACCTGCTCATGGGTAAGTTGGGGCCGGGTGATTGATCGACCGCTGGGGTCCCCGATCATGGCGGTAAAATCCCCAATGATCAAAATGGCCTCATGGCCGCGATCCTGAAAATCCCGCAACTTGGTCAGGGAGATGCTATGCCCGAGATGAATATCGGGAGCCGTCGGATCGACCCCCAGCTTCACCCGCAACGGGCGCCCAAGTGCCAACTTGGCTTTGAGGTCATCTTCACTGAGGATTTTTTCGCAACCTTCGCGGAAGAAGGCAGCATCGGGATGTTCAGGCATGGAAAAGAGTTCGGTCGAGGTCAGCGGTTTTTATTGAGGATTTCCCGGACTTCCTCAACACTCATCTCCTTGGTCAACTGGCCCCCGAATTGGGTGACCGCCCCTTGAGATTTGCCTTTCCCGAGATATTCCCGCGTCTGCACGTTGCCTTTGTTGGAAAAAACGTCGCGCTCTACCCCAGGTACAGAGCGGGTTTCCACGTTCTCAGTGGCAAAAATTTTGTCTCCGGGAAGAATCCCCCGGGCCATCAACGGAGCCGCCTTTGCGTCAGGAATTTCCCGACCAATCCAAGGGTTTTTAATTCCAAAAAATGAACGTTTGGTTTCGAATTTCTGACTGGAAAATTTTTCATCATAGAGGAAGGTCGCCATCTCCCCGGATTTCTCGCCCTGGGTAAAACTCCCCCCTCCCCTAAACTCTTTGCCGTTGAACTGGCTTTCGATGGTGGGATCGTCTTTGACTTTTTTTCCCGAGGACCCGGCATTGATCGCGTCCATGAACTTCTTGGCGGACGTATCCATGCGCTCAATCATGCCGGGGTCTTCGGCCTGAGCCGCCAGGGCAGCTCCGACCGTCAAAACGATCAAAATGATTCCTCCCTTGCGCATGAACAAGCACCCTACACCATTCACCTTCCCTGGGGCAAGGCGGGGGATGCCTCGAGGCGAGCCAGCATTTCGCTGGCCGCCCGGCGATCCCTCGGCAGGGCGTAGGCAGCGATGAGATCGCGGAGGGCTTTTCGGGCTCCAGCCGGATTCCCCTGCTGGAGCAATTTCTCAGCGTAGGCACGGACGATGGCAAAGGACCCGGGATGCAAGGTCTGGGCGCGGTCAAGGTCACGAAGTGCCGCCTCTGGGTCGGAGGCGCGGTTGGCCCGCTGCAAATAAAATTGAGCCGCCTCAACCCGAAGATCCCAGGAAGGATGTTGCAAGGCGATCTCCCAGAGGCGTTCGACTTTTGCGGGATGGGACTCCGCGAGTTGGCGTAGGAGATTCCGCCAACGGGGATCCGTCACCGGCAGGGGATCGGCCTCGATCCAGGCCCAGGCCCGCTCCGATTGACCACGGGCCAGCAATCGCGTCGCCATCTCAATCTTCCAGTCGGCCAACGCCTCCAGACCGAGCCCAAAGGCGTTGCTGGTGGGAGCAACGGCACTCAATTCTCCGACGGTTTCATCATAGTCCGCCACCAATCCCGCGGCGCGAAAGGAAGGGCTCTTCATCGCCAAGAGAATCGCCTCGCGCGCCTCGTGGCTTCGCCCCTGCGCAAGATCAACCTCGGCCAGTCGGCCCCAAAGTTCAGCCAGTGGGGCTTGACCAGAAAAGTTCCGCTCGGCGGCCCACAATTCCGCCCGGGCACTGGCCGGATCTCCCACCGCCAAATCATAACGGGCCAGTTCAAGATAAAGCTCGGGGTCGAGGGCGGCCAAGCGGCGGAGGGGCGCGACAATTTCCCGTCCCACAGCCAGGCGATCACTTTTCCCCAGCGCCTCAGCCAGAAGCAAGGCCCGCTCCGGAGATCCTGGTCTCCGCGTGAGCAAGGCCGAAAATACCCGCGCCGCCAGCCGCGGTCGTCCCGAGGTCAGCAACTGCCGCCCGATCTCGTCCCAGGCCGGTTCATTAAAATGACGGTCGGTCAAATAGTCCCCCAGAACGGTTTCTAATTCTTCGGAAGATTTCTGCTCTAAAAGCAATTGCAGGTAGATCTCACCCGCCAGATAGGAACCCCTTCCACGATCCCACTCTGCCCGCATCGATTCGGTCAGTTCTAAAAGTTCTTCCGGAGAATCCGCCAATTCCTTACGCAGGAGATAATATGTCGGTCGCCTCGCTGGCTCCCTCCGCGAAAGCACGTCCAAACGCCGGAGTTCCTGCCCACGCAGGGCGAGCGGAAGATCCCGGTGGTCGCGCAAAAACTGGTGCCCTCGGGCAAACCGTTTCTCCGGGTCATCGGCCAATTGGTCGAGGGTTCCCAACAGGCGAGCCCATTCGGCCTCCGCGCGGGCCGGGGCCGGGAGCAACGAAGGCGTCGCACTTTGGAGCAACTCTCTCAAGCGCATCTCGGCACCCGCACGCTCGGCCACGGACACCGTGGGGAATTTTTCCAGCCAGGACTGGGCTTCCCCTTCCCGTCCGAATCCAACGATCAGTTCCACCAGGGGACGAAGGAGACCCGGCTCCGGTGCGGTCGACCCGGCGACGGCATTATTTAAAAGATCCCGTGCTTCCGGGAACCGCCCCATGCTTAGGAGGAGCTGAACCCGCGGGAGAGTGACCCCCGGCAGAAACGGCAAGGCGACGGCCACCCGCTCCAAGAGCTCCAGGGCGGCCTCGCTGTCTCCCCCGCGTTCCAGCAACCCCGCAATCCGGAGAGCGGCTCCCAGCATCACCGGCGGAGGAATCTTGCCGTCGGTCTCCACAAGAAGTCCTTCCAGAAAAGGTCGGGCCACCTTGGTGTATTCGGGCGAGAGCGCCATGTTCACAATCCCAATAACGATCTGAAGGTTCCGGGGGTTTCTCGCCGTCAGATTCGCAAAAACCCGCAAGCTGGCATCTCCGTGGCCAGATTGCTGGAGTCGGCTGGCGGCATGAAGGAGTTCCTCGTCGGACACTCCGCGGGCCATCCATTCGTTGACCAGATAGGGGACCGTCTTCGCGTCGGCATTTTCCAGCAGATTGGCAATGAACAGAGCCTCGGTGGCGGTTCGATCATTGGCACCATCCATGGCCGCGAGCACCGGATCACGGGCCAGATCCTCTCGATAGAGGGCTCGGGCCAACTGCGGCAAATTCCATTCTTCGAGCCGGGCTCCTCCGCGTTGAATCTCTTGGACCCGATCCCCATCCCCTACCTCTTCCTGCTGGGCAAAGACCTGTTCGAGTTGCTCATTGGATTCCGCAAATTGCCCCGCCAAGGCCGCCAACAATGCCCGGGCAGCCGCCTCTGCGGCCGGTCGAGCGGTGGGATTCCAGAGTGGGCTCAAGCCTTGGACAAAGTTCGCCCGATCGCCCGGCAAGGTCAGCAACCACCGCGCCCGCAAAGCGGAGAAAAAGACATTGTCATACCCGACCGCCAACGGCGCCACCGCGAGAGCCCGGTTCAGACTGGCGAGCACCCGATCCGGATTTCGCAAAGCAGCCCACCAACGGGAGATTTCCAGCCACGCGGCCGCCGCTTGAGACGGCGACAAATCGTCCGGGACGGTTTCCCCGAGCCCTACCGCAAGACGATACCGCCGCAGGCCCGCCAGTTCCCGGGCCACCTGCCAGCGCTCGAGGGCCGGTGCGGCCCGAAACACTTCTTCGCACGCGTCGGCATCTGGCTCCCAACCCGCCCGCACCAGGCGGCCAAAAGCCTCCCCCACCTGACTCCAACGCGTCGCGCCCGGAAGAGGTTCTTCGCTCTCTTCATCCGCCCACCGAATCAATCGCCGGGCCTGGGATTTCCCCTCCACCAAAGCGAGGGCGGAAAAAATTTGTCCCACCGCAAGGGAGGCCTCCGCTTCCCGGGAAAGGGTCTCGATTCCAGCCAAGGCCTGATCGCGATCTCCCGCTGCGTAGGCCGCCCAAATCTTTTCGCGGGGATCGACAAACCCCTCGATCCATGAGGATTTGTCCGGGCGATTGATCACCAGGCGTCCAATTTCCTCAATCGCCAATAATCGGCAACCTTGCCCCGCACTCGCGGTCACCCGCGGCCACGGTTCCGGAGCCCGCACCCTCGTCCGGGCCCCGCTGGGGAGAAAGGAAACGGAGGCCATGGTTGGGTCTGGGCTTTGCCGAATCACCTCCGGGAGGGGAAAAAACTCCCGGGCGGCAAAAGGATCAGGTTGGGTTCGGGCCAAGACCGCTTCAAAATCCGCCAAGGCCTGAGTTCGATCTCCACGCTCCAGGGCACGTTGCCCCAATCGAAAAAGAACCTCCGGCGGGCAGCCGCCCAGTTCGGCCGCCGCCCGTTCGTAGGCCTCGCTGCGGGTTTCCTCTCCGATGCGCTCAAAATATTCCGCTGCCGCCGTCAGAGCCTCTGGGTTGCGGGCGTAGCGACGGGTCACGAATTCCCAGGCCGTCCGCGCCTGCTCCCCATCCCCGGCCCGTTGCAAGTATTCCGCCCGGGTGATGGCAAGGGCGGGATCATCGCCCTGGCTTCGGGAAATCTGTCGTTCCAACAAACGCGCTGCCTCCGCCCAATTCTTGGCCGCTTCGGCCGCGGCCAACATCGCGCCCGCAGTGACGTCTTCATCGCCGACTTCTGACAGGCTTTCACGGGCTTCCTCAGGCTGGCCATTTTCCTGCAGCAACCAGGCCCGGCCCAATCGCCAAGACGTTTCCTGCGGAGCCGCTTGGATCCTGGCGTCCAGGCGAGCCTGCCAATTGGCACTGACGCCATTTCGACTCGCATAGCGGGCGGCTTCCCGAAGCAAATCATCTCGCCATTCCGGCTGCGATTCCCCAGAGATCGCTTTTTCAAAAAAATCCAAGGCATCCTCGCGGCGCTGCAGCCGGGTGGCCGCATTGAGAAGCGAGGGCAGGATGCCGGCACGAGCTTCGCCCGGAGCCCGCTCCCACGCTTGCTGCCAGGTCTCCACGGCACGAAACCAATTTCCCGCCCGTTGTTCCGCCGAAGCCAAATCGGCCCGGGCCTGCCAATTCCCGGGATCGCTCTCCACCACGTCGTTAAAGGTGGCGAGCCCATCTTCGATTCGTCCATCGTCCAGTTGCAATTGGCCCATCCGCTTGCGGTATTCCAGAGCTTTCTCCGGCTCCCGAGCGAGCAAGGTTTGCAACTCCGTCAACGCTTCGTCGGTTTGACCAGTGGAGGCCAGGGCCTCCACCAAGGCGGTGCGGATCGCCAAAGAATCCGGGTTCCTCCGCAGGCCATCGTGCAGAGCGACAACGGCCTCCGGCAAGTCCCCCTGCCAATTCAACCAACGCCCCCATCGCAGCCAGTCTTTTTCCTCTCCCGTTTCCGCCCGGGCCGACTCGCCAAGCATCGCGATCATTTCCCGAACGAGAACATCCGACCGGGGAAAAACCTCTTCGGCATTTCTTTTAGCCTCCTCATCCGCCTCCTGCCGGGCCAGAAAAACACAGCGATCAAGATCCTCCCGAGGCAGTCCCGGAGCGGCGTCACCGGCCGATTCCAAAACCTCCCGGGCCGCAACTTCGTCGCCGTCGGTTTTCAGAAGATCTGCCAAAACCAGAGCCGCATCGACATTCTCAGGGGCATCCTTCCAGGCCTGGCGGGCCCAGATCAAGGCGTCCTTCCGCCGCCCGGCCTCCCGCAAGAGAGCAGAAAACTGGAGGGCAATGGCCGCGGACTCGGCCGACGAAATGGAACCCGCCTCGAAGCGGGACAACGCTTTGGCCGCCTCCGGAAACCGCTGGGCGTCCAAGAGGAAGTTGGCCAAATCGGTGGCCGCGGCAACCTGGCTGCGGTTCGCGTTAAAATTTTCCGTTAGGCGACGTTCCAGAGGCCCGGTTAGCCGCAAGCGCCGGTAAAAACTCTCCGCCCGCGCAGCGGCATCGGGATCGTTGGGATTCTGGGCCAAATAGGCGGCAACCCGGGTCTCCGCCTCGGAGGGATCTCCCAACAAGGCCGAGAGCTCAGCTCGCAGAAAAATGACCTCGGCATCCTGAAGACGAAGAGCCAAAGCCCGGTCGGACGCAGCCACCGCATCATCCAGTTTGCCCAGCGACAAGGCCAAGCGCGCCGTTGCCACGGCCAGTTCGACATCCCGCGGTCGCCGCTCACCCGCCTTCTGCATCCAGCCCAGGGCCGCAGGAAAATTCTCGGAGAATTTCTCCAAGGCGACCATCCGCAAGGCGGCCTCGGCGTCATGCGGACGCTCGTCAGCCTCCCGTTGCCAGCGGTCCCGCAGCGCCTCCAAAGTGCCCCCGCTTTCCTCCAAGGTCAGCAGATGGTTTTCCGCGAACGGGCGCTTCCAATGCCCTGGCCCCAAAAAACCCAAAAGAGTTTCTTGGGCGACAACGGCCGCCGAGAAATCGCCCCGGAGCTCAAGCTCCCGGGCAATTTGCTCCCAAGCCGTCACCCGATCGGCCGGGGCCGTCAGAGCCGTCGCCTGAGCCGAAGCTCCGGCCAAATCCCCCGATCGGGCATAAGCGGCGGCAAGTTTCTTCCGCAGTCCGGCATCGTCGGAAGCTCCGGCTGCGGCTTGTTCCCAGGCTTGGCGAGCCTTCTGCGTATCGCCGGCTCGGGCAGCCAATTCACCCAGCCGAAAAAGCAGACCGGGAGAGTCGGCCTGTTTCAGGGCCAATTCGATGGCGGCCACCGCTCCGGCGACATCGCCCTTGCGTGCCAAGACTTCAGCCAGAGTTTCCGCCGCCGCCGGGGACTCGAAAGCGGCCGCCCGGAGAATGGTCACCGCGTCCTCCTGCTGGCCTCCCCTCATTAAGATCCGGGCCGACACCACGGGCATCTCTCCCGCATGTTCGCGGCTCCAGGCCAGCAGAGTTTCCTCCTCGTCCGCATCCTCATAAATGGTCCAGAGCGGATCCACCACCGGACTTCCCACCGGATTCTTTTTTAAGATTTCCAAGTATTCATCCGCCCTCCGGCGCGAGTCGGCGTCCAACCCCCAAGCCGTCCCGGCCGAGACCAAGGAGACTAGGGCCAGCGCGATGACGGACAATCCCCACTTCATGACCTCCAAACTAGCGAAAACAATTCTCCCGGCAACCCGTTTGGTGTCATCGAGCCAAACCTCAACGCGATTCACTGAAGCGATTTTCACAGGAGGAAACAAAGGACACCGGGCTCAGTCTCAAGATTCAATTCAGGGCCGGCAGGCAAGCCAGAAGGCTGAGGCCCGTATGGTATCCGGGGTCACCGTCGGGCACTGCCGGAATGGCCTTCGATTCGTTCCCCCATTGGTCCAGACAGGGAACCGGAAGGAGATGATATTCCTTTCGCACAAACCGACCGGCGAAGGCCTCCCAGGATCGAAGAAAAATTTCTACCAGTTCCTGTTTTTCATCAGCCGGAGCCGTTGGCAAAGCCAGCGCCGCCGCCCGCATCGTTTCCGGCAGCGCCCACCAGGGCAGATCCGAATTGATCGGCATCCGCGCCGACAAATCAAATGCCTTCATCAGTCCCAGACCAGTGAAGCCATTGGAAAAATTCCGCTTCAGCACCCTGCGCAAATCTCCGTAAAAAAGTTCTCCCAAATCCGGCCGGGCATCGAGATGCGCAAAGGCCAGACCGGCAAATTCGGTGGCATGTCCGGGGTCAGACCAGACCCGGGCTCCGTCCTCCCAGGGTTGCCCGGACGAATCCACATATTCCCAAAAATCCCCGTCGGCGAATCGCCCGGCCCCCCTCTGGACATGATACCGCAAGATGAACTCAATGAACTCCAGGCCAAGGTCGAAATAATGAGATTGCCCGCTGCAACGATAAAATTGGGTTGCCGCGCTGAGTCCGATCATCCGACCCGCATGTGAGAAGCGACCGGAAACTTCCTGGACAGGGTTTTTGGGATCGAGCCCGATCTGACCGGAGGAAAATTTCCCAGAGCGGATCGCCTCGATGATCCCGGCAAAATTTTGCTCCGCCAGGGCGAACAAGCGAAAATCTCCCAGGTAATTCGCCGCCGCACCCAATCCCTTGGCATAAAACAAATCGCTCAAGCTCCAGTTCGAATCTGCGGAAGATCCTCCTGCCACCACCTCGCCAGCCCGGTCCACCATCAAAGGATCGCCAGCCGACCGCATCATGAACGGCAATTTGCCACCCTGTCCGGCCCGCGCCGCCTCCATGCTTCCAATCACCCGCGGCAAAACCACCCGGATGGCGGAAATTAAGGACTCCCGCAGTTCCTCCCCGATGGCCTCTTCCTTCTCCAGCCAGCGGGCATGATCGGCCAAGGCCTCCAGTCCCCGTCCCTGAATCCAAGTGTAAATCACGTGCCCTCCCCGGAGAGGATCATCCCGATCAAAATCCTTGCCGCTTCCCACCTGGAATTTGGTATCGAGAAAGGGCTTATCCCCCTCCTGCCGTTGAAGCAAAAACCGGAGAGCAGAGAGTACCTGCAAGATCACATCCTTCCGAATCTCCTCCCTCCGACTCCAGGTCAGAGGATGAGACTTCGCGCCAACGAAATCCTCCGGTCGAAGATCGGCAGGTTTCATTGCGCCCCGTTTCCCGTCTCCAAAATAATCCCGGCTACCGTTCCGGCATCGTCGGCGTGGCCATGCGCTTGTACCCTGAAGGCGCAGAAAAATCCGCTGCCGGCAAGGGGTCCTGGCTCAATCCCACCACGGTCACGGAAGTAACTTTGCCATTCGCGTCCACCATGGTGGAACGCATGGGAAATCCCGAAACTGCCGCTTTGTCGCCCATCCCTGCGTAGATATTGCTTTCCGGCGAGAGCGTCGCCATTTGGTTAAGCATGCTCTCGGCCTCGGGCAAATCCTTAGTTAACCACATCGTCACCTTGGATCCATTGGTGGTCGTCTCGTATTCCTCGCAGGCATATCCATTGATGGTTTCCTTCCGTCCGGTGGCCTTGGGTGCTTCCACTTTGCCGGTGTTGCCGTCGAGCGTTTGCTGGGCCATTTTTTGCATCGCCTTCACCATCACTCCGGGCACGGCCATGATCATTTTTCGATCATGCATCAGGGTCTCCATGTCCCCGGTTTTGATCTCGATGATCGTCGAAACCTGGGGTCCGGCATCCACCCGGACCTTCCCGTCCTTGATTTTCAGAGTGATGATTTGATCGCCCTGTGTCTGACCCTCTTGCTCAATTTTTTGGCTGAGCGTGAGATCGGCAAACGCGCTGGTGGCAAAGGCAGCAAGGAGGAAGGAAACGGGGAGGAGTTTCATAGGAAGGGGGGGAAGCTGGCAGGTCGATTAACGGGAAAGGTCCGATTGATTGAGAAGCTGAAATCCTTCGCCACGGAGCACCGAGCTCGAGCACTCGACATCATCGAGATGCAGAGCCAAAACCGCCCGGCCCCGGGGACGAATCAAGAGAGGATAGCTGAAATAAATATTCACTTCCGCCATGAGCAGGGCGGCCAGGGCCGTCGCCAAATCCGCCGCGCCCTCGCGCAATTCCAACACCATCACCCCACACTCACTGTAGGGGATATTGTGTTCACGAAACGACTCGGCCAGGGCCTGAGGGTCACTAACAATCATGCGAACATTGGAGGAATCCGAGGAATCCTGAATACTCAGGGCCAGAACCATGATGTGGTGCTCATTGAGCAACTTGACAACTTCAAGCAAGGCTCCCACCTTGTTTTGAAGAAAGACGGAAAATTGACGTACCGTGACGTCATCAAGATTTTCGGCGGTGGGTGCAGCGGGCATGGAAATCAGGATACCTTGAGGCAGGAATTTGCCATCATTTGTAGGAATACAAAAGGCAAAATTCGGACTTTTCGCCGGATAAGAGGCGGATGCCCACAAAATATTGCCCGCTCACCTCCGGCACAAAGCCAGCGGCCGCCACGGGTCCATCCTCGTAGGTTTGTATTTTGACCGGTTGCCCTTTGGCATCATAGATTTGAATCCCGATCTGCCGGGCGGGAGGAGTCGCCGCCCCGGAAAACCAATATTCGTTTCCGGAGAACAAATTCACCTCGAGGAATTTGGGACGGTCCGGTTCGAGGTTCCCGGCCCAGAAGCCGTCCCGAATTTTGTAGCCATCGTTGCTGAACGCTCCCGCCAGTTCAAGGACCCGGCTCCGGGCGCTAATCTCGGTATCCGGGGTTTCGACCTGGACATTGGCCGGCTCTTCCTGGGCTTGCACGGCCCCCGCCAGCATCAGAGTGAAAAGAAGGCCTTTGATCATGATTCCTCGGGATTGATGATGATCTCACGAACCATTTCGGCCATGACTTCATGGACCGCGGTCACATTTTCGAACGAGGGAGTTTCGGGAGCGATCTCCGATTGGCATTTTTCGAGGCCGGCCCGAAGATCCAAGATCAAAGGCTCTTTTTGCATCCCCTCAGGCACGGCTGCCAACTGGTCAAGCAAATAGGTCATAATAGCCGGTTGGTGGAGGAGCCGGGCCGCCTCGGGCGTGTAGGTCTCCGCGACGAGCCCACTGGCGATTTCCATCCCCCGAACCCAGGCTCCGACCGTCACGAGAGTGATGAGTCCGCCGTCCTTTTGGATCTCCATATCGAGTTTCACCTCGTTCTGGGTGGCTTCGAGTTCCTCCCGCAGGGCGCTCCAATCATTGTTCTCCGCAAAATCGTTGAGGCTGTTCCCCCGTCCGAGCACGCTTTGACTGACATTGAGTTTCTTGGCCAAGTTGATGATTTCCTTCCCGATGTTTTTCACGCCCTGGCCATCCTGAGCTTCAACTGCAACGTAGCCATCCGCCACCAAGGTACCGAGGCCCAGCGCAATCTGCGCCCGGCTCGCGGTCGCCACCGGGGTCCCGGTCCGCAAAAAATTTTTCCAGTCGGGCCGACTCAATTTCCCGATGGCGGTAAAAAATTCGCCCGGCATCGGGATGGTGATGCTTTCGACCCGTTCGACCTGACCGATTTGCTCTGCGGTCATCGCGGTCTCCGCCGCATGGGCGCCACCAACCCCAACGATTGCCAGGGTGGCAAAAAATATCCATCGCATCCGATCCATCTCGGCAGATAATACAAATTCAGGAAATTTGGCGAGCGCGATTCGTCCGGGAAGCTGAAGGTCCAACCTCGAAGTTCCTTAATCTAGAAACCCACCTTCCCACCTTCCCACCTTCCCACCTTCCCACCCGCCACTCAAATGCTGCCGATCTACGAACTTGATGAGGAAATCCTCGCGGCTCTCGCCTCAGGGCGGGTGATCTTGCAGGCGCCGACCGGCTCGGGAAAATCCACCCAGGTTCCGCAAATCCTCCTCGATGGTGGAGCGCTCGGCGCCGGACGCTGCATCATCCTCCAGCCCCGGCGCCTGGCCGCCCGCTTGCTGGCCAAACGCGTGGCCGAGGAACGCAACGTTTCTCTCGGCGCCGAGGTCGGTTATCGCATTCGCCTCGACAATGTCTCCTCCCGACAGACCCGGATTCTTTTTGTCACCGAGGGAATTTTGCTTCGTCAGATGCTGGCGGATCCGCAATTGCAGGGCGTTTCCACTCTCATTTTTGATGAGTTCCATGAACGTCACCTCTACGGCGACATCTCCCTGGCTCGCGCGTTGGAGTTGCAAGAGACCACCCGTCCGGACCTGAAAATCATCGTCATGTCGGCCACCCTGGATGGCTCGCTCCTCGAGCGCTATCTCGCACCCGCCCGCACCCTCGTCTCGGAAGGCAGGACCCATCCGGTGGAAATCGAATTCCTCTCCCACGAACCCCAAAACGACCCGCCCTGGGATTTGGCGGCCGATGCCGTCGTCGCCCATCAGGCCCGCACCGAGGGCGACATCCTTGTTTTCATGCCCGGGGCCTATGAGATCCGACGGACCGTGAGCGAACTCAGCCGCCGCCTACCGTCAACGTGGCGGGTTCTGCCCCTGCACGGAGAAATGCCCGCCGCCGAACAAGACAAGGCCGTCACCCGCAGCGCAGAACGTCGCGTCATCGTCGCCACCAATGTGGCCGAGACTTCTCTGACCATCGACGGCGTCACCATGGTGGTGGATGCGGGGCTGGCCCGGATCGCCCGCCAGGATCCCCATCGTGGCATCAACACGCTTCTGATTGAAAAAATTAGCCGCGCTTCGGCCGATCAACGCGCTGGGCGGGCCGGCCGGACCGCCCCCGGAATTTGCCTCCGCCTCTGGACCGAGCGCGACCACGGTCGCCGCCCCGCCTCCGAACTCCCTGAAGTCCGCCGCCTCGATCTGGCCGAAACCGCCCTGACCCTGAAAGCGGCTGGAGTCACCGATCTGACCACCTTCCGCTGGCTCGATCCTCCCGAAACCGAATCTCTCCTTCGAGCCGAACAACTCCTGACCGACCTCGGGGCCTTGGACGCCGCCAACGGCACCATGACCGAACTCGGCACCCGGATGTTGCGATTTCCGGTTCACCCCCGCTATGCCCGGATGTTCCTCGCCGCCGAATCACTAGGCTGCGTCCGCGCCGCCGCCCTCATTGCCGCCCTCACCCAATCCCGCAACCTTCTCCTCCGTGCCGACCGCCAGGTGGAGGAACTCCGGTCGGAAACCTTCGGGACCGGACGATCGGACTTCCTTCTCCTCATGCAGGCCTTTGCCCATGCCCGCCATCTCGGCTTCCGGGTCGATGCCCTCCGCCCGCTCGCCATTCATGCCGAGGCCGCCCGCCAAGTGGAAAAACTCTTTGAACAATTTTTGGAAATTGCCACCGCCGAAGGCCTCGAGACCGGAGAGGAGCCAGCCCCACCCTCCGAGGACGCCATCGCCCGATGCGTCCTCGCAGGGTTTGCCGATCAGGTCGCCCGCCGCCGGAGCGAGGGGACCTTGGTTTGCGACATCGTCCACGGACGCCGGGGACAACTCGCCCGAGGCAGCGCCGCCCAGGACAGCCAACTCCTGGTCGCGACGGAAATCAACGAAATCGGAGACCGCGGCGGCGGCGTGCAAGTCATCCTCTCCCTCGCCACCTCGATCGAAGAGGAATGGTTGCAGGAAATATTTCCCTCCCATTTCGTCGAACGGGTGACCCACATTTATGACGCTTCGCAAAAACGGGTCGTCGTTCGTCGAGAAAAACTCTTCCGCGACCTCATTCTCGCCAGCCGCGACCGGGATGCGGACCCCTCCCCCGCCGCCACCACCTGCCTGGCCCAACTCGTACTCAGTGGCGAACTGAAACTTACCCGCTGGGACGACGCGGTCGAACAATGGATTGCCCGTGTCAACACCCTCGTCCGCGTCCTTCCCTCCGAAAACCTCCCCGCCATCGGAGAGACGGAACGCGAGCTCCTCATCCATATGGCCTGCGACGAGGCCACCAAGGCCCGCGAAGTCCGCGACCGCGAAATCCTTCCCTTCGCCCGGGCCCTCCTCACCCCCGCCCAACAACACCTCGTGGACAAACTCGCCCCAGAACGCTTTGCCCTCCCCGGAGGCCGAAAAGCCAAGATCACCTATTCGGCCGACGGCGATCCCGTGCTCGGGGCCCGCATCCAGGACCTCTACGGCGTGGAAGAAGATATCTCCATCGCCCGGGGCCACCTCCCGGTCACGATTCAAGTCCAGGCTCCCAATCATCGCCCGGTCCAAATCACCAAGAGCCTAAAAACCTTCTGGGCCGAATCCTACCCCAAGCTCAAAAACGAACTCCAGCGCCGCTACCCGAAACACGAATGGCGCTAGAATGAAAAATCCCGGACTTGTCAGCCTGAATCCCGCAGAAAAATGAACCGCTGATTTGAAAGCCTGGCCATAACTTTGTGTCCGATTTTTGGGAGAGCCGGATATTTGAACGGATTGTGTTTGCAGAAAATTGACAACCCCGGCAAAGGCAGGGTGCGCCCTAAAGGCTCGTCTTTTCCGCCCATCAGCCCGCCGGAGCGGCCATTTCGTGATGCGGGGCGCGCCCCGCATCACGAAATGGCGGGCGCTTGACTCTCAAATCCCGATCTATCACCATCTGGCCGTGAGAATACCCGCTTCCAGCTTCAAACTCCGGGCCAACGCTCCGGAGGGCCGAGAGCGAATTCCGATCAACTGATGGGTGTTATTACAAAAGATTGCAAAAACGCCTAACGATTGGGGAGACCTCCGGCGTCGAGTGGCGGCGGCGAAGACGATCACCCCCAGACCGGCTAGCACGGCGATGGAGAGCTCGGGGACGGGGGGTATGGCGAGTTCGCTTAATCCGAAATTGAGACCCGCTTTACCTGCGCCGAAAGTGATGGCGTCCGTGGTCGAGAAGATTCGACCCTCCGAGCCGGCACCTGCACCATACGTTATGCCACCAGAAGCAAGGACGTTTCCGAGTAAAAGGCTATCTTCTCCTGTGGTCGCGGCGCCGTTGGGGACGAAATAAATATTTTTTGCCTGGGCGCCGTTGATCAGCGCCATCGAGGAACCCGCTGCCGTAGTCATGGCGCCGGAGCTGCGAATAATAAAAATTGCGTTAGGGTCGTTTTGAGCGTCAAAAGTAGCTACCCCGGTGACATCTACGACTCCCAATCCATCATAAACCCCACGAGTCCATGTCAGACCACCTATCTGTAAGCTGTCCAGTCTCTGTGATGTTCGGCCATTTAAATCATTGAATGCAAGCACTGCGTCGTCCAAGGCAAGATCTAAAAGAGCCGTGGGCGGCTGCGGCGCTGAGTTCGGCACCTGAGTGCCGTGGACAACGACACCTACGTCGTTAGTGATAGTCGAGCCGGCCTGTATCGATCCCCAAATAATGGAGTCAATGCCGTTGAACACGGTCGTTCCGGCCTGCTCTCCTCCGTAAATAGTGGCGTCCGCGCCGACGTTAACGGATGTGAATGCATGAAGATTGCCGTTCACGGTTGTGTCCGCCCCTACGTTGACTGTTGCACCGGAATAAAGATTGCCTTTGATTAAATTGTCCGCAGCAATGTTGACCGCTGCCGTTTTGGATCCCATATTGCCGCTGTAGGTTGCCGGCAAGCCAGTAGTGATGGCGGCATACGAAAGGACTGCGAAACCGTAAGCGCTGCCTAAATCGACCGGGGCGGGGTTATCCTGCAACGCGTAAGCCGCTACTACGGGGGTGGGTGCCATCATAGCTCCGAAAAAAATGAGTCCGGCGGCGACGACGGCGCCCGGCCCGAATGCTTGATGCCTGTCATGAGTTTTATTTTTCATATATTTGGGGGACGGTGGACAATACACCACTGACGTTCCGGACGCAAAAAAAAAATAAAAAAACAACCCTTGTGAGGAACGCGTATTGCCTCATTGAAGCGGCCACCGAGGGGAAATGGGTAAAAGGGAAGGAGAAGTGCGGTTGCCTCATAAATAAGGACACCATGGCGGAGCCATGGAAATGAGCGAAAAAAGTCTCGAAGAATACACGGAAAAAATGCGGGAAAGGTATGGCCGGGATCAGCGCGGCGAGTATTGATCGTCTGCTGGGCGCATTCAAGGTGAGTGCAGGAAGGAGACCGCGTCCTCCGAAGCCAGCAAGCGGGGTCAAGGCGCTGGTTGAGATGAGGGCGGAAAGCTGGGAAACGGTCGAGCCGGGCTGGACAGAGGTCGACACGGTTGCTCATTGCGACGGAGATATTGGAGCTCCTCTGAACTCCGCCAGCCCCATTTTTCCCGACTTATCCCAAACCGCCCACAAAGTTCCCCCCGAACGCCTGCCGCAGCGAACGGGGCAGGGTTTGGGGGCGCACAGCCCCATCAAACCGGTTCTTCTCACCCACAACTTTTTTTGAAGGACCGTTTTGTGAATGCCTCGCCGAGCGAGTCATTCGAGGCGAAACAAATTGCGGAATACCCGCTATACTGCGAGCGTACCCCAGAGGGCGTCTCAGCGCGCAGGTGAGCGTTGTCGCTCAGAAAAAAACACATTCCTCCGATGAAGAGACGTGCGACTATTGCGAATTTTGGTCACATTTAAATGGGGCACTCAATGAAAGAAAAGACCACCAAAGTTCCTATTGTGATTCTTCACAGCACCGCGCTCATCAACCGCACATTGGTTCCTGACGCCGCAATTCTTATCTCCAATGGACGCATTGCCATGGTTGGCAAATCAAAACAAATCCATATTCCCAGCGATGCGCGGAAAATTAATGCAAAGGGAAAATTTGTCGTGCCGGGATTTATTGATATCCATATCCACGGCTCGGGGGGATGCCGTGCAGAGGATGATGTCATCGGAATCGCCAAGCATATAATCCGCAATGGAACGACATGGTTTCTGCCAACATTCATTTCGAATAATTTTGATAAAATGCTCGAAGCCATCGACCACGTTCGTTCTTGCACTGAACGGGTCAGCGATGGCGCCACCATAGGCGGCATTCATCTGGAGGGCCCTTTTCTTAATCCGAAATACGGCGCGCAACGATCCGAGGCCAATATCGAGCCTGAACCTCATCGCGTGAAGCAACTCATCGAACGTTGCGGAAAAAGTCTTCGGCTTGTGACCATCGCGCCGGAGCGGAGGGGAGCAATCGCCGCAATTAAAGCCTTTCGCGCCGCGGGTGCGATAGTATCCATAGGCCATTCGGACGCGACCGAAGCGGAATATCTCGCGGGCCGCGCGGCCGGTATAACCCATGCCACGCATCTATTCAATGCCATGCCGCCTAAAGTCTGGCCGACAACAAAGACCTACAATGGCACCAAACTCGCGGGCATCGAGGAATTGATTTTGGCCGATGACGGTATCAGTGCGGACATCTTATGTGATGCGACGGCCGCGCATGTGCACCCCTCTCTTCTCAAGACGGCGCTTCGGTGCAAGGGGCCCGAAAAGCTTTCGCTCATTACCGATGCGATGATGGCCGCGGGATTGCCGGATGGAAAATTTACGATGGCCGACGGCCAAAATTTAATCACATCTCCGGACGAGGATGTCGCCCGACTCGAAGGGGGCGGTCTCTGTGGCAGTGTCATGTCGATGTGCGGTGCGGTCCGAAATTTCATCCACCATACAGGTGTGCCTCTCGAAGTAGCGCTGACAATGGTCAGTGAGGCTCCCGCCCGGACTTTAGGAATTTTTAAACGCAAAGGAAGTATCGCTGCAGGTAAGGATGCCGATCTCGTGTTTTTAGATAAGGAACTGAATGTGGAGAGTGTGATGATTGGCGGAAAGATCAAATTTTCCAGAGAGAAAGAAGCATCGTGAGCAAAAACGTCTTCTAATCTTTTCCCATGTCGTCACTTCAAAGCTTTCCGCATGAACGACCTTTTAAAATCTCGTGCCGGATGTTCAGCATCACAAGCCCTTATCGGTGACAGCCCCATGCGAGGCATCGGCGACTTGAGCGGCATATTTGGCGAGCACTTCACGACGAAAACGAGGAACTGGTTGCGTCCAGGATTGGCGACGGCGGGCGAGGATGTCCGACTCGATGTGCAGGGTGAGAGTACGCTTTTGGGCATCAATCGTGATTTGGTCGCCAGTCTTCACGAGAGCAAGCGGACCTCCTAGAAACGCCTCGGGAGTGATGTGCCCTACGACAAAGCCATGGGTGCCACCGGAAAATCGGCCATCGGCATTTTTTTCAACATGCCTTTGTTCTGTGAGGGAATGAATGAAAAGGGTCTGACTGGTGGGCTCTTCTACTTCCCGGGTTTTGCCGAGTTTCAAAAGGTGCCTAATGGAAAAGACGGCCAGTCGATTGAT
>Ga0222650_1000218_pt1 | contig 51148 bp, 44 predicted proteins | sample AntAcemetagen367_FD_179820 | JGI IMG/M metagenome (GOLD analysis project Ga0222650, IMG submission 179820) | Saline water microbial communities from Ace Lake, Antarctica - #367 | ecosystem: Environmental > Aquatic > Non-marine Saline and Alkaline > Saline | place: Antarctica: Ace Lake... | reverse complement strand
CTCCGATTTACATTTCTGAGATTGCAGATCCTCAAGACAACGCGAACGATCAAAACGGTCGCTTTGTGGAGTTTTTCAACCCCACTTCTGAGGAGCTTGACCTTGCTGAGGGGAATTGGAACCTTGTGTATTACGTCAACGGAAATAGTTCCGGGACCTCTATTCCCTTGTCTGGTATTATTCCAGCAAATGGAACGTTTGTGTTTGCTTCGAGTTCTTCTGGTTTTATGGAATCCTATCCGGCAGCGTCACCTTCCGAACAGCAGAACGGCACTGTAAATTCCAATGGCGACGATAACATCGAGTTGAGGTTTGGTGGAGGACAGGGCGTGGGAGCTCTTGTTGATGTCTACGGAATGCCGGGAACAGACGGCACGGGAGAGCTATGGGATTTTGAAAATTCTCGGGTTGACCGAATTGTCGGGGCTCCCAATGCGACTTTTACGATTGAGGAATGGACAATCACTCCTGCGGTCTTTGCCGATATGACTCCTGGAGTTCATGGCGGTGGCGGTCCCATCGGAGGAACGGAACTCGAAGTGGTCGATTTCAATATCGATATCGAATTGGGCAGCGGGACCCTCACGGCGACCGGGCTTGGAACCAAAATCTGGGTGATTCAGTTCTCGGATGATTTGGGCTTCGGAGATGCCTGGGAGGAAATCGCGAGTGGATTTACGGAAACGGATAATCCCGACGGTTCGGTGAACCTGCTCTTTTTTGACTCGTTCGGTTCGGTCCCCGAGCGCTTTTACCGCTTGATCGAGCAGCGGTAGTCTCAGATTGGCGATAATTTTCAAAAAGGGCGGGATTTCCCGCCCTTTTTTATTGGGGCAGCGGGTTTCGATTGTTAGCTTTTCTTAACAAGCGACTGTTCGAGACTGAAAGATGGACGAAACCAATGACCCACAGGAGCCGCGCGAGAATCTCTCGCTTGGCGGGATGTATCAGGAATACTTCCTCGATTACGCGAGCTATGTCATCATGGAGCGGGCGGTTCCGCATTTGGGCGATGGCTTGAAGCCGGTGCAGCGGCGGATTCTCCACTCCATGCGTGAACTCGAGGATGGCCGCTACAACAAAGTTGCCAACGTGGTGGGGAATACCATGAAGTATCACCCGCACGGTGATGCTTCGATTGGCGATGCCATGGTGCAACTCGGGCAGAAGGACCTCCTGATCGACACTCAGGGAAACTGGGGGAACACCCTAACGGGCGATCGCGCTGCGGCATCCCGATACATTGAGGCTCGACTCACTCCGTTTGCCTTGGAGGTCGCCTTTAATCCGAAGACAACGAACTGGACCCGGAGTTACGACGGGCGGAACAAGGAGCCGGTTACGCTGCCCATGAAATTCCCCCTCTTGCTTGCGCAGGGGGTTGAGGGGATCGCGGTGGGGCTTGCTTGTAAGATTCTTCCGCACAACTTTATCGAGCTCGTTGAAGCCTGTATTTGTGTCTTGAGAAAACAGCCTTTTGAGCTCTTCCCTGACTTTCATACGGGTGGCTTGATTGATGTCGGTGATTATCGTGACGGGCTGCGCGGCGGGAAGATCCGCGTCCGGGCCGATGTCGAGGTGGTGAAGTCAAAGCTCATTCGAATCAGTTCGATTCCCTTTGGGACGACAACTGGGGGAGTGATGGATTCGATCGTCAGCGCCAATGACAAAGGGAAGATCAAGATTTCAAAAATTGAGGATAACACCGCAGAGAATGTTGAAATTCTCGTGCATCTTCCCGCGGGTGCGGATGCCGAGATGACCCGAAAAGCTCTCTATGGTTTTACGGATTGCGAGGTGAGTATTTCGCCCAATTCCTGTGTGATTCATGAAGGGCAGCCGCATTTCATGCCGATGTCCGAGATCCTGAGAAATTGCGCCCTCATGACCAAGGCGCTCCTTCTAAAAGAACTCGAGATCCTTCTCGGTGAACTCAATGAAAAGTGGCACTTCAGTTCACTGGAGAAGATTTTCATCGAGAATCGCATCTATCGAGACATTGAGGAATGCGAGACTTGGGAAGCCGTGATTGAGGCCATCGATCGGGGGCTTGATCCGTTTAAGAAGCTTCTCAAGCGGGAAGTCACTCGGGATGACATCATTCGGCTCACCGAAATTAGGATTAAGCGAATTTCAAAATACGACGCCTTTCGTGCTGACGAGGAAATTCGTGGCCTCGAAGACCGCCTCGAAGAGACCGAGAAGAACATCAACAACATCACGCGCTACTCAATCGCCTACTTCAAGGGACTCATTAAAAAGTATGGCAAGGGTCGCGAGCGCAAGACCGAGATCACTGAGTTTGGCGTCGTGAAACGCTCTGCTGTGGTCGTTGCCAGCGAGACTCTTTATCTCGACCGCAAGAACGGCTTCGCGGGGATTTCGCTCAAGAAGGAGGAGGCGCTCGAAAAGTGCTCAACTTTGGATGATATCGTGATTTTCTCGCTCGATGCCGAGATGCGCGTGACCAAGGTGGCCGATAAGATTTTTGTTGGGAAGCGTCCCATCCACGTCTCAGTCTTCCGGAAAGAGGAACCGAAGGTCTACTCGATGATTTATCGGGAGGGGCGAGAGGGGCCATTTTTCGCGAAACGTTTCAAAGCGGGTGGCGTGACCCGGGATAAAATTTACACTATGGGGAAGGGGTCCAAGGGATCTCGGGTGATCTACTTCGCGGTGCATGCCACCGAAGAGGAAAGCGAGGCGAATACGGTCATGGTCCACCTTAAGCCGGCTTTGCGTTTGCGGAATGTTTTTCGTCTGTTCTCCTTTGGTGAGATCGCGCTCAAGGGGCGGGCTTCCCGCGGGAATATTGTCACGAAACTTAACGTGGATCGCGTGGTGCGCGCATCGGCCAGTGATTTGGGAGAAAGTTAATGCTTGTTCAAAATTAGAAACGTCATAATAGTGTTCTTATGAACACTAAATCATATTGGAAGTTTCGATTGGCCTGGGCTCGCTGGAGGGTGACGATTGCCCGGAGTCAGGTTTGGGGTTTGCGGCGGAAACTGCGTCTCTGCAGAGGAAAGATGGATACCAAGCAGTTGGAGTTGCCCTTCCGATAGGTCCGCACTTTTTATGGGAGCGAGATCTCCTGGTTGAGCTTTCGCCGACCTCGACGGGACGGGATGACGTTGGTTTGGGGCTCTCCGCGCGGGAGGCGTGACGAAATCTCTGGTCCTTCCGCCTGAAGAGACCTTTGAGGGAGGCTCAGAGCGCAATGAGACTGCTTTTAGAGATAATCCCGTGTGAACCGTCAGTTCTCTCACTCTGCTGAAGCCATGCTGAGAGAGCCTAAGTCCCCAAGACTACTACTGGATTAGTTGTGCAATATTCTGCATCGGAATGATGATATCTCGGATGCATGCATAGATCAATCGAATCCGTTCTCAGATGGACTCGGATCCGTTTCTAGAGGGAGAGACGATTTCAAAGCCTTCGTTTTTCGACACCGAAGATCATCCCTTTTGAAGAAGCTCGAAGGGCTCCGGTTAGATCAATGCCACCGCGATACTTCGGGGATATGAGGTGAGATTAGGGCTAGGAGTGTCCAGCGATCGAGCGAAAAGAATCAGTGTTGGTGGTGGAGAAATCGTCCAAAAACTTCGATATCATCGAGAAAAGTGTGATGAAAAAGAGTCACGGGATGGAATTTTTTCCTTGATCAGACTTTGAGGAGTCAATTCCGAACGGAGGGGCGATGGGGCAGTTTTCGAAAAGAAAGAAGTGCGGACGCTCAACATGATTGCATTAGCGATCAAAAGCGCGCTGCATGATCCTATCAAGTTGAAGGGTTGAACGGAAGCCGAAAGCGATCTGCTTTTGACCGTTTCAGCTCATCTGGTAGGAGAGAGTTTTTGAATCGATTAATCAGGAATCCGAGAAGATCGGTGACGCTCTAATTCATAGTAAGGCCTTTGAAATGATGATAGGCACTCGCGTATTTTTGCGAAATTGCCATGAAAATAGGCCCCTAGATCTTAGGTGAACTTAATTTTAAGTCGCTGCAACTAATTTGAAATCAGTATTTTTGAAGATAATTTATCAGACACCGTAAGAATTTTTTGACAGAGAGACCGAAATAGTTACAATCTTCGAGCACCTACCCCCCCCCTCAAAATGGCTAATTTTACAAAAAAAGAAATCATCCAAGAGGTGAGCGACAAACTCGGCATTACGCAGACTCTCTCCTCGCAAATGTTGCACCTCGTTGTTGATATCGTTTCACGGGAATTGTCGGGTGCCAACAACGTCGTGATACGTGATTTCGGAACTTTCGAAACGAGGGTTGCGAAAGGGCGTCCAGGGCGGAATCCGAAAGATCCTTCTAAGACAATCCCAATTCCTGATCGTGCCGTTGTGAAGTTTCATGTGGGCAAAGCGCTGAAAGAAAAAGTCGCTCGCACTCTTCCTGAGGTTGAAGCAAGGGATGCCGGGTAGCTTAAAGTCACGGGTCGGAGTTGGTTTGCTGCTTTTTGTTGCAGGATCGGTCGTGGTATCGTGTTCCGGCTCTAATTACAAAGGATATCAGACCCAGAGCTACACGATCCGAGGGGTGCAATACCATCCCCTAGGAGTGGAGCAGGCTCTCAACTATTCCGGTGAAGGAATCGTTTCATGGTATGATGAAAGCAAGTTTTTTGGGTTAGTCCGCGGGAACACTTCATTGGGAGAGAAGGTCGGTCGGTTTGACATTTCGGGGGCGCACAAAACGCTCCCGATTCCATGTCGGGTCAAAGTCACCAACCTGGAGAATAGAAAATCTCTGAAGATGCGCCTCAATGACAGAGGACCTTTTATTCCCGGGAGGATCATCGACGTGACTCCGCGAGCGGCTGCCAAGCTGGGTTTCAAAAAGGAGGGCTTGGCCCGCGCGCGAGTGGAAGTTCTGAGCGTGGGGGACGGGAAGTATCAGCGAAAAGCGAAGGGACAAGGTTTCTGGTTTTGGCCTTTTTGAGAAAGCGTTGCTTGAGCTTGGCGAGGGAAGGATTCATCCTCCCCCTGCATGCTTCGCTCGCTCATGACGATTTCAGGGTTCACTTTGATGAGCCGGGTTCTCGGGGTGGCGCGTGATATTCTGATTGCGAAGTTTCTGGGGACCGGGGTGGTGGCGGACGCCTTCTTTGCGGCCTTCCGATTTCCGAACATGTTTCGCCGGATTTTTGGTGAAGGTGCGTTTAACTCCGCCTTTGTTCCGCTCTTTGGTAAGAAAGTGGCGGTCGATGGGCGAAATGCGGCAATGAAGTTTGCCAACAATGCTTTTACGATCCTTTTTGGCACTCTGGGAGTTTTCACGCTGGTCGCAATTCCTTTGATGGCGGCGATCATGTTGGTGGTCGTGCCAGGATTTTTACCGCAGGTTGAGGAGGAATTGGGAAGTGAGCCTACGCAATTTCGGGTGCCCTTGCGCGGGGCTGAGGCGGTTTATGTCGAGGTGAGGGACGGGGAGGCGAATTTCGAAGAGTTGGCGGTGATCAGAAAGGGGGATCCGTCTTTCTGGAAGACGGTGGGTGAGATCTTTGGGGGCGAAGTGCAGGCGGAGGGTGAGCGGCTGAGTCTACAGGATGTCATCGATGAGGGCTTGCGGGGTCGTGGTGAGGTGGCGTTAAGGGAGGAGGATTCTGAGAAGGAGCGGGCGCAGAAGGTTCGGGCGGCCAGGGAGAAGATTTTCAAGGAGGGAGAGTGGCACGTTTCCGAGGCGGGTTTACTGCGAGTGCCTTTGCCGAAGGGGCACAAGTTTACCGTGTTTGAGGGAACGGCGACGGGTTCGGGGGAGATCCTAGTTTATAACAATGATCCCGGAGCCTATGATCTGACCGTAAGGCTCTCTCAGATTACCTTTATTTACCTGCTGTGCATGGCGTTGGTGGCTCATTTGAGTGGGGTGCTGACGACTTTAAAGAAGTTTGCCGCTCCGGCGTTCTCCCCGGTTTTGCTTAATGTTGTCTTTTTGTGTGGTCTCGTGGGAGTGGTCCAGTTCGTGGAGTGGAAGGGGGTTGCGCTGTCCTGGTGTGTTGCGGTAGGCGGGGTGGTTCAGTTGGGCGTGTTGTGGTGGGTGTGTCTGCGGGCGGGGCTGCCGGTGGCTTTGCGGAAGCCGGTCTTTGACCCCAGCTTTAAGCGTTTGTTGGTATTGATGGGGCCGGGGGTGATTGCGGCGGGAATTCAGCAAATCAATCTGTTGGTGGGAGGGATGGTGGCGTCCTTCCAGCAAGGCGCGATTTCGGCCTTGTATTACGCGGATCGCATTTATCAGCTCCCCCTGGGGATGATCGGAATCGCCTTTGGCATGGTGCTCCTGCCGGAGATGACGAGATTACTGAATAGCGATAAGGAGAAAGAGGCGCGCGCGACGATGGTAAGCGGATTGGAATTGGCGATGATTATCACGGTTCCGGCTGCGATTGCGCTCATGGTGATCCCTCGTGAAATTATCTCGGTGATCTTCGAGCGAGGGGACTTTAGTGCAGAGGATTCGATGAAAGCGGGTGGGGCCCTAGGGGCGTTTGCGATCGGATTGCCCGGGTATGTTTTGATTAAGGTTCTCCAGCCGGGATACTTTGCTCGTGAGAATACGAAGGCTCCAATGGTCATGGCTGGGATCACGGTGGTGGTAAATGTTGTCCTGACTCTGGCTCTTTTTCCGTTCTTCCAACTCGTGGGAATTGCGATCGCGACTTCGATTGCCGCTTGGGTCAATGTTGTACTTCTTTGGGTGGGGCTGCGGGGTTTTGTCACGCTGGAGCGTGAAAATTGGAGGCGACTTGGCGGGATGGTGATCGCAAGTATCGTGATGGCGGTGGCATTAATTGGAGCGAAGTCCTTGATGGGTGGATGGCTGGAGGCCGGGTTCTGGGCCAAGGCGTTCGCCACGGGGATTTTAGTGGGTTTCGGAGCGACAATCTACGGGATGGGCGTGTTGCTTTTGAAGGTGACGAGCCTGTCTGAGATGAAGTCGGCCTTCCGGCGTTAGAATCGACGATGTTCGTTTGCAGGGTGCCGGAAAAGGGGTAGTTTCCCGAGAGATGAATCAGGGAACATTACTTCGTGGCGTCGCTTTACTGGGGGTGATCTGGGCCGTTGTTTGGGGCGTGACTTCGTGGAGCGGTGACCGCAAAGCGACGCCGGAGAAGGTGACCGAGATGATCGATACCGCAGCGTTTGAGGACTGGTCGCAAGGGGGCTCGTCGGGGTTTTCCCAAGCGCAACAGGAGGCCCGTCTGACCAAGCTCAATGAGATGGGGGAGGTCCTCAACCAACTCGATGTGCGCCAGCGGAAGCTCCTGAATGACAAAGGCGATTTGATCAGGCTCTTCTTCAAGCTTTCGAAAGAGGAGAAGTTGCACTTTGTCGATATGACCTTCACGCAGAGTGCCGAACGGATCATGGGGTCGTTCGACAGTATGGATCCTGAGGCACGTGAGCGCTTTGTGGAGCGGGGAGTGCGCGACATGACCGATGGCAATGGCGCCGAGGTCCTGGCGCGGTTGAAAGAGGAGGATCCGGAGATCTTAAAACTCGTGATTCAGAAAGGTTTCAAGGCCTACTACCAAGGAGCTTCAGCAAACACCAAGATGGATTTATTGCCGTTTATGAGTGCGGTCGGGGAAGTGGTGCAAGGCTTCGCGAAACCGGAGACAGGATTATGAGGCGCGGGTTTACGCTCACCGAACTGCTGGTCACGATTGGGATTATCGTCGCGCTCACCGGGGTCGGAATTCCAATTTTCAAGGGAATGAAAGAGACCGCCAATGAAGCGGCCTGCGTGAGTCGTCTGAGAGGGCTAGGAGTCGCGATGGAAAGCTACCTCCTTGATCATGGCGATTTTTTTCCGAGAATGCAGATGGGGAGGAAGGCTGGTTCGGGTAGGAATAATGTCCTCGAAGAGGTTTTACGCCCTTATGTTGATGGACCAGAGGCTTTTCAGTGTCCTTCCGATCATGAGGATTATGCCGCGACGGGCTCAAGTTACTTCTGGAATCATCACGCAAGCGGATTGAAGAAGAGTCGGGTGGTGATGATGGGAATGGCTTCGGGGAGTTCAAAAATTCCTCTCATCCACGATAAGGAGGCATATCATGGTGATGAAGACGGCACGAATTTCCTCTTTTTGGATATGTCGGCGGGTAAGGATTTAGACTTTGATGTGGAAAGTGAGTGATGCTGAGTGTTAAAAATCTGACTAAAAAATTCGCGGGGAAGGATGCTCTCAAGGGGATTTCCTTCGAGGTGGCCCGCGGCGAAATCTATGGTCTCCTAGGACATAATGGCGCGGGCAAAAGCACGACTTTGGGAATCATCCTGAGCATGGTCTCGGCGGGAAGCGGGGAGGTCACGATTGATGGGATCTCGGTCCAGAAAAACCCCCGCAAAGCGCTTCGCAAAGTGGGAGCGATCTTCGAATCGCCCGCCTTTTACGACTATATGAGCGGTTGGGATAACCTCAAGGTCCTGGTCGGTCTGAGTGGTCCTTTTGATAAGAAGGCGGCCCGAGAGATTGTCGAAAAAGTGGGACTCACCGAGCGCATCCATTCCAAGGTCGGTGCTTACAGCCATGGGATGCGGCAACGGTTGGCACTCGCGCAATCACTTTTGCCGGAGCCCGAAATTCTCTTGTTGGATGAGCCCACCGACGGCTTGGACCCGGAGGGGATCAAGTGGTTCCGCGATTTCATTTTGGGCCTCCGCAAGGAGCGGGGAATGACGGTGCTTTTCAATTCCCATTTGCTTTCGGAAGTCGAGCAAATGTGCGATCGGGTCTCGATTATCAGGGCCGGCGAATTGGTTTACGAAGGTGCCGTCAATGATCTGCGTGATGACCGCCCGGGATTGCGGTTGCGAGCTTCCCCGGAAGGGACGATGACCGAAGTGGTGAAGGGATTTGGGGGAGAAAAGATGCCGGGTGATCGTTGGGTTTTTCCGGAGGAAACGAAGATCCCGACGGTGGTCAGGGCTTTAGTCGAGGCCGGTGCTGAGGTGAGCGAGGTCACGCCGGTGAGGCGCTCGTTGGAAGACGTTTATTTGGAACACAATAGCTCGAACAAACCATGATGTTTTTTTCACAATTGAGGGGAGAGCTTAAAAAGCTCTTCGCCCGCAAACGGACCTACATCGGCTATGTCGTGTTCCTAATCTTTGAGGCTTTGCTCCTGACTCTTTGGGTAAAGGTTGGGCGGGCGCAATTCGAGGAGCTTGCCGAGCGTAATTTCATCCCGGTGGAACTGCTGTCATCGTCGTTGACGGCAACTTACTGGATCATGGGCTTCAGCATGTTCTTGTTGGGTTCGATCTACTTTGCTCTGGTAGCGGGCGATATTGTCGCGAAGGAAACTGAGGATGGGAACATGCGGATGGTCCTTTCCCGTCCGATCTCGCGCTTGCGGATCTTGGTGTTGAAATATTGCGCGGTTATGATCTACACCGTGACTTTTGTGATCTTTGTGGGAGTGACGGGCTACGGTATGGCCTTGTTGGCGATGGGGTCCGAGGGCGGGCTTTTTATCTGGAACCCCGAAATGTTTATTTTGGCGGTTTATCCGGACCGGAATGAAGCGTTTCAACGGCTCTTCATGGGGGCTTGTTTCATGGGTCTGAGCATGTGTGTGGTGTCTTCGCTGGGGTTCTTTTTCTCTTGTCTTAAGATCAAGCCGGCGGCGGCTTCGGTGATGGCGCTGAGTGTTTTCTTTATCGATTTTGTGCTACAGAACATTCCCTTTTTGGCGAACCATAAGGATGCCTTCATTACGTTCCGCATGGCCAATTGGATTTACGTCTTGCAGGAGAATATTCCTTGGGAGCGAATCATCGAGAGTTACGCGATTTTGATGGGTCTCAATATCAGTCTCTTCATCATGGGGTGGATGGTTTTCCAATCGCGCGACTTTAAGACTTAGATCGAGATGCTTTTTGATGAATTGAAAATTTGGCATGATGGTGTGTCGAAGTCCGGGCCGGAGAATATGGCGGTGGACGAGTGGTTGGTGGACTCGATCGAAGAGATCCCGATCCTGAGGATTTATTCGTGGGACGGCGCTTGGGCGAGTTTGGGGTATTTTCAGAGTTTGGCTGAGGCGCGCGAAATTTTTGGGGATGGGCCGGAGTATGTCAGAAGATGGACCGGGGGAGGGATTGTCGATCACCGCAATGATGTCACTTATACCTTGGTCGTTCCTCGGAGCCATGAATTGGCGGGAAAGCGGGGGAATGAGAGTTATTGCGCGATTCATGGTGAGATCGCGCGCTGTCTCGGCGAAGGTGGCATTGCCTGTGATCTCACGCCGAGTGATTCGGCAAACAGATCGTCGGCGTGTTTTGAGAAGCCGGTGGCGTGGGATTTGCTTGGGGAGGACGGGCGTAAGTTGGCGGGCGCAGGGCAGCGGCGGTCGCGGCGGGGGCTGATGCATCAGGGAAGTGTCATCGCGGAAGCGGGGTCATTGGATCGTTTGGGAGAGTTTTTAGGCGGCTCTTGTTCCGATTTTGGACTTGAGGGAGAGACCCCGTGGGCTGATTTGGTGGGCAAGTATGCCTCGAGGGTTTGGCTAGAACGAGTTGCCTAAGGGGTTGTATTTTTGCCGTTTTAGAGTGAAGATGCCTCGACTGCAATGCCTCGCTCGACGTCCCATCGTGATATTATTTTAGCCCTGCTGATTGCGGTTTGGGCTCATATCGGGTTGTTTTTCATCTTCGTGGTCTTGATGGCATTTGACCTGATCGCGGCAAAGGCCATCCCGAAGGAAAAGAAATTAGAGGAGAAGCTGGACCCGATTCAGATTCAGGTGGTTTATGAGGATGCGCTCCCTGCTTCGGTGTCGATTCCGGTGGAGCCCGAAAAACCCCCGGAGCCTGAAAGTGAGGACACGTCCGGCTTTGTGCAAACAAAAGAAGATCAAGCGGCCGAGAAGGCTCCTGAAGAAACCGACTTAATCGGTGAGCGGGACACCGCCGCGACAAGCGATGAAGGGGCGGTTGCCGGGGATGAAAACAGGGCGGCTTTGTCTGGAGAGAAAGATCGTAAGAACGATCCCAAGACTTTTGATTCTGATTTTTCTAAGGGTGATCGCGACGGCCCGGTGGATGGTCGGACCGTGTCACGCGACTCCGGAGAGGGATTTGATGAGGTCAACGAGAAAATGGCCGCAGCCAAAAAGGTTCAGCCAAGTCCTGATGAGAGTCTCCTTCCTGAGGCCGAAGAAAAAAGACCTGCTCCCAAGAAGGATGAATTGGTTTCAATCGATGTTGCTTTGGCTCGACTTGAGGAGGAGATCGGAGATGGCGAGATGAAGCAGCCAGCGAGGCCGCTGGCGGAAAAGGTCGAAGAGACGATGCCCGAGAAGCCTGCGAGGCGGGAGCAAGAGGCGGGCGACCAAGACGGGGGATTTGCGACGAGGGCGAGAAAGACCCGGATCGCCGGGGTGATCAGCGCTCGAGGGAAGGGGTCTCTAAATGTCACAAATACCGCAATCGGACGCTACCAGGCAGATCTCTTCAAGAAGCTGGAGACGGCGTGGCAGATGGAGAATATCAGTAATCGCTCACTTCTTGCGCCGGGAAACGTCACTTTGTATTTTGTCGTTAATAAAAATGGTAAAGTTTCGCGACAGAGGCAGGTTTCGATCGTTGGGGCTTCCGGGACGCAGTGGGGGATGATTCTTCGCGCTTTGAACGGGATAAATATTCCCAAGATGCCCACGGCCGCTATGAAGGAACTCGAAGGAGACCCTCTTGAAATCATCGTGACTTTTAATTACTAGTGACACTATTTATGGACTTTTCCGAAGCGCTCGATTCAACGTGGAATTTTTTCCGACAGGGCGGCTTTTTTATGCTCCTTCTGGGGCTCTGCTCTTTGGTGGGCTTGACCGTGATCTTAATGAAGTTTCTCGGTCTCAAACGCTCGCGGATTCTTCCGGATCGACTCGGCATTGAAGTCGAGCGATTCGAAGAACATCTCGAAGCCGGGACCTTGGGGAATCTTCAAAGCGAGTTTGCTCGCGAGGAAAATTCGCTCTCCCGTCTCTGCAGTGTCGCTTTAAAAAATGTGGGCCGTTCGCAGGGGGAGGTCCAAGAGGTGGTGCAGTCATCGGCTCGCGAAGAGATCGTGCGGATGAATGCCGGCATGTCAGTTTTGGAGGTCATCATTACAATCTCTCCTCTTCTTGGTCTACTCGGCACCGCGAGTGGGCTGGTCACTGCTTTTGCAGATTTTGATGATAAGGAAAATATCCGAACGGGAATCGCAACCGCGCTGAGCACAACCATTGTCGGGATTGCCATCACGGTGCCCGCGGTCATTGCACAGAGTATTTTCAGCCGCAAGATCGAGCTCTTTTCGGCCCGCCTCGAAGTCCTGTTGGGGCGTGTCGTCTCGGCTTGCCATCAACACGTGTTCTTCCGAGACAAATAAGCTCAGCTTTCCGTGGAATTTCATCGCACAACCCGCAAACCCGTTACGGTTTCGATCGTCCCGCTGATCGATATTCTCGTGACGCTGCTCTTTTTCTTCATCGTCACGATGAAAGACTCCGAGGATTATGAAAAGAAGAAGTCGAAACCAGAGATTCAGGTTTCCCTGCCCTCAGCCCATGGCATGAAAGTTGCGACCACTATGGAGAGTCGTTCAACACTTTCAATTTCCAAAGAAGGACTGACGGAACTCGATGGTCTCCCGGTTCCCCGAGGGCTGCTCAAAGAATATCTCATCGCGAATCTCGAAAAAAGGGTTGGTTTAAAATTGGCCATCCGTGGTGATAAGGGCTGTCCGTGGGAAGCAATCCTGTATTCCCACAGTGCAGCCCTCGAAGCGGGTTATTCTGAAAAAGAGATTTACTATTCCGTCGATAAACCCCAATTGGACCCCGCCCAGTCACCTCCTGAGAGCCCTTAGTCATGGTCCTTGAAATCACCCAATATGGAAATCCTGTCCTCCGCAAGAAATGTCGCAAAGTCACCGAGGTGACTGACGATCTTCGACAATTCGGGGAGGATCTTATCGCGACCATGGTCCATGCTGAAGGAGTCGGACTGGCTGCGCCGCAGGTGGATCGGGAGATTCAGATGGCGGTTGTTGATGTGTCCCATGACCCCGAGTGTATTAGCTATCTCAGAGTCGACGGTGAGGATCTTGCTTTGGCGGATCTGATGCCGTTGGTCTTCATCAATCCGGTCCTTGAATTCGGTAAAAAGAGGGAATCTTGTAGTGAAGGCTGCCTCAGTATCGATGGCATTAATGCGGAAGTGCGACGTCCTGCCGAGGTCAGTGCCACTCTCGAACTGCTCGATGGCCGAACGATCGTGGTCGAAACCGACGGCTTGCTGTCCCGGGCGATTCAGCACGAAACAGATCATTTGAATGGGGTCCTTTTCGTTGACCGATTGAGCACAGCGTCGAAGTTGTCGATTCAGAGGAAGTTGAAGCGGTTGCTTTGGTAGCGAAATAAGAGCTCTCGGAATTTCAAAAAATTCTCTTTGTTGAGGTTGAATGTCTGGATATTGTAAATTTTTACAGAAATTATAATTTAGCCAGATGATCAGAAACCGCGATATTCCTTCCGTTTTAGGAAAGAGGCAGATTCTCGCCACCACAAAAGGTGGAATGGAATTGAAATTCGCCCCTGGGTCGGGGATTTCGCAAGCGGTTTTTCATCAGGGCTATTTTTCGGAGTCCCTTCGCGAACCCCCAATGTTTGGCGCACGAGTGCTGAGTTATTTTCGTTGATTCAAGAAATGGATCTCGATCTTCAAAATAAGACAATTCGTGCCAAGGTCTCTCTCGCTGGTGTCCCGGGAAGCGGGAAACTTCAGATCCTTCAAGATTGCGTAAGTCGACTGAGTGCCGGAGGGCCGGTCCTTGCTAAGATTGGAGATGCGAAGGTTTGGCAGGCTTCATTTCACTGGGATAATTCACCCTTGAAGAGCTGGGCGCTGCAGGTTGATGTTTATACAACCCAAGACGAGATTCCTTTCTCCGCTGTCCATGAGATAATCTTGGGTGATGCGGATGCCGCGATCTTTGTGGTTCCCGCCGAAACGTTCCGCTCCAAGGAGGCCCGCGACAGTCTTTTTCACTTCGGTTCGATCATGGCCCGGCATGGCAGGGGGCTCACGGACATCCCTCTGGTGATGCATTATCATCAGGTGGAACGCAACCCGCGTTTTGATGCCGAAATTCTGAGCGACTTTCTGGGGGTGCCGCGGGGGCTTGTTCCGTATGCCGTCACCCGATCCGATGACGGGTCATCACTGACCGGCTCTCTTAGTCTTATGGTTCAGCAGATTGTTGAGCGCGCAAAGGCGGAATTAGCAGCGGTGAAATAAGACTTTTTCGATTTCGCGGATGGCTTGCACCTTCGAAAGTGTCACGACATACTCTCTTGCGATGGGACCTTGGCAGCTGCGAATCGATGTTGGGGGCACCTTCACAGATGGTTGGGCGTTGACTCCTTCCGGAAGTCAGATTCGGTGCAAAGTGCTTTCGTCCGGGGTTCTTCGTACTTCCATTGTGGCGATCGAAGGAGAGTGGTTGGTTTGTGATCGGGCGCTTTCGTGTCATGCCAAGGGGTTGGAGGGGTTTCGGTTGGGCGAGGCGATCGTGATCGACTCCATTCCGAAACGGGGACGCGTCAGGATCGTTGGTGATTTTCAACTCGGCCAAGTGATTGAGCTAAGAACCGGCGAGGATGCTCCGGTTTTGGCAGCACGCATTTTGACCGGAACGGCACCGGGAGAGGGATTCCCGCCTTGCGATCTGCGGGTCGCGACGACGCGCGCTACCAATGCTCTCCTCGAAGGGAAGGGAACTCCGGTAGACCTCTACACCACCGCTGGATTCGAATCCTTATTGGAAGTCCGGGATCAAAGGCGGCCCGATCTCTTCGAGCTTGCTCCCTCGCTTTCGATTCCGGTGACCCGTCGGGTGGTGGGGGTGGCGGGCCGGCTGGATCGTCAGGGCAATGAGTTGGAAGCGCTTGATGAAACGATTTTGGAGGAAGCCGAACCCGCAGAAGCGGTCGCAATTGCGATGGTGAATGCGGATTGTGCCCCGGATCACGAGAAGCGCGTCGCGGAGATTTTGCGCTTGCAGGGTTTTCATGAGTTGAGTGTCTCTCATGAGATCGCGCCTGTGATTCGTTTTTGGCCACGGATGGCGACTGTGGTGGCCAATGCCTATCTCACTCCGATGATGGCGAAGTTTTTAGAGGGTCTCGAGAAAGCTTTACCTGGGATGCCACTTTCGTTGATGACAAGTGCCGGGCAGCTCAAGCAAGCCGGGGATTTTCGGCCCATTGATAGCCTTTTGAGTGGGCCGGCCGGGGGGATCGCGGGGGCTGCGGCGCTGGCGAAGGCCGCAGGTTTGGAGCAGGTTTTAACCTTCGATATGGGTGGGACAAGCACAGATGTGGCCCGTATTTTTCGGGAACCCGGGTATCGTTACGAACAAGAAATTGGCCCCGCTAAAGTCCTCGCACCTGCGGTTAAGATCGAGACGGTGGCGGCAGGTGGAGGCTCAATTTGTCAGTGGCGAAACGGGGGGCTGCAAGTAGGGCCGGAGAGCGCGGGGAGTCATCCGGGGCCCGCTTGCTACGGATGCGGTGGGCCACTCACCGTCACCGATGTGAATCTCTTGCTCGGGTTGATGGATGAGAATCGCGCAGATATTCCGTTGGACCGGAAGGCCGCAGAGGCGCGCCTGGAGGAGCTGATCGAGGAGGTCGGGGGGGAGGTTGCGCGCGGTGAACTTTTGGGCGGGCTTCGCAAGATCGCGATTGAGCATATGGCGGAGGCTCTTCGGCAGGTCTCGACGAGAGAGGGATACGATTGCCGTGAGCACGCCCTCGTGGCCTTTGGGGGCGCGGGTCCCCAACATGCCTGTTCTCTGGCCCGGGAACTTGGGATCAAGACGATCCTGATTCCGGCTGATGCCGGATTGCTAAGTGCGTGGGGGCTCCATCAGGCTTCTGATCGGGAGCTCAAGGTCCAGCAAATGCTGAAGGCGCTCGATGATTCCGTTTCGGAGACGGTGGCAGAACTTTGCGAGGGACGGGCGGTGCATCGCTGCCTTTTCGAACTTCGGTTGCAGGGGCAGGACGCCAGTCTTGAGATTGAGACGGGGCCGGAGACGTCTGGGGATGAGCTACGGGAGGCATTTGAGAAGAGGTATCGCGAGCTTTATGGGGATGCCCGCCCGGAGGGGCGCGAGATTGAATGGGTCGCGGTGAGAGTGGAGCTATCGGGAAGTTGCGCCGATTTGGACCGCGAGATATTTGAAAAAGGTGAGTTGATCGAGGCCGATCGTTTGGAGCAAGATGGGTTTTCTACTTTGGTTTTAGAAAAAGGATGGCGGATCAATCACGGCTCGCGCGAGTCAATTCGACTTGATTGGGAAGGCGGAGGTGAAGGCGGAGGCGGAGGCGGAGCTCCGGCAGTTGTCGAGGCGGAGCTTTATCGCCGAAGGTTTGAGGGCGTGGTGGAGGCGATGGGAGAGTTGCTGCGAAGGACGGCCCTCTCGACAAATATCAAGGAGCGCTTGGACTATTCTTGCGCCTTGCTTGATGGCGACGGTCGCTTGGTGGTGAATGCTCCTCATATTCCAGTTCATCTGGGGGCACTTGGGCTTTGTGTGCGAAAGGTTTCAGAGGGGCGTTCTTGGAAAAAGGGCGACGCTGTCGTGGTGAATCACCCGGCCTTTGGGGGGTCTCATTTGCCCGATGTTACGGTAATCAGCCCCGTTTTTGTGGGGGCGCGTTTGGTTGCGTTTGTGGCGAACAGGGCGCATCACGCCGAGATTGGTGGGAAAACCCCGGGGTCGATGCCGCCCGATGCCCGGGTCCTAGCGGAGGAGGGAATTGTCATCGAGCCGATTCCTTTTGAGGAGATGGGCAAAGATTTTTTCAAGGAGTCGCGATCACCATTGGACAATGTCGCCGATTTGAAAGCGCAGGTCGCCGCGAATCAACACGGCGTGAGGGCGGTGGCGGCCATGATTGGGCAATCGTCGATTGAGGAGGTGGCGGGACAGATGCGGGCGCTTTATGAACGATCAGCTCGTTTGCTGGGTGAGGCCTTGGAGGGCTTGTGCGATTGTGAGGCCGAGGATGTTTTGGACGATGGCTCGGTCATCCGGGTTCGGATTTCACAGGGCGAAAAGTTGCTTGTGGATTTTTCGGGTTCGGCTCCGGTGCATCCGGGAAACTTGAATGCCACTCCGGCGATTGTTCGAAGCGCGGTGCTTTATGCCTTGAGGCTGAAGGTGAATCTTGATCTTCCTCTCAATGAAGGGCTTTTAGATCGGGTTGAGATTGTCACCGAAGAGGGAATCTTGAACCCGCCACTCACAAGTGATCCCGAGACCTGCCCAGCGGTCGTCGGAGGGAATGTCGAGACGAGCCAGCGGGTGGTCGATTGTCTTTTGGAAGCTCTGGGGTTGCAAGCGAATGGCCAAGGGACGATGAATAATTTCCTTTTTGGGAATGAGCGCTTTGGTTTTTACGAGACGATAGGCGGCGGTGCTGGTGCCGGTCCGGGTTGGCATGGGCGCAGCGGATGCCATGTCCACATGAGCAATACCGCCATCACCGACGTGGAAATTTTGGAGGAGAGGTTTCCGGTTCGGGTTCGGGAGTTTGGGGTTCGGCGCGGATCGGGAGGGAAGGGGCGCTGGAACGGTGGTGACGGACTGGTCCGCGAGATCGAATTTCTGGAAGAAACGACGGTGTCCTTGCTCACGCAGCGGAGGACCGAGTCACCAAGACCCAATGGCTCGCCTGGACGCAATCTACTCTGGCGGGATGGCGCGTGGATCGTCTTGAAAGGGATCGTGAAAGTGGAGGTGCGACCGGGGGAACGGATTCGGATTGAGACACCCGGAGGCGGTGCGTGGTTGCAAGACGTAAAAGGCCCGCTATAATCCGCGCAATGAGCAATCAAAAACCACAAATTACGGCCTATGTGAAAACTTTCTGCGGCTGGAGCGAAGGTGTCCGGGCCATCATGCGGAAGTATGATCTTGAGTTCGACGAGAAGGATATCATCAAGAATCCCGCTTTCCGTTGGGAAATGGAGCAGAAGACTGGCCAGCCTTTGAGCCCGTGTGTCGAGGTGAACGGCGAGATGCTTCCTGACGTCAGCGGCGAGGAAGTGGAGGCCTTTCTTCTTGAGAAGGGGATCGTTGAAGCGAGTGCAGAAGAGGCAGATGCCCCCATCGATTCTTCCTGCTCACCCGAGCAGCATGAGAAACAAGCCCTCGCCGAAGCGGCCGAGAAAGGCCAGCCCGGTAAGATTGTCTTCCTAGACTAGGAGGCAACCGTGGCTGATCGGAATCCTTATTCACCTCCAGAGGCAGACCCTCTGGGAGAAGTTTGCTTGTGTCCCAAATGTGGGATGATCCTTCAAAAGGGGGAAATTCGCTCGTATACCAAGATTCTTTGGGTTCATGACCAGTGGAGCGGAATCAGGAAGCTCTTTTTCGGCGGTGATTCAATCGGACCTGTGAGGATGGGATTCGGCTGGAAGCACGGCGCCTCTCACTGCCCAAGTTGTAATCTTTACCTGCTGGGGGAATGAAGAACTTGAAAGGGGAGAAGGCCTAGAATTAGAAAACTGAGCCTGAAGCTGCCAGAAAGAGCTAGTTTTTTCGTATCTCGTGGAATCGCGCTTGCTTTCAGGTGTCAAATTCCATTCATTCCTCCATGGCGGATCCTTCTTTGGCCCTTTCTTTTGACGATGTTCTTTTGATTCCTGGTTTGAGCGAATTGCTCCCTGCGGAGTCTAATGTTACGACCAAGCTTTGCCCGGGAATTCCTTTGAATATCCCGGTTGTCTCTGCGGCGATGGATACCGTTTCGGAGACCGAACTGGCGATCGCGTTGGCCCGTGAGGGTGGCATCGCGGTGATCCATCGAGCCTGCCCGATCGACGAACAAGCCTCAATGGTGGCCAAGGTGAAGCGTTCTGAAAACGCGGTGATCTACAAGCCGCTCACCGTTTCACGTTACCTGACGGTGGCGGAAGTCCGGGGGATCATGGAGCGTGAGGGGTTTTCTGGTTTTCCCGTGGTGGATGCCGATGGCCGTCTCGAGGGAATGGTGACCGGGCGCGATCTTCGACATATTCCCAGTGAGGCAGCTTTGGTTGAGGACGTCATGACGCCCATTGATCGCTTGCACACCGCTCCCGCTGACATGAATCAGCGTCAGGCACGTCAGATTCTTTATAAGCATCGAATTGAGAAGCTTCCTCTGGTGACTGCCGACGGGATCCTTGCGGGTCTCATCACCGGCGCGGACATTGAAAAGCGGATCACTTTTACCAGTGCCGCCAAAGACCCCAACGGTCAGCTCAGATGCGGTGCGGCGGTGGGACCGGGACCTGAATTTTTGGAACGTGCGAAGGCTCTCATCGCAGCCGGCGCTGATGCTCTTTTCATCGATGCCGCGACGGGACACACCACGCGGGTCATGGACGTGATTGGGAAACTTCGTGAACTCGGAGACACCCCGGTGGTGGCCGGTAATGTCGTCACGGCCCAAGGAGCGCGCGATCTCATCAAGGCGGGCGCCAATTGCCTCAAGGTGGGCGTTGGACCGGGTTCGATTTGTACCACGCGGGTCATTTCGGGAGTGGGAATGCCGCAGTTTACAGCCGTTCAAAAGGTGGCCGATGCGGCTCATGAACTGGGAGTTCAGGTGATTGCCGATGGCGGCATTCGCTACTCGGGTGATATCACCAAGGCGCTCGCGGCCGGTGCGGACCTCGTGATGCTGGGTTCTCTTTTGGCGGGCACGCGTGAGAGTCCCGGTCAGACCGTTCACTCACAAGGACGTCGATTTAAGACCTATCGTGGCATGGGCTCGATCGGGGCGATGCGCAAAGGCGCGGGTGATCGCTATGGTCAGAACTCCAGTGGCAAGCTTGTCGCAGAGGGTGTCGAGGGGCGCGTTCCTTACAAAGGACCATTGGCCGATGTTGTTTTCCAACTCATGGGGGGACTTCGTTCCGGCATGGGGTATGTTGGGGCTCGCAGTCTTGAAGAGCTTCGCGAAAAGGCCGAGTTTGTCCGTATCACTCCGGGGGGACTCCGCGAAAGTCACGCACATGATGTCACGATCACCGAGGAGCCAACCAACTACCAACCCGCTTCCTAACTTTTCAAAATGCAAGAGATCAATCATGTCGCCGTTCTCGATTTCGGCTCGCAATACACCCAACTCATCGTTCGTCGCGTTCGTGAACTCGGCTTTTTTGCAAAGCTTTATGCCCCCGAAGATATCGCTGAGATTGGGCAACCTGGAGCGGTCATCTTGTCCGGTGGCCCCAAGAGCACCAGTGAGCCTGACGCCCCGGATGTCGATTTCGAGAAGCTGAAATCATTCGGTGTTCCGGTGCTGGGAGTTTGCTATGGAATGCAACTTCTCAATCTCAAATTTGGAGGTTCGGTGAAGGCGAGCACCAAACGCGAGTATGGTCCTGCCGCGCTCAAGCCAACCTGTCATGAGGATCTTTACGAAGGTATTTCTTCGGAATCACAAGTTTGGATGAGTCATTCGGACACGGTGCAGGACCTCCACGATGAGGCTGTCGTGATCGCAACCAATCAGCATGGCACTCCTGTCAGTCTGCGCTGGCCGGGTCGTTTTTTTGGAATTCAATTTCACCCCGAGGTGACTCATTCCCACGAAGGATTGCCGATTTTAAGTAACTTTCTGCGGCAAGCCAAGGAGCTTCAGCCCTTCCACATCGAAGACTTCAAGCGGGAGATGATTGATGGCATCAGGGAGATCGTAGGTGAGAAGCAGGTTGTTTGTGGCGTCAGTGGAGGAGTTGATAGTACAGTTCTTGCCGTACTCCTCAAAGAAGCCGGGGTGAATGTCCGGGCGATCTTCGTGGACAATGGGCTTTTACGAAAAAATGAGACTGAGGTGGTGCAAAATAACTTCCGGCGTATGGGGGTCGCGATTGAAACGGTCGATGCTGCTGATGAGTTTCTGACGGCTTTGGCCGGGAAAGAAGATCCTGAAGAGAAGCGCAAGATCATTGGGAATCTTTTCATCAAGATCTTTTGGGACACGGTGGGGGATGCTGAGATGTTGGCGCAGGGGACCTTGTATCCCGACGTGATCGAAAGCGCCTCCAATGCCAAGTCAAAGGCTTCGGTAATCAAGACCCACCATAACCGGGTGGCCAAGATTCTTGAATTACAGGAGCAGGGCAAGGTGCTGGAGCCACTCGCTGAATTATTCAAAGACGAAGTGCGTGAGCTTGGCGCTGCTTTGGGAATCGCGCCAGATATTCTCGGTCGCCATCCATTTCCTGGTCCCGGTCTGGCGGTGCGTTGCCCCGGAGCGGTCGATCGTGAGCGTCTCAAAATCATTCGTGAATGTGACGCCATCTTTATTGGCAAGCTCAAGGAGCACGGTTGGTATGACCGGGTCTGGCAGGCTTATGCTGGCTTGATTCCAGTAAAAACGGTGGGAGTCAAAGGTGATGAGCGCAGCTACGAATGGGCGACCAATCTGAGAGCGGTCATTTCGGAGGACGCCATGACCGCCGAGTGGGTTGATCTGCCGGCGCAATTACTCCGCGAAACCAGTCAGTGTATTTTGAACGAGGTGAGTGGGATTAACCGCGTGCTTTACGACATTTCGACCAAGCCGCCCGCAAGTATTGAGTGGGAGTAAGACGGTTGTCCCGCTTGTTTGCGGGCGGCCTGCGAGGGTGAGGGCTCGAACACAGGCGGGACGGCCGTGCTACTTTTGATAGTCCTTGAGAAGCTCCAGGGCCTTCGGGGTTCCGATTGCTTTGAGGGTTGCGATGACCTTTGCGAGGACTTCTTTCTGATCGGCGGGGGTCTTGGCGTAGGTGCTCTCGACCACGATGTAGTGGCGGATGGCAGTGCTCGGCTTGCCTTCCGCGATGTCGATGTCACCGGCGAAGATTCGGAGGCGGATATCGAGTTCACCCTGGGGGCGAAGGTCGAGGGCATCGGAGATCGCTTGCCGGGCCTCGTCGAACTGTTTGAGGGCGGTGTGGGCCTGCCCTTTGAGATGGAGCGCTTCCGCTTTGCGATAGGCGTTTTTCTCTAGGGTGAGAATGGTCTCGGCTCCACGGAGGGCTTCGGCGTTGTGCTTGAGGGCCAGAGAGGAGGTGGTGTAGAGTTTCCAGACTAGCGGCGAAGCAGGCTTTTCTTTGTCCTGCAAGCCCTCGTGCAAAAGCGGCCAGGCCCGTTCGTGTTGTCTCTCTTTCGCCAGGCTGGCTCCCAGCCATTGTAGGATGGGGGACGGGAGTTTGGTTTTTGGGGAATCCTGGCGGACGAGGTTGATTTCCTTCTCGAGAAGTTCGAGATTTCCGGCTTTGTAGGCGCTATTGATGAGAAGTGGGCCGATCTTTGGGGTGAAGGTCTTGGGGTCTAGGGTCCGAGCTTTGCGCAGGAAGGGCTCGGCTTTTGCGGTGTTCTTGAGTTGCAGTTCATTCCACCCAAGCCAGTAATTTGCGGAAGCTTGGGTTTTTTGCTCTAAGCCGGGGAGGATGAGGAGCTTCTCCTGCATCGTGCCGAAATTTTTCCAGTCCTTTTGCTCTTTGTAAATGGCGGAGAGGCGGAGGATGAGGACCTTTTTGAGCTTTTGGTCACTCGTGTTCTTGAGGATGGCTTCGTAGTCGTCGACAGCTTCAGCTTCGCGTCCCTTTGAATTGAGGAGTTCGGCCCGGTCCAGTCTGAGCTGCATACTTTGCGGGGCCTTTGGAAATTCGGTTATGAAGGCCGAGATGGCGGCGAGAGCCCCTTTTTCGTTTTCGAGTGCAAGCTGTGATTTCGCGACGTGGTAACGAACCGCGAGGCTATTCGAGGAATCGACCCGTTTGAGGTCGAGAAGCCGATAGTGTCCGATGGCTTTCAGGTAGTCCTTGGTGCTGTAGTAGTGTTCGCCGAGGAGGAGTCGAATCGAGTGGATTTTGGGGTCTTGTTCTTTCTCCGCGGCGTAGCTTTCCAGGAAAGATTCCGCGGTGCTGGCGAACTTGCGGTCTTCCCTTTGGTGGTCACGGACGAGGACGCGGTAGGCGGCTTCGAAGCTGCTGGGGGATCCAGGCGAAAGTTTTGCGATCTCCTTGTAGAGTTTGTTCACGTCGTCTTTTTTGCCGAGGGCCTCGTAAGACTTGGCGGCCATGATGAGGCGTTGAAGCTGAGCCTCTTTTTCGAGTTCAAAGGTCCCGATTCGGAAGGTATCGATGACGGTCTGCCACTCCTTGTCCTTGTAGTGGAGGTTCATGAGGGCGAGCTGGGTTTTCCCTTTGACCTCCTTGGATTGTGAACTCTTGAGGGTTTCCTTGAACCAGTTTTTGGTCAGTTTGTCGTCGCCCAGGTCCTGGGCGGTAACGGCGGCCTGGAGAGTCGCTTCGGCTCGGATTTTGGCGTCCTTTGAGGACGCGAGGAGGACGAATTGCTCATGAGCTTGGCGGGTGCTGCTGGAATCGCGATAGAGTCGTGCGAGGGCAAGGCGGGCCGTTTCCTCGTATGGGCTGCCTTCGTTGGCAAGGACCGCTTTGAGGCTGAGGAGCATCCCGGAATTGCTGTCGAGTTTATAGGAGCAAAGGAAGCGTCGATAGAGGGACTGGTGCTTAATTTCCGCGTTGGCGGTGGTGTTCGCGACGATTTGAAACCACTTGGCGGCGTCGCGCCATTCCTCCGCTTGGTAGTCATCGGAAGCGAGGAAGAGGGCGGAAGCTTCGACATATTTTCCGGTTTGCCACTTGGTCGCAACGGTTTCAAAGCAGCTTCGACTGGCTTTTTCTTCGTTGATCTGGCGGTAGGACATTCCGAGGAAATACCAAGCCTCGAGAGCTTTGGGATCGGCCGGAAACTTACGGAGAAACTGCGTGAAGGTTTTGGCGGAGCTGCGGAAGGCGCGCTCCTTTTTCGTCGCGTCTTTTTCGTCGCGTGCGCTATTGTAGTTGAGAGTCGCAAAATCGTAGAGATCGCGGGCCGGGTCAACTTGGAGGGGGGCTTTTTCCTCGTCGACGGGCGGAGCGGGCTCTTGTCCCGGGGTGGGGAGAGCCAACCCAAGTAAGAGTGGGATGAGGGCTCGGAATTTCATGGGGGATTAGGACTTGGGCGAACGGGTTGCGATATCAATGTTCCAGATTCCAGCTTTTTTGATCTCGTCGATGACTTCCACGAGTTGTTGGTTTGATCCGGCCCCATCAGCTCGGATTCGGACGGGTTGTTGATCGGCGCCACCTTCGTTGGCCAGTTCGGAGGCCTTGACGATGCGTTCGAGTTTTTCACGGAGTTGATCTTTGCTGTGCACCTCGCCGCTGATCGTGATGACACCTTCGGTGGAGAGGTTGATGACGATTTTGTTGGCAACCCGGGCCTTTTGTGAGCCTTCACTGGTGGTGGGAACAGCGATTTTAAGGTCTTTTTCTTGCTCGGTGATCTGGTAGGTGACCAGAAAGAAGATGAGCAGGAGGAAGACGATATCAATCATGGGCGCGAGCTGGAAGCTGGCGGGTGGGGGACTGTTATCGCGAATGCGCATGGCGGGCTCAAAGGTGGGGGTTAGAGGTCCCGCATAGGGAAGTCATCGCGGAGAGGCTGGCTGGCGGCGCCGAGGCCTTCCCTTTGATTGAGCTGGGAGCCGACGAGGGCGAGGATGTGGGTCCCTGCGGCTTCGAGTTCAGCGGTGTGGTTTTGGACCCGGCCGCGGAAGAACGAGTAGAAGGTCATCGCGACGATGCTGATGACGAGTCCGCCCGCCGTGGTAATGAGAGCTTCCCAGACCCCTGCGGCGAGTTCGAGTTGTTTGGTGCCTTCAATATTACCATTGGCGATTTCCATGAAGGCTTTGATCATCCCAATGACCGTGCCCAGAAGGCCGACCATGGGGGCGATTCCGCCGATGTCAGCGAGGTAGCTGATACGCTGGGTGAGGATGCCGGCCTGACGATTGCCCTCGGCTTCGGCGACTTCGCGGATCTCGGGTGAACTCGCGTTGGGGTTTTTTGTGAGGAAATCGAGAGTCTTTTGGGTCACTCGGGCCACGGCCTCACCTCTGCGGTGGCAGTAGGCGATGAGGCCAAGGTAGTCGCGCTTACGAATCATGGCCTCGGAGGCATTCATGAAGCGATTTGAGACCACGGTGCTGCGGCGGAGGGTCAGGAAGTAAAGGAGGATGAGGATCGCGGTGAAAATGGAGAGAACAATCAGAGCTCCCATGACCCACCCCCCTTTCTTGAGAATCTCGACCATGGTGATGTCTTTTACAACGTTGACGACCTCCTCTTGCGCGGAGGCAAGGGAAGGAGTCAGAGCAAGGATGAGTGCGAGGAGGAAGGGGATCTTCATGAAGTTATTCGTCGAAGTCTAACGAGAGATTATTCAGGTGCAAGTGCAGGAAAAGCCGCCGTAACTGCGAGGATGCGCTTGCGCCGTGGGTGGATTACGACTTTCGGGCTTAAAATCTTCCAGTCAATCTCTGAACCTCCAGCCTTCAACATCCGCTCCTTGTATCGCCATGAGAAGCCAGTCTGATAAACAACTCGGAGTCAATGAAAACAGGTTTGCCTTCGCTTCTACGGGCTCTTGTTGCCGTGGTCTTTGGCCATCATGAGCCAACTTGGAGTTCAAGTGAGGGAGACTTTAAAGATGTTCCGTTGTGGGTGAGTCTCCTTAGGGGCATTTCGCCGGAAATGGTAAGTTGCAACCGTACCTGAGGTTGATTAAGCCTAAGATGAGGTTATTTCTCTAGCCGATGTCCGAGCTTCCATCACTCCGCGCCCGCCTTCCGCAGGTCTCCCACAAGCCGGGGGTGTATCTCCATAAGGATCGCCTGGGGTCGATTATTTATGTGGGGAAGGCGAAGGATCTGCGGAAGCGATTGAGTTCGTATTTCATGCCATCGGGCAAGACGCGGGCGGACCGTAAAACGCGGGCCTTGATCGATTCAATCTGTGATTTTGAGGTGCACGAGGTTCGTAATGAGCAGGAAGCGCTGCTTTTGGAGGGAAAGCTCATTAAGCAATACCGGCCGCGCTATAATATCAGCTTACGGGATGATAAGCGGTTCCTCCTCGTGAAAGTGAATTTGAATGATCCTTGGCCGAAGTTTAGCACGACTCGTTTGAAAAAGGCAGATGGGGCGAGGTATTTTGGTCCTTTTGCGCATTCGGGCGCAGTGCGGGCGACGGTGACTTGGCTCAACAAGGAGTTTGGCTTGCGGAGTTGTCGACCCAGAAGTCCGGGCGAGCCGGACTACAAGCATTGCAATGCGGATGTCATCCGGAATTGCATGGCTCCGTGTGTCGCGAAGGTTACGCGGGAGGACTATTTAGAGCAGTTGGATCAAGCGTGTGATTTACTTGCCGGAAAAGGGAAGCGAGAGCGGTTTAAGACTCTCAAAGTCGAGATGGAGCAAGCCGCGATGAAGTTGGACTTCGAGAAAGCGGCACGTTTGCGAGATGTCATTTTTAATCTGGAGCGGGCTCTGAGCCCGACCCGTCAGTTTACGCGTGGGCGCGGGGTTCCGACGACGGTGCAGCCGACCGAGGATCTGGCGGAGTTGGGTGATTGGCTATCGCTCGATGGGCCACCGACGATTATGGAGTGTTTCGATATTTCGAATATTTCCTCAACCCATATTGTGGCCTCGATGGTGCGTTTCCGGAATGGCTTACCGGACAATCAGAATTATCGCCGATACCGAATTAAGACAGTGGAGGGACAGGATGATTTTGCGAGTATGGCAGAGGTGGTGCGTCGAAGGTATGGACGCATCCTCAAGGAAAATATGGAAGCGAATCCGGAAGTGGCAGAGTCGACCCAGGAAAGTGCGGTCGCGACCTTACGTCGATTGGCGGCCGAGGGGAAAAGCCCAATTACGCTGCCTGATCTTGTCATCGTGGATGGTGGGAAGGGGCAGTTGAGCGTGTCCGTGACCGAGTTGCAGCGGTTGGGATTGGCGGGGTTGCCGATCTGTGGTCTGGCGAAGCAGCGGGAGGAGATTTTTTTCCCGGGAGAAAGCGAGCCAGTGATGATTCCGCATGATCGCGGCGCTTTGAAGTTGATGCAGCGGATTCGGGACGAAGCTCACCGCTTTGCGAATGGCTACAATGAGTTGCTTTTGAGAAAGCGGGTCAAGGAGAGCTTACTCGATGATTGTCCGGGAGTTTCGCCCGCGAAGAAGAAGTCGCTCCTAAAGAAATTTGGATCGGTCGCCCGGATCAAGGAAGCGACGGTCGATCAGATCGCGGCGATGCCCGGTTTTTCGGTGACGTCGGGAGAGGTGATTCTGAGGTTTTTGAGGGGGGCGACATAGGAGTGATTTAGATCGCTCTTTCTTGGATGAAGGGGGAATGGAACCCCGGGCCTTGCGGTGGGCTTCGATAGATCGCCTCGTTGAGGCTGTCGAAAGGGAAGAAGGGGACCCTATTTCCCGAGGCAGTAAAGGAATTCCTGACGGTTTCCGCGGTCGACTTTGCCGACGCGGAGGAAGAGTTCGTCGTCGAGGGCGACGGGGGTGGCGTAGGTGTCATCTCCGAGTTGGTTTTCGGAGATTTTTTGGAAGCTCTGGCCGTCGGCTTTGAAAACGACGGTGGTGCCATTCTTCAGGGAGGTGTAAATATGATCTCCGACGACGAGGGGAGAGGCCATGACGCCGCGACGTCCGATTTTTTCGGTCCATCTCTTTTCACCAGTTTGGGCGTCCCAGCAATGGGCGCGGCCATCGTCGGCGATGGCGTAGATGAGGCCCTTGTGGGAGAGAAGGGATTGTTCGTAAGCGACGATGGTGTTTTTCCAGACAACCTTGCCTGAGCCGTCGGCTTTGACGCCGGCAGTTTCTTTTTCGGGGAAGCCGCCGCTCGCGAAGATCATATCGTCATGCCAGACAATGGTGCCGCACATCGACTTGGCACCGGCTGCCGTTTCCCAATTGAGCTTTCCGGTTGCGGGAGCGTAGCTTGAGAATTTTTCGATACCGGAGATGAAGAGTTGTTCCTTCCCGGCGACGGTGGCGATGACGGGGCTGGCCCAAGAGTCGTGACCTTTGCGGGGGATGGTCCAGTTGCTCTCGCCATCTTTGGTTTTAAGGGAGGTGATGAAGCCTCCTTTTTCGGTTCCGACGACGACAATGAGGGCCTCTTGATAGAGAACCGGAGTGGAGCCGTAGCCGAATTTGTAGGAGGGCTTGTAGTCGCCCGCCGATTTCGACCAGACGATCTCACCGATGGGAGAGACGGCGGTGACTTTGATTTTTTGGTCGTTTTGAAAGACGACAAGGATGTTTGTGCCATCCCATTGTGCGGTTTGGGACGCGGGGCTGTTTTCTTTGTGAAGGTGCTCCGGGTATCCGCCTTGATGGATGATTTTTTGCCAGAGAATTTTGCCAGTCTTGCGCTCGACCGCGATGAGGGACTGGGTTCCTTTTTCCTGCTCACCGGTGGTGAGGTAGAGTGTGCCCTCAACGACGATCGGGGTGGAGTGTCCGCGTCCGGGAATGGCCCTTTTCCAGCGCACGTTTTTTTCGCAGGACCACTCGGTGACGGGTTTTGCGTCGGCTGGAGCGTGGTTGTTTTTATCGGGACCGCGCCACTGTGGCCAATCGCTGGCGAAGGTTGAAGTGACGAGGAGGAGGGAAAGGGTGAGAGTCTTCATTTATCGGCGGGGATCGTGCGTGGCGGGAATTCGGAAGTAATTGCGAGCGTTATTACGAACGAGGTGGAGGCCGGAAAAGCCGTCGGCATAGAGAGCATCGATCTCGCCATCTTTTTTTAATTCCACGACGGCCACGGCGTGATGTCGATTATAATATGACGAGGAAAGATGGTCTCCTTTGAAGTGATAGACCGGGCGCATGAGTGGTCCACGAGTGGTGGGGGTGACGAACTGGTCATGGGCGACGTATTCGAGTTCTCCGTCGCCATTGAAGTCGGTGAGGGTTTGATGGAAGGGGAGAGAAAAGGCGGGGAGGGTGGTGGAGGTGTCTTTGGTGCGATCGCGTGGTGCCTCGGGGTCGAAGGTCCAGTAGCGAAAGCGATCAACCGTGAGATTACCCAAGGCATCACTCCTGCCATCGGAAATGAGGAGTTCGGAGATGCCATCGACGGGCGAAATTTGAGAAATGCGCGGGGCTGCCGAGGCAAAGCTGCAAAGAGTGGGCAGAAGTAGGCCAACTTTCATGATGGAGAGAGCTTTTCGGAAGCGTTTGCCCAAACGAGATGAAACTCCGAGCCTTTGGGGGTGTTGTGAGAATGATTGTTTTAAATTGAGACCTTCCTTGGCAAGAGGCCGAAGAGACTGGAGAGTCTTTCGATGATCAGCCGAATGGTGAATCTCTTTTGGTTGTGGACTTTGATTGGGACGGCTTGGGCTTGGTTTTTTCCGGAGCATTTCACGTGGTTTTTGGGAATGATTCCGGGAACGGAGTTGAAGTATATTCCGCTGGGGCTTGGCATCATCATGCTTTTGGATTTGAGCTGGGCTACTTTTGGGGACGTCTCTTTCAGATGAAGGAGAAGGAATGTCGGACATTCTCGATCGAGGTCGGGATGCAGAATTCGGGCTTGGGTTCGCAGTTGGCGAAGACGCATTTCACTTTGTTGGCGGCGGCTCCTTGTGCGATTTCGGCGTTTTATCACTGTATGATCGTGCTCTGTCTTTTGAGTGTCAGCTGTAGGGAGGTGAAACACTCTTCTGCTGATTTGGACGAAGGTGATTTGATTGGATTGATTTTGGAAGATGTCCCGGTGGTAACTTATGGGGCTCCGGCAAATTATCAGGGGGAGACTATTTTAAATTTGAAAATCGAGAGAGGGGTGATCGATTATTTTTGGAACTCGGAATCGGTGGGGAAGAACTGGGGACAGGTGGCAGAAATACTTCAGGAAAGGGGTGAAGTTGGTTCTGTCGCCTTGAGAGTTTCGGCGACGTCCGAGACGAAGTTTTCGGTGGTGAGGAGCAGGATTAAGCAAGCTCTAGGGGGCGGGGTTGGTGTTTCAAGAGTAGATTTGGTGGTGAAGCGGGATGTGGATGGAAAGCCAGATTGGGTATTGCCGGTTGATGGTCCGATGATGGGGAAATTCAGAGATGGGATTTTCCTGATCACTATCAGACTTGAAGGGGATGGGGAGATTTTGACGTGGAATGAGTCGGGTGTGGTTGTGGGGTTCGCAAACCTTAACGAATTATCACAGCGGCTTGCGCTCCTTGTTTCTGCTGCTGAGGTGACCAAATCCAAATCCAAATCCAAATCCAAATCCAAATCGCTTTTGGCTTTTCAGGTTTCGGAGGAGGTTGGCTTCGGTAGGTTCTGTGAGGTGTTTTCCTGCTTGAGACAAAGTATCGACTATGTGGGCATGCAGGACTTAAACCCCGATTCAAAGCCACTTGCTCCTAGGAGGGCCTCACCTGCTATTCAGAGGAAGCCAAGTGGCCCCAGATCCTTTAAGACGGAGTGACGCTCGGGAGAGCGTCACTCCGTCTTAAAGGCGGGATTTTGGCGGTGGGTGTAGTCGGGAAAGGAAAGTTTGAGGGACTCGGTGGTGGGCGTGTTTTGGGGGGCGATGGGGAAGGTGGTGGTTTTATGTTTGAGGGAGTCGTCGGTGAAGGCGTGGAGGAAGTTGAGGAGGTCGGTGATCTCATCTTCGCTGAGGCCGAGGTTGCCAAGGTCATCGTGGTTGACGGTTTCGGGGGAGTCGGTGATGCCCCAGCGTTCGGGTTCGAGATCGCGCTTGTTGTAGAATTCGAGGACGTCGCGAAGAGTCCCAAGCGAGCCGTTGTGAAGGTAGGGGGCGGTGAGTTCGACGTTGCGGAGGCTGGGGGAGCGGAATTTCCCGAGGTCCTCCGGGTCACCGGTGACGGCGAAGAGGCCGGGATCTTTTTGGCCGAGGGCGGGGGCACCGAGGTTGTCGTAGCCGAAGTCGGAGAGGAGGGTTTGGGACCAGTTTTGAGGTTCGAGGAAGTGGCAATCGGCACAGCCGGCGGTGGTGCGGTAGAGATCGAGGCCGCGCTTTTGGGAGAGGGAGAGGGCCTTCTTGTCGCCGGCTTGGTAGCGGTCAAAGGGGGAATCGAAGGGGCGGAAGGTGGGCGATTTCAGGAACTCGACGAGGGCTCGAAAGGCGTGGTAGGTGAGGTCGTTATCGTCGAGGAGAACGTCAGAAGGAAGGGGCCTGAGGTAGGGTTTGTTTCGAAGACGGTTTGCGAGTTCGGCTGTATCTTTCAGGGCCATTTCGTGAGCCTCGAAGAAGGGTTGGCTGACTTGGGCAAAGAGGTCTTTGGCCCGGCCATCATGAAAAAGGCCACCTTCCCAGGCAAAGATTTCGGAACCATCAGGGAGGAGGATGTCTTCGTATGCGAAGGGTGGGATGAGCGCGGCATACATGAGGGAAGGAGCGTTGCGGGACCCTTTGAGGAGTGGATTGGACCCTCGTGAAACTCGCCGTGGGTCGGCGAAGGCGTGGTCGGGGTGGTGGCAAGTGAGGCAAGACTGGCCGGGAGGATTGGAAAGGGTGGTGTCGCTGAAAATAGATCGTCCGATCTTGGCAAGATCGGACGATTGGTCGCCGGAGGCGATCCAGGGGATCAAAAGAAGAACAAGAATCCTGGGAAGCACAGCGATGGGGTCGAGGTGAAGAATTTTACTTCTTGGTGCCGAAATGCTTTTGGAAGTCGTGCATGAGGTCGTGGAGAGTGGCGACGTCCTTGGCGTCGGTGGACTGCTTGCACTTCATGGCGGTGACGATAATCTTGTGGCAAAGGGTGAGTTTGGCGAGATAAGTCTCAGTGTCGGTCTTCGCTTCGTCGAGCTTAAGGCGCTGGGCGAGGAAGTAGTTGAGGACTTTGTCCTGAATGGCTTGGGCATGAGACTCTTTGTTGACGATCCAGCGGGTGAGTTGGTGAGCGTTTTCACCGGGTTTTTTTGAGAGCGCGATGATTTCCATCGAGGCTTTCTCGATGGTTTCGAAATCGGTGTGCATTGACGCGATGACATTGTCATCCGCATAGATGCCACAGGGGATCTGGCAGTGAGCAGAGATCGTGGCGGGAGCAAGGAAGGAGAGGGCGCAAAGAGCGAAAATGGATTTTTTCATGTCACCGGAAGGTTAGCGGAAACTCCTGAAGGCGCAAGAATCGAAAAAGCCTTCGAAAGGCCAAAAATACGGAAAGAAATGTTTCTGAGGACCCTGTTGTTTTAGTTTGCGCGCTTCAAGGGAAGAGGGAATCCGACTCCTTTTCAGGGGGAACTTTGCTGGATTTGGTGAAGAAAGATGGCAGATGCCGAAGCGACATTGAGGGAATCGACCGAGCGAGACATGGGGAGATGAACGAGGTGGTCGCAGAGGGATTCAATTTCGGGGGTGAGACCGAAGTCTTCGGGGCCGAGGAGGAGGGCCGAATTTCGTTTTTCGGAGGGGAGTTGGGAGAGTGGAATGGAACCTTGGGAAAGACTGGCGCCGATCAAGGTGTGAGTTTTCAAGAGCTGCGCCAGGTCGGCGTGGAGGTCGGGGGAGCAGCGGACCGGAAGACGGAAGAGATTGCCGGCGGAGGCGCGGATGGCTTTGGCGTTGAAGGGGGAAGCACCTTTCCCGATGATAACGCCGGAACCGCCGAGGGCGGCAGTGTTGCGGATGATGGTGCCGAGGTTACCGGGGTCGGCAATTTCGGGGAGGATGACCAAGGTGCCCGATTTGAAGGCGGTGAGGGGAGTTGGATCGGGTTTGCGGGCGATGGCGAGGTAGCCGCGATGGAAATGAAAGCCGAGGAGGTCGGAGGCCTCCTCACGGGTGAGGTCTGCGCCGATGCGGATAATTTTTTCGATGAAGTAGGGGGATTCTTGAAGACGCTCGACGGCGAGTTGACCTTCTACGATGAAGTGGGTGGGAGTTTCGCGGGCGGCGAGGAGGGGCTTCCAGTCGGGTGGGTTGATCATGGCGAGTAATCTCACGCGGGTCAGCGGAGCAGCGGGGTGGGTTGCAGGAATGACTCACGGAGAGGCCCTGAGACGCAGAGAGGTTTTTGGCGTGATTGAAGATTACTCAGACAAAAGTCCAAGCTCCGTCATGCTAGGGCGTTTCGCGGACTTTGCAGGTTTTGGTGACTTGATTCCAGGTGAAGTCTTTGCGGAGCATGTCGGCGAGGAATTGATCTTTTGGGGAGATCTTTGAGGCGTTGGAAAGCTTTGCGGGATCTGTCAGGCGGGAGAAGAGGACGTGTTTGATTTTGGATTTGGCGACGGATTTCCGGCCGTAGCCGTCGGGAATGTTAGAGGACCAGAAGTGGATCTGATCGCCGGTGGTGCCGAGGTAGACGACGAGGTGTCCCCGTTCCTTCCCGCCGATGGCTTCGGTCCACCACATTTTCATGAAGTCGCCGGGTTCGGCGTGGGCGTAGGAGGTGAAGTTTACGCCGCATTTGAGGTCGGCGAAGAGTTTGGCGGTCCCGGGGCCGTTGGCATTCCAGCGGCCAAAGATTTCTTCGCCGTCTTTGACCCCGAGGTCGGCGTAACGGGAGAGCTTGGCGATGGGGAGAACGGAGGGGTTTTGGAGGCGGAGTTGCGCGATGACGCGAAGAAAGACGAGGTAAGTGGCGCCGGAGCAGAAGGATTTCCCGCACGCTTTGGTATCTTGAATGATCACGCCGTCTTTCAGGATGACGCTGGCGGCGAGGCGATCGACCGCTTTTCGGGAGGCTTCGTAGCCGCCGCCGTCCGGCATGGACTGAACGGCGGCGAGGACGTTTTGGTTGAGGGCAGGTGCTTGTTGGGCGGACTCGGCTACGACTTGGGCGCAGGAAGGGAGTGCGATCCCGCAGAGTAAAAGGAGCAAGAGAAGCTTACTTGGAAACTGTTTCATCGAAGCGCGTTGTTTTGAGGAATCGACCCATCAAAAAATGAGGGATCTTCGACAGAAAGAGGGTGAGAGGATCAGTAGCCGAGCCACGGACCGAGCCATTTTTCGGTTTCTTCGAGAGTCATCTCTTTACGCTTGGCGTAGTCCTTAAGTTGATCTTTTTGGAGATCGTTGATTTGGAAGTAGTGGGAATCAGGGTGTGAGAGGTAGAGCCCGCAGACGGCAGAACCTGGATGCATCGCTTGGGACTCGGTGAGCTCGACCCCGGTTTCTTCGGTCGCTTTTAAGAGATCGAAGAGGGGGGGCTTTTCAGTGTGGTCGGGCTGTGAGGGGTAACCGGGAGCGGGGCGGATGCCCTGGTATTTTTCGTGGATCAGTTCGGTCTTGGTGAACTGGCCGGGGCGCTCGATGCCCCAAGAAATGCGGGCGCGGTGGTGGAGGAGTTCGGCGAAGGCCTCCGCAAAACGGTCGGCGAGAGCTTGCACCAAGAGGGCTTCGTCGATGTTGTTTTGGGCGCGAAGTTCGGCGGCCCATTCGTCAGCTCCGTGGATCCCTACGACGAATCCTCCAAGGTGGTCATTCTTCTCCGCCACGTAGTCGCTGAGGGCGTAGTTGGGCTTGGTGGACTCCTTCTTTTGCTGTTGGCGGAGAGTACGAAAGGTGACATTTTCCCCGGGGATAATGATGTCGTCGCCTGAGGCGTGGGCTGGGAAGAAGCCGTAGATGCCGGAGGCGGTGAAGCGCTTCTCGGCGATGATTTTCTCGAGAAGGTCTTGGGCTTCAAGGTAGAGTTCCTTGGCGACTTTTGCTCCTTCTTTGTTGCGGGTTTTGAGGGTCTCGGTTTCGTAGTCCCAGACGCCGCGGAGTTCCCACGTGTGGAAGAAGGGAGTCCAGTCGATGTAGTTGGCGAGTTCCCGGAGGGACTGGGACTTGATGGTTCGGGTCCCGGTGAATTCGGGGACGGGCGGAGTGTAGCTGGTCCAATCGATTTGGACTTTGTTGGCGCGGGCGTCTTGCAGGGAGAGGCTTGGTTTCTTGGCTTTGTTACCGAAGGTGGCGCGGTGGGTCGCGTGTTTTTCTTCGTTCGTGGTGATGAATTTTTGCCGGTTCTTGGAGAGAAGGGAGGTGGTGACCGGAACGGAGCGCGAGGCATCAAGAACATGAACGAGGGGGCCGGAATAGTGCTCGGCAATCTTGATCGCGGTGTGGGCGGCGCTGGTGGTGGCTCCGCCGATGAGGATGGGGATGCTGCGTTTTCCGAAGCCGCGCTTTTCGGCCTCTTTGGCGACCGTGATCATTTCATCGAGTGAGGGCGTGATGAGGCCGGAGAGGCCGATGATGTCGGCATTGTGTTCTTCGACCGCGTCGAGAATTTTTTCGCAGGCGACCATAACGCCCATATCGACGACATCGAAGCCATTGCAAGTGAGGACGACGCCTACGATATTTTTGCCGATATCGTGCACATCTCCTTTGACGGTGGCCATGATGACTTTGCCGTTAGAGAAGGATTTCGCTGCGATTTTCCGTGCGGCTTCCAGGCTGAGCTCAGGGTCTTCGACACGCAGGCTGGCGGCGCGCTCGACGATGTTCTCCTCGCGTTCCTTTTCCATGAGAGGTTCGAGCCAAGCAACGGACTTTTTCATGACGCGGGCAGATTTGACGACCTGGGGAAGGAACATTTTCCCTGCGCCGAAGAGGTCTCCGACGATGCCCATGCCGTCCATAAGCGGGCCTTCGATAACGCTCAGAGGTTTCTCATACTTAGCGAGAGCTTCCTCGGTATCTTCGTCGATGAATTTATCGATGCCTCTGAGGAGGGAGTGTTCGAGCCGTTTCTCGACAGGTTGTTCGCGCCAAGTGAGATCCTCCGCGAGTTTTTTGGCACCTTGGCCTTTGAATTCTTCGGCGAGATCGAGGAGTCGCTCAGTCGCTCCGTCGTCTTTGTTGAGGAGGACGTCTTCGACGGCTTTGAGGAGATGCGCGGGAATCTGATCGTAGACCTCGAGCATGCCGGCATTAACGATGCCCATGTCCATGCCGGCCCGGGTGGCGTGGTAGAGGAAGGCGGAGTGCATCGCTTCGCGGACGGCGTTATTGCCGCGGAAGGAGAAGGAGATATTGGAAACGCCGCCGGAGACCTTGGCGAAGGGGAGGTTTGCCTTGATCCAGCGGGTGGCGTTGATGAAGTCGAGGGCGTAGTTGTTATGCTCCTCGATACCGGTGGCGACGGTGAGGATATTGGGATCGAAAATGATGTCTTCGGGTGGGAAGCCGACTTCGTCGACGAGGATGTCGTAGGCGCGTTTGCAGATGCGGCACTTGTCTTCGTAGGTGGCGGCCTGGCCTTGTTCATCGAAGGCCATGACGACGGCAGCTGCTCCGTAGTTGAGGATGTGGCTGGCGTGTTTCTTGAAGGTTTCCTCGCCTTCTTTAAGGGAGATGGAGTTGACGATGCCTTTGCCTTGAAGGTGCTTGATCCCTTCTTCGATGATCTCCCACTTTGAGGAGTCGACCATGATGGGGACGGATTGGATATCCGGCTCGGCTTGGATAAGGTCGAGGAATTTGGACATCATGACCTTGCCGTCGATGAGGCCATCGTCGAAGCAGATATCGATGACGTTGGCTCCGTTTGCGACTTGCTGTCGGGCGACTTCGAGAGCCTCCTCGAGTTTATCTTCTTTGATGAGTTTGCGAAAGCGGGGCGATCCGGCGACGTTGGTGCGCTCGCCGATCATGAGGAAATTTTTGTCGGGAGTGTGATTATAAGTCTCGGTGCCGGAGAGGCGGAGAAGGCGAGGAATGGTGGGCATTTTAGAAGTTGGAAAAGGGGTTGGTTCTCGCTGTCGGGGATACCGCAGGGGTCGGGGTGAAGCGCGGAGTTTTCTTATTGAGGAAGATGATGGACGGAGCGGCGGAGGCCGTTTCTACCAATTCTGCGCTTCAGCGTCTAGTGTTCCAAGGTTGGCACTTGTCGTGGTGCTTTCCCTTGGACTGCTTGGGCGATGGCCGCGATGTGTTCAGGGGTGTTGCCGCAGCAGCCGCCGGCGAGGTTCAGGAGGCCCGCGTCAGCGAAGCTTGCGATGTAATCGGCCATGTCCTTGGGTTCAAGGTCGAAGCCGGTGGGGGCAAGAGGGTTGGGGAGTCCGGCATTCGGGTAGCAGGAAACGTGCGTCGTTGCGGCCTTGCCGAGGTCGCGGAGGAAGGGCTCCATGAGATCGGGACCAAGCGAGCAATTTAAGCCGATGGCGAGGGGTTTGATGTGGGCGAAGGTGTTCCAGAGAGCTTCGACTTTTTGAGCAGAAATCATGGTTTCGCCGCCACGGCCGACGGCAGCGGAGATAATGACGGGGGCTTTGGCGCCTGATTCTCTAATCGCGACGAGAGCGGCTTTCGCGTTCAGAGAATCGAAGATGGTTTCGACCATGAGGATGTCGCAATCAGCTTCGATGAGAGCGTCGATCTGGTGGCGATAGGTTTGCTTGACCTGGTCGAAGGTGACTGGTCGAAAGGAGGTGTCATTGGGATCGACGACATTGGTGAGTGAGACCGTCAAGGGGCCGATGGCGCCCGCGACGTATCTGGGGCGCCCGGTTTCGTTTGCGACGCGGTCGGCCTCTTGTTTGGCGAGTCTGACTGATTGGATGTTGAGTTCCCAGACGAGGTCTTGAATTTGGGCATTATTGAGAACTTTCCGGTCGAAAAATTCGGGGTCTTTCTTGCCTCCGGTTTTGCGGGGATCTTCGACGAAGAATTCGGACTGCGCGAGGACGGTTCCGGAAAAGGTATTGGTTTCGCAGATGTCGGAGCCTGCCCGGTAAAAACGTTTATGAATATCAGCGATGACATCGGGACGTGTCAGGGAGAGAATATCGCCGTTATTGAGGAGGTCTTCGTGGTTGCTTTTGAAGCGCTCGCCGCGAGCGTCCTTTTCGGTGAGGTCGTAGCTCCGGATGGTTGTCCCCATGGCACCATCTAGGACCAAAATTCTTTCGGCGAGGGCTTTTTTGAGTTCGTCGTTTAGGTTGGTCTTCATGGTCTGGCCTTGTGGACTACGATCCGTACTGAAAGTAGGATTTGCAAGTTCAAATCTACATATCTTGATATGTTGATGGGTTGCGCCCGAGGGAAGAGGGCTGACACTCTCTCTCGGGTCTAGGAGATTTTCGGGGATTGCCTTTCAGGTCTCCTTTTCTAAGGGTCGCGATGATGAAAATACAGCAGGGATTAAGAAGAGTGTGCGCTCTCATGTTGGCGCTTGGTGGAGTCGGGTTCTCATGGGCTGAGGAACAAGTGCTGAAGGTGAAAGCGGGCGAGAAAATCGCTTTTTTAGGAGATTCAATCACGCAAGGGGGCAACCGGAAGAATGGCTACGTGACATTTGTGATGGATGCTTTGAATCGGGAAGGGCTGAAGGTGACTCACGTTCCAGCAGGAATTTCGGGGCATAAATCCACCAATATGCTGGCGAGAGTGGATCGGGATGTCATTCAGAAGAGTCCGGATTGGATGCTTCTCAGTTGCGGGGTCAATGATGTTTGGCACTTCACGCTGCGCTTGGGGAAGCGAGCTTTTGAAGGGGTCCCCCTTGAGGATTATCAGAGAAATATCAGGGCGATCATTGAAAAAGCTGAGGCTGCCGACATCAAGGTGATGATTCTGACTTCGACGATGATCGGGGAAGATCCAGAGAAGGAGACGAATCAAAAGCTGATCCCCTACAACGATTTCCTGCGAGAAATCTCTAAGGAGAAGACGCTACCAGTGGCTGATTTAAGCAGGGAGATGCACGCTGCGCTCAAGGAGATTCCTGATGCCGAGGGGAAGGCTCGGATGTATGGTGAGCCCAATTACCCTCGAAATATCAAGAATAAGCTGACAACTGACGGGTGTCACATGACGACGCTTGGGAACGCGATGATGGCCAAAGGGATTTTGCGGGCCTTTGGGCTCAGTGAAGAGAAGATCGCGGCGGCTGAAGAATCCTGGCTTGGGAAGTGAGTTGAACGGTGGAAGGGTTGCCGGGTTTTGCGGGAGTGGTGATTTTCTGCCTGTAAAATAGTTGCGTGTTGAATCTGTTTTTTTCCATTGCTAACATTGTCTGGAGGTTGCATGGTGGCTTTGGCGACACGTGTCGCTTTTCACTAATTCCATCCCCTTAAAGTTATCGCTAGACCAAGAAATTTCCGGAGAGGTGGCGGCGGAGGCCGCCGTCGCGGACGTCGTCACATTTCCAAAGCCAACCGGGCACCAGGAGAAGGAGACGAGCAGAAATCCGTCGAGATCGAAGGAACGATCTCTGCCGTGCTTGCAGGAACAATGTTCAAGGTTGCCTTGCCAAGTGACCATGAAGTATTGGCCCACATTTCCGGCAAAATGCGTAAGCGTTTTATCCGACTTGTGGTTGGCGACAAAGTGAAGATGGAGATGTCTCCATACGACACTACGAAGGCGAGAATCGTCTTTCGTTTGGGTTGATTTATACAACTCGTTGGTTTTCAGGGTTTTTGGATTTATTTGTTCGAAGACTCTAATGGACTTCGTTCTCCTGCCTTTCGAGGAAGGGGTTCGTCGTTTCTCGATTCCGCTGCCGTTCCCCTCATGATGGGGGGAACCGAACCAAGGTCACTATTTTGGGACTCGTTGATCAAATCAGAAGATGGAGGTTGGTCCAGCAGGGCCTATCCTCAGGAAAGAAGCGAAGGAAGAGTTCCGATGGCGGGGTTCTTGATCGCTTAGACCATAGCTTACTCATGCGGGGTGGGCTCTATCTGGCCTTTGCGCTGGGAATGGTCGGTCTTTTTCGGGGAGTGGAGGGTGTCAATGCGAGTCGGGTGGCAGAGGCGGTCGTTATCATGATCTCCGGCCTAGCGATCTTCCATTTAAATCATCAACAGTCTGCCAGTCGGAACGGCAGTGTGCTCTTAGTTTTCGGGGGGATCTTGATCCATCTCTGGGTGGTGAAATTGGCCTGTGGGGTGGGGCTGGGTGAAAATTATGAATTTCTGGTGATGCCGATGGCTCTGGCCCCGATGGTTCATTCGGTTTTGCTAGGGCAGCGGGCGGGCGTTTATTCTTCGGTCTTCGTGAGCCTCTTCGGAGCATTAACGGTGCCGAGCGATGACCGCTGGACCTTTTTCGCAATCAGTTTGATTTGTGGGCTGACCTCGGTTTTTGCGACGAAGAGGGTGAGTAAAAGAGGGCGCTTATTGCGTGCCGGGCTTTGGGTGGGGATTATGGCTCTTTTGGTTGATCTGGCCTTCGGCAAGATCTCGATGAATAGCCTCGCATTCTCCGATACCGATAGTTGGACCGTCTTTGGGAAAGCCTGTTTAATGGCTCTCTCCACCGGTTTGCTAACGGGGCTTTTTGTGGGAGGCGTTCTTCCCTTGTTGGAAGGTGTTTTTGGTTTAACGACCGAAATGTCATGGTTGGAGCTGAGTGATCTCAATCATCCTCTTTTGCGCAAGATGCAGATCGAGGCTCCGGGAACCTTTCATCATAGTTTGATTGTGGCGTCATTGGCTGAAAGTGCCGCTGAGGCGATTGGGGCGAATGCGGTGATGAGTCGAGTTTGTGCCTACTTTCATGACATTGGGAAGCTGAACAAGCCCGAGTATTTTATTGAGAATCAAGGAGGGGCCAATCCGCATGACGGGCTCACCCCCACGATGAGTGCTCTGATTATTGTCGCTCACGTTAAGGATGGCGTGGATCTCGCCATTAAGAACAAGCTGAATCCCCGGATTCTTGAGGTGATTCAGGAGCACCATGGCGATTCCTTGGTCTACTACTTCTACCGTAAGGCGCAGGAGCGTTTGCTGAAGCATGATATCGAGAAGGGAAATGGGCCTTCCAATACCGATGATCTTCCCAAGATCGATGAAAAAAGCTTTCGCTACCCCGGGCCCATTCCCCAGACGAGGGAAAGCGGTATTATTTCGTTGGCAGATGCGATCGAGAGTGCTTCCCGAACGATCTCGAAACCTTCGCCAAGTCGGATTCGGGCCTTGGTCGACGAGATTATTTTTAAACGGGTTCGTGATGGCCAATTGGATTCTTGCAGTTTGACCTTGAAAGAATTGAAGACGATTCGCGAGGTCTTTTCTTCGACACTGCGGAGCATGCTGCATGCGAGGATTGAATACCCGAAGGAGCAGGTGGAGGATGTGCCTTCAGATTTGTTGTCGAAGGGCGGAAAGATGATCTCGGTCGAGGAGATTGAACGCGTCCGGCATCGACGCCAACAGAGTGAATAATGGAGCGATGATTGAGCTTTATCCCCGCTGTCATTCGAGGGAGATTTCCTGCGAGTTCTCGGATCGGCTGATCGCCGGTTGGGAGAAGGTCTTTCACTTTTTAAGGGAGATCGGAGAGGGGGGGATTCGAGATCTCAGTGGGATTGAGGTCACGTTTTTGGATGATGATGAGATGTCTCGTCTCCATGGGGAGTTTCTGGACGAGGCCACTTCGACGGATGTTATCACCTTCGATCATGGTGAGCTCTTGATCGGGGTCGAAGTCGCGGCCCGGCAGGCAAGGGGGTTTGATTCCAATCCGGATCGTGAGATTGCCCTCTATGGTATTCATGGAATGCTGCATTTATCAGGCTATGACGACCAGAATCCCGATGAGGCGAGACTGATGGAAGTCAAGCAGGAGGAGCTCCTGGGAATTTTTTTTCCGGAGTTTGGGGAGGGATTGTAGATTTTTTCACTCAATCGGGCCCGACTGGTTGACACCTCACGCTCGTTTCCGCAGTCTGTGTCAAACGCTGGGAGGGTGGATGATCACTCGCTTAGCGCCACACACCAGAAACGCACACCGAACATTACACCGTGTATTCCAACGAAGATTATTTGATCCAACTCCTGGTCGAAGGCGGCCACCTGACTGCCGAGCACGTTGAGGACATTCGCTCCAAGCTGGGAGATGAAGGTCTGATTCAGCATTTCCTCGATCATGGGGATATTACGGAGACCGCGATTGCTGAAGTTTCAGCCACCAACGTGGGGACCCATGTCATCGACCTTGCCAGCGGTTTCATCGATCCCGCTTTTAAAAGCTACCTTTCCCTGACAGATTGCCGACGATTCAATGCCGTTCCTTTTGCGGATGATGGCTCATATCTCAGTATTGCTCTGGCCGACGTTCTTGATTTTGAGGCGCAGGATGCAATCCCGCACATCGTCAATCGCGAGTGTCAGTTTTACGCCGCGCCTCCCAAGGGGATTCAAAATGCTTGGCAGCAGATTTTCGGTGACGAGGTCGGGCAGGCTGATGCGAGCGAACTCCAAGTGATGGGGGATATCGGCTCGGATGATTCCGATGCGCCGGTCATTAAATTGGTCTCGGGTATCCTCGTGGATGCCTTCAAGATGCGGGCGAGTGATATTCACATCGAGCCCCTTGAAACGTCATTGCGCATTCGAAATCGACTGGACGGTAAGTTGGTTGAGGCCGCAATTCATCCCAAGAAACTCCTTCCAGCCGTGATTGCCCGAATCAAGGTGATGAGTAACTCGATGAGTATTGCGGAGAAGCGAATTCCGCAGGACGGTCGTATTCAGGTGAAAATGGGAGGAAAGGAAGTGGATCTTCGTGTTTCTTCCATTCCTTCCAATCATGGTGAAAGTATTGTCATGCGTATTCTTGATAAGTCGGCTTTGAGTCTCGGGCTTCCCCAGCTCGGTTTCCTTTCTGATGACCAAGCAATCTTCGCCAAGCTTCTCCGTCTCCCCGATGGCATCATTCTGGTCACCGGGCCTACAGGTTCAGGAAAGACCACGACTCTTTACGCCTGTTTGAATGAAATCAATAAGCCGGATAAGAAAATCATCACGGTTGAGGACCCGGTAGAATACGAGCTCGCCGGTATTAACCAGGTGATGGTTCGCGCTGATATCGGGATGACCTTCGCGGCTGCGCTTCGCTCGATGCTGCGACAGGCTCCGAACATCATCATGGTGGGCGAGATTCGTGACGGTGAGACCGCGAACATTGCGATCAACGCCTCGCTGACCGGGCACTTGGTTTTCTCCACCTTGCACACGAACGATGCCCCCAGCTCGGTGGCACGTCTTGCGGACATGGGCATCAAGAAATTCCTCATCGCTTCGGCGGTGCGGGCTATCCTCGCTCAGCGGCTTGTCCGGAAACTTTGCGATAAATGCAAGGAGCCAGCGAAACTCGATGAGAAGCAGCTCCGTATGCTGAGCATCGATCCCGCCCAGCTTGCTGACGCCAATATCATGGGCCCTGTTGGTTGTGAAAACTGCCGGGACACAGGCTATCGCGGCCGAATCGGTATTTTCGAAATCTTCCTGATTGACGATGAAGTACGCCACCTCATCAACCAAGATCTGAGCACTCCGCAACTCCGGCGCAGGGCTCGAGAACTCGGAATGCGGACTCTTCGTGAGGACGGAATCCGTAAGGTTCTCGTCGGCATGACTTCGGCGGCCGAGGTCATCGGAGTGACCATGTCCGACGCCGATTAATCCCCCCACACACAAATACTTACTTTTTAGATAAGATGGATAATACTCAAATCCTCGATCTCTTTGTTAGCCGCGGCATGATCGATGGCGCGCTCAAAGAAGACGTTCTCTCGGAGATCGCAAACAGCGGCAAAGAAGCTGCGGAAATTCTCGCCGATTACCAGGTGATCAGCTCGCGCGACGATATTTGGCCAATGATCGCCCAGGAACTGGGTGCCGAATACATCGATCTCAGCGAATTTGAGCCTCCCGAGGCTCTCCTTTCCCTGATTCCTGCCGGCACTGCCAGACTGCATGGCGCGCTCCCCATTTCATACGACAGTGGCGGGATTTCCGTTGCTCTGACCGACCCTCTTAATCCTCAGATTCTCGAGGATCTTCGCTTTGCTGTTGGTCAGGAACTCATCCTCGTGGTGGGTGCCGACTATCTTGTTGAGCAGAAGATTAATGAACTCTATGGCGGCGAGGAAAAGGCCATGGATGATATTTTGAGCCAGCTCGACGGGGGGCTGAGCTTCAAAGGAGGTGAGGCCGAGATGGAGGACGAGGCGAACTCGGCTCCCATTATGCGCTATGTCGATCTCGTTCTCTATCAGGCAATTAAGGAGAAAGCGTCAGACATTCATTTCGAGCCATTTGAGAATGAATTTAAAATTCGCTACCGCGTTGACGGGGGCCTCTACGAGATGGCACCTCCGCCGGTGCATCTTGCCCTGCCTATCATTTCGCGTGTCAAAGTGATGGCAAACATGAACATTGCCGAGCGGCGTCTTCCGCAAGACGGGCGAATTGTGAAGCAGGTGGGTGACCAGTCGGTCGATATGCGTGTTTCCTCTTTGCCGACCCAGTATGGCGAGAGTGTTGTTCTGCGTGTTCTTGACCGGAACTCGGTGAATCTGAACCTCAATAATCTCGGGCTACCCAAGCACATTCACGAGTATATTCACGATACCATCCGGATGCCGAACGGTATTTTCATCGTCACTGGGCCCACCGGTGCCGGTAAGACGACGACTCTCTATGCCGCCCTCCGGGAAATCAATACCATTGATACCAAGATTCTCACGGCGGAAGATCCGGTTGAGTATGATGTCGATGGAATCATTCAGGTTCCTATTAATGATGCCATTGGCATGACCTTCGAGCGCGTTCTGCGTGCCTTCCTGCGACAGGACCCCGACAAGATTCTCGTGGGGGAGATGCGTGACCTCGATACCGCAAAGATCGCGATCCAGGCCTCGTTGACGGGGCACTTGGTGCTCTCGACCCTCCACACTAATGACGCATCCGGTGCGATCACCCGATTGGTGGACATGGGAACCCAGCCCTTCCTTGTGGCCGCATCACTGGAAGGAATCCTTGCCCAGCGTCTCTTGCGGACGATTTGCGAAGAGTGTAAATCACCCTACGAGCCAAGCGAGGCTATCCTCAGTCAGCTTGGGGTTGCACCTCATGAATTGGGGGATAAGAGCTTCTTCACGGGTAAGGGATGCAAAACCTGCGGTGAATCCGGATACAAGGGCCGTGCTGGTCTCTACGAACTTTTGAATGTCTCCGACCCTATCCGTGAGCTGATCATCGACAGGGCCCCGGCGGTCGTCATCAAACAGAAGGCGATCGAACTCGGTATGACCACCCTCCGGGAAGACGGCTTGCGCTGTATCTACGAGGGTCGGACCACAATCGAGGAGGTCCTGAAATACACCTAAACCTAGCCGATACGCCGATCTTGATCGCTTTCGATCAAGATTTCGGTATTTCAAGCTTCCCCTACCTTTCTTCAACTCTTTAGAACTAAGCAGACACACAAATTTCTCATGGCTAATTTCCAATACATTGCGCTCGACTCCAAGGGTGAACAAACCAGCGGAGTGGTGCAGGCCAACTCAGACTCAGAAGCGATTCAAGCGCTTCGCGGTCGGGGCCTCTACCCGACCCAAGTCGTCCCGGAGGGTCAGGGCTCGCTGGCTAAATCCCCCGGAAAGAAGGGGAAAAAGAAAACCAAATCCAAGGCCAAAGGTAAGGGCAAAGTGGGCGGTAAGGTGAAGCCCAAGATTTTGATGATTTTCACTCGTCAGCTGGCGACTCTGATCGACTCCGGACTTCCTCTCCTTCGTGGACTGAACGTTCTTGGCAAGCAGGAGCCCAACCCGGTTCTCAAGGCAACGATCAACAACATTGCCGAGTCGGTTCAGGGAGGTTCCACCTTCTCTGAAAGTCTTGGGCAACACCCCAAGATGTTCAACAAGCTCTTTGTGAACATGGTGAAAGCCGGTGAGCTTGGTGGTGTCTTGGAAGTTGTTCTGACCCGCCTTGCGGAATACCAGGAGAAGGCTCACAAGCTGAAGGGCAAGATTGTCTCAGCGATGGTCTATCCCTTGATCGTGATGTTCATCGCGGTCGCGATCATGAGTTTCCTGATGCTCTTCATTGTTCCCAAGTTCCGTGACATGTTCCGTGACATGGGGGATGGCGCTCAACTTCCTCTCATCTCCCGGGTCGTCTTTGGCTTCTCGGACCAGATGTTGGCGAGACCTTTTCTTCTTCCGAATTCGGTGTGGATTCTTTTTGCGGCCGTTGGTGCTTGGGCGGCCTTCGGGGCCTGGTCCCGGACTGAGAAGGGACGACACGCCGTCGATGCGCTGAAGCTCAAGATCCCTATTTTCGGAGACATCCAGCGTAAGAGTGCGATTGCGCGTTTCAGCCGGACTCTCGGAACTCTCGTGACTTCAGGTGTTCCCATTCTCCAGGCTCTTAATATTACCCGCGACACCGCTGGAAACGTGATCGTAGCCGAGGCCATCGATCAGGTTCACGATGCTGTTAAGGAGGGTGAATCGATCGTGACGCCCATGACGGGATCAGGGATCTTCCCCAACCTTGTTGTCTCGATGGTTGACGTGGGTGAGGAGACGGGCCAGCTACCGGAGATGCTCCTAAAGATCGCAGATGTCTATGATGACGAGGTTGATGGGGCGGTGACGGCCCTGACCTCCATCCTAGAGCCACTCATGATTGTGGTGCTCGCACTTGTGGTGGGAGCGATTGTCTTCGCACTCTTCCTCCCCCTGATCAGCGTGATTCAGAAGATGCAGGGTGGCTAGGCTTCCGGCCAGTTGCTTGCTTTCGATTGATCTGTTACCCTAACACTATGAAAGATATTTCCTCAAACCCCCGGGTCCGCCGTATTCGGCCAGGCTTCTCGCTTATCGAACTCTTGGTCGTGATCGCCATTATCGTCATTTTGGCGGGAATCACGATTGGAGTGATGGTGAGGGTGAACAAGAAGCGGGACATCGACCAGTCAAGAACGACCTTGCAGATGATTCGGCTGAAGCTGGAGGACTACGCGGCTGAGCACAATAACATCTATCCCGTGGGCCAGAATGCCACGAGTGCCATTCTTTATAAGGCTCTTTCTGGTGATTTCACCGGACAGGGCCAAATGCCCACAGAACCGGTTTACTGGCCTGAGCTCAACGACAATCGTAATCCGGCTCTGGTCGGAATGCTCCAACAGAGTCGCGTGATTCTTGATGGCTTCGGTCAATCTTTCCGATATCGAGCCGCTCTCGATGAAACTGGAGGTCCGGTTCAGAACGTCAGGAATGACGGAGATTTTGATCTCTGGTCGATTGGACCCGATGGACAACCTTCTGATATCAATACCAGCGGGAATCTCGACAACGAACAAACACAAGACGATATCTGGCAGTAATCACCTGTTGTTATCGGCTTAAATCTAATACTCATTGACAGGCGGGAGATTTCGTTCTTCCGCCTGTTCTAATCAAAAAACACATGTCCGAAGAGACACCCCCAGCCAAGAAGGCTGCACGGAAGACCGTGCGGAAAAAAAGTGCTACAAAGCGTGCGCCTCGTAAGAGTGCTAAATCTGAATCTGAGTCTGATCACAGCGACGAGCAGCTTCCTCTGGAAGAAAGCTCCATTGCCTCCGGCCCGGAATCTTCTCTGAAACCCGAAACCCTGGAAGATGTGAAACTTGCCAAACAAGGGCGAGAGCCTCGATCCGGTGTTCGTGATGCTCGTCGTGAGACGGCTGGCGACCCCATTCCCGGAGAAATCATTGAAAAGCTCGTTCCAGATGATGAGAGCGAAAATCCTCCTAATGAAAAGCCCCGGCAAAATAACCGGAAGGAGCCTCGGGGAAATTCTGATGACTCCCAGAGGGATCAGAGAGACCAAGGGAAACAGGATCAAAACGAACGTCGCGGTCGTGGTCGCGGACGTGGCGGTAGGGATCGCGAGCGTGAGCAGCCTGAAAAGCGCGAGCCCAAGCAACGGTTTTCAGTTGATGCGAAAGATATGGCCAAGAAGGCTTGGAAGATTTTCGAGTCCGAAGTCACTGAAGAAGGCTTAGCCCTGCTTGATGATAATGGCTTGAGGGATTACGCCCGAAGCAGCTTTAATGCAGCGCGTCTTTTTCTTGAGGAAAAAGGCCGCGTTGTTGGTCGTGGCAAGCCGGACAAAGAGGACAAGCAAAAGCAGGAGAGAGACGACGATTAATTCGGCCCTTTTGAAGGTCCCCCGCAACAGGTGCGGACGTCAATCTCGCAATCTCGCAATCTCCCTCTTCATTGAAGTGGGAGATTTTTTTGGTGTCTCAACCTCGTGAAGTCATGCGTATCGCGCTCTTAGGCTTCCTTGGCCTCGACCTGAATCCGCGGGAAGACCGGTTTGGGCTTTCCGGTTTGATGGCCAGGAGCAAGGAGCCCCCATTGGAGTTCATCGAGAGTGAGGTTTGTCAGTTCTTCCTTCTTAAGCTGTCCAAAGATCTTCTTAGCAGCGGTCGGGAGAATGGGGCTGATCAGGATGGCAAGATGGGCGCACGATTCGGCGGTATGTGAGAGCACTTCTCCAACGCGGGGAAGCTTGGACTCGTCTTTCTTCATCTCCCAAGGGGCAAGGCGTTGGAGGTAACCATTGCAATAGGTGACGTGGTCATTGATCGCTTGGAGAGCCTCGCTGATTTCGCACGCTTCCATCGCAGTGAGATAGGCCGCAGTGGCTTTTACGAGAGATTCGCGCAAGGCCACGTCTTCTGGATCGTCAGTCGCAGTTGCGCTGATGGTCGAGTTGCAAAAGCTCCTGGTCATGGTGATGGACCGGTTTAGAAGATTGCCGAGATCGTTGGCGAGTTCAGTGTTGAAAAGCATGACGAGGCGCTCGATGTCAAAGTCACTGTCTTTGCCGGAACGGATATCGCGGCAGAGGTAGTATCGAACCACCTCTGGGCCAAACGTGTCGGAAAGTTCGCTGGGATCGACGACATTGCCGAGTGATGACGACATTTTGTCGCCTCGGATATTCCAGAATCCATGCACGAGGATGGTTGGCATATCGGAAGCCTCAAAGCCGATGGCGTGCAGCATGCAGGGCCAGTAGATAGCGTGCGCAGGGACGAGAATATCTTTCCCGATGATCTGAAGGTCGGCGGGCCAAAGGGTTTCAAATTTCGGGAGGTCACTGCCCTCAGGCTTACGATATCCCGCAAAGGAGATGTAGTTGATGAGAGCGTCAAACCAGACATAGGTCACGAAGTCCGGATCGAAGGGGAGAGGGATTCCCCAAGAGAGACGGTCCTTGGGCCGGGAGATGCAGAGATCGGTGTCACCGGTTCGCTCAATCGCGTTGATGACCTCGGCCTTTCGGAATTCGGGAATGATCTTGAGATCATCGTTTTCGACAGTGGCGCGGAGCCAGTCGGCGTGGTCGGAGAGTTTGAAATACCAGTTTTCCTCCTCGATTTCCATGATCTCGCCCCATTCGGGGCCAAAGTTGCCTTCTTCGTCGCGATCCCGGTCGGTTAGGAACTGTTCCTGGCGGACCGAGTAGAATCCGGCATAGGATTTTTTGTAGAGCGCGCCCTTTTCCTTAAGGTCGGTGAGGATGGCTTGAACGCAGGTTTTGTGCCGGTCGTCGATTGTTTCGGCCCAGCCATCATAGTCAACGCCAAGTTTTTCCCAGAGCTTGATGAAGCCCTTGGTATTTCGCTTGGCGAGAGTGGCCACGTTGACCCCTTCTGCTTCGGCAGTCTTCACCATCTTCTGACCGTGCTGGTCGACGCCGGTGAGGAAGTAGGACTCCACGCCTTTGAGGCGCTGGTAGCGGGTAAGGACATCAGCGAGAACTTTCTCGTAGGCATGCCCGATATGAGGCTTGCCATTCGGGTAATCGATGGCGGTGGTGACGAAGAACATAGTTTTAGAAAGAAACTCTAAATTCTAGAATGGAAAACGCTAGGAATGAGGATTCTTAAGTTTGGTCACCTTTCCTCCCATCGAGAGGACACGGGCATTCCCTTTGGCGTGCTCGGCTTCGGCAATCTGGCCGTCGCGAACATACATTTGCGAAAGGCCGGTCCAGGCGAGGAGGTCGTCTGGCTCTAGCAGAGTGGCTTTGATGCCACAACCGATCGCTTCCTTAATCTTTTCGAGTTTGAGGAGAGTCATTCCAAGGGCCTGCCAGCCGTCGAAGAAGTCATCATCGCAAGCAACTGCTTCACGATAGGCAATTTCGGCTTCTGGGAGTTCTCCCAGGGCGAGGTTGGAATTCCCCCGGTCAAACGCATCGTCACGGGTGGAGTGGTCAGGCATTGTCTTGGGAAGGTTTTATTCAGCGGTCGGAGGGGTGACATCGCTCTCGAGGAAGCGGTCGTAAAGCCAGTTTGAAAAGGCGAGGAACCTCATATTTCCGGTAACAGACTGGTAACGTTTGTCGAGGCCGGTGAGGTAATCGGGATCTTTTATGACCTCGCGTTTGCTCACGTAGATGATGAGGGCGCGTGTCGCTTCTTCTTCGGAAGGAGTATACTCGATCGGTGCAAGATCACCGGGGTTCGTGAATTGAGCGGCCAGAAATGCCGGGGAATCCGGCATTTTCTGGCTCCGTGATCCAAAGTTGAAGGTTTGGCCTTCGGCGAGATCTTTCACTTCAATCGGAGTCTGTGCCAATTCCTTGGCGACTTCTTGAAATGATTTTCCAGTTTCAAGAGCCTTGGCGAGTTTCTCTTCGAGCTCCTTGGCGTCCTTGATCATTTGCTCGCGAGCCATCTTCTTTTTGAGGTCGGTGGTGACTTGGGCCTTGGCCTCTTCGTAGCTGAGGGGAATGGACGCTTGGACTTCATCAAGGCGGACGATGAACCAGCCCTCGGCGGTCTGGTGGGGGACCGTGATTTTTTCATCGGTATCGCCCGTTTCGGGGAGAAGGAAAGCGGAGTCCGAGACCTTACCAATCTGAATGTTTTGGATAAAAGCGGAGAGCTCTTTGGGCGGATTCTCTTTCGAGAAAAATTCGCTTTGTTTGACCTCGTATCCGGCCTTTTTGCTGAGTTCTTCGAAATCGGCACCAAGGTTGTCGGCAAGTTCCTGATCGAGATCGGTGGCGGCAGGGATCAGGTCCTCGATGGCTTTTTTCTGCTCAGCGGGTTTGAGCTTTTCTTTGGCAGTCTTGGGAAGAGGGGGCTGAAATGGTTGAACAGGCTTGATCGGGGGAACGGGTAATCCGGTCCCGCCATCTCCAGAAATGGCATCCTCTAGTCCACTGCCTAGTTTCGGCTCAGGAACGATTGGGGCCGGAGCAACCGGAGTCACGGGGACTGGAGTTGGGTCCACTGGAGCAGGATCCACTGGAGCAGGATCTACTGGAACAGGATCTACTGGAGCAGGGTCTACTGGAGCAGGGTCTACTGGAGCAGGGTCTACTGGAGCCGGTTCGCCTGGCTCGCCTGGGTCACCTTGTGAACCTTCTTCGGACGGAGTCGTGGGCTCGATCGGAGCAGGAGTCTCGGCTGGAGCAGG
>Ga0222650_1000217_pt1 | contig 51616 bp, 36 predicted proteins | sample AntAcemetagen367_FD_179820 | JGI IMG/M metagenome (GOLD analysis project Ga0222650, IMG submission 179820) | Saline water microbial communities from Ace Lake, Antarctica - #367 | ecosystem: Environmental > Aquatic > Non-marine Saline and Alkaline > Saline | place: Antarctica: Ace Lake... | reverse complement strand
TCTTCACTAGAGAACCATTCATCGAACTCCTGAAATGTTGCTGGATAATCAACTCCACTGATGAGTTTCCTCGTGTCATGCATAACCTCTACACTACATGTTGGGGGTGGTTGAGTAAAGTGCATACTCCTTATAAATAAATTAGAATACATGTAAAAGGGAGTCAAGATATAATATGATATTGTATCATAATAAATACAGTTTAACTAAAACATAAATGGCGGAGGCGAGGCGAACGTAGGAGGCTTCATCGAAACGTGGTTATTATATAGGCTTCGATTGTCGTCATCTCCGAATCTTCCTCCCTAAGCTTGTTGTTAAATAGAAAACTCGAAATCATTGGCTAAGAGCAAGTCAACGTGCCGGAATCGGCCCGCGAGGAATCCCTCAGGATACAGGAACCAGCGACGTCGGAGACGCAAGATGCGGTGGCTCCTGATCTTTGACCGGATCGACTTTGGAACCACCGACCCCAGCAGTGTGCTCTATACCCACGGGATATTCAGCACCAAGCACCGGGATGATCTGATCTGCGTCTCTATGGTTTTAGGCCCAGGCCTGAGATCTCTACATTCCTAGAGATGTTTACGATGAATCCAAATGGATCCGACTGCGACTTCATGTTGACTGATACATAAAACCGCTGAATGCCTTATAGGCAGACAGCGGAGAATTAACTATTTGTTGCTAAAGATTAACGACGCCGGCGAAACAAGAAAAATGCCGATAAGCTGCTTATCACAAGGATCAGCGTCGACGGTTCAGGAATGACCGAGACACCGTTGAGCACGATACTATTACCACTCTGGGATAGATTAAGCGACGTGGGGGTGAAGCTAAGCCCTGTGGTGTCAAAGGTCGGAGACAAGTCAGGACTTCCAGACAGGGTTCCGAACGTGAAGATCGTGGTCGATCCACCATCGATAAAATCGAGGCCAGACAGCGAAAGTGTCCAGTCGTCGTTGAGGCTCATCGTGCCGTCGACCGCGACCAGGTCTCCGCCCTCGAGAAGGTAAGTCGACCCAGTGTTGAGGTTTAGATCTCCGGTGAAGGTCAGCGTTCCGGGACTGTTTCCCGGGCTCAGGATGCCATTGACATCCGTGGTTCCATCAATGGCTCCGACGCCTCCAAGAGTTCCCGATGAGCCGACCGTAACTAGGCCGCCCCAGGTGTGGGTTCCATTCACCACTAGGGTGCCGGCATTGATAGTGGTGGTACCAGTGTAGGTATTGTTACCCGCGAAGACCTGAGTGCCCGCTCCGGTTTTTCTTACCTTGAAATTCCGATCCGGATCGTCGTTGATGTCACCAGAAAATGTGTGAGTTCCACTGGCTGGAGTCAGATTCAATTGCGTCACACCGGCAGAACTGGCCGCATCAACCGTAATTGAGCCGGTGGAAGCACCGTTCAAACCATTGAATGAGAGACTTTCATTATTCCAATTCCTGAAAGTAAATGCGCCATTCAAGGTGGTTTCCCCAAATGAAGAAGAGCCAAATCCCCTAACGTGAACCGTCGCTCCAAGAGCCACCGTGGTGCTGCCGCCCACGGTCACACTTTTTATGGAGCCCCCCGCTGCCTTTCCGAACTCAGCGGACCCACTGTTTACAACCAAGTTTCCGCCAATATTCACAGCGGTCCACGGATTGCTTCGGTCGAAAATCACTCTGCCAGAACCATCCTTGGTCAGGTCGGTCGTGATATAGATCGTTGTGCTGGGGCTGGGACCGTTTGCCGCACTAAATTGCACATCTTCCGTTCCATTAAGTGACATGCTGTTGATGGTGAAGGAGTTCTCGGTTCCGTCCAGTGACACAGACTTGGTACCAGAACTGTTGTCGATCACGATGTCGTCGCTGCTTCCCGGAACGCCGCTGGGAGTCCAGGTTCCTGAGTCCGTCCAGTTTCCGGAAGAATTAATATCGTAGGTTGATTGCGCGGACGCGCTTAGAGTCCACATCAGCCAGAGACTGAAGCTTGTAAGTAGATGTCCACTATTCCGTGTTGTTTTCATATATGTGGTTCCTTGTTATGACAAAGTATACTGCAGACATTAGATACTACAGCTGATTTTTGCAGCTACGCCGTTACATTGTACCTATAAAGAGACTGTATTTTAAAAACATTTTTCCGAATCGTCTATCAAGAAATATACAGCTAAAAAAATACCGAAGGGCGCATCGTCTATCCTGGCTTCGGCTTGAGGATTACTCCTTTCACCGCCAGATGGGCCACATGAGGAAGACGAAGTTGTCATGATAAACGCCTTACAAGTTAGTAGAAAAGTCCGATATCGTCTGAGACAGTAAAAAGCTCAAAAATAACGCCGCCCTAACCCCGTTCTAAGCGGTGATGGGTATTTAGCATTTTTTTCCACCAAAAGGCACGAAGGGAGCACCTCCCCTATAACCTCGTTATGAAACGGTTATATTGTACTTGGGTAGCTTTAAGCAAAGGAGGATTCAAATGGTAAGTGCATTTCCTAAAAGCGAACTATTATGGCTAAGTTGATGATCTATAAATACCAAACCCCGACATGTATAAATTTCGTAATGAAACCTGACCTGACCTTATTTGGGTGGTCGACATCTCCAAACCCCTTACGTTTCGCACTAATCAGCGAAATCAGATAACGCATCTGCCTTAGGTCATCCGCTTTCGTGTATAACCGAGTTGGTCAACTTCCTAATAGGTTAGATTTCACTACCCCCCTCAAGCGCGGGTGACGAATCGGTGGTGGTTATCGCCAGCGCAGATATCAGGGAGTCGAAATCGGTGGTGGAATGTTTTCGGAAAAGAAACGAACTGTTGCCGGAGGCGGGTTCGAGGGTTCGGGCAGGATTTGGTTCGGGTCGGGCACGTAGTCGAAAACGAAGCAATAGCTGCGGGCCCAGGAGGAGGCGCGGCGTTCCTGACGCATGATGAGACGCCATTGGTTGTCTTTGTTTGCGGCGACCTGCACGAGGATGCCACCCTTTTTTTTCCAGTCCGCCATGGAAAATTTCCCTGAATCAAGAGTTAGCAAGGTGCTATCTAGGTCGAGGGCGGCTTGAAATCGAGACAGATTAAGGAAGCGCAACTGGTAGGCGGGATGTAAGGAGGGGTCGTCGGTGATGACCATAGCCGTCAGCTTTCCGGAACTTAGGGGGATCATGGCGATCAGCACGCGGGGAGCATTCGAGGGGATCTTAGCCTCGGCTTGGATAACTTTGATCGGGAGTGTGCCAACTGGCGAGTCCAGGGGGGGCGGCACTTCCTTGTAGATCACCAGATGATTGTCGGCCGGGATCGGATAGGTCGTCTGGGGGAGTTGACCGATAGCGAGGTCAAAAGTTTTACGGGCGGAGGCGTCGTATTTCAAGCCGTTGATGGCGGTGACTACGGTGAAAATGCGAAAGGTTCGCACGGGCGGTTCGGCCGCGAACAGTCCACTACACGTGGCTATGAGAAGGAGCAGGATCCGGGGGGCGGACAGAAAAGACGAAGAGAGGATCATATTTCTTTGGGGTTGAGCCAGCGAAAGGAGACGACCTTGAAGGAGCGGCCGAATATTTTGCTGGCGGAGTTGGCAGGGAGGTCGGCGGTGGCGGTTTCGGCAGCTTCACCTCCGATGTAGTCCGGTGTGCGCTGGAGGACAGCTTCGCACCAGGCGCGGCCTTCGACCTCTTGGGTTACGGGGTTGACCTTTTCGCCGTAGGTGCGGATGACAAACGTATCGGAGCGCGCGCTGAGTGCCGGACCGAGAGTGGAGAGCATATCGGCCTGAGTGAGATATTTGGGGCCGAAGGCATTGGTGTAAATAAACATGTCGGTGCCGGGCTCCCCTGCGTATTGGGTGGGGTAGACACGCTGTTGCATTTGCGAGGCGGGGATGTCGAGCGGGCCTCCGTAGAAGTGTTCGTGGTCCCATTTTGGGTAGCGAGATACTACGCTTCTCAAGCGGCTAGGCGTGGTGCCTGGGTTGATCTTGTACTGGGGACGTGGATTGGCCTGGGCGGCCAGAGGGCTCATGGTATCGATGGCGGTCTGCAGAGGGCCCTTGATGCCGGCGGGATTTTCGGTGGCGAGAATGGGGCGATTGACGAAGTCGGAGAGAGACAAGAAGGGTCCGTTACGTCGGATTTCTAGGACGATACGTTTGGCGAGTTCGTTGATGAGGGCGGAGGTGTTGGTGTTGGTGTTGGTTATGCCGTTCTCATTCGTGCCTTGGGTGTTGAGCCAGAGGCCACGGTTTCCTATATAATTGGTTTTACGGTAATCCTTTTCCTGGGTCACATCGACGTTCATGGTTGTGTCGACTTCAGCCCACGTGCTATCGCCTTCAAAGTAGAAACCGCGGGCAAAGCGGGCGTAGGGAACGATCTGGGAGACCTTGTCATCGGTAGACGCGAATGAAGGGTCCGTGGCCACGCCTAGCGTTGCACCTAGGATGGCGCGCCAAGCTTGCTCGGAGGTGGAGTTGATGTTGAAAGCGCCGGTGACCATGAGGTTGGCGGCGGCCCGATCATAGGCGGGATTGCCGGCTGAGGAGGTATTGCGCAATTCGTTTAAGGGAATGACCCCGCCATCGCGTTGCCAGAGGGTCATGCGCCCGTTGGGCAGAGGAATATTGTTGTCGATTTTGTCCTGAGTCCATTCGGTGGACGATCCGGAAACGGACGGCACCCCGGAGACGAAGTATTTGTCCCACAGGGCGTGGTTCAGGTGCCAGGAGAGATCGTAAGCGGGGTAATAGGTCGTGGTGGTGAGCGCCTTTGGGTCGAGGGGAATGATGTTCTCTCGCTGGTTGTAATTGGAGGTGCGGGGAACGCGAATGTCTCCCATGGCGTTGCCAAAGGGATAGGTGGGATCGAAACTGTATCGGGAGAAGGGTACATGCTGAAGTTGGCCAAGGGAGAGCAGCTGGTCAGGGTTGTCGAGCACGTCGAAAAAGATGGCTCGGTTGAGCCGCTGGCCAATCTCCGCATCTAAAATAAAGGTATTGGCGTGGTTGTATGACGAACCGGTCGATCCGCCTAGACTGGTGGCATAGCCGAAGGTGGGGGAAAATAGGGCGACGTCTCTATCCGGTGAATACGTTTGATTGGTGGCAACTGCACCAGAGAGCATGGTGCCAGAGAAGGAGGAATGAAGCGGGTTTCCGCGGATTAAAGCCGGATCACTCTCGTAGCGGGTAGAGATGTTCACGGGGGCACGGAAGTTACCTTGACGTAGCCAGATCATGTTGTGAAATTCCCCCATACCAAAGAAAGGAGCCATTCGATTGATAAAGCTTTCCATGGGATACCCGAAACGAAAAGCCGAGGCCGCTTGGGTGAACCCGCCGGCTTTCCACGCATTCAGCGTGGACGAGCTTATGTAGTCATGCACCAGATACGTCTGGTGATGGTTTGCACCATGGCTGCCCGCTATCAGGGTGTTATGTTGATACCGGCGGTTGGCATCGGCCAGATGACCCTCCTCGGCGAGAACAAAGTCAATGCACTGTTTACCCCCGTTGGAAATGTTGGAGTGGAGCAACAGCACGTCGGTGTCCAGAATCGTGTCGGGCAGTTGATAAGTACCGGGTAAAATGAGGGCGTTGGTGACGCCTAAGGCTACGGCCGTGGTGCCTACGGGATCTGGGGCGCGGGTGAGACGTTTACCTGGCGCGTAGGCGGTACGGTCGAACGTATCGTCGAGGCGATAGACATGGGTCTCGCCGGGCGGAATGTCTTGGCCGTCGATTGTGAACTGGAGGTAGTTGCTTCGCGTCAGGGCGCCACCGACGCGGTAACCGCGCGTGCCACTGGGTACGGAGAGAAAAGCATCTGGTTGGTCAAGCGCTCCGAGATCGAGCACTGCGTGATCGGTCCAGTTCGGATTGCCGGGACCATCGAAATTCCGAGTCGATTTTAGGACGCCATACGACTTGGCTTGGAAGCGTACTCCAACGTCATACCTTTGGGCGGCAATGGTCACAGAGTAGGGATTGCACAGCAGGACGACCGGGTAGATCGCCATGCGCATGGTGTTGACCGAGACCCCGGCGACATCAACAGATTCCACGTAGGCTTCAAAACCCACGGACGTGTAGACCATCACAGGGGCGATGCCCGCTTGAGTGGGGTTGGCCGGTTGTGGGATGATTTTGCCGCTGCCGGAGGAGACGGTGTCGGCCCAGGAACGCAGGTGCCCCCAAGTGGAGAGGTTGGGCTCGCTGGAGGAAAGAGGCGTAAAGATGGTTTCGGTATCGTCGGGGCGGTAGCTGAAATCGGACGATGTATCGGCGAGGTCGGCGGAGAGGTCTTTTTTAAGGCCACCGGCATACGTGTCGGAGAGCACCCCACGGCTGTAGGCGGTGAGGTCGTGGAAACGGGTTTGGGTAGCGCTCAAAAGATGATCTTTTTTGGTGGCGTCGTCCCCGAGCAAGGCCAGTTGGTCTAGGACGAGCACCTTGGGGACTAGATTGGCGATCGCGGGGGATGCCGGATTAATATCTAGAGAAATAGGGTTGGAGTCGCCGCGATCCATCAGCTCGATGGCGGCGCGCTGGGCGGTGATAAAGCTGTTGATGCGGTCTTCGGCCTCGTCGGTTTTGTCATAACCGTTCTGGAGATTAACGAGGGCTTTCACGCCATCGTCACCAATCCACCAGGCGTAGTTGCCGATGGAACCCATGTCGGCTGGGGCCGTAATCGGGCGCAGCGGGGCAGCGATACAGTCCTGATTGGAGACCGCATCGGGTCCCGCAGTGCCCGGGCCGACCAGCAGAACCGCAGGGTCTCCGTTGATGGTGGGGGCGGCGAGGTTGGACAGGTCGACGACGGAGGTGGGGGAATAGTGAATGTTAGTACCGGCGGTCACGCCCCCCTGTGTGCCATTGACACTTAAGACGGTATCTTCGTTGCCACTAATCAGCCAGTTGAGCAAGGCCGGGGTGACGCTGCGTCCGCTAATCTCGTCCGGCTTGAGGTCATAGCCTATCTCAGCTTGGTTATTGCCCCAAGCGGCAGTCCATTGTCGCGTGCCGGGCTGCACGGTTACACGGGCTGCTGTGGAGACGGGGGTGATATTGCCCACGTAGTCTTTATAGGGAACATTGCTCTTATCAGCATTCGCGATCAAATCAGCGGTGGTGGTGACGCGTTGATCGGGCCCTACGCATTTTTGGAGTTGGCCGATAGCGATGTTGAGGGCGACCAGCGCATTCTGTCGAGCCTGGACATTTTTGGCTAGCTGATCCATGGCCTGAAAATTAAGTCGAACGTATACCACAAAGGACAGTACAATCACTAATAACAGTGATACAACCAAGAGCGTAAGCAGGAGAGTTGAACCTTCGCGATTATTTGAGCGTCTCATAAAGTGAAATAGGGTAAAAGTGTTGGAACTAATCTTACGATCATCTATGGAGGAAATACCAGTAGTACATATATTATAATAGCTATATGATATTAAAATGTTAAATACTTTTTTGTATTTTCTTATATCTTTCGACTTTTACACGCTTTCTTTAACAAAAACCCCCATTTTAGCGGAATGCCCCCAAGATTTTTTAAATAAGGGGGGGAAGCACTTTACTCAGACATCCACTACATATTGATTTTTGCATTTTACCCGAATCTCGGTCACGAAACGGGGTTACAGGGGAGAAACTATTTGTGATTTTTGTGGTTAAAAAATCTTCATGAGCCCACTACCCGATCCCCACAAATTTTCTATCGCGACTTTTTGTCTAATTTAATAGCGGCGGCGAATAGTGCGTCGCATTCCGCTTCGAGAACGCCGCCGATGAGTTCACAGGTCAAGCCGCCTTTAGCTCGTTCTACAACTTCGCTGGCGGTGATATCGATTTGACGATATCCTAATTCGACCAAGGTTTGAATAGAACTTCCGTAGATAACTGTAGGAATTCTAGTCCACAAGATTCCGCTCATGCACATGGGACAGGGTTCAGCTGTGGTGTATAAAATACAATCTCCCCATGGAACATCTCCACCTGCCCGACGGACGGCTTCATTGATCACCTCAAGCTCTCCATGAGCGACGGGATTTCGATAGGAGCGATTAACGGCGGTGGCCAGGACCTCCCCCTCTTTGCTATCCACCAGTAAGGCCCCGAAAGGTCTCTGTAAATTCTGACAAGCCGCCACAATGGCTTGTTTCATGTAGGCTTCATGCTCGATGCTGTTGGATTCCTTGCTCATAGGGATAACCTAGCGTGAACTTTAGTTTTCTCCAAGTGAAAAAAATACGGAAAGTTTTAAGGAGCTTGGTTAACCTGAATTGAGCCACTCTTTGGAACTACTGTGGCCTGAAGGCCTACAGCCACTCTTTGGAACTACTGTGGCCTGAAGGCCTACAGCAACTTTTCGGAACTACTGTGGCCTGAAGGCCTACAGCCACTTTTCGGAACTACTGTGGCCTGAAGGCCTACAGCCACTTTTCGGAACTACTGTGGCCTGAAGGCCTACAGCAACTTTTCGGAACAACTGTGGCCGGCTCCCTTTAGGGCCCGGAGATTCGTCTGTCCTCTGTTTGAAGCGAAGTAGGTGTGAATATTTTTTTGCCGCACGTCGGCAAGCTCATTGTCACCTACAAAAGGGCGCGAAGGGAATACCGCCCCTAAAGCCATGCCTACGCCTGCGGCGCACAAGTCCGGCGCACAAGTCCGGCGGCGTACAAGTCTTGCAGATCAACCCCATTCTGAAACAACTCATTTCATTACAAAGCCTTAGCTATAAGGGTTGATGACTGAACGTTATCGAAATCGGATAAGCTTAGGGAAAAGAGAATGGGTCTCCTTTGCGCTCAACCTATAATATACGAGGTTTTTCAGCTTCGGGTAACTTGTAGCCCTTCATAGGAAATATCAAAATCCACAAAGCGCGACCGGGAATTGGGCGGGTCTTTTTCTAAAACCGATTTGATCCGAGCCGCGGCATGGGCGTCCTGAGCTATGAGCAGTAGGTACCCTCCCCCTCCGGCTCCTAGCAATTTACAGCCGAGTACATCGGATGCGATCCGCTCAAGAATTTCTTGGACTTCCGGTGGGTTGGTCCCTGTATCTAACTGCCGATTTAGCTCCCAGGTTTTACTAATCTGTTTGCCTATTTCCTCAAAGTTTCCACGCTGTAGGGTCTCATAGAGGTTTTCGGTATGTACGCGAAGATCGTTTAAGGCTTTTAAGTGGCCTTCGCGGTTTAAAAACATGCCCTGTACAATTTCCCCAAGAATATCTTTCGCGACTCGGGTAATGCCAGTGTAATACAGTAAGAAGTTTTCTTTGTAGAGCGGATCGGTAAATAAATGATCCGGTAACCATCGAATCTCAGGGGTTTGGTCCAGACCCGGCGAGGTTTTAAGATACTTCAAACCGCGGGTAATCCCTCCATACTGATCTTGCCAGCCCCCACCGGAGGTTAGCATTTGTTCTAAGGCAAGGGTGCGGTTGCCTATCTCGGTTACGTCCCAGCCCCAATCGCATAATTCGGATAGCGCTCCTAAAACGGTGGCCGCGAGATTACTACTGGTCCCTAAGCCGGATCCTTTAGGAATCGCACAGAGCAACGAGATCTCCACCCCTCCTCCGAAGGCTTCTAGTTGTTCGTCTAAACTGCTCCAAGGCGCGGTTTGAAAATCTGGGTGAAATCCAGCTAAGGCCAGGGCGGCTTTAGGAATGGAGAAGCCCGACTCAAGATCCGCGTAGCTTCCTATTTCCTCGTAGGTGGTCAGTTGCTGCGAAATACCTAAATCGATGGAGCGTAAGGTGATTCCACGTTGTTTACCCACCCGCACAAAAACTTGGATGGGAGGCTGTCCATTCAACTCCACAGCTACATTCACCACGCTGCCTCCGTGCAAGAAACAATAAGGAGGGGTGTCGGTCCACCCTCCAGCCAAATCCAAACGGACGGGGGATCTGGCCCAGATGACTTGATCCGACATCAAACGATGTTTGGTAGCCGGCATCCGTTTTCGATAGGGATCGATAATGGCATCCCGCAAAGCAGAAAAGGCATTTTCGGCATGCTCATCCCCCGATTTCCCCAGCTTAGTATTCAATCGAGAACAAAACATTTCATGATGAATATACGAGAACAGATTGTGAGCTCGGTCAGGGGTTTCCGGGAGCTTACTGTCTGGATAGGTGGCATAAAGAGTTGCAACGTCTTCCAGATCTACCTGATAGAACACACTCCGGTGCGCATGACGGGCCAGAGCGGGTAAGGAGGAACGGACCAAGCCTTCTTTTCTTGCGTCTTGAATCAGCGCTAAGTCTGCTTGGGTCGCGATTTCCTCTGCAGAACGTTTTTCACATTTTTCGTACAGGTCCTTAGATGGTGCATCCTCGGTTCCATGTATGATCCACTTCAGGAAATTTTCGGACAGCTCCGAGGATTCGCAGATCGGGAAAAGGCTCGCTTGTTGTACATCGCGATCTTTCGGTAAGCAGAGTCCCCGATCTGTAAACCACTTAGAAGCTGGAGCTCCCATCCACAAACTTTTTGGATCGGATAGCACGCCCTTGAACGCATCATCAAATCCATAAACCCGAACCGCAATTTTTCCGTTTTTTAATGGAACCATATCGATGCAGGTTCCTTCAGGTAACTCCAGGGACCACTCATTTTCTGGGATGCCGGTTAGGACATGGTTGTGGTGGAGGACCCATCCCTTTGCCAAGCGAGCGTTTTCAATCCAGATGTTCTGGTTTTGATGATCCATTGGACAAGGGGTATGTGCGTTTTGCACAAAGATGGCCGGATGGGGTTTAATCAAGGGGCTATGAATTTTACGTTGATCATGAATCCGATTTTGGAGAGCCAAAGCGGAATGGATCATATCTTTGCTGGTGCCAAAATGATAAAACTCTCCTTCTGTTAAAGGGAGTACCGCACAGCTCAATGCCGAAATGTCTGGATCGGGTTCTGTAGGAGTCTGTCCTAAGGCTTGTCCGAAAGCTTGATAGAGATCAAATTCGTCCGGCACCCCGTTTTTAAAGGATTGTGCCTCAGGATCCCATCCACATTTTTGCATTAATACCTTGATAGCTTTATCACTGAATAACCAAATCCCGACGTCTAATAAAAATAAGTGTTGGCCTGCCCGTGATTGAATCTCGTCCGGACTAGGCTTTTGAAGCATGTATTCAAGCTGTTCCGGTTTGGATCGGGGGGTGAAGAAGACACCATGGTTTTTGGCGGCTTCCGGGCTACTCCATAAGCCGACGCAAACCACATCGGCTTCCGGGATGGGGGGGAGTTTCCCTTCGTGCCAAACCAAGACATCTCCGCTGGCCACCAAGGTATTCAGTGAGGGTGTTTTATCTAAAAGTTGATTGAGCAAAGGTAGTTGTAGATCCATCAGAGTTTGATCGAGACGCTGACCGGTACTCCATCGGAAAACCGGAACCGGAATCAGTGATTTTCCACAGGCGGCATAGGCTGGCAAACGGCGGCTTTGCCCACCGGCATGCAAAAGAACTCGCGAATCGGATTCCATCCACTGATCAAAACTTTTCGTGTCAGAAGCTACAAAAGCCTGATGCAAGAGATGTGCGGTGCCTCCACCGGACCCCAATTTTTCTCCGATGGGGTCATGGGTAACAAATACCTCATCTCGCTCTTTCCCGGATAACCCGGAAAAGCATTCGGAAAGTGCGGGAGGAACAGAAAGAAGCGTTTTTGAGTTTTTCATAAATAGTTGGCTGATAACATAAGAAAAAGAGTCAAGAGGTCGATTGAAAAGATTCGAAAATTACGAATGGATGAATGTCGTCCGCGCATTCCGTGCGTGGAAACTTCAGCTCTAGCTAGCTACCCTTGCTTAAGAAAAAGAAGACCGTGCCCGCGGGGATAGATAGAAGTTTCCACGCACGGAGTGAGCGGACGACAAAAAAAAAGCCCCGCGAATGCGGGGCTTTAGCGTAAGCGAAGTTAAGCTTAGCGAGAGTAGAATTCCACTACGGTTGCAACGTCGCCAATTACCGGAATTTCTTCACGGTTAGGAACAGTGCTCATGCGGCAACTCATGTCGCCTTCGTTGGTGGTTACGTAGGAAACTTTTTCCGCCATGGCCAATGCGTTCTTAAAGCAATCCATTTCCTTGCTCTTTGGTCGAACGGAAACTTCGTCACCGATCTTCACTTGGAAACTAGGAACGTCTACTTTCTTACCATTTACAAGGAAATGACCGTGGTTCACGTACTGACGGGCAGCAAAGATAGAACGTGCAAATCCTGCGCGGAGCACAACCGTGTCCAAACGAGACTCAAGAGACTGAATCAAAACGTCAGGAGTTGGATCTTGGCTACGTGAAGCTTTTTCATAAGCTAAACGAAGTTGTTTCTCGCTCATGTTGTACTGAAAACGAATACGTTGTTTTTCCATTAACTGACGACCATAGTCTGAAAGTTTGGCAGGACGACGCCCACCTTTGTTACCATGTTGACCTGGCGGAAAACCGCGGGTCTCAAGATATTTTTGTGACTTGGGGGTAATGGCAACGCCTAAACGGCGTGATTTTTTGGCTTTTGGACCACGGTAACTCATGCAGACTCCTGATAATTCATCTAGAAAGGTAGAATTGTTAAAAAAATTGGTCGCTTCTTATATGTGTCCGATGTCATCATGCAAACATAAAAAGCGGGAAATTGGGCTGAAGTTTTCATTATTTTGGGTCTCCTAACGGAGATAGACCCACGCTTTCAAGGATCACATCCTCTTCCCGAGTATAGCTGAACTGGATATCGACGGGGTGATTAGATTCAGCTTTCCATTCAAAACGGGCTGTTTGACCTGAAAAAATGGGGACCCACTCTGAATCAGGTTGACCGGCAGCGCGAATGCGGATGGCCCCTAGTTCGATACCTTCATAGGCTTCGGCATCGACTAGGCTATAGGATAAGCTGATCTGGTAGTTTCCTTTTTCTAGTGGGAGTCGGGGGCCATAAAAGATGATGGTGTCGGGTTCGTAGGATCGTCGCATCCGAACGCTGGTACCATCGGGTTCCACATGTCCGGCGTGGAAGAACGCGGATGCGGGTATCGAAATTCCAGTTTCGGGGATGCGCTCTGACCAGTCTCCTTTAATGATTAGGCCCTGGTCGATTTCGAGGGCTTCGCTGATCCCATTGCGTTTAAAGTACACTCGCCCGAACCGCGGTAGTTCTATCAATGGAAACTGGACCCAGCTCCATTCGGTTGTGGCTACCGACTTTTGAAGTACTTGTTGCTGTTCTTCGTCCAACAGTAGATCCAGATTCAGGTCCCCGGCTCCTTTCACTCTAAACCACGCTACATACTCGGATGAGGGAGGTAGTTTGTAGCGAGCGGTTTCCTGAGTTTCGGGATGAAACCTCCAAACCCGTGAAGGGAAAGCGGACAGGCCCCTCGCCGGCTCTTTTTTTACTGGGGTATCTAAAATGCGGAAGGCATGTACACTTCCGGCTTGGACCATAAACTCCAGTTGCGGATGATGGTGTAGGCGTTGCAACGTTTCTGTAATGGGAAAAGGACTCACCTTTTCTGGAAACATGTTTTCGTGCACGAGTAGATGATGAAGTCCGATGTTCTTTAGTTTATTAACCTGGGCCGTGGTTAGCCAACCCATGTTGATGGATTCAAGTGCCTCTACGTAGTCTTTGATGTACGCTTCGCTGACCACTGGGCTGTATCCGTTGAGTAATCGAAGATGGTATTTCTGTGCGAAATGCATGGGGACCGAGGTCTCTGCAGATTCTCCTGGCCAAAGCGGTATCACGAGTAAGCGAGGGTTTTCGATACCCATGCTCTTGGCGTCACTCTCGACTAAGGCATAGGCCTCTTGGCTTTCAGGATTAAGGCTAAGGGTTGTAGAAACATAATCCTGAAATCCGAGAATGATCCATAAACTGACCAATCCGATGGCGGGTGTGCGAAATTTCTCAAACCGTTTCTTGAAGGGTATTGACCAACTACAGGCTAGTAGCCAACTAATCCATAATGGAATGACCGCCATGATTTTGGCCGGTTGACGGATCATATCAAAGTAGGGAGCTAGGTTTCGGGTAAGCCGAATTGGTGCGGCGTCGAAGGGGCCATAAATTCCCACGGCGAGGAAGCAACAGAACACAAGGGCTAGAATAAAAGCGGCAAAGGCAGCGGTTTTTACCCAGTCCTGCCTTACTCGTTGTCGAAAGCTAGTGCATGCGGAAACCGCTCCCATGAGGAGCGCCACTAGGGTACCCCATCCGAGGTACACCATACCTTCTTTTCCGGGTCCTTGGATCCAAAAGCTTCGTTTAAGTGGGGAGTAGAGAGCTAATTCCTCTAAACCACGTCCCCCTTCCATTGCGGAACCCGCAAGATGTTGTTTCCGCCAAATATAAAATACCACAATGAAGGCTGTGAATAGAAAAATACCCGGAAGACATTTCAACCAGGTTTTCCAGTTTGCAAAGGCATCTTTCCCGGCCGCGCTCAAGCTGATCAGTACAAATACCGGAGTGGTTAAGGCCGAAAAATAAAATACTTGGAGATCGGCCCAGAACAGCAGCAAAAGACAAAGCCCGATAAAAAAGCCATGGCGGGCTTTTGGGTTTCGAACCGCAAGATCGATACTGAGGGCGTAGAGCGGAATGTACATGAGGGCGATACCGGCCGGACTCCCCCCCAACAGACTGATCCACCTCACGGGTGGCAACATGGTTAGCAAGATACCTAAGAGGAGTGGGCCGGTTTGGGTGGTGAACCTTCGTAGCCACAACCAGGTGAAAAAGGTGGATGCCCAGACCGAGATCCATAAGGTAGTGTTCCAGGCTGCGGATTGCCCAACCACAGCTTTTAATCCGGCATACACTCCGGACATAGGAAAAAAGTACGATCCGGGAATAAAGCGCGCAGACTCATCCCCAGTATTAAATTCGTAGGGATTGGTCATCCAGTCAATGCGTCCGCTAAACATATCGGCTACCAAGTCGAAATGATAGAGTAACTGCAAGTGATCACCCGGGATGGTGTTTCGCCAAGCTGGATGTTCGATATTTTGCGAGGAGGATGGAATACCTTGGCTCCAGAAATTTACTAAGGGCCAGGTGACCCATACAAACAAAAAGAGGGAGCCTACACCCGATAGTAGTAGAGCCTTCGCAAGCTGTGAACGTGAGGTAGGGTCTACACGCCTCAACTTAAAGCGCTCCTAGATGAAGAGCATACACCATTTGAACTACCGCGGCTAAAACCGCTAGCACGAGCAATAATCGCCGTTTAAGCACCCTCATGGTCCATTCGCAGAGCGGTAAGAGTAATAAGGGGATGGCCGGTAAAGAAGCGCTTAATCGCCCCTGCTCTCCAGGAGAAACTAAGGCAATCAGCAAAAACAGGAGTCCTATCAGTAACGGCCACGGTTGATGTCGACTGGCCTGGGCTGGAACGGATGGACTTTTTGGACGACAAAATCCCATGAGTCCGTAGGCGAGTATGAACCAACACACAAATCCCGTCAGGGTGAAAAAACTCAAGGGAGGAATTGTGAAGGAAGCAGAGGGATGGGTAAAGGATAAGAATCCCATGACCAAGGGTAGAACGATCAGCGTGCCTAGACGTATCAGGGAATAGGAGTTAAATTCCCAGTGCCGGTCTCCATTTTCCGATCGTTCCGAGAGTAGTCGCTCTCCACTAACTAAAAGAATGGCGGGGAAGAAGATCCAAGTTTGAGGGCTCAATGCAACCGCTAAAGTCAGTACGACGGATGCGAGAAAGAAGTTGCGTCGATCCAGCAGATAAAAGGTGGTCATGATTTGCGCGGCCATCGCCAGTCCGGGATGTTGCTGTAAAACCCCCAGGAGTAGAACGGGTATGGAAGCGAGGACAAGTACCAGTAAAAAGGGCGACCAGGCGTTTTTTCCGCGGCGTAAATTTGCCCACGCAAAGGACGCCGCCAGCAGTTGTATCCAAAACACCAGCGAACTGAATGCGGACACATCGAACGGTGCTCTATTGATGGAGGTTAAAAAAACGGACAACCCGGAGAATGTGATCAATACTAATGAAGCGACATAAGCACCACGAACATCCCTTTTTTCTTTCTTTGATGCTAAAGGCGTAACCTTAGGAGTTTCTGGTAAAGGCTTCGACAGCCCCAATTGGTTTTCCACTTTCATGAGGCGGAGCTCAAGAAGAGCACATCGTTGGGCGATTTTAGCCCGGTCATCTTCTAGACTGGAAAGGGCTATCGAATAATGGAAAGAAACCAAAAGTAAAAAAGTAAAGACGACGGCGACCACTGCGGTAACATATTGGACACCCAATACATGGGTTAAGAAGTCGATCGATTGAGGAAATAAGGCAGCCAAAAGAACCATGGCGCCCGTTCCTAACCACAAGAGTGCAAAGCGTTCCCTCAGTCTGGAAATTCGAATGGTTTCAAAGGTGATCGCCAATACGATGACACTTAAGAGCGCGAGCAAAAATCGGATGCGCGATAGGAAACTGGATTCAGTAATGACCGTGAGAACCCCTGTATCCAATGCTAATACAACTAAGGTAATGCCAACAAAACTTAAAAGGAGTGTGGGCAAGATACGCATTCTGCGTTCCCAAAACGCGGTACCCAGCCAGATAAGCATCAGTACGCCAATGCTCAATGCGCAAAGTCTCGCAAAGGAGATACCCATAAAAGATGGGAACTGAGCTATCCATTCCCAGAAGGTTTGTTCGAGGGCTGGATCAGTCATGCGAGCCGCCTTTGGCAAAGCGGCGGTTTACCGGTCGAAGCCTATCCACAACAAGGGCTAATCCTACTTTCAGCGCGTAGTAAATGGTTCCCCAAGATTTGATCGACGACTCACCCGCTTCACGAACTCGAAATTGAACGGGTACTTCGGTGAAGGCGTAGCCTTGCCTCCTTAAAATCGCTAAGGCTTCCGGTTCCGGGTAGTCGGTGGGGAATTCCCGAGCAAAATAACTAAACAAGGGCTTTTTTACTAACCAAAATCCTGATGTGGGGTCGGAAATTTTACTTTGGCAAATCACACTTAAAAATCCAGCGAGTGCTCTGGCTCCCAGATATCGCATCCGGGTGCTGACCAGGGTTTGCTCACCTCCAAATCTGGAGCCCACGACCAAATCTGCATCGGCATCTAGGGCGCCTGCGATTATTTTATGAATTTCGCTGGGTGGATGTTGTCCATCACCGTCAATTCGAACCAAAAAATCATAGCCCTGATTTACGGCATATTGAAAACCAGCTTGGACGGCATGCCCCACCCCAAGGTTACAGGGAAGGTCTATTAAGCTAAGTCCCAAGCTTTGCGCTACCCTAACGGTTTCATCACTTGAGCCGTCATTAATCAGTAGGAGATCCAGACCTAGATGTGCATCTTTTATCTCCTCCGCTAAACGGGGGATAGAAAGGGCTTCGTTGTAACAGGGTACAATTAATAGTCCCCGGCCCAACGTAGCAACCGGAGTCGCGTTTGGTTCAAACTCCATAAGAACTTCCCTTAATGAAGCACACCCACAAGTCAATTTCCAATCAGATCTGTCCGTGGGAGGCGTTCTATGCTTATCTGATGGAATAAAGCACCCAAATCTCGAGGGAATCCATGGATGTTTTGAGTAGTTGGATCGTAGGGGGTGGGGCTACTCAAGCGATAGGTTCCTGTAAACGCCTCAAAAACGGTATCCGTAAAGGTGGGAATAACTAGAACGGTTTTTTGAAAAATAACCGGAATTTCGATATCGAAGGTGTCTCGTCCCCAAGGCGGAAGGACTCGGATGATTTGAGGCTTTGATTGACCGGATTTTGCCCAAAATGTAAGTTTAACGGAATCACCGGGTAAGGGAAGAGGACCTATAATGCCTGAACCTTGTCGGCTCCAATCTGCAAGATATTTTTCGTCGTGCACTCTAACGGTTCGTTTGGTCATTCCCCAGGGAGGTCTTAAGGCTAAGGGGCCTCCGTCGAAAATTTTATCAACTCTGAGGTCTTTTGCATCCATCTGCGAAACGTCTGCTTTCAGCACGTGCATGGAAATATTTGATGTATAAGCCTTTGCCGGCAAAGAAGCTTTGGCACGTAAGCGATCTACGTCAAAGCTGAAGGTTTGTTCTGGTACCAACTTTTGCCCCTGTTCAAGTCCAGGATTGCTATAGCCTGTAACCCAGAGCACCTGTTCATTTTTAGCTTGTTCTGACATCCACTCTGCAATGGGAGCCAATTTAGAGGAAGATTCTTCTCCTAAACCTAAAATACGGAGTTTGTTGTCTACGGCAAACGGGAAGCTGTAGGGGTGATAATCAAAAAATACTAAACGGTTCCCTATGACTTTTTTTATAGGTTCGATTTCGGCAAGTGCACCTTTCTCTACCTGTAAAAGATAGGGGGCTGGCCAGCGGATGAAATTGCTTAAAGCACACGATCCAAGGAAGATACAAGCTACGGCTGTTTTTATCCTCGAAGGGTTTTGGTTAAGTACCTTTTTAAGAAATACGGAAAGTACTGGAATGAGCGCTAAGGCTAAAAGAGTATAGGAGGGGAACAATCTTCGCTGGCTCCACATGCCCATTTGCTCAGCTCCTTTAAGGTACATAAATAGGGGCAGCGTGATTAGAAACAACATCCAGATCCCAAAGGATTTCGGAACGGGTTTTACCGCGTGGATTTGCCAGATGCCCAAGGCCATCAAAGCCCCCATGGGCCAACGTATCGCCAACCAGAATTCCCATAGACCGGAGAGCACGATGACCCTTTGGCTCCATAAGAACAGTGAGAGTAACATCGGTAAGAGGCAAAAGAGGCTGACGAGTATTCTTCTTTGGGGATTTTTAATCACTTTTCTAAAGCGAAGAGGTAAGGTAGTAGAGAAGAAACCAAATCCCAATAGGAGGACGGTAATCAAAAGCCCACCCAACATCAGTTGATGAGCTACGCTAATTTTCAAGTCACTGGCGATTTTTGCCAGATGGAATGTTCCGTAAGGCGCTGCCATTCCTAAGGTCATCCCTATCAACAAAAGGAGTCCAAAGGCTAAGCCGCATAACCCCCAAATAGAGGATTTGCGTGGAACCTCGGTTAGCAAAAGGATAAAGGCGATCCAAAGGGGCCCGATCACAATATACACCGGATGGATCATGGCGGCTAAACCTGCAAATAGGCCAATAAGGAAAAGTCGGTTCGGATTTTCCCACCAAGTACACACCGAAAGAACAAGGAGGGTCGCTCCAGCAGCTCCCAGATTAAACCCACGAAAAAGCCAGAGCGGTAATGGACTGCCCAAACAAAAGACCATCGCGGTAAGCAACCCGATAGCATTGCCGGAAATTCCCCCTAGCCTCATCAAGCAAAGGCAAAAAACCAAACCAAAGAGCGGCATAAGTAAATCTCTTCCGTACCCTTCGAACAAACTCTCAAGTCCGCTGGCGACTAAGGGAATCATGGGATAAAAAAAGGGTTCACTTTCTCCGGTTTCCAAGGATTTGATTTTAAAGGAACGATCTCGGGTATTACGGGTTGAATCATAGGGGACTAAAAGCAGAGAATTACGAATTTCAACTGGAACCTCCATCAGGGTTTGATCTACGTCATGGAGCCCCCTTCCCTGTGAGAATGCGTAGGACATGAGACGATAACCCGATTGATCCAATGCGGTAAAGGTATCTCCATGCGGCCGCATCATCAACACCGTCATAACTCCTGAAAGTAACAGGAAGAGGAGTGTTTCGGCCTTTGGTAACCGTAAGGATTTCGAAAAAGACATCCGAATTCTGTATCTTTTCAAACCGGGAAGTCCAGACAGAACCCTTCTGCGAAAAAGGTCACGAGAACGATTGATTCACTTCTGGTAGCAGATAAGGGTTTGGTCAATGACTAGTGAAGATATCAGTATAGTGATGGCAACCCGTAATGTTAGGGGTGATCTGGATGGGGCTCTCGACAGCATTGAAGCCTTTGCTCCTGATTGTCCGCTTTATGTGTGGGACGCGCGGTCTACAGATGGAACACAAGAACTTCTTAAACAGCATGACCCCCTAATAACCCGCTGGGAGTCAGGTGAGGATACGGGAATCTATGATGCCTTTCAAAAAGCCCTCCAGTGGGTCGAAACGCCTTTCGTTTATTTTCTCGGGGCCGACGACCGCTTGCGATCCGATTGGCGGATGGTTGCGGAAGAGGTACACGATACCTCAAAAGTCTATTATAGTGATGTTTGGCTATGCGGGAAAAACAAACGATACAACGGTGAATTTTCACAAATGGATTTAGCCCGTACCAATATTTGCCAACAGGCGATCTTTTATCCGACCCACATTTTCACTAAACATCCCTTTTGTATGGATTATCCTCTGCAAGCGGATTGGGAGTTGAATATGTGGTGTCAGGCTCAGAAAGATCTTGAGCTTAGCTATGTGGATGGCTGCGTGTGCGATTTTAATGATACCTCCGGCTCCAGCTCCACAAGCTATGACCAGGTCTTCAACCGGGATTACCCCCGTTTACTTCGTCGGTATTTCCCCTTCCAGGCATTTGTTACATACGGGGTGATCGCCGGATTGGCTCATCATACTCGTAAATTTCGGGGAGTGTCATGAACGAAAGCACTCGATTGGGAATCAGTATTCCGACCTACAAACGTCCGGAGGAACTTCGAAAATGTGTAGCCAGCGTATGTACCTCGGCTGAGGACTATGGTGTGCCTATTTACATCGTGGATGATGCAGCGGATGACACCAACCTTGCGGTTTTTGAGGAACTGAAAGCCGCTTACCCCTTTATACATATTTCTAGAAATGAAACGAACCTGGGAATCGATCGTAATATTCAGCAGGCGGTCAATGTCTGTCCTTGCGACTACGTGTGGTTGATCGGGGAAGATGATCGTATGCTCGCTCAGGGAGTTAAAAGAGTGATGGATGCTCTTGAGGTGGAAGATGTTCCTTTTGTTTATGTGAATTATAGTGCTACCGATAATGATGTTCGTTTTTTGATTAAGGAGCGCTCCCTGCCTTTGGCTATGAATCTACGAATGCCGGCGGAAGAGTTTTACCGAACTGTTTCTTGGTCCATGGGGTTCATTGGCGCTTGTGTCATTCAAAAATCTGCTTGGAGTCCGATCGATGAAAAACCGTATCTGGACAGTTTTTTTGCTCATGTAGGAAGAATTATGCAGTCCATCGCTGGCTCTGAAGTTTATTTGATAGCGGAACCTTTGATTTTGAATCGCTGTGGTTCTCCGGAGGCCTTCAGCTGGACTGGAGATGCGGTAGAGGTGTTTACCGGCTGGGAAAAAATGACTCGGGAGCTTGTTGAGACCTACTCCGAGGAGGCTGGAAGAGATTCATTAGCTCATTTTCAAAAAGCGCATGGTATTGGCAGTTTAAAGTTTCTGATGTATCTCCGGGCTGCCGGCGTTTATGATCTAGCGATGATGAGTCGGATGGTTCCCAAACACGATCATGGACTCGTCTTTCGTTTCTTCGCAGGGATCATAGCGGTTTCTCCTTGCGCAATTTTGAAGGGGGTACGCCATGTTTTGATGGCTCTACGTAAACGACGTTCTCCTCTTCCTGGAGAACAGGAATGAGCCTAGGACTCGTAGCTCTTGGACTGATCGCGTTGCAGCTGACCAGCTTGCTACTGCTACCGATCTTATGGCTTTGGAGTAGGAAGCGGACAGCTAGGTTTCTCGCTGAGGAAATTTGGGCCTTGGGGATCTTGGCCGCTTGTCTGCAAGCCATCACCGGGTCGATTTGGAGTTTGATGACCCCTTTCTCCTCCACAGGACAATTACTTCTTTGGGGACTATCCGGAATAGCTCTGGGTGAAGTCTGGCACCGACTAAAACTATCTCTTAAGCCTTTGGAGTCCAAGGGGTGGTTTGCAGGAATTATCGTGATCACCTTGGTTGTGCGTCTGTTACCCGCCTATTTGCATAGTGGATTAGGGCAGTCCGATGCCTACAGTCACCTTCAATTTGGAGGGGAGCTCTTGGAATCGGGACGACTAAGTCATTATATTTATCCAACCGGATTTGGCTGGGTCAATGGGGTAGCATTGAAGCTCTTCCATCTAGATCCCTACTTGCTGTACCGCTTTGGGGGAGCCACAGCTGGACTTGCCTTGGTCGTAGGTGTTTTCTTTGTCGCACGAAGGGCTTCAAATGAAAAGGTGGCTCAGTGTGCCGCCTTACTTGTTGCTGGTTGTCCATTGCTTCTTCCCTTGATCAAAACGGGGGTGGGGGTTTTCCCGAATCAATTTGGACTTCTGTTGCTTCCGTTTCTTCTCTGGGCCGTTCCTAAAAACGGTACCCTCTCCCTGCTTACGTTTACGGCCTTGGGCTTAAGTGTGCCGATCATGACCCTAGATGTCCTTCCGGCATTTCTGTTGTATCTCTGTATCCAGAGAGAATTCCGTAAACTAGCGGGATGTTTCCTCGTAGGGGTGGCGGGGTCCATCCTTATTTGGGTTCAACTATCCAATCTGAGCCCCTTACATCTGGAAGTGACCCTAAATTTACTTACCAACGATCTGGAAATTCAAACGATCACAGAGTTATTTCTGCACTACATCTCACCCAAATCTTTTTCTTATGCCTGGCCCGTCCACGTTCTGATTGGAGCAGTGACCCTTACTGCGGGGAGCCTATTATTCTTTCCGTTTTTCCGTAAACAGGGAATGCTTCTCATCCCCATCCTTACGCTGTATTCGGGTTTCCAAACAACCTTTGGGGTTTTTCAATTCGCTAATTATCTGAGGGCTGGATGGGTATTTTTACTAGGCTTTGCCTTGCTTGCCGGGTGGCTAAGTTGGAGTCTGAGCCGTAGACTTCATCTACAAAAGGTTATAAGACCTCTGCTTGCACTCTCGTCACTCCTGCTCGTGATGTATCCTGTGACCCATCAAAAACAATTATCCTTGGCCGAAGATGAGCTCGTGGAATTCCTTTGGAAACTTTCGAAAGCGGAATCCGAAGTTCCTGTGAATGTTTGGGCGAGACCTTTTAATGATTTCGGTGGGCAACAGGGGGATCCGGTTCGAGTATTTTTAGGTGCAAGAAAAGGGTTCAAACTTCGTCGGCCGATTAATAATGCGGCAAGCAGGCCTAATCCAAAACAGCCTAGTATTGTGATTATCGAAACCCTGCCCCCTCCTCAAACCGGCCATCCGGAACATGATAAAGCTGTACGTTTTTTATGGGAACAGAATGACCTTTTACGGGAAAGCCTCGAAACCATTATGGAAAAAGAGCGAATAGACGGATATCCCGGTTTGGAAATTTGGTACTGGCCGGCATCTCTATTGGATACGCTCAAAGAATAAACCGGAGAACGTCTCTTAGAAATCTCGATGCAGAAGGGTTCGACGACCTAAGATTAAGGGCACCCCTCCCGCTATTCCCGACATACAGATGATATATACACAGGTTAAGAACGTGATTGTGGATTTAGAAATTCCAAAGGTGACATCCATCACCATCATGTGAGAAATAATCCCGGGAATTAGCACCATAAGAATTACCGTCAACAGAGTTAAAATCAGGTTCAAGGTTCCCCCGTATCCGCTCAGAATTTGCGCAGGGGTTTTAGGCCCCAATTCCATAAACATGGATCCCAGCCCCGTAGACATTCCGGCTAATGTAAACGCAACCGAGGGCATCAGTACCCGGCTAATAATGAGGCTGGAGGTCTCCACTTCCAACATCGAATTAGAAACCGTTGCCAGACTTGAGCCTACCAAACATAAGGTGAAGGCTGCCAAGGAAAATTTGTTTAACATAAGTCGTGCGAGACTTGTGGGTGCCAAGCCAACCATCCACAAAGTTCGCGATTCTAAACTCATCTGAGGAAACACAAAACGTGCACTCAACGAGCTCATCACTGCCGATAGACTGAACATGTTCAGGAAGGCAATGAGATTGCTCCACACCGGATCCAAGTTACTGTAGCCAAGGGAACCCAAATTGAGGAAATAGAGTCCGAGCAACCCAAAGAAAATAAGAAACTGCGTCCATTGACTGGGATCCCGTAAAAAGATCAGAGCGTCTTTTATCCCGTAGGCCCGAAGTGCCGTGTGCCCGGGTAAAACGAACTGTAGAAATCGTGAAGGAATTGAAGCTTGTTTAGCCAAGGTATTTGATCCTAAGGATTGGCGCTGCAAGGTTTGGGGATAAATTAAACTTCCCAAACGGGCCAGGAAAAGAAACAACATTGCGACCGAACTAAATAGGAGCATCAGGTACATGGCCCCCCTTCCCCAGTCATCATTTGCAAAGGATAAAATCCCCTGTGCCATCCAGCGATTTGGCATTAAGGGATAGGAGGCTAATTGTAAGCCCGGTACAAAATTTACCAGCACCATCATTTCTTGGTTTTGGTTGGCTTGCAACTCCTGCATATACCTTACGGCAGAGGTTCCTGCAAAGGTCAGGGCTAATACCCCAAGTAAAGCAAGCGTTCGACCCCGTGGGATCCATCGCACAACCACCAGCATTAATAATACGCCCAGCCCAGAGCAAAGCATCACAAAGGGTATGGAGAAAACCAAAGACCATCCCAACATCAGCAGACCCCATTGACGGTAAACGCCGAAAGCGCCAATAAAGGGCAGGATGATAAAGAAAAAGGCCCAACTACTCATCAGAGTACTCTTGACCAAACTGTAGTAAAACAGGTCCCGCATCGGAACCGGCCAAGTGAGCAACCGCTTCACCTCCGGGGTTTGAAAAAGATTGGCATAGCCGGTTACCGCACCGGATAACATGAGCATGAATCCTAGGCCCATAAAGAACAAGGTGAACAAACGTGGTACCAGAAAGAACGCGGCTCCACCTAAGCGATACAAAAAGTCAAAGCCGGCATAAAACAGCCAGCTTAAACCTGCTAACCAGCCGATGCTGAAAGTTGTAATAAGAACTACTTTCAGCTTAGGCTGCTCATGCAAGCGCTTAACCGCGGTGTTTAGCTCGAAAAAATGATTCCGTATAAGAAGGGTCGCTGCACGCATGATATTAGTGGAGGGTGAGCTCCAAAAAGAGATCTTCCAGTTTCCCCATTCCCGGAGTGTCTCGGTTTAACTCCTCCAAGGTTCCGCAGGCTACCAAATGTCCTTGGTCAATAATCCCTATGCGGTCCCCGATTTCTTCGGCGATGGCCAGAATATGTGTGGTCATAAGAACCGTCATTCCCCGCCTCGTATGTTCGCGAAGTAAGTCTTTGATCAGTCGAATACTATAAGGGTCAAGGCCAATAAAGGGTTCATCCACCAACATCACTTTAGGTTCATGCATAAGAGTTGCCGCATAGATGACACGTTGTCTCATCCCGTGGGAAAGGTCACGATTTAAGCTATGGGCCTTTTCCATCATGCCAAAGAGCTCAAGCATACGCGGTGCCTTCTCTCGCACTTCCTCTCGGGGCATTTGATAAAGGTCTCCGGTGAATAAAAGAAATTCCATCGGGGTCAGGCGTTCATAAATAAAAGGCATATCCGGAATATAGCCTAGTTGACTTCTCGCCTTTACGGGTTCTTTAGCTGCATCAATACCTGCTAAGGTAATAGACCCGCTATCCGGTTTCACTAAGCCCGTCATCATTTTGATGCTGGTGGTTTTTCCAGCGCCGTTTGGCCCCAAAAAACAAAACAATTCCCCCGAGGATACGGTAAGGTTTAAATTATCAACGGCCTTTAACTGACCGTAATTTTTGTTTAGATTTTTAAGCTGAATCATAGGTTTTCCGGAAGATTGATCAAAGAGGGAAAAGCGGAGGAGGAAAGAAGAGAGGCTGGATTTAGTGCATTAGTCTTAGGAATTTTCATGGCCCCACTCGCATCGCTAATTTCGAAGGTGATTCCAAAGGGGGTTTCCTGCCGGACAATGCGGCCGTATTCATCTACTTCCGCATGTAAGATCAGGTCCCCTATTTTCATTTCCACGCGGGTAACCTCCACTTCCCGGCTATCTCCCGGTAAGGTTTGGAAGGAACTGGAAAGGCCGGTTACTTCCACCACCCGAAAGTCAGCCGATGGCGAAAACGGATCCATGCTTCGTATTTTAACCGTGCGCCCCTTTCGGACGGCTCGTAAGCTGGAGTCCATAAAAGGGGAGGAAATCACCCCTCCTTTTGGAATATCAATTTGCCGCTTAAACTCCATTTCATTGAGTTGGGCAGATAGTTCAAACTTATCAGAATCGTCAATGGGACTCAACGTTAGCTTTCCGGTAAAGGAACCCATGGAAAGGCTGGAGGAGCTCCCAAGTAACTCCTGTTTTGCATCCAGTTTTACTTCATTATTCAGGCGGAGAAGCTGCAACTCGCCTTGAAAATCAATCCGAATAATCAACTGGGTAGTCAAAACCAATTGTTCATTGCCCTCAAAATCGGTCATTTCGGTTGCGGAATTCACGTATCCGACATGTTGATCTCCCGACATCACCTTCATCCAGCTGTCCCGCATGGCGGGCATATGTTTGGCTAATTCCCGGTAGCCTTGCATGTTGTCATCAAAAACGTGTGGAAAAGCTTCAAAGCGAATCAACCACCCCATGGAAATAAACCAGACAGAAACCACCACAAGTTTTATCAAGGTATTAAATAACATACGACCATCCTAAGCGTAAGCCCTTAAGTTCACAAGCGCACAAGAGCTCTTTTCCGTGAGAAAATACCTGAAGTGGTTTCTTGAACTTCCTTCCTTCACTTGTACACCAAGGATATGCCAAACGAAGAACCTACCCGATTCCCTGCCCTCGAGGGCGTTCAACGCATCCTCGCCGTCTCAAGTTGTAAAGGAGGCGTGGGGAAGTCCACTACCGCCGTGAACACGGCCCTTGCCCTTGCCCGCTACGGATTACGGGTAGGACTTTTGGATGCGGATATTTATGGGCCCAGTCTACCCACCTTGGTCCGTCCCGAGCAAACGCAATTGTTTCAAAGTGAAGAAGGCCTTATTCAACCCCTGGAATACCTAAACCTGAAAGTAATGTCTTTTGGTTGGATTGATCCTGAACAAAATCGCGGGGCCGCTATTCTCCGGGGCCCCATGGTTTCGCAAGTGGTCAGCCAATTGGCCACCCGAGTGGCTTGGGGCGAATTGGATTACCTCGTGATCGATTTCCCTCCTGGTACCGGCGATATTCAACTAACCCTTACCCAACAACTGCCGATCAACGCGGCGATCATCGTCACTACCCCCCAAAATTTAAGTTTCGTGGATGTAGTGAAAGGGATTCAAATGTTTGACACCGTAAAAGTACCCACGGTGGCCGTAGTAGAAAATATGAGTTATTTCCAATGCGGATCCTGCGGGGAGAAACAACGCATCTTCGGAGAAGGAGCTCGCGAAAAACTCGTTCAACAATTCGGCTTTCAGCATACCGTCGAAATCCCTCTGGATCCACGCCTCTCCAAAATGAGTGATGAAGGAAACCCCTTGGTTTCACAACTCCCCGAAGATCCAATTTCGCAGATTTATTACGATCTAGCCGAAAAAGTTCACGGGGAGATTAATAAGCTTCAAGAAAAAGATGTTGGAATGCCCGTCCTCAGTTACAATGTGGGACAGAACTGTGAGCTCACCTATCCAGACGGTCGCTTGGTGGAAATCCCCCCTATTGATTTGCGTTATTCGTGCCGGTGTGCCGCCTGTGTAAGTGAGTATACCGGTGAACAAATCGTTAAAAGGGAAGAACTAGATTCGGAAGTCTATCCAACCGAGATTCTCCCCGTTGGCAGATATGCCGCGAGCGTAAAATGGAGTGACGATCATCGTTCTTCGATCTATCCCTACGATTACCTTCAGGAAAAATTTGACCCGCAACCAAAAACAGAAGAGGGTTAGTACATGAGTATATTAGAATCCCTCGGCATTATTTTACTGATCGTCACCAGCCACGGCGAAATGGACAACGGAAAACCTACGGGCCTTTGGCTGGAGGAATTCGCAGTCCCCTATGAAATCTTTACCGAAGCAGGTTATGAAGTGGTCATTGCCAGCCCCAAAGGTGGCGTTGGACCAGTAGATCCCCGGAGCCTGCCCGAAAAACCCACCGAAGCGGAAGAGAAAGCCATCGAGCTTTTACAAAACACTATTGCCTTGGCTGACCTTTCTAAGGAAGACTATGATGCAGTATTTTTTGCCGGTGGACATGGCACCATGTTTGATTTCCCCAATGACGAGAACGTACAGAAAATTGTCTCTGCATTCTTTAAGGACAATAAACCTATAGCCTTCGTCTGCCACGGTCCGGCGGCGCTAGTCGGCGCCATAACGGAAGCAGGAGAGCCGGTCGCAAAAGGCCGCAAGCTAACCGGATTCACCAACTCAGAAGAAGATGCGGTCAATCTCACCGACCAAATGCCTTTCCTTTTGGAAACCGAACTTAAAAAACAAGGAGCCATGTTTACGTCGGTTGCCAATTTCCAACCCTTTATCGTCGTCGACGAAAACGTGGTCACTGGACAGAATCCCCCTTCCAGCAAACCCGCTGCCGAAGCCTTACTGAAACTTCTTGAAGAGAAGTAGCTCCACGCTTGCCCGAGCGGTCTCTCGGAGATGGCTAGGGGGATGGTACCTTTTTTCGAGTCCTTTCAAGGCATACAACTCTTTATAGCTTCTTCGCTTCAACCTGCGGACAGGCGAATCTCCGGGCCCTAAAGGGAACCGGCCACAGTTGTTCCAAAGAGTGGCTGTAGGCCTTCAGGCCACAGTGCTTCAAAAGATTAACTGACCACAGCACTTCCAAAGAGTGGCTGTAGGCCTTCAGGCCACAGTACTTCAAAAGATTAACTGACCACAGCACTTCCAAAGAGTGGCTGTAGGCCTTCAGGCCACAGTGCTTCAAAAGATTAACTGACCACAGCACTTCCAAAGAGTGGCTGTAGGCCTTCAGGCCACAGATCTTGGACCTAAAGGTTTGTTGATCCAATCCTTAGCTCCAGCGAAACACCTATCCCTAGTAAATTATTTCAGAACAGGGCTTTAGGGGTGGTATTCCTTTCGCGTCCTTTCGTGGCAAAAAAATCTTCACGCCTTCTTCGCATCGAACTCCTTCTTCGCTTCAAACTGCGGACAGGTATCGGTCGCCAGCACCACTATATCGTGCAGGCCACAGCGCTGGGTAAACGGATGAATTACGTAGTGCGTACACTTTCGGCATAGCTTGGCGGTTTCTGCTGCCACATCAAAGAGCTCAATCTTTTCCGGTTGGGTGTCATCCCCAAATAGAGCGGCTAGTGGATCGGCTTTAGTTTTGTCATGCTTCCGTTTGCTTTGCGCAGCCCCACAGCCCGTGCAGCGAAAGGTTTCACCCACCTTCTTAAATCCCTCATAAATCGGTTCCGAGGTGAAAAGAGACTCTTTAAGGCATTGGGTACAGGTTTGAAACATAAGCTCATTCAAAACCAAAATTTCCTTAGCGTCAAGAACTCGTATTGACCTTGACTAAAAGTGCATGAAAGACAATAAGACCAGAACCTAAGGAGCCCTACATGTTTCATCAATTTTTCACGTTATTCTTACCTTTTAGCCTCATAGTCACCCTTTTATCTTCCTGCGCATCTACTCCCCGCGGAGATGTGAAAATGCCTCCTAAACCGCCACCGGAGCGTATTCAGTCTACCATTTTTCAGCAGGAACTCGACACCGACGTACCCCCAGTAATTCTCCCAACGTCAGAAATTCCTGAGGGCATCACCCTCAAGTTGAAAGGAAGAATCGTTGATTACAGTGTTTTGGCAACGGTGCCGGATCCTGGTGAACGTACAGTAACAGTTTTAGCAACCCCTTCCACTCCTTACGCTGAAGTGGTAAAGGTTCTGGATAAATTACACGATATGGGATTTCTTATCGCATTTGTGTCACAAAAATAAGTTTGGAAGTCCACGCATATGCCACATTCACAAAAATCGACTCCGGAACTCGAAATTAAAGATGCTCAAGTCATCTTCCGTACCACCTGGGAAGGGTTGGTGGAGGAACTAGGGATCGACAAACTTCGTTTTCCAAAGGAGCTGATTCTCCTCGGCGGTGCACCCGGTTCCGGTAAAGGAACTCATACTCGATTCATTAGTAAACTTCGGGGACTGACCTGTGATCCGATTGTGGTTAGTGGGCTTCTAAATACGCCTCGCGCAAAAGCCATCAAAGATGCCGGGGGTATGGTGGGTGACAAAGAAGTTGTGGATATTCTTTTCCGCGAATTGCTCAAACCGGAATATCTCGACGGAGTGATTCTTGATGGGTTTCCCCGTACCACGGTTCAGGTCGAATGTCTAAAGATGCTTACTCACGAGATGAATGCTCTGTGGCGAAAGCATCACAATACACACTTATCCACCCAGTTCCGTAAACCGACCGTTCACGTGGTTATTTTGTTTGTGGAAGAAGCGGTCAGTGTGAAGCGTCAGATTCAGCGCGGTAAAGAAAATCTTAAGCACAACGAAGACGTTCTAGAAACCGGAGTGGGGAGATTACGAGAAGTACGTGCAACCGATTTGGAAGAAGACACTACGCGGCGCCGATACAAAGTGTTTAAAGAACAAACCTGGTCCGCCCTCACCTCCCTGAAAGAACGCTTTTTTTATCACTTCATTAATGCTCAGGGAAACATCTCGGAAGTTGCGAAAAATATTGAACGCGAGCTGCAGTACCAGAGTTCGTTGGAGTTAGATCCCACCACCTTCAATATGATGCGCGAGATCCCCCTCGCCCAGCAAATTGTAGTGCACGCGCGTCAGGAGCTAGTCCACCGACTCGATGCCTACGCCATGGATCAGCCGATTCTATTTAAAGAAGTCTTGGATTTCATCGACCAGAAACTCATGCCCATCGTTAAACGGCACGCCATTACCGGAAAAGCCTTCATCAATTCCGAAAATCATCTTTTAGATAGTCACGAAGTCATGACCATGCTGATCGATATTTTCTCCGAACGAGGCTTCCGCGCCGTAGTCGATTTACATCGTATCGAAATACCCGAACACTTTGATATCGAAACCGGTAAAATCACCTGCCGTGAAAAGAAAGTCTACCGTATCCAAGTACGTTTCTTAGGGTCAGAAATCCGAAGAGGCTAAGTACAAACGGAGCTTGGGCAGGATTACGCCTGCGGTCTTTGTTCAATCAGCCTAGGGTTATCGAGGAACGAGACTAACCTAGGTACCCTGGATTCGCGTAGGCCTACACGAAGGTGTTGTATCCATTGAGACGTAACAGCAGACGATGATGCAACCCTTTCAGGGTGGATGTCGGTTGTGATGAGGGTCCCCAGGGGAGAACCTCGTTCCTCGGTTCAACCTTGGGTTAAAGGAACAAACGCCTTTGGCGTAATAGAGAAAGCATCTCCTTATGGAATCTCTCAAAGAGTGACTCAGTCAGGCCTAAGCTTCTCCACCACCAAGACTTGGGCCTAACCCCTGCCGATTAACTTCCGGAATAATTTCTGTTTGGATTAACAGAAGGAGATGCCGCAGACAGGTGGGACGTTGGGGGCTCGCGGCATTCCTTCCACGGTCGATCTGCCTCCGTGGTACTCCGTGTTCTCCAGCGAAGCGGGTGGTTTGAAATCCATAAAATTTACGAAACACCTTAGTATATACAATAATCTACAAATATTCCCCAAAAAGAAACCCTTGTAAACTTCTGATTTACAATGGTTTATAATGGTGGAGGCGGGGGGAATCGAACCCCCCTATATGATTCATTATAAGCCAATTATATAGGCATATATCTTTACTAAGCATAACATGGGTGTGCAAGGGTGTACGGATTACGCATAGAAACACACCATGATACCAGGGTAACACACCATGCCAACGGAATATATTAAAGGTAGCCAAAAACGGCACAATGGAGGGATCATTCGTAGGACAACATCTGGAGGATGGGTTGCTGAATTAAACCGAGATGGGAAACGACGACGGGCCTCCTTTGAGACGATTACCGCTAGTAAGAAATGGATCGACAAGGAGACCGCTCGAAGGGGTGTACATGGTAAAGACACGTTCGAATTGAATCGTCCTCAACTCCTGGATGCGACCGACGCAATCCATAAATTGAGAAAAGTTGGGCATTCTGTCAGTCTAAGTTCGGCTGTAGATTTTTATCTTAAGCACCATCCGAGCGCAGAGGATATACCCATGACCGTAGATGAGGCTCTATCACACTATGAGGCGGATATGAGAGCACCTAAAGATGGAAGCGCTCCGGCAAGGCCTGAGTCCATTCGTAACAAGCATAAGCGGCTAGGTAAATTTCTGGAAGATCAGGGGGAAAGAGATGTCCGTCAGATCACCAATGCGGATGTCGAGACATCGGCGGCAACTTTCGCACACTTGGCTTCGCGTACCCAAGTAAACCGCAAGGCCGAGCTTCAATCCGTTTTGAACTACGCTGAAAGCATCCTTCCCGACTTCGAAAATACTGTATGCAATATCAGACAGAAAAAACGCAGGGGTGCTGCACCTGCAGAGATTCTGACACCAACGGTAGTCGAGGCTATGCTCAGACACCTCGAGAAAAATCACCCTCCTCGCTATGCGGTCACATTCGCGCTCATGAACTTCGCGGGAATCCGCCCGGCGGAACTAACCCGACCAGACAATCCTTTAACCTGGGAAAACATACGGTTGGATGAAGGTAAAATCTACGTTCATGCTTACACAGCAAAAACTGGCGACTGGAGAGAAATTCCCATATTCGACAACCTATTAGAGTGGTTGAAACGCTATCCAGCAAAGGGACGAATATCGCCTAGTGATTCTCGATTCAGAAATGCTAGATCAGAGGCACTTAAGAAAACAGATTTGAAAAACTGGCCGCATGACGGAGCGCGGCATTCTTTCGGCACATATGCAGGAGAACTTCATGGACTACACAAGGCCGCCGGATGGATGGGTCACAACGGAGGCCTGAGTGTTTTCAATGCACACTACAAAGGGCTGGCAAAGCCAGAAGCGGCAAAGGCTTTCTTCTCAATAAATCCTACACCAACTAAGACTGGGAAAGTTATTTCAATCTCAAAAGCCGGATAATCCGGCACTTAAAAACCAAACTCTATGAGAACAGCCACATTTTTTTTAGATTTAATTCTTGAATCAGATAGTCTAGATATGGTTATTAAAATTATCATCTGATGTTTTCCGAGTTCAAGCAGCTGCATAGTGGGCTCACCGCACGCAAGCTGGTGTGAATCGGATACTCGTTAAACTGATTACGGAGTCAGACGAAACGGCAACATAGGGAGCAACCCCTACGCATCAAAAAACAACCAACTCCACATGAGAATTCATGTCGGGTTTTTTTTGTGTCCCGGCGAGGAGAATCGCACCATGCGAAATGTTGAAATCGAGAACACCGGAAACCTCGTTAAATTTATCCGAGAAAAGCAAGGGCTCAAGCAGATAGACCTTGCAGGTCGTAGCGGTATTACACCTACTAAAATTGGCCAAATTGAGAGAGGGCTTGTCCGTTGCAATAGACAATCTGCCTGCAAGATTGCCTTGGCACTGGGTAAAGATCCCTCTGAAGTTTTCCCTAACTTCAAAGACCTGCGGAGGTGGTGACATGACAGCCCCAACGAGTAACACGATCCCCCCTGCCACTTGGCTGAAAGGAGCACGAGGTCTATCCGAATATTCCGGAGTGTCCTTCCGCACAGCACAAAAATGGATCGCCTCCGGGCGACTCCATGTCAAACGCCTATCCCCCCGGCTACTACTGGTGAAAGCTTCGGATGTAGATTCTTTTATCGAGGATGAGTCGGAACGTTACGAGGAGGCCGCACTATGAGCGTAACAGGAAAAGAAGGTAACATAACTGAAAGTGACGCGGCAGGAAGCGAGAAAGCCCGTTATGGCGACAGATTCAAAGAAATGGGATCTGTCCCATTTCCCATTGAAGAAATCAACGAAGCGGTGGAGAACTCAAATATCTACAGCGATTTCACTCTTCAAAATGAAGATGATAAGTTCCTCTATTTGAGTGTCAGAGACAAAGGGATTCTGCAGCCGCTTCAAATTTCTACCGATGGCACGTTGCTATCTGGACATCGACGACTATATGCGGCCCGTCATGTAGGTCTAGAGCATGTGCCTGTCATTATCGAAGCCGTTCAATGGAAAGGCCTGTCTAACCAAGACCGTGTGAAACTGCTATCTGAATATAATCAGCAACGTGAAAAAGACTTCAATGAACGATTAAGAGAAAGTTTAGCGAAAACTGACCCGGAAGCGGCCTACCGTCACATAAAGCAATGCAGAGTGATGCGGGAAAATGAACAGGAACAGTTTTCCGTCATCGAAATGGGAGTAAGAAGGAGCCGCGCTAAAATTACGACACAACATTTCGCTGATGCGGTTAAAAAACTGGTTCATAGTGTTCGAGATCAATGGACTATAGGTCAACGAAACATACATTATTGGTTACTGAATGATCCACCATTGACACATGACTCAAAACCAGGAAGTCACTACCAAAATACAAAACAAGACAGCAAAAAACTCAGCAGCCTTGTGACTCGACTTCGTTTGAATGGCCAAATTCCAATGAGGGCCATTTGCGATGATACGCGTACTACTCGTAGATGGCAGACATTCGACACTGTTGACTCTTATATCCATGCTGAAGTTAATGAGCTGTTTAATGGATATTTTGGGCCTTTACAAAGAGGACAGCCAGATCACCCGGAGCAAGCGGCAGCCTTACTGCTGCGAACGCTGTACAGCCCAGAGGAACCGATTTTCTGCGGGAACACCTTTTGTGAAGGCAAGGACCGGATTCAAACGGCACACGCGCACGCTGAATCCTTCCTGAGCGGTGATCCCATTCCTCCTTTGATGATAGGAAACCCTCTGACTGGAGAGGAAGGCTACACAAAAGGCGGGAAGAAATCATTCCGTGCGGATTCATGCGTAGCGGATTACCGTTATGCCCTGTTCGAGTGTGACCTACCGGAGATCACCCTGGAGACGCAGGCCGGATTCCTATGGGGCAGGATCAAAGCAGGCTGGCCGGTCGTATCAATCACCTACAGCGGTGGAAAAAGCCTACACGCCCTGTTGCGGGTTGACGCTGAAAACCAGAGGGAGTGGGACGAGCTTGTCAAAGGTCAACTATTTCAAATCTTAGCACGATTCGGTGCGGACCCCGCTTGTAAGACGGCGGCTAGGCTTACCCAGATGCCTGGACACCTCAGAGCGGACAAGGGCAGGATGCAGCAGCTTCTATGGCTGCAGAGGCCTGAGGCGAAGTATTAAGGCCATGATCCATTTGTTAATGGACTTAACTGGTCATATTCGCTCAATTGAGCCCTGTTATAACAGGTGATAACAGGCGTATAACTGCAATTGCAGGAAGCAGCAAAGCTCCAGTTGTTACTGGACAGAACTGGGCGCATGCCTGCTTCAACAGGGGAAAACAGGGAATCTAAAACCCAGAGAGACGGAAAGAGGAGGCTCCTGACAAGGTTTACGTGAAGACCATCCAAGATCTATAATATATTCTAAATAGTAGGGGTATGAACTTTCCAAATTAAAAAATGATGCTTAGTAAATTAAAGATGATTATTTCTCTTTGAGGCCTCTCACCCGAGAGGGTAATTTTTTTTAGCATTTTTATGAATCTCAAGTCCCTCAATAACTCGCCCGTAAAAATTTTTGTCAAAAATCGCTTCTGATCTGACCGATGCCATCTTCAAAACTTACATACGATATCCCTACGAACCCTCCCACTTCTTCGGTAAAAGAGGGCGACATCGAAAACGACTTCATTAAAAAACTCGTCTCCCTTAAATATACCTATCGTTCTGATATTCGCGATCGAGCCGCATTGGAGGAGAATTTCCGCGAGAAATTTCAACAACTCAACGCCGTCACGCTATCCGACAGCGAGTTTACGCGCCTACTTGATAAAATCATCACTCCAGATGTCTTTAAATCTGCTCAGACCCTACGCACGATCAACGACTTCGAGCGCGATGACGGCACTCCGCTAAACTTCACGCTGGTAAACATCAAGGACTGGTGCAAAAACGATTATGAGATCGTTAGTCAACTGAGAATAAACACTCAGAACAGCTACCACCGCTACGACGTTATCATTCTCATCAACGGCATCCCATGTGCGCAGGTCGAACTAAAAACACTCGGCATCAGCCCACGTCGCGCCATGCAGCAAATCGTTGACTACAAAGCAGACCCTGGCAATGGCTATACCAACTCTCTGCTTTCCTTCATGCAGCTATTCATCGTCAGTAACCGGACGAACACCTACTACTTTGCAAATAACAATATCCGCCATTTCTCCTTCGACGCCAAGGAGCGCTACCTTCCCGTCTATCAGTTCGCTGACCGGGACAATCAGAAAATAAACCACCTCAACCGTTTTGCTGAAACCTTCCTGCCCAAATGCACCCTCGGGCACATGATCAGCCAATACATGGTGCTCGTTGCCAGTGAGCAAAAGCTACTCATGATGCGGCCATATCAAATCTACGCCGTTCAGGACATCGTCAACTGCATTCACCAAAACTGTGGCAACGGCTACATCTGGCACACCACTGGTTCAGGCAAAACCCTAACCTCCTTCAAAGCCTCCACACTCCTGAAGGAACGAAAGGAAATTGACAAATGCCTCTTCGTAGTCGACCGCAAGGATCTCGACCGTCAAACCCGTGAGGAGTTCAATCGGTTTCAGGAAGGGTGCGTCGAGCAAAACACCAATACCTACACCCTGGTCCGCCGACTTCTCTCCACCGACTATGCCGATAAGGTCATCGTTACCACCATCCAGAAGCTAGCCCTTGCTCTCGACGAGAACAGCAAACGCAATACCGGTCGCAAAGAACGCAACAAACAGACTTATAAAGAGATGCTCACACCTCTGGCCGATCAACGCATCGCCATCATCTTTGACGAATGCCACCGCTCGCAGTTCGGCGATAGCCATAAAGCTATCAAAGATTTCTTTCCTAATTCTCAGCTCTTTGGCTTCACCGGAACGCCGATCTTCGAGAAAAATGCTACTGTCCGTCAGATCAGTGGCGAAGAAGCCACCTACAAGACCACCGAAGATGTCTTTCAACAGGAACTTCACAAATACACCATTACCCATGCCATCGAGGACAAGAACGTCCTCAAATTCCACATCGACTACTTTAAACCCGAAGTCGAGAAAGGAAAGCCCGCCCCTAAACCCGGTGAGGCTCTTGCCAAAAAAGCCGTCATTGAGGCTATACTCGAACGACATGATACCGTCACCGCAAACCGCAAGTTCAATGCGCTCTTCGCCACGGCCTCCATTAACGACGCCATCGCCTATCACGAACTCTTTGCGGAAATTCAGCAACAGAAACAGGATGCCAACCCCGACTACCGACCGCTGAATATTGCCTGTGTCTTTTCTCCACCCGTTCCAGAAGGAACAAAAGACAAGAATGCGAAAGACATCAAGCAACTGCAATCCGATCTACCGCAGGAGTCACTAGAGTACACTGTTCAACCCGATGACAATGCGGACGAAAAGAAACAGGAAATCAAACGTAAAAAGCTAGCTCTAAAGGCCATTATCGCGGCCTACAACAGCGACTACGGAACTAACCATCAGATTTCCGAATTCGATGGCTACTATCAGGACATCCAGGACCGCATAAAAGCCCAAAAATTCCCTCTCGCAGATTTGCGCAAGGCCGAACCTAAAGCCAAAGCACACAAAATTGATATTACCCTTGTGGTCGACATGCTCCTAACCGGCTTCGACGCAAAATATCTCAACACCCTTTACGTGGATAAAAATTTAAAATACCACGGTCTCATCCAAGCATTCTCCCGTACCAACCGCATCCTTAACGACAGCAAGCCTGCTGGGAACATCCTCGACTTCCGTCAACAGCAGGAGGCTGTCGACGAAGCCATTAAACTTTTCTCCGGAGAGCATGAGGATAAAGCCCGCGAAATCTGGCTCGTCGACCCCGCGCCCGTGGTCATCGAGAAACTTGGCGAAGCCATCAAGCAACTCGATGACTTCATGAGCTCGCAGGGGCTCACAGGGAAACCCGAAGACGTGCCTAAACTCAAGGGCGACGCAGCCCGGGCTCAGTTCATCAAGGGCTTTAAAGAGATCCAGCGCCTCAAAACCCAAATCGACCAATACACCGACCTAGAACCCGAGCAGAAATCCGCAATCGAAACGGTGCTACCCATCGACACGCATCGCGCTTTTAAAGGGGTCTACATTGATACCGCCCGTGAACTGAAAAAGGAACGCGAAACTGGCGGGCCAGATATCCCGCCCATCGTCGATGAGCTCGATTTCGAATTCGTGCTTTTTGCCTCCGCTACAATTGATTACGACTACATCATGGAACTCGTCGCCAAGAGCGACAGTAACACTCCAGGCAAGGAGAAGATGACGAGAGAGCAGCTCATCGCTCTCATTGCCTCCGATGCAGCCTTCTCCGATCAAAGAGACCAGCTTGTGGCTTATATCAATCAGCTAGACCTCGGACAAGGCCGCAGTAAGGATGAGATTCTTAACGGCTATGAAACTTTCAAGACCGAGGCTGAAAGCTCGCAACTCCAGGCCATCTCCGAAACCCATGGCCTTGCTCCAGTAGCTCTAAACAAATTCGTCGAAGAAATCATCAACCGCCTGGTTTTTGACGGCGAGCGCCTTACCGACCTCATGACCCCGCTCGATCTCGGTTGGAAAGAACGCCGCACCCGCGAACTTGCGCTCATGGCCGATCTCGTACCGCTCCTCAATCAACGCGCCAACGGCCAAAACATCTCCGGTCTTTCCGGATACGAAAAATAATCACCATAATGAAAAAAATACAAGATAAACAGCCGCTGGTGCCGGAGCTTCGGTTTCCGGCTTTCCGGGGGGACGATGGGTGGATGGAACGCCCTCTTGGATATTTCCTGAATGAACACAAGATAAAGAGTGACGGACTGTGTGAAGTTCATTCCGTGTCAGTTCATAAAGGTGTTATTAACCAGAAAGAACACATGGGTCGCAGTTTTGCAGCCAAAGATACTTCGAACTACAACCTCGCCCACCCGAACGACGTAATCTACACAAAGAGCCCAACGGGTGAGTTCGATTTCGGGAACGTGAAACAGAGCCACCTCGAAGTAAACGTCATAGTATCCCCCCTTTACGGTGTGTACACCCCAATCACACCTGAAGCTGGATATATTATTCATTGCTTCTTCGAATCACCCCGGCGAGCTTTCAAGTATCTAGACCCTATAACTCAAAAAGGCGCTAAGAACACGATCCAGATTACAAACCAAGGTTTTCTATTGGGGAAGGTTTGCTTTCCGCATAGTCCCGCCGAACAGAAAACAATAGCCGACTGCCTAAGCTCATTGGATGATCTGATCACCGCACATAATGCGAAACTCAACACCTTGAAAGACCACAAAAAAGGTCTCCTTCAGCAACTCTTCCCGGCCGAAGGTATAACCACTCCCAAACTCCGCTTCTCTGAATTTAAAGATAAAGGCGAGTGGGGCATTAAACCTCTTGGAAAACTGGTTAATTATATAAATGGAAAAGCCCATGAAAAAGAGATTTCCGAATCGGGTTCTTACATTGTTGTGAACTCAAAGTATATCTCTACGGAAGGTGCCGTGGTCAAAAAATCAGATAGTGCACTCTGCTTGGCAAGTATTGGAGATGTTCTGATGGTGCTTAGTGATGTTCCAAATGGGAAAGCCATTGCGAAATGCTATTTCGTAAGAAAAAACGATCATTACTCTGTAAATCAACGTATATGCAAGCTGACCCCCTCAAATATCACCGGACGGTTTCTGTTTTACACACTGGATAAACATCAATATTTTTTAGATTTTGATGATGGAGTGAAGCAGACTAACCTACGTAAAGACGATGTCTTAGACTGTCCTATTTCATTGCCACCCGAATCGGATGAACAACAAAAAATAGCTAACTGCCTCAACGCACTCGACGCATTGATTACCGCTCAGACCGAACAAATCGCCGCACTTACAGCACACAAAAAGGGCCTGATGCAGCAACTCTTTCCCAACCCGGAGCTGAGCAAGAAATGAGTGGACAACGCACCTACCAGAGTTTGAAAAAAGTGGTGAATCGTCTGCGCGATGATTTAAATCAAAAAGAGACTTCATCCAAAAAGAAGATCATCAATATCCCCGCAACCATTATTTTTCTATACGCTTACAATCGCACGGGAAAGACGCGCCTTTCGATGGAATTTAAAGAAACGGGCAAGCGCAAGACCAAAAAGAATCTTGATGGTATCGCCGATACTCTATATTTCAACGCCTTCACGGAAGACCTATTTGTTTGGGAAAACGACCTCGATGGAGACAGCGAGCGTCATCTCAAGCTCAATGCAAATTCAAAGTTTTTCAACGGTCTCACCGACCTTTCCCTTGACGAAGCGATCGCGGGCTATCTTGGCAACTATGCGGATTTTGACTTCGATATTGATTACGAGGAATGGAAGGTCACTTTCCGCAAGAACGATGCTGAGAACATTAAAATTTCTCGTGGAGAGGAAAACATTTTCATCTGGTGTCTCTTTATGGCCATCTGCGAGCGGGTTCTCGACGGTCACGAATCTTACCAATGGGTGAAATATCTCTACATCGACGATCCCATCTCCTCGCTCGATGACAATAACGCCATCGCCGTAGCCTGCGACCTCGCCAAGCTCCTCCGCCGCACTGCCCGCCGGACAGATGTTAATGGCGTGCCCGCTCCTGTCAAAGTCGTCTTGTCGTCCCATCATGCACTCTTTTTCAACGTGATGTGCAATGAGATTGGTCGATCAAAAGAGGGAGAGCCCAAGGTGAAGCACAAGCGCTACTTCCTCCATCGTCCCAATAGCGAAGGCAGATACACCCTGCGTGCCACCGAAGACACCCCTTTCTTCCATCACGTCGCGTCCCTCGCCGAATTGCAGCGGGCCGCTGATCCCGAAAACGGCACTCTCTACACCTTCCACTTTAATGCCCTGCGCAGCATCATGGAAAAAACAGCATCCTTCTTCGGGTACGCGGATATTTCCTTCTGTCTTAAGACACTGGATAACGAAGATAATCGGGCACTCTTCAACCGCGCTCTCAACCTCCTCAGCCATGGAAAGTACGCCATCCACGAGCCCACCGAAATGGGCGAAAACAACAAAGATCTCTTCCGCCAGATCCTCAATGATTTCATAATCGGCTTCAAATTTGACTTGCCTGAAATTTTCGGCGCAACAACAACAGGACCCACTCCATGACCCAACCAAACCAACAAAAACTCGGAGCAACGCTCTGGAAGATCGCCGACAAACTACGTGGCACTATGAGCGCGGACGATTTCCGCGACTACATGCTTTCGTTTCTCTTTCTGCGCTACCTCTCGGACAACTATGCCGCGTCCGCAAAAAAGGAACTTGGCCGTGACTATCCGGAGACCCCGGTAGATGTGATGGCAAAACTTGGTGCAACCACACCTCTGCAAATCTGGTATGAAGAGAATCCTGATGACATAGTCGATTTTGAAAAACAGATGCGCCTCAAGGTACACTACGTCATCGAACCGCCTTACCTTTGGAGTAATATCGCAGAAATGGCCCGTACTCAGGATGGAGAATTGCTGCACACACTGCAAAAAGGCTTCAAATACATTGAAAATGAGTCCTTTGAGAGCACATTTAATGGCCTCTTTTCAGAGATTAATCTTGGCTCTGAAAAACTTGGTAAAAACTACGAGTCTCGCAATACAATGCTCATCAAAATCATTGTGGAAATTGCCAAAGGGCTAGATGAATTCTCCAGTAATATCGACGCGCTGGGGGATGCATACGAATACTTAATTGGCCAATTTGCTGCGGGCTCCGGTAAGAAAGCGGGCGAGTTCTACACGCCACAACAAATCTCCAATATCCTCTCCAACATTGTTACCCTTGACAGTCAGGAACCAAAAACCGGCCAACGGGGGCAACTTAACAAGGTGCTCGATTTCGCCTGCGGTTCTGGCTCTCTCCTCCTCAATATCCGAAAGCGCATGACCGATTCTGGGGGCACTATTGGCCACATTTACGGGCAAGAAAAAAACATCACCACTTACAACCTTGCTCGGATGAATATGCTGTTGCACGGGGTAAAGGATGCAGAATTTGAGATTTTTCACGGTGACACGCTTACAAATGACTGGGATATCTTTCGTGAACAGAACCCGGCCAAGAAACTCCAGTTTGATGCCATCGTGGCCAATCCTCCTTTTAGTCTCCGCTGGACCCCCACCGAAGAAACGGGTAAAGATATAAGGTACAAGCGTCACGGCGTTGCCCCCAAATCTGCCGCAGATTTCGCCTTCCTACTCCACGGCTTCCAATTCCTCAAGGAAGACGGCGTGATGGCCATTATCCTTCCTCACGGCGTTCTCTTTCGTGGCGGTGTCGAAGCTAAAATTCGCAAAAAATTGCTAGAAGATGAACACATCGATACCATCATTGGTCTTCCAGCAAACCTGTTTTACTCCACAGGTATCCCTGTCTGCATTCTAGTGCTCAAGAAGTGCAAGAAACACAAAGATGTACTCTTCATTAACGCCAGTGAGCACTATGCAAAAGACAAGCGTCAGAACCGCCTGCGCACAAAAGAAAATGGTGACGATGTTGATGACATTCAAGAAATCATCAACACCTATATCAATCGTACAGAAGTGGAACGCTACGCCCGACGCGTAAGTATGGATGAGATCAAAGAGAACGAGTACAACCTTAATATCACCCGCTACGTCAGCACCGCCGAACCAGAACCAATAATTGATCTGACAAAAACCCATAAAGCCATAGTCGCCGCTGACGAAGACATTCGTAAGATGACCAAAAAGCATAATGAATATCTCAAAGAGCTTGGCTTACCACTTTTACCCACCGGTGAAGGGAATAATAATTAGGAAAATATTTTCTCTTAAAAATTTTGTGTTTGGAGAGCTATGATAAAAACGAATATACCAAATAGTGCGCTATACTATCCTTCTATCGAATTCGTGGACCCAAGCTGGTTATGGGCCTCTTCTCTGCTCTGGGATAGGATATATCGAATCGTACCAAAAGATTACATTCCTGAGGATAGTGAAAATATAAAGCGACTGGCGGAGACCGGAGAAATTGGTGTACCGATTCAGCCAGACGAATACGCGAAAGAAGTGTCTGATAAGTTTCTAGAGAAACTCCAGACACGGCATTGGGATGCAGCGGCACTGTCAGGAAGCGTTGAAGGGTATTCTCGTTTGCACCATGACAAAGTTGATGTCCGCCTACGTGAGATGATTGTAGCTAAAGGCAGCGGTGCATCACACGAGGACTGGCTGTATGTACCCACTGAATATGGGGCCCTTTATATGACATATCTTGCACGATATATTGCAAGAAAATCTGGGCTTAACCTAGTGACTGACGTGGCTGCAGCATGGACAGGATCAACGTACTTCTCGTACGATGGGCGAATACAGGATTGCCCCATGAAAGATGATCCTCATGTGTTAGCTGCTATGATCATCCGTGATTTCATTCCAACGAATATCACTGACATCACACCTGCAGACTTATTGTCATTCCGAGACAAACGAAGGGATGAACGCCAGCAATTCATGATAGCTGTTAAGAATGCCGCTGAAAGCTTAGCGAATTGCCACGATGCGAAAGTGGCAAGGGATATGTATGAGGATCTCAAAAGAGATATTGAGAGTAATTTGAAAGAGTACCGCAAAAGTATGGATATTCTGAAAGTGGAAGGATGGACAGGGTTAAAGACTCTGACATTTCCTGCTACAACAGGAGTTATCGGCAAACTCATTGCATTAGATCCAACGCAACTTGCAATTTTTGCTACTGCTGGAGCAGCCATGGGGGTGGTCTGTGGACTTTCTTCAATGGCTCAAAAAGGTAAGAAGCTTGATAGTGAATACGACTATTCTTATCTGCTCCATATCCGACGAAACTGGCAGAAATGCTACCGAGGAGAAGACTGGAATTACTTCCTCTGCAGGCAGATGGAAGAATTTATTAACGATTAGCACAACCCACAAAAGCATAGCCACACGCAGATGGGTATACCATTGATTAACTTTACAACTTTGCGGGAAAATGTTTGTTTAACATGGAATTGTAAACGTCCTGAAAACGATATATTTTAGATGACCTTTGGTAAGGTATTCAATTTGTCGGTTTACTTCAAATTTCCTGGAACAATTTTTTAGAAACTGAATAAAAGGTGTAAATATGCCACTTCTACAATGCCCCGAATGCGATAATAATGTTTCCGATCAGGCCGAGTCTTGTCCTCATTGCGGATTTCCAATGAGTCATATGCAGCCTCCTCCCTTACAAAATATAGTGGACGCTTCAGATTCTGAAAAGTCAGACTCGAGTGATACCAAGCCTACAAAAGCCAAACATCGAAAAGGGTTAATCCTTGCTGGTATTTTCGTTTTGGTAATATCGATATCAATACCCAGCCTATCACTAATCTTCGGATTGGGGATTCTGTTTATTTGCTTAGGGGTTTTTGTACCCCGGCTTAAAACACTATCCTCTCGGTTTCTTAGATTGAATTCGCCGAAGAGGTGGAAAAGAATGATTCGTTTTTCAATGTATTGTCTGATGGGTCTGTTTTTCATTCTCTATTCAATCTTTAGTTATGGAATGAAAGATCAAAGGGAACGGCTGGCAGCTGAGGAGGCTATTGAGCACTCAGAGCTGATAAAAAACCAAAACGAGGCTAATAAGATTGTTGCCGATCTCGCAGAGCAGGCTGAAGTTCTTTGGGTGAAAGGGGATTTGCAGAAGGCTAGAGAAAAACTGGCATCAGCTAAAAAAACTCAACACGCGAATATCCTTACACCCGTTCAGCAGGTCGAGACTAAAATCGCGAATGCAAGAGTCCAGAGCATCATGGCTGATGCCATGTCAGCAGCTGAAGAAGGAAGGCTTGAAGTTGCCAAACAAAAAGTAAATGAGGCTCTGGGAGAGTCGCAAGCAACTAATTTAAAACCTGCAAGGGAGTTGTATAGTCAACTTGGCCTTGCTGAAAATTCGGAAAGAATTAACAAAATTATGTTGGAACTTTCTGAAGACGAATTCTCTACTTTACGCAACGGAACGATGCCCACCTTACTTATTACGGGTTTGTCAGGTATAGATCAGCAGATAAAAAATAATGTGGGTCAGCAGTTAGGTCAGGTCTCCAAAAATCGACAAAACTTAAAAAAAGAGGCGGCAAGGAAGGAACGTATTAATGATGCTGCGAAAATATTTGTTAATTCTGGTGTAGGAAAAAAAGTCCCTTACGAGAGCTGGAATGTATTAGGGTATCCAAAAACATTAGAGGGTACAGACAATCGTTATTGGGTGGCATACCTTGAAAAAGGGGATGTATCGTTTGTTTCCGAGAAAACCTCTGATATCATTATTTTTGCTGCGTTTGGGAGGAACAGTGCGCCAGACTACCTTTCGGCTAAAAAAGCAAGACGCGAGAAGATAGTAGAAGAGCAGTTTAGTTCTTTGGACGGTTCTCACCGAGGATTGACAGAGCTAATAAAGAAAACAATGAATGATCCTAGCTCATATGATCACGATGAAACAGTATACTGGGATATGGGCGATCATTTAGTGGTCCTTACTACTTTCCGAGGTAAAAATGCATTTGGTGGGATAGTTAAAAATTCGTTGAAGGCAAAAGTCGATTTTAAAGGTAACGTAATCGAAATCCTCGAGTAGGTGCCCTAATTGATGTTTTGTAAAAACCGTTTCCACCGGAAAAAGGTGAGGTGACCTCGGAGTGGAACGTATGTATCTTAACTATTGATGAATCCTTGCTACAAGAGCGCCTAAGGGTAATAATGTAACTTCAGGTTCATGAATATTGCAAAGGCTATAAAAATGGAAACTCAGGGTGCATCAGGCATTGGTGCACTGAAGGTACAAGTGGATGGATTCTGGTTTGTTCCGGGAGAGAAGTATACAATTCTTGAATTAGGATGGGCCGTCTATCTTGGCGACCCAACACCTCAGCAGAGTAGTCTCGAACAATGGATTCGTATCCATGGAGAAACTCGCCCATCAGAAGATGGTTGGAGCCAGTTGAGTAGCGGATATTCAATGCTCATCACTTCGCATCCGATCCTGGTTGCAATGGCCATCCATGAATGGTGGGGGAGAAATGGGCAAAGTGATGGTTTGAAGCCTGGGGATGAGGTATCTATTCCATCGTTTGAAGAGGCGGTAGAGGTCGTAAAAAATCGTAAGATCATAAATCCTGTCAATCGAAAGTACTCGGGAAAGGTTCCGGGATTGGATCTTTGGTCCGATGAACCATGAGATTTTGAAAGAATTGACAAATACACCAATCACCTGAACTTGACTCAGTCTCAAAATCACCATTTGTTAATGGAGATAATTAGCTAAAATAGCCAGTAACACGGGCATGATCTGACTCAAAAATCACCTGTTCTAACAGGTGATAACAGGTAGCAAACACCCAAAATACTGCTGAAATCGGATGACTAACTAAAGAAATTCATACCTGAACAGGGGTACAGATGGTGTACGGATTAAGATGCGTTTTCCTGCGCTTTAAAGCGTGTACACCCGCGTACACCGTAAAATCAATAAAAACAAAAACCCCTGATAATCAAGGGTTTAGGTTCATTTTTAGATGGTGGAGGCGGGGGGAATCGAACCCCCGTCCGAATACGAATCACGCCGACCTCTACGTGTGTAGTTTTCACTTGAATCTTACGTCTAAGCTGCCTGAAAACGGGCTACTTAAACGCCAGCCGCCTGTTAGTTCTCGTTCCGCAACCCGGTGGCCCGGTTTTGGCTCTAGTCCGCTGTCGTCGCTCTACACCACCTAGCAGACAGTCAGTGGGAGAACGCGTAGCCTTATTTAGGCTGCGAGTGCGTAATTTTCATTGGCACTTGTTTTGTTTTCCAATCCGGGATTTGCGAGGTCGGAAAGGACCCTCGACACGCAGTCGTCGCTCCAACGTACCCGTCGAAACCTGTCGCCCCCATTTGAGATGCTACAGCTTACAGCAGATAATCAACTTAAAGCAGTATCACCATACTCACGAATGCCCCTGAAAGTCAATGGATTCTAGTAGAACTTCGCTACTCGGAAGAGTTCTCCGCCGAAAAAGATGCCATAAGGGCTGAACAACAACTTAAAAGAGGATCTAGACTGAAAAACAAGCCCTTATTTTCGTCGACGTCCACACCCTAATAGCCGCATCCAAACGAAAGAACGGCTCCAAAAATCTTCTTGCGCGTTTTTTCGGAATTCAGTCGACACGGTTTCGAAGCCCTCTGGAAACAATTATGAAGCCTATGCCCGCTTCGGGACCACTTTAACATGGTAGCAGAATCCGTAGGACCCCTTTTGGGGCCCTATGTCGGATATACAAGCGATTAAGTTGTAGGTGCTCCGAAAACTGTCAGTCGGCAGAGGCTCAGTGCATGAGGGGTGTCCGAGGGTGTTTCAAACTTTATATACCTTGCAGCTCCACCAATCTCCTGAATGCCCGCATGGAAATGGGTTATCGGAACCGTCCAGGTTTCGTCTAGCGAAGAGGCCTCCCAAATCATATCCCAGTCCTCTCCATTTTTAGACAAATAGACTTTCAAATCCTTGTTGCTGGTGTTTCCTAGGCAATTCTCAATCTGGAGCCTGGTCACATTTTTGATCTCCCCAAGGTCTGCAATCATCCAGGGGGTAAGCTCCTCTTTGGTAAGAAAAGCCATACCATCTTGAGGATACCTTCCACGTAAAAGATGCGCATGTTCTTCAGCGCGAGCTTGTGAAGACGTTGAGCTCAGCGTGTAGCTTGCACCTGTACTAATCACCTCTCCTTGAAGAGGATTTTTTGTCAAAAAATGATGGCAAGAGCCCCAAAGGGTTCCGGAAGGGATCGGCTGATCCAGCACGAGTTCCAATACCGTCACGGGATGATCCCGATCCGCTTCATCAACTTGTATATGCAGGCCAGAGGTTTCAGACTTCACCGAGAGGTTCCCCCCATTCAACAAGGATGAGGATAGAATTTTGTAGGGAATCGCATCCAAAACAAGTGCACCCTCTTCTGGCCAATCAAAAACAAAAAGGAAAAGAGACTTTTGGTTATGGGCACTGCCTCCCCAGGAACCATTTTGATAGGGCCCTCCCCGGGTATCATAGATTCCTTTCCCATATTTCCGTAGCCACTCCCCCATCGCACTGGCAACCTTGGCTTCACCCTCCGCAAAGGTCCCGTCCGGACGGGGGCCGAAATTCAATAACAAGTTTCCTCCTCCGGTCGTGCAGGATACCAGCATTCGAATGCAGTCCTCCGGTCCCTTGAATCCATCCTCTCCGCGGTAAGACCAGCCTTGGCCAACATGGATACAAGATTCCCAATCATTCTCCACATCCATAGCCCCTACAGTTCCCTCAGGGGTATAAAAATCTCCCTGGGTCAACTTTTCCAGTTCCGGTGAGGAAGGTCCCTGATCCTCCGGAGTAGACGGACCACAAAATCTGGCAGCGCGATTATTCACCACCATATCCGGTTGTAATCGGGTCATCATCTCAAATAAATTATCCAATCGCCATTTACTCCAATCCTGACCTCCCACGTGATCGTACCACATCATGTCAATTTTGCCGTAGTTTGAAAGCAGTTCCTCTACTTGTCCGCGATAGAACGTATCGTATGCCACGTTATCACCGACCAAATAATCAGGATGATACCAATCACGGGTAGAATAATAGAGTCCGGCTTTAAGTCCGTGCCGGTGACAGGCCTCTACAAAGGGTGCGATAATATCCCGTTTATAGGGACCGTTCATAATAGTATGATCCGACAACTTGGTATCGAACATGGCAAAGCCATCATGGTGTTTGGTGATAAGCACCATATACTTCATTCCGGATTTGACTGCAAAACGCGCCCAAGCATCTGGATCATAGGCCGTCGGATTAAAGTTTTTATATAAGGCATCATACTCCGGATCTTCCATTCTTGGACCATGACGATTGATATCCCAGGGCCGGTTCCCTTCCCTTCCCCAGCCAATTTCTTTCTTCCCTACGGAACACGGGCCCCAATGGATAAACATGCCGAATTTCGCATCACGAAACCATTGCAGGCGGTGATTTTTCTCTTCCGTTCCTTCGGTTAATCTGTTGTTTTTGCCAAGTATGTTCATCAGGTAAAATCCTCTAGCATAAATATTGATCAAAACGAGCTTTCCTAGTCCATCCTGCCCGTACAGCTTGCGAAAGAGGTGACGACTGGGCGGATAACCTAGGAAGATAAGATCCAAGCGGAACTCAAATTGACAGGGCTTTTATCTGAAATAACTTTGCTAGATTGGTGAACAAAAGTTCGTCCTTCGGAAGAACCGTATTTCATTCTACTACATGAACTTCCCTTCGAAAATACATATCATGATATTCCTTAAAGAAGCTCTTAACGAGAATGAGGCTCTCATTGATCCTATGGAATGTAGACGAGTATAAAATATTCAACTACGAAATTGACAGCGATGTATTTTATCATTGCTCATCAAGTATGGCCTGATTGGACCGTTCATCCCGATCTGAATCTCATGTCCTCTTTTAAGGCCTGGCGTGAATACGCACTATTCCAACCCATGACCGGCATCTCCGAAATCAGACAGATCAGTCTGGTCCGCCCGATCCTATCCCCAGCTGGCTCGAATGGTGACGACTTTATGGTTTTGCGCACCGCGCGAAGTAGTGAAATTGAAAAGAAGATCGTTTCCGAGCTTTGCCCGTAAGCCTTAGAACCCATTTCAACTCATCCACAATATATCGTCACCTTACCGAAGATCTCTTTGACCATTTTCTCTATCTCCAGCTTAACGCTCCGTCACATAGCACATACCAGTTACTTATACAGGATGTGCGATACCCAGCCTTTCGCAACACGGAAGCCAAGGTCATTCGACTTCAATATCTATCGAATTACTATTTACGGTTTTTTTCGTTCCGCCGGGGGGCCATCAACCCAGATGATACTCAATGGGAATGTTACGAACACATGGTTTGTTGTCAATTTTTCTATGATTACGTATAATGTCCACAGAAGTATCAATAAATACCCTTACATTTAATCCATAACAGAATGTTTCAAAAGAGGAAGTCTCTGGATTATCAGGGAAATTATAATGACTAACAACTAGTAAATCATCTGGCACGTTTAACCCCGCATCAACAACCCCTTTTAAGGCTCCTTCAACTAGCGTATCATTCGTTACCCAAAGCGCTTGTGGACGCTCGTTCTTTACCTTACTTAACATAAGATGAACAATTTCGTCAGATCTAGAAGCATATGTTGAAGATCTTGACTGAAAATTATATTTTGGTAGCTCTATTTTTCGTTTCTTAGCCTCGGCAAAAATTTCTTTTTCATAGGGAAGCAGTTGGCTTTTGTCCGTAAGAGCATTAAGCACAGACAGCCTCTTAATGCTTTTAGATTCTAGGAAATTAAATATTTTATTTATGAAATTTTCAGTAGGAGAGTTAATTTTCGAAAAGTCAGGGTAATCAACCATATTGGCCATCATTACCACTTTAGGTAAATATTTTCTCGAAATTAGTTCCTGTAATAATTCTGTTCTATCTATGTTATGTGGCGGAGTTGCAAAAATAATTCCAGCTAAAGATTCAGAAACTACATCTCTAAACAGACGAATATAATTTTTTTTATCTTTATGTCCGTTTATATCTGTATAAATAATAAATCGACAGTTGGTATTTTTAGTATCCTCACGAGCCAATTTTGCTAAAGTTCCATAAAAACTAATTTCGGTATTAAGCATTTCAGGGTCAAATGGAAACACAATGGCATAAGTAGTTAGACAGGGAGGATTCTCTGAAACAAAGGTTCCTTTATTACCATTAGTTATAATCGAACCATCTTCTTTTAATTTATCAAACGCATTTTGAATGGTAACCGGACCACACTCATAGCGAGCTTCAAACTCTATCCGAGCAGGGAGTTTTTCTCCTGGAACCAATGTGCCCGCATGAATATCTTTTCTAAGTTGAGAGCTAATGAGCTTCTGTTTTCCATTTGGGCCCAATCGTCTATTTTTAGTTTTTTTCATGCTTTGATACCATTTTCATCACTATCCAAATCTATAATAATCCTTACTTTTGTATGATATTTTGCATAAAATACAAGATTTATATACTATCGAAAGCCTATCCCAATCATGAAAAAGTTTCAAAACCACTTTACGGGGGACCTTGAGGGCGTACTTCACAAATACAAATGCATTTTCGAGCGAAGACGTGACAAATATCTCTTACGCAGCGAGCCATCAACGTTAGCTCGTTTCGCCAAAAAACTCTTGTGGTTTTCGGAAGTTACGTCTGCGATACTCTTCGGAACTACAGTGGGTGGGCGCTCGCGAACACGCTCGATTGGGGCTCGCAAAGATTTACCATCTCTCGCGAACTCCGACGGTTTGGGCGAGGGACAGTAGAGGTACCGGTTTACGGAGCCAGAGGCTAAATTAGATTTACGGCAGATCTCTCCTTGTTAAGGAACAAAAACCAACAAGGAGAAAATATGAAAAAACCAAGACGGAACCATAGCGCAGCCT
>Ga0222650_1000214_pt1 | contig 52619 bp, 51 predicted proteins | sample AntAcemetagen367_FD_179820 | JGI IMG/M metagenome (GOLD analysis project Ga0222650, IMG submission 179820) | Saline water microbial communities from Ace Lake, Antarctica - #367 | ecosystem: Environmental > Aquatic > Non-marine Saline and Alkaline > Saline | place: Antarctica: Ace Lake... | reverse complement strand
GAAGTTGAGTCGAAATTCCCGGCAGGAATTGGTTTGTTTTTTTCACACTTTAACTCACTCGATCCGCCGGGTTTTTCATGCCCTTTTTCATCGAAGAGTGCCCTTAAAACAGTGCCATTCTTGCCTGCCTCCTTTTCTCCGGCAGTGGTGACCAAATAAAGATGACCTGCTTCGGTCGCTCCATAATCGGAAATTTCAGCAAGGTTCGGATGCTGAAATTGCGGGAGGACACCCGCATATTGTATAAAAGCTTCTTGGCCGCCGGGGAATTGACTCGCGGAGATAGGTAGGATTCGAATACTTACTACTTTCTGTCGCTTTCGGTTTCTTGCCTTGAAGACAATTCCAAAGGCATCCTTCCGCTGCTCAGTGATAATCAGGTAATCCGGCAACAATGTATCAAGGTCGGACTCAGAAATATCACTTCCGCCGGCAAAAGGTGAAAATGAGTTCTCCTGCATCGTAAAATGTTTAGGAGAATATCTAAATCAAATCAACTCAAAATCGATATTTTCACGGTTTAAGGGCCAGACAAATAATAAGAAAATGATACGACAATACGGCGGCTCACGATGGGAAAACATTGGGGGGGGGAAATCCAAATTCCGGACCTGATTATTCACCTGTCCCTCCGAATTTCACCAGTAACGCTGACAGCAGTATTTTTTTCATAATCGTCTCCCTTGTTTAGTGTGTTTAAATTGTGCTCAATTGACAGGAATTTGCTTTTTTAAGGAGTTCTTATCGGCGCGTCGGTTCCGCCGGGATTGAGGGGGTGCAGAAGACGGCGTCTCTGCACGCGGGACGCGTGCAGCTACCAAGGTAGAGACCTGCGTTCCTGCGGGTCCGGCCAACGATTTCGCGAACGCTAAATCTTGCATGGATTCAATCTTGACAAACAAGCCCGCTTTTATAGTTTTCCAAAAACGAAGCCGATGAAGTGTGTCTTGATCTCGATCCTCTGTCTATCCACTCTCTTATCCGCAAATGGAACAGACGAAATCGATAGCGAGGTCCCTCTTTCCGGCCTTTCTCTGGCGGCCGGGTTAGGTATCGCAGAAGGCGAGTCCCGGCACCCCGGGGTTAATCTTGCAGAAGGGCTTACTCAGGTGACCGGACTAGCGATCTCTCTGCTCCTCGGAGTTTCCGCTCTCGCTTCCTGGAACTATTTGAGGACAAATTCAGCGCTATCATCGCAGGCGGCGCACTGGTTCCGTTTCTCGTCCAGCAGTACACACATCACGCCCAACCTGTTTTGACTGCAGATTCGACTACCTCAGGCACGGCGACGATACCGATCCTCGCGGGGATCGCTCCGATCTGGATTCTACCCCTCTTAGCCGTCATCGGATTTGCGGTAGTCTGGATTGTGAGTCACACCATCAATGTGTTAATCGTGCTCTCCCCTTTCGGCTTCATTGATGCCATTCTTGAACGAGGTAAGCTATCTCTCCTCTCCCTGATTGGTGTTCCCTACCTTCTGAGCCCACTACTCGCCGCATTGCTGGCTCTGATCATTATCGCGGTCTGCGCCTATCTCGCTTCCTCAGCATTTCGATTGAGCTTTTATGTATCCGTCCTCTCCGCTGACTACCTGCGCTCTATATTCTGGAAATCGAAGCCGGATCCGGAGAGGATCCGTTGTTTCCTAGCGAAACGCGGAAACAAGCGACTCAAAGTGCGGACCTTGGGAAGGGTCGCTTCTGCCGCAAGCGGGTCTGCCGTTTTTCGCAGCCGTCGATTCTTCGTCGGCGACTGGAGATCGGTAAAGCTTCCTGTAAATGGAACGCTTTATGTGACCAATGGATTTTTGTTTCCGACCTTACAAGCCGCAACCCACGAAACGGGGCGAGCTGAAACCTTGCTGCATTTACTTCCCCGCTCCGAAAGTGTCGCAGGAATTCTCGAGGTGGAATTCAGGGAAACACCAACTCTTCGGGGCTTTACTGCTACGAAAATTTGGCTGACAGAATTCTTGAAGGCAGGCCGGGGCCGAGCAATCGACACGCCTTCAAGTTTGGAAAAACAGGTTTCAACATGAAACGGTTTCTCCGCTCCCTCATCAAACTTTACTATCGAGTCGAAGGCCCGAGGCGGACCTACCCTATATGCGGATGCCGCCCCTGTTGCTCAAAATTTGCAATGTTATGCCTCGGACGCTACCCACTAGCAAAAGCGCTAGCACTGATTGGCGGAAGGACTCGTCGATGCGGGACCGCAGTGGTCAAAATATACGAACCCAGTAATCGAGAATGAAACGATATTATCATAGCACAGATGGATCGCCCTCCGCAGGACCTGTAACGATGGAGGAGTTGCAAAAACTCAATAACTCTGGCCAACTGAGTCCGACGACCGTAGTCGCTGAGGAAAATTCGAACGGGGAATGGGTATCGGCGTCCTCTCTTCTCATTTCATCTCCACCGCGCCCTTCCGCCGCGCCTGTTCCTGCTCCTGCAACGCAAATTGAACCCTTTGACAATAACATGACAACACCTTCATCAAATCTAACCTACAAGGTCGTAGTCCTCACCACCGGTTGCTTTTCCGGAACTCTCGATCCGAACAAACTTCAGCAGACACTCAACAGTGAAGCCAAAGGCGGCTGGAAATTTGCCAGATCGATCCACGAACAGAAAAAGATCCTCGGCCTCTTTTCACGCGAAGCACACTTCCTCGTATTCGAACGGGGTTCCTGAACCGGGACTGCACCCCCTCAATACCGGCCGGGCCGACGCACTGTAATCGTCTCGCCCAGACCATCTAGCTTTTCACCCGATTCGCCTCCGCCCACTGTCTCGGCAGCAGTTCAGTGCTTCGCGGGGGGACAGCTTATCTATTCGGAGGAAAACCTCTCTCAAACCCTAATTCTCAGGAATTATGGGGTGAAACTCTAAATTCCAGACCTGATTATTCACCTGTCCCTCCGAATTTCACCTGTCCCTGCGAATTCTGCGAATTGACGGCGTCGATTTCGGCAAAGCCCTGCGTGGCGAAGTCATGGATCGTGGTCCGATGTTCACTTACGTTGCGAGCTACGGAAACTCGCCGCAGTGGCTGCCGCCGTCCATGGCCGTTCATCACGGCGACTGGAAACTGATTAGCACCTTTCACCATGGCGAAGACGAAGCCCATGAATACCGCCTCTCAGAGCTTCGGGAGTCTTATCAGGCGGCTCGAAGCACGCCTCTCCTTGGGGAACAGACGGTGGATCAAATGGATGCGACGACGCGCCTGTTGCCCATCGGCGCCTTTTCGCCCAAACTTAAAAATATCTCCAACTGATCCACTTCACCCGTCTTCTCCGGATGAAATCTTACTCAGGCACCAACAAAGATTCGAGGGCAATTAAAAATTCTTAATTCTCACAAACCCACAAGCGAAAAGACAAACGGCATCTAGGGTGGATCGGACGAGGTCATGCCTCTCAAGTCCTAGAGCAAACCTACCAACCCTCCGGATTCAGCTCCTCGCACCCGGCGAAGACATCGGGATTCAACACGGCCCGACGCCTCAGCCGTTCGCGCATCGACGGAGTCATCCCCGCCTCTTCGCAGAGTTCATCGAAGTGATCTATGATCCCAGAGATCTGATTCTCCACGATCAGGCGTGCTTCCTCTTCGGGCAGACCAAATTCTTCGGCGACATCGAGGCAGAGGCGGATCCTCGATAGATTGCTTTCCGCCGTGATCTTCATCCCGTGGCCAGCTTCACCGCCCGCCCGGGGAAAGGGCGTAATGTCATAAGCTGGCGTGAGCCGGATTGTCTTCCCTTCCACGAAGAAGGAATGGTTGCGAGCGTGATCATCCGTGTTTCCGATCAGCACATTGAAGACGAGTCGTGAGAACAACTCCGTCGCGTCCTTTTTGAACTTCACTCCATGCAACCGCATCTGATCCACGAGGTTCAGATACGACGCTTCGCGAGCCCACCTCTCGTCGAGGCCGAGAACGGTCAGAGCAGAAACGAGAGAACGACGGCACCAACCGGAAGGATTGAGGTAGCGATCAAAACGCTCCACGAGAAGCACATCCTTACGAACGACTTTATCGAGAGAGACCGTCGCTACGTCCAAACCGAGTCGTGCCGCGAGAGCCATCCCGACATACTCCGCTTTAACAATCTGGAAGGTGTCGTTGGAGACAGAGAACTTCGCCACATACTTGGCACCCTCTCCCGTGATCGCAGCCTTGGGTCTCGCACCGCCAAGACTGGTTCCATGGTACAACGCTTTCTCAAGATCGGACGGAATCGGCCGGTCTGTCGCCAGCAGCTCAGCCGCCTTGGATAGCTCACCCAATGAAGCGTTACCAAAATCTCTGGTAATGTATTCCGACGCGGACGTCTGAAAGTCGAGGGCTCCGCTACGATCCGAACCTGAATGCAATAGATACATGGACTCATCTATGCTGCTTCCCGGATCGGCTTCGCCCCTCCCGAAGAGCCGACTTTCGATGACTCTCCTTCCCCAGGCATCTGGCGCGGCATCGCGCAGGGAGGAGAAATGATTCAGCCCTCCAACCGGCTTCTGACTCCCCTGGCGCAACGACAGTTCGGATTCATAAATCGGTTCGGCGTTATCTCTCTCCAGATACGAGCGCCCGTAAACGAACAATTGGCGTCCTTTGTCGTCAAACTGCAGTTCCCCGGCCACGACCGGATCGGTCGCTCCCGAGAGCCATTTCCACACATAGCACTTAGAAGTCATCATTCATTTCCGGGCTGCTATTCCGGACTCGCTTCGGGAGCAAAGAGTCGACTTCCGCAGTTCTGGATGCGACCACCGCAAAGCGATCTGAATCAGGATCAAAAAGAGATACTCCGAGAATGTGAGCCGCCTCGAAATACGTGCCGATCGCGACACTGGCAGAACCGCCCAGCACCTTGCGGACAGTGGGAGTTGATACTCCCAACCGATCAGCTAGCTCATTGAGCGTCAGATTTCGCTCTTTCCTGCGGACACGAAGCAAGGCAGCAAAGTGCGAGAGAGCCGCTTTGGCAATGATTCCCGTGCGAATTGGGGCCTTTGACATATAATAAAGTTACTATTAAATAGCTTAAAAGCAATTATATTTACTTTTCTTACAATTCGAAAGATGAATAGTGACGACAAGCAAAACAAGGAGAGGGGGCCTCTTGCTGCCTGCGAAGCCCTTGGGCAAAAGCGCGTGTCCCGCATCGGGGCTGAGGAAAAACTTCATGTAAAAGGGCAAGCGCTCATTGATGACGGAGGCTTCGGCGGGAGTCTTATCAGGCGGCTCTAAGCACGCATCTCCCTGGGGAATAGACGGCGGATTTTAGTGAAGAGAGAGCCTTTCATCGGCAAGTTTATCAGCGCCCCTAAAACATCTCCAACTGCTCCACTTCACCTGTCTTCTCCGGATGAAATCTTACTCCGGCTCCGATCAAGCGCACCGATCTTCCCTCCCCTCGCGCCCAGGCTTCAACAAGAAGGTCGCGAAAGACTTCCGCATCGACACAATCGAGCCCGCGTTGGGCTGAGGTGACCTGGAAGTCCTCGAACTTCAGCTTCACGACGCACTCGCGTATCGTCCGGTCGCGATGGCGGCCGCTGAGATCTTCGACGAGCTCCGCGACGAGTTCGTCCAGTTTCGGCTCGCCTTGTTCCACAGAAGTCAGGTTCTCGCGGAAGGTGCGTTCGTTGCTGACTGACTTTCGTTCGCGGTTCGGGTTCACTTTTCGCTCATCGATTCCCCGACTGAGCTGATAAAGCGAGCTCCCGAATTTCCCGAAGCGCTGCACCAGTTCGAGCTCGCTCCGTTCCCGTATCATCCCGCAGGTTTTGAGTCCTGAGGCATGAAGCTTCGCCGCGGTGCGTTTTCCGACGCCCCAGATTTTCTCGACGGGGAGATCGGCGAGAAAGTCTAACATGTCCTCATCGCGCACTTCGAACTGCCCGTCCGGCTTTTCCCAGTCACTCGCAATTTTCGCGATGAATTTGTTCGAGGCGATTCCGGCGGAAGCGGTCAACTCGATCTCATTGCGGATCCGCTCCCGGATCTCCCAGGCAATCGAGGCCGGTTCAGAATCGAGATGAGTCAGATCGAGGTAAGCTTCATCCAGCGAAAGGGGCTCAACGAGATCGGTGAAATCTTCGTAAATCTTGCGGATGCGAACGGACTCGTAACGATAGAGATCAAAGCGGACCGGGAGAACGACCAGATCCGGACAGAGCGCACGGGCCTTGAATCCCGGCATCGCCGAGTGGCACCCGAATTTTCTCGCTTCATAATTGCAGGTCGTGAGGACGCCACGCCCGCTGCTTCCGCCCACCGCGACCGGTTTGCCCGCCAATTCAGGGCGTTCGCGTATTTCAATCGCCGCGTAAAAACAGTCCATGTCGACATGAACGATTTTTCTAGTTGGTGATTCGGTATCCATTCGTAACTTCCCACAATGCCGGACTACGCCATCATTATCCCTGCTTACAACGAAGAAGCCTACCTCGCTGATACCCTGGAAGCAACGCGGAGCGCGATGGCAGGCCAGCTTTTGTCCGGTGAGCTCATTGTCGTTGACAATAATTCGAGCGACACGACCGCTGAAGTCGCGAAAAAAAACGGGGCCGACCGTATCGTTTTCGAACCTCACAACCAAATCGCCCGGGCGCGCAACGCCGGTGCTGATGCGGTGCCTGAGATTGAATATCTCATTTTCGTCGACGCCGACACCCTCATCTCGGGTGAGCTGCTCTCACTAGCCCTCGAAAATCTCCAGTCCGGCGTCATTGCCGCCGGGGGCGCGCGAGTCGTCATGGATCAGCCCGTCAGTCCGATCGTCGACTTGATCACGCGGGTCTGGAATCAGACTTCGGCGAGACTCAATTTCGCAGCGGGGAGCTTTTTCTACACAAGACGCGATGCCTACGAAGCGGGAGGCACCTTTGACGAAACGGTTTACGCGGGAGAGGAAATCTGGCTCGCGAAACGGATCAAACGCTGGGCCCGAAAAAAGAAAATGCGTTTCGTTGTCATCGCCGATCCACCCGTGATCACTTCGGGCCGCAAGTCTGAGTGGTTTTCGACCGGCCAATTCATCTGGCAGCTGTTCTTTATCTTCTTCCTTCCCTGGACGGTGCGAAATCGGCGATTCTGCCAGCTCTGGTACCGTCGTCCCGGGGTTAAGAATCCGGATTCCTGAGTCGCCATCCTCCCTGAATGCCCCTAGTCTCCCCTACCATGACCAGCGAGCCTCCCGCCCTCCCTCCGCAACCGGTTCTTGCCGTCAAGCAGCTGCGCCGCTCGTTTGGACGTTTCATGGCCGTCGACGGGCTTGATCTCGCGGTGGAGGAAGGGGAAATCTACGGCTTTCTGGGAGTCAACGGGGCGGGAAAGACGACGACGATCCGCATGCTCATGGGCATTGTCGCTCCGGACAGTGGAACGATTCGTCTCCTCGGAGAGGAAACCCGGCGCACGACGCTCAAGCAAAAGCAGCAGATCGGCTACGTTTCGCAGGAGCAGGCCTTCTACCCCTGGATGACGGCAGAGATGCTCGGCAAGTTTGTGGGAGCGCTTTATCCGACTTGGGACAGGCAGGAATACGATCGTCTCCTCAAGGTGCTCGAAGTCCCTTCCCATCGCAAAGTCTCAGGCCTTTCCGGAGGCATGAGGGTCAAACTCGCTCTCGCCCTCGCGATTGCCCCGCGCCCTTCCCTTTTGATTCTCGACGAACCGACCGCCGGACTCGACCCCGTCGCGCGACGGGAATTTCTCGAAATCATCACCCATCAGGCCCGCGAATATGGACGCACGACTTTTTTCTCAACCCACCTCCTCGACGAAGTGGAGCGAGCCGCCGACCGCGTCGGGATCATTCATCAGGGCAAAATGCGCTTCGAAGGGAAGCTCACCCATCTCCGGGACCGCGTTCGCCGCATCAGGCTTAACCGGGAAGCAGCTCTCCCCGAAGGCTTCGCGATGTGGCGTGAACTCGAACCCGAAGCCGGCGATCCTGAAAATACCCGCACCTTCATCGTCGATGCGGATCCCTCGACCTGGGCGGGGTCAGCCATGATCGGACAACGCCTCTCCCTCGACGACATCTTCATTGCCTGCGTGGGCATTTCCACGACCCGAATCTAACTGAATGACTGCGGTTCTCTTTCGTAAGGAGTGGAGGCAACACGGCCTCTGGTTCCTCATTCTCGGGGGACTCACCCTCGTCATTTTCCTTCTCGTGGTCCAGGGAGTGAATCAGGATGGAACCGGCGGGGGGATCTTTTTCGGGATCGGTCAGGGGATGACTTATGTCTTCCCTATCGTTGTATTCATTCTTTGCCATCTCCTCGTCGCGGTCGAATACCGAAACAAAACCCAGCTCTTTCTTGAGGGCCTTCCCCTTCCCAAATGGAAGATGGTTTTCGTGAAAGCATTCATCGCAACCCTCCTTGTCTGCCTTTACACGATTGGCATCGTCCTGATCGGTTGGCTTGCCTCCGGCGGCAGCGAAGCGGTCTCGCCCCGCTTTCTTGGAATCCTTCTTTCGACCTCCGCGCTCTTCGGATGGTTCATTACCGGTTTCTTTTTCCTCGTCGCCTTCCTCGGACGCTATCGAATCCCCGTCCTCATCGTCGTCTTCTTCTTAATGAACTGGCTCGTCGCCTCAACCGCCGTTCCCGTCGGCGACTTCCCTCCGTTCGCGCTCATTCAGCGTTTCGGCTTCGAGCGGGAGATCTGGCCACGCGACGCCATGATCTCGAGCGCAATCATCACCCTGCTTTTCTTTGCCGCTTCTTTCACTCTTGGATTGGCAAAGGAAGGCTCCGTCTCGGCGATACTCGGCGAGAAAATGTCCTACCGGGAAAAGATGTTCATCGGAGCGTCCATCGCGATCGGTTTCATCGCGGTGATGGTGTGGGAAACGCCGGCGGCACAACCTTTCGATATTCCCGGCTCAATCGCTGAAGAACGGGATGGCATGCGTGTCTTCGTATCGCCGGAAAGTATCCCAAAAACAGCGGACGTCGAAATTCAGCTCGCGAGTTACCTCGTTCGGGAGCTCTCTGAAAAACGCGACTGGCTCGGCATTTCGGAATCCGACTTTCCGCCTCTCTACGTCGTCGAAAAAACGGGAATCGAGGAAGACCTTATCGAATGGGAAGCGGTCGAAGGCGACAAGGCCATTCTCATGTATGCCGACTACCGGAACCCGGAGTTCAACCGTGAAACGCTCATGGCCTGGAGCATGAGCCAAACCCTCGACACCTTTTCAATGGGGCGCAACGGCGTCGAACATCGCTGGTGGATTGTCTGTGGCTACGAGGGCCTCTGGGAGATGGAAGACGCCTCTCCTGAGCGCGTCAAGGAACGCGAGCAACTCGCTTTTGACACGCTCGAGGAATTTGGATTCTCGGTCGAACAATTGATAGGGCGTTCTCAATATGCCGACGAGGCCGGGTGGAAAGAAGCCGACGCTGTGATCTACATGGGATTTCGCTACCTGAGAGACAAATTCGGAATCGAGGTCCTTCAGCAATTTGCAAGACGCACCATCAATCGCGCCGTATCACGCAAGGACGGGCGAGCGGTCTGGTGGGACCTGACCCATCCCGTCGAGCGCGAATTTGAGAACACCTTCGCTCTCACCCTCGAAGAATTTGTCGAAGCGACGATCAAAATCATTGAGGATCACAACACCGAAGAACCGAACGATAAGGAGGCAGCAGAATGATGAAATTCTCCGCTATTATCTGGAAGGAATGGATCTCTCTGAAGCCCTTCGCGATCCTTCTTTTCGCCCTCTTTGTCTTCGGACTCTTCCTCGCTCAGTTCACTGAATTTGTCGATATGTACCCGACCTGGGAAAACATGTTCGGTCAGGCAGACACCATCGCTGTCGTAAATTTCGTTCTCTGTGTCGTCGTATCGATCGGGCTCATGGTTAGAGAAAAGGACGACGGCACCCTCCTCTATCTCGATGGTCTTCCCCTCTCAAGGACCTCGGTCTATTGCGCGAAATGGCTCGTCGCGGTCGCACTAATCGTAACCGTGAACCTCTTCTGGCTCCTTGAGGGTTTTCTCTACGATCAAATCTCCGACAACAGTTTATCGGAGCCCGCTTCACTGCGGCACTACGCCGTTTTTGGATTGCTCGAAAATTTTCTCATTCTCTTCTTCGTTTCGATCATTGTCTGCTTTTCCTTTCTTCGCCGCTGGGCCCTCCTCGTCCTCGGCGCGCTTTTCTGGTTTGTTTTCTGGCTGCGCCAATTGCAGGTCCCCTACGCGGAACTGCTCAATCCATTTACCCTTATTCAGCGTCCCCTCGAGCCGACTGAGCCCTGGCAGGTTCCGTGGCTTCAACTTGCGGTTCTTTCGAGCATCGGACTGATCGCTTTTTTGATCGGACTGATCACTTTCAACACCAAGACCGGCCCGCTGGGACCTTCGAGGAAATGGTTCCAGAATTCGTGGCTCGGCAAAGCCACCGGAGGTTGCGTCATCATCCTGATTCCGATCGTCTGGCTCGGGCTCGCCTACTCACTGTTCGACGACGAAGAATCCTATAGCGACGAGCCCTATGTTCCTGAGATCGTTCAGGAACGAGCCAAGTCGGTCTCCGGTGGAAACCAGATCATGACGGAAACGTCGGAGCACTTCCAATTTGTCTATCGTAAAAAAGACGCCGCGGGAATGAAACCTTTCATCGCCGGAGCAGATGAGGTCTTCGAGAAGGTCGCCGACTACCTCACCGTATCCGACGAAGTTCGTTCCATCCAAATCGTCGTTGACCTCACAAGCGCGCTCGGCTCTCACAATGCCGGTCAGGCCTACTGGAAAAAGATCCGCATGGGCCTTCCCAAAGAAACCGACGAAGCGCTCGCGATTCTCGGCCACGAGGCGACCCACGTCTTCATCGACCAAATGACGGACGGAAGGCTTGAAGAGTCGTTCCACGCGACCCGCTGGTTCCACGAGGGGCTCGCCAGCGAAATCGAGTTCGATCTCTTCCGCGAACCGGGCGAGACCGAAGACTACGAGCGCTGGCTAGCCCTTGCCTCGAGCTGGGGCGAAGTCCATTTTTCCGAGCTCGTCGAAGACGGACTTCTCAATGCGACGCGCGACAAGTTCATTGTCTACCCGGCAGGAATGGTCTGGATTGAAGCGCTCATCGAAGTCTATGGAAAAGACGCACCGACCGCTTTACTAACCGCGATCGCCCGACCCGACGGGCCAAGGAAACTGGGCGGGATCGCACGATGGCGCGATGCCTGTCTCGCGGCGGGATACGATCTCGAGAAAGTGCGGGCCAATTTTCGATCACGACTCAAAGCGCTTCGCGAAAAACATGCCGCGACGACCGCAAAATTCCCGGAAGTCACCGAAGGCACCGTGACGCGCGCGAAGGGAAAGATCACGATCACCCCCGTGCTCCCCGAGGGCTGGCGGGAAGACCTCCCCGAAGGCGCCGGGATGGTGTGCCGAATGCGAGCCAACCCTGGCTCACCGGCCTTCGAATGGCAGTATAGCAAACTGAAGAAGGGCGACGTTTTCAGAGCCTCGGCCCTCACCTTCCTCAAACCTCAAATGAGTTTTCAAGTCGGATGGCTAACCGGTGAATGGTGCGAACAACCCGTCTTCGGTGAATGGGTCGACGTGACAATCGATGAGGATAAGAAAGAGGAAGAACCTCCCGCGAAAGGCGAAAACCCTCCGACTGAAACGACGGATTAAAGAACCGCTCGGTTAAACTGGTCCTTCGAGGGGAAATTGGTAAAGTGAACACCCTGACAAGGCGGGGACTTCCGATTCCTTCTCCCACTCCCGAATCAGATTTCCCTTCACTTTTCACCCATGAAATTCTCGCTCGCCATTCTCTTTCTCTCTCTCGGCTTCAACTCATCAAACGCTCAAGAAACGGCAACGCCGACCGAGCCGCCTCAGGAGCATTTGCGCGCTCCCTTCACCCTCACTCTCGCGATCGACAGTGAACAACAATACGAACAGGAGATCGATGCGATCCCCTATGTAGACAAGGACGTCATCTATCTTTACAAGGGTGAAGTAGTGGGGATCCGCCTTTTAGACAAAAAGGAGGGGCTCCCCTCAATTAGCTATTGTCAGGACATCGAAAAGGCAGATGTCCTCTTCCGCTTCTCTCAAAAGTGGAACAAAAAGGATGAAACTCTCACGATGATGCTGGCGATTGACAGCCGAATCGAGAAAGAACTCTTCATGGATGGATTAATCGTCGTCCCCGGCAAAGAACGCGTCTTCGAAACAACGATTCTCCCACTAAAGCCGGGGACGACAAACTATGAGTCCTGGCCACATCCTATCGTTCAGATGGCGATTCGGGATCTTCGCTTTGAGGAAGAAAATCCAAGGCGAAAAACCAGCCCCATCCTGAGTGACCGGCTCGTAACTCTGAAAGATACGAGAATCGAAGAACTGATTCGTGACTACTCGGCGATGAGCCGGAAAGAACTTCCTGAGGCCATTTCCCGCTGGAAAAACGGCCTCAAGAAGGGCGCAAAACTATTCGTCACGACGAGAATTGAAGACCCTGACAAAAACACCTTCGAACAGGTCTTCGTTCAGGTTGAATCGATCGAGGGCGATACGCTCTCAGGAAAAATCGACTCAACTTTGACGCTGATCACGAACTATCAAAACGGAGATTCGTACTCCTGTCCGGAAAGTGCGATTCTCGATTGGATGATCCAAAACGCCGACGGCTCCGAAGAGGGGAATTACATCGGAAAATTTATGGGCGTCGTGAGAAGCGATGTCGTCCCTCTCATCATCGAAACTGAAATTTCGGCCTCGGGAGAAGTCACCTCAGCGAAGTTTGATCATGCCATGAATCGCTACAAGGAGGACCTTTCGTTCTGCGTTCCTGACAAAGCCAGACGGGAAGCGGAACAAATCATTTTGAAATCCAATTACCCGGAAACGGAGAAGCCGGGAAAACACTTCGTCTACCTCATCTATCGATTCCACGATGACGTAGTCGAGAACCCGAAAAAGGAAAAGGAAAGCGAGTAGATAGCTCGCTTATTCCTACTCAGACAATTCTATTTGGATCTGCGCCCAAATTTTCCGACAACAGCCCCTAAACGCTGGGGTTAAAGTATCGACAAGACCCTCATTATAAGAAACCTTTATTCCGATATGAAACTACCCGTTTGCTCTTCCTTCGTAAGCGCGCCACTGAGCGCCATGATTCTCTTTTTAGCGATCGCCCTGCAGCCTGCTTCGACGACGAATGCGGCCGACCTTTCCCCCGAGCAGGTCACCGCGATCCGCGCCCAACTCAAAACCCTCCAAGACACCCTCGATGGCAAGGCCTCGGACCGCAATCGCAGCGCATGGAGCGTCTTTATGAGTGCTTCGCAAGATCCCAAGGCTGCCGTTACCCTTTATGAAAACTGCACTCGTATCGTCGACTACGAACGCGAGGGCCGCTCCGATGCGGAGTTTCGCGATTGGCAGAGCAAGCAACGTGACCGCTACAAAAACGACAGCTTCATGCAGAGCATGATGCTGCAGCTGCGTTGGCTCGCGATTTCCTGCAAGGCCGCTGAGGCGGAGAAATTCGAGACTGTGCTACCTGACGTTCTCAGCTACCTCGATAGTCTCTCCGCGCTCACCGAAATGCCCGCCGGAGCAGCGCTGAATTCGGCCAACGGATCGATTTTTGTTCGTGCCTATGAACTCGAGCGCATGCTTAGCAAAAACGAGAACTGGGAAACCGTGCCGTACAACATCAAAGGGATTTATGAAAAAATCATTCTCCCCTACATGCGTGAGGAAAAGCCAGAGCAACTCATGAATGCCTGGGACAAACGAATTTCCCATCAAACCCGTCTCGTCGAATTCATCAAGGCGAAGCAAGACGATGAAGTGAAAGGTGGCCGTGACGAAAAGCGAGAAATCATGGATCGCCAGCGCCGCGAAACGAGCCAAGGCGTTCTCCGTGGGCACGATGAAGAGGACTTCGTGACGAAGACCTTGCCAAGGCTCAAGTGGGACCGCCTCATCGACAAATTCAGCTATGTCGACAACGTCAGTGCGGCTCAAGAGATGCTTGCTTTCCTCAATGAGAATATCACTAACACGATGACAATCGACTGGCTTACCCAATTTCAAAACATGGTTTCTGAGACGCAATCTCCCGGCTTCCAGGAAAGCAATTAAGCGCGAGCGTGGCCGCTTCTAAGCCCCCCAACTGGAGCGATTGCGCGGACTCGCTACCCCCTCACTTCTCCAGAAAAAAGATCAAGGAAAGCAATCCTAACATCACCACCGCACAGAAGGCGGTGATGCCGATGGGGAGAGCTCCTTTTCGGGCGATTCGGAACATGGCCTGCCGATTGTCTTCGATCTGCTTGGAGTCAGCCCCCTGCATCATCCAGACCGGAGTCATGACCCAGCAGGTGAGGCGTGAGGCACCGGACTCGAAGAAATGGGAGACGTTTTTTGCGATGACCCCCTTGAAGAGAGTCGCCGCCGCGCCGTTGGCAGCGTTCAACCCTTTGTCAAAAGCCCGGTAGATGAACGGGCCGCCACGACGGTAGAGAACGTCAGCATCCACATTCGTCGAACGTATTTCCGCGGGGTAGAGCCCCGCCCGCATCAAGAGGGTGAAGGCCAGCGCACTGAAGAGCAGGAGCGCATACTGATCCGTGACGTGCCCGACCGTGTAAGGCTCGTACGACACCCCGAGATTTGGCAGCATCGGATAGAGAAACAACTTCGGGAAGGTCCCCACAAACACACAGAGAAAAGCAGCGATACCCATCGCAATGAGCTGATTCAAGGGCGCTTCTTTGCAGCGAATCCCTGAATCGTGAGAGAAAAAGGCGAAGAAAGGAATCTTGATCCCGGCATGGTGAAAGACGCCTGCCGAAGCAAAGAGAAGCGCGGCCCAGATGATGGTCGTGGCAACAGTACCTTCCGCCGCGACGGCGCTCATGATCATTGATTTACTGACAAACCCACTAAAGAACGGGAAGGCCGAAATACTGGCGGCACCAATGCAGCAGAAAAGACAGGTCCACGGCATGCTGCGATAGAGACCGCCGAGCTCGGTCGCTTTCGATTTGCCGGTGCGGTAAATGACCGAACCGATCGACATGAACAAAAGTGCTTTGTAGAGAATGTGACAATAGGCATGAGCCGCGGTTCCGTTGAGCGACATCGCGGTTCCGAGTCCGACACCGACGACCATGAACCCGACCTGGTTGATGAGACTGTAGGCAAGGACGCGGCGGAGATCGTTCTCGATCACGGCATAGAAAATCGGAATCGTGGCCATCGCCATACCGATCCAGAGAAGCGTTTCCTCTCCCGGAAAACAGCGAGCGAGCACGTAAACCGCGGTCTTCGTGGTGTAGGTCGCCATGAAGATGACGCCACCAATCGACGCGATCGGATAAGTATCGGTGAGCCAGGCACCCACAATAGGCCAGGCGCAGTTAATTCCGAACCCGAGAAAGATGAGCCAGGCCCCGACCCCTGAGAGCTCAATTTTATCAAAGGCAACCGACCCTCCCGAAGCGAGATGAATGAGGATTCCTGCCAACAAAGTGACGCCCCCGAAAACGTGCACGAGCAAATAGCGATAAGCGGCTTTCCCTGCCTCCGGCGTTTTTCTGGCAAGAATGCAAAGGACCGCTCCCAGCGTCAGCATTTCCCAAAAGAAGAACAAGGTGAGTAAATCCCCTGCCATAACGACACCCATCGCACTGCCGGCGTAAAGAAGGCCCGCGGAGAGATCGAGCGCCTTGTTGTCGTTGATGATGTAGAGAATCCCGATGAAGGAAAGCACCGTGAAGATATTGAGATAAATCAAACTCCAACGATCGGCCCTTCCAAAAATCAGTTCAAAATCGAGCAGTGAGGCGGTCCAGTGCACGCCCTCGGTAATCGCGGTGTAGTTCAACAACCCGAGCAGAGGAATCGCGAGCGCAAAAATCTGACGAGTCCGCCCTTTCAGAAAGGGAACCAGCAACGCGCCGAGCAAATAAATCGCAGCGGGGGGGAGTGCCTCAAACATCTTCTGGCCCTCCCTTCGTTTGATCAGCTTCCTCTTTCTTCTCGTAGTAGTCTTCGTCCTTCATTACGAGAGGACGAAGCACATACTTCGACACGAGGACAAGGAGGACGCAGGCAACAAAACCATAAACCGCGTAAAACCCCGGCCACTGCTCCCACTTAAAATGAGGGTGCTTATCATAGCCGGTGATCCAGAAAACGATGTCGATGAGCACGAGAATGGCGCAGCCAATAAAGAGCCCTGTGAGAACTTTCTGCACGTTCTCTTTCCGGTCGAACCAGCCGGGCATTTCGTCGGGATTGGGGGATTCAGTTTTCATCAGTGTTTCCCTTCGGTCTTCTCAGTCTCCTCGTCGTGACCCTCGTTGCTATGAACCTCCCCGTGATGCCCTTTTGCGGGGCCGGGAGACGAGATTAGAACCGCAACGAGGTAGAGGCCCATCACAGCAAAGGCAATCACGAATGCCTTGAGATAACCGGGCACGGCATCGTGCTTCAGTTCCTTGAGCGGTTCATCGCTGTTGGGGGGGCTTGCCATCGTTCCTATCGTTAAAAGTTATTTCCCGGGGATCATGAGTGAAGTGAGCTCAAAGAGTAGTCCCGGGAAGAAGAAAAGGAGGACCGAAGCCATCGCCGTCATCGCGAGAGGCATGACACAGGCAAGGGGCGCCTCTTTGATTCCACCGGCAATCTGGTTCGCAGGCGCCCGGAAGAAAGCACGATAGACGATCGGGAAAAAATACACCCCGTTGAGAACCGAGCTCACCAGATAAACGACGAGGAGCGCGTATTCCTGGGCATCAGCGGCACCGCGAATCATATACATTTTACTGAGAAGCCCCCCCGTTGGGGGAAGGCCGGTGACGCTCATTGCCCCAATCGCAAACGCGCCCATTGTCCACGGCATCACTTTTCCGAGACCATCGAGCTGACTGATATATTTCTTTCCTGTCGCTACAAAAATAGCCCCGGCGCAGAAGAAGAGCGTGATCTTGCCAAACGCATGCATCGCGATGTGCATCATGCTGCCCTGCACCGCATAGGGAGCAAGCAAGGCGACCCCGAGGACGATGTAGGAAAGCTGCCCGATCGTTGAAAAGGCGAGGCGGCGCTTGAGGTTATCCTGGTTCATCGCAATGAGCGATGAAGTCACCACGGTGAAAGCCGCAATCCAGCAGAGAACCAAATGGGCGCCCAACTTTTCGAGGAGATCAGTTCCAAAGACGCCCGTGACGACACGGATCACACAAAAGACGCCCACCTTCACCACCGCGACCGCATGGAGCAAAGCGGAGACAGGCGTTGGGGCTACCATCGCACCGGGAAGCCATGAATGAAATGGCATCAAACCCGCCTTTGAGAATCCAAAGGCGAAGGCGAGAAGCAAAACGACGCCCTGCAGATAACTGAGATCGCTACCGGCGAGGATCGCTTCTCCGGCGAAGGAAAGATCCCCTCCCGACTTGAAGTAGGTGTAGATGATCGCGGGGATACCGAAAGCGACCGAAGTCCCTAACAAATGCGTTAAATAGATCCGCCCGCCGCCTCTCGCTTCCTTGTCCTGATGATGGGTTACCAACGGCCACGTTGAAAGCGAAAGCAGCTCGTAGAACAAGTAAAGCGTGAGCAAGTTCCCTGAAAAGGCGACCCCGAGGGTTGCCGAAAGCGAAAGCGCGAAGAAGCAAAAGAAGCGCGTTTGTGAGTGCTCCTTGAGGCCGCGCATGTAGCCGATCGCGTAGAGCGAGGTCAGAATCCAGAGCGAAGAAGCGACCAGCGCGAAGGTCATCCCAAGACCATCGACACGAAATTTGAGGGGAACGCTGATTCCGGCAATCCCTTCGACAAAGGTGTATTCGATCACTTTTCCACTAAGGATGATCGGAACCATCGCAAGGACAAAACCGAATTTGGCCAATCCCGCGACGAAGGTCGACGCCTCGCGGAGAAATGGCTCCTTGCGGAAAATCAGGATCATTGGGACCGCGAGCAATGAAGCAAGGCAGGCCAGGACAGGTAGGAAGCTGGTCACAGAATTCTCCATACAGTTCAGTCAGCTTGGGGGACGACGATGGAAGGCAAAGTTTCAAGGGACTCACGGATCAATTCCGCAATCGGACCGCTAAACAATCCTAACAAAATAATAATCGCAGCGGAAGCAAGCAACGGAAAGAGCGCCGACCAGGGAGCTTCTTGCGGGACGATCTCCGGACTCGGCGTCTCCGGACTCGGCGTCTCCACATCCTCGTGATGGTCGCCGTGCCCTTCGGCAGGCTTGCTTCCAAAGAACGCGATTTCAAATATCCGGAAAAAGAGCACCGCATTAACGAGGCTGGAGATCAACAGGGCGGCAACATATTCCCAGTGACCACCTTCGATCCCTCCGCGGATGAGGTAAAATTTACTGAAAAATCCAGCGGTGGGGGGAACCCCAATCATGCTGAGAGCGGCAATGACGAAGGCTACTGAAGTGAGCGGCATTTTCTTAAAGAGCCCCTCAAGGTCTTTGATCTCAACGGCCCCGAGTCGCTTCGCAAAAACGCCGGCGGCGAGAAAGAGGCATAGCGTCATCATTGCGTCGGCAAGGATGTGATAAAGCGCTCCGGTGAGCCCCCAGTGATTCGGATCCGACAACCAGGCCCCGCCCACCATGTAGCCCACTTCGGCAACGATGAGGTAACAGAGCATTTTTTTGATCTCGCGTTGCGCCAGAGCCAGCATCGACCCGGCAAGAATCGCAATGACCGCCATCCAAACCACGAGATGGCTCCAACCAAAGTGAACAAAGACCCATTCGACTCCGAACACGCCAATCATGACACGAATCATCACGTAGACGGAAACCTTCGTCATGAGCGGAGCAAGAATGCAGGCGCTTGTCGAAGGGCAGTAGCTGTAGGCATTCGGAAGCCAGCCGTGAAGGGGGAAAAAAGCCATTTTGATCCAGATCCCGACGAGGATAAAGAGGAAGGCAATGATGACGGCATTGGAGTCACGTATCGTTTCGTTCGTCTGCAGGATCGTGTGAATATCCTGCATGTTGAGGGTCCCTGTCGTGAGATAGAGATAACCAACTCCGAGGAGATAGAAGGATGCCCCCACCGTTCCCATGAGAAGGTAGTTCAGGGCCGCGTGAGTGCCGCGTTTCGAACTTCCCATCGCGACAAGACCGTAACTCGTAAGTGAGGAAACCTCTACGAGGACAAAGAGGTTGAAAGCGTCGCCCGTGATTGAGATGCCGAGGAGACCGACGCAGAGAAGAAGATAGAGAATGTAAAACTGAGGCGTTTTCTCCGAGTGTTGGTCCCCTGCCCTTCGAATCGAAAAGAACGAAACAAGAACTACGACAACCGAGATAAGAACAAGAATAAGCGCGTTGAGCGAATCAATGCGGAGGTGAATTCCGATTCCAATAGGCTCTTCCCATCCCCCGACGAAATAGTCGATCGCTCCCGTCGTAAAGACTTCCTGCGCCGCCGCAATCGTCGCGCAAAGCGACACTAACAGAGACGTAATGACAATCGGAAAGCAGATCCGGTGATCGCGATTACCTAACAGTCCCACGAGTATCGCGCCGAACATGGGCGCGAGAACGATGATCGCTGGAAGTTGATCACCCATCGACATTGCCTCCTTTGAGTTGTTCAAGAAGCTCGCTTTCTTCGAGCGTCCCGAATTCCTTGAAAATGCGTTGTGACAATGCCAGGGCCACCCCGAGGGTCGCGACACCCACGACGATCGCGGTGAGCATGAGAACGTGTGGCAACGGGTTGGCAATGAGGTCCGGGTTCACCGCGTGCGCTTCGGCATTGTCGCCCTTGTCATCGCCGGGTTCTTTGTGGGCAGCGGAATCATCTCCTTTGTGACCCTCTTTGTGATGCGACTCTTCGTGCGAAACGGCATGCGCCGCCGGATCGTGGTGATGAAGAATCGGAATCGAGGCTCCGTCTTTTACACCAATCGAGACATAGAAAAGGATAATCGCGGTCTGAAAAATCGAGAGCCCAATCAACTTCTTGATCAGATTATTCTTCGCGATGACCGCCCAGAGACCAATCATCATCAGGATCACGTAGACCCAGTAGTTGAAATAGTCGTGGATGGTGGTTTGAAAAAATTCTGCCATAATCTGCACGATTTAGAGAGCTGATTTCAGCGTGCCACGGCTGGAGAGGTTGGCGTAAATGGCGAACATGATTCCCGTGACCGTAAAAGCCACTCCGACCTCGACACCGAGCATGCTGTGTGATCTCGCCATCTCGGGACCGTCGGTCAGAAAAATCTTTTGCAAGATGCCGTAGTCGAGGAAATCGCTCCCGAGAACCTGACAAAGCACTCCAAATCCGGCGTAAATAAGAATCCCGACCGAAGCAAGCCTGAAGTAACTTTTCTCACTGAATCGTGCCAGCGCGGCGTCCAAATCCATCGCGAGGGCGATGATAATAAAGCTCGCTCCGAGAATAACGCCGCCCTGGAATCCCCCGCCCGGACTGTGGTGGCCATGCGCCACAACGTAGAGCGCAAAGAGCTGGATCACGGGAACGACAAGTCGAACCGTCGTCCCAACGATGATTCGGCTGTGATCGCCATCGGTGAACGTGTTGCCCTCTGAATGGGTCTCGTTCGGCTCGATATCGTCCTCATCGCTGAAGACGCGCAGGATCGCAAAGATCGCCATTCCCGCCGCAAAGATCACCACGGTTTCAAACATCGTGTCATACCCTCGATAGTCAGCGAGGACCGAGGTCACGAGGTTCGGGACTTTGGTGTCTTCGTAAGACTTGGTGATGTAATAATTCGAAATCGAAGGAGCACCCCCTTCGACGCCGGCGTTGGCCGGAGAATGGGGATCACCAAAGGCGGGGAAATCTGACACGCCGTAGAGCAAAAGCGCTCCGGTAATGACGACGGCAAAGGTAGCTAGAACTTTAGTAATCATTAGTCCGACGACCTCCTTCGCGTGTTATAAACCGTGGCAATAAACAGAACGGTGCTCACGCCGGCACCCACGGCCGCCTCCGTAAAGGCGACATCAACGGCACCCATTTCCGCCCAGAGCAAACAAATCAAAAACCCGTAGATTCCGTAGATCATCGACGAACTGAGCAGATCCTTCACATTTAGAGCAATCACCGCGGCAACGATGAGGAAAATGAGAATAACAATGTCGAAAGCAAAAATCACAACTTCAGTAAATCCAGGTTAATTAATATTTCGGGCCGTCCTCCTCGAGATGGTTGCTTCGGTCTTTGGCAATTTCGGGTTTCACTTTATCCTCCCATCCCGCGTCCATCAGCGCATGCGTGCTCGTCGGACTGGTAAGGAGAATAAAGGCGCTAATCGCAAGCAGCTTGAGAATCACGAGGAGGATCAGCCAGTCGTGACTGAAGCTCTCAAAGTCGCGCAACTGATAGACAGCAAACCCGAGGAGGACCAACAAGCTCGAGAGAGTATCCCCTTTGCCCGCCGCATGCACCCGGGTGTAGAAATCCGGAAACCGGATCAAACCGACCGCCGCGCCGAGGAAGAAAACCAGTCCCGCGAGGATCAGAATAATGCTGATGATAGTGAAAATCATTCCTTACTTCTCCGGGTTGGGTTCATCAAAGACGATCAACTTTCCCGCCCCCGCTTTGGTTTTGTGAAGATAACGGGCTGCCGCGAGCGAACCGGTGAAATTCAAAAGCGAATAAGCCAGTGCGAAGTCCACGAACATACTCACTTCGCCGAAAATTTGACCGATGACAACAAGTAGCACCGCGGTTTTCGTTCCAATAACATTCACCGCAACAATGCGGTCCAGTGCCGTTGGCCCCACTGACATCCGCCACATCGCGGGAATCATGAGGAAAAGGAGCGCGAGCCCCACACCAATAAAGAAAGTGTTCGATTCCATAATCAGTCCGTTTGAACCCCTTCCCCGGTTGATTTCGTTTCTCCAAAAATGTGAGCAATGCGCCGGTCCATTTCGCCGTTCAATCCTCCAGCAGCGAAGTCACTGATGGCATGGATGTAAAAAGTATCGCCGAGGATTTTAATCGTCACCGTTCCGGGCGTCAGCGTGATCGAATTCGCGAGAAGAAATTTCTCGAAGTCTGTTTTCAGCTCAGTTTGGTAGCGGACGATCTGTGGCTGTCGCAAGTTCGCGCTGCCGAAGGCGAGTTTCAGCAAATGAAGATTCGCCAAAACGATCTGCCAGAGCAACCAGGCGAGGTAGAGAGTCCCGCGCAGGGCCTCGCGAAGGCGATCGCGGAGGCCGATCGCTCTGTCATCAAAAAGAAGATCTGAAGACATCCAAGTGACCAAACCACAGGATATCACGCCAAGAGTGAGGTGAAATCCATCGATCAGCCCCGAGAAAACAACCCATATCACCATGAGTATTCCGAATACGATCACGAGGTAAAGAGCTGTATTTGAGGTTCCTTTTTCCATCGAGGGGAGTCACTGACGGGGCAGCATGGGAGCAACATTCCGGCCCATTGTCAATTTCCCTATTCAAAAAACCGTGCTTTGTTACCTTTTATACGAAGATGAACGGGGACAGGAAAATTGCCTCGCTATTTGCAGGGGCCTGTATTGCAGCGATTTGGAGCAGCCAGATCATGGCTCAAGACGGTCATATCGATGCACCGAAAGTTCCCCCCGCTCCCGCTCCGCAGCCAAGCGCTCCAGCGCTTCGAGCCGTTCCCACCACTAACACAAGCTCTCCCCCGAGCCCGCGCTTTTCACCTGCGCCGCAAATGGGACCTGTGCCTCAACCGGCTCATTTTACGACTCAGACAGGTATTCCGGGAGGAACGCCCTATTCTCCGGCACTGCCGACCTCTGTGCCTGAGGGCATGACTTCCGCCGTTCCAACAAACCTCCCCGAAGGCACGACTGTTTCTCCGCAGACGGCCCGATCACATGTCATGGAAGTGGTTCGTCCTGAGCGGGTAAAAGTCTACCCGGATGACCCCGAAAGCGCCTGGTGGGAGATCAATCCTCATTTCGCCTTCAACCGGGCGCAACGAGAGCAAAAGCCACTCCTCTTACTGTTCACTGGCATGTGGAATGCAGAGGCAATGAGTCTTTCGCAGGAAGTATTTTCGACGAGAAGCTTCAACGCCTATGTGAAGGAGAATCTCATTATTTGTTATTTGAGCTACGAGAAGAACTACACCGACACGCACGAAGCCCTCCGTGCCATCAAAGACAAATTCCAGGTCAGAGGCTACCCTAACATCGTCATTTTCAACCCTAACGGGGAGGTCGAAAGGGGGATCCGAGGCTACCGGACCGGACGTCCGGTAGATTATTTCAACGAACTCAAGATGATTACCGCACCCGTCATCGAATCAATCCAGAGCCAAAAAGTAGCGAAACAACGGGAAGGCTACCGGGATTGGGCCAATTATCTGGGGAAAGAAATTTTCGCCCAATTCGTGCAGCAGGACCAAATCTATGTGCAATTGAAAGATTCATCGGGCACAAAATGGGCATTCAAAATCAACGACCTTGCTCCACCTGATCAAAAGTTAGTGGAGTCTTTCCCCCCTGTCGCTAAAATGATTTTCCCCACAGAATAATTTGTTTTTCCACCTCTGCTTCTCCTGAAAATGATGCGTTTCACCCTCCAACTTGCGGCTCTCATCGGCATTTTGTGCGCTGCCGCCCTCTCCTACCACGCGATGATCGATCAAGGTAGCCGCTACGATATTTTTGATCTTCTCCGCGGCCGCACCCTAAGCGCTGTGATCGGAGGAAATTCACCGGTGCTTGCACAGAGCACACCTGGAAAGACTCTCCTGCGAGCAACACCACTCGATCTCAATGGCACGCGTGTCCTCGAGGAAGTGAACCTCGCCCTCTCAGACCTCACCGACGCGGTCGTTCCTTCCGTAGTCAGTATTGACACGACGACGAGCGTCAATGTTTCCCGCGTCGTAGCGGCCGATCCCTTTGGCTTTTTCGGCTATCGCCAAAATCAAAAATACGACGCACCCGGCCTCGGCTCGGGGGTCATCGTGACCGCAGAGGGGCACATCGTAACCAATCACCACGTCGTTGCCGGAGTCGATGCAATCAAAGTCACCACTCATGACGGAAGCAGCTACACCGCCGAATGGGTCGGAAGCGATCCGAATGTCGATGTCGCAGTTCTCCAGTTGAAAGCCCCTCAAGGAGGCGTCCTCCCGAAATTTCAACCGCTTCCCTTCGCGGACTCCGATACCGTGCGTGTGGGCGAGATGGTTCTCGCCGTGGGCAACCCGTTTGGACTGAGCGAATCAGTGACCCGCGGCATCATCAGCGCCAAACAGCGCGAACTCAGTGATGGCTCGAACGAGTATTTTCAGGTCGACGCCGTCATTAACCCCGGCAACTCGGGCGGGCCACTCGTGAACGTAAAAGGTGAGATCATCGGCATCAATGTCGCGATTTTCACCGGCCAGCAGGGCGTGAAGGTGTGGCAGGGAATTGGACTGGCGATACCCGCCAATGAAGTTCGCGAAGTCTTCGAGGCGATCGCACTCGGTCGACCCCTCATTCGCGGATACATCGGTCTGGAGGTCGACAATATTTCCCGAAATTACGCGATCGCCCTCGGCCTCAACAGCACTCAGGGAGCCCTCATCACCAACGTCGTCAAAGGCTCCCCCGCCGAAGAAGCAGAACTCAAACCTGCTGATGCGATTATGAAATTTAACAATAAGCCGGTGAAGACCGCAGAGGATGCCCTCGCCCGAATTCGCTCGATGAAATCGGGCGAGGTCGCGACGGTAACCATCATCAGAAAAGGCGAAGCAATGGAGACCTCCGTGAAAGCGATTGCCAAATCCGACACCAACACCCTGAAGCTTCGCTCTGACATTTCGGCGACGGGGCATTCTATTGCCGAGGCCCTCGGAATCACGGTCGCAAATCTCACCTCCCAACAGCGAACCGCACTGAGCCTTAGCGAATCCGACTCCGCCATTGTGATCTCTGAGGTGACGCCGAACTCCCAGGCTGCGCAGCGCTTTGCACCGGGTGACCTCATTCACCGCATCAATCAAGATCCCATCACCGACGTAGCAACCTTTTACGATCTGCTCGGGTCGCTTCCCCAGGGAAAGACAACGGTGATGATCCTGAGCCGGGACGGCCGGGTCATTCAGGCATTCCTCAATCCCTGATTTCCCTTCGCGGACACTCGCGGTCACTCGAATCGCTGCTTAAATGAGATCGCTGTCCTACACCGAATTCTGTGGGGCCAACGAACGCTATCAAGCCAGCGTTGCCGAAACTCCGGAAATCGCAAAATTTTGCTCCGGCCCGATCTGGCAACAAGCCGCCCACGACGCGCTGCATCGAATCGACAAAGAGGCCCATCACCTCATCATTGAAGACGACGGCCAGTGGTTGACGTTCGTGGCACGGGAGCAGCCCCGGGTTTTCTTTCCTCTCGAGTCAGCCTGGATGTTCGGCTGCCCGCTCGTGGGAGAACCCGCGCGGGCCGTCGCCCTCCTCCGAGATATTCCCGGAAAACTGGTCGAAGGACCCATCGGATTCTGTATCGGCGGGATCCGGGAAGATGGTCAACTCCATCGCGAATTGATATCTATCCGCGAGGAGACGATTCAATTCGAAGTGTTTCCGACGACTGATTGCATGATCATCGACTTGGCGGACGGAGTTGATACCTGGCTCCAAAGACGGTCGAAGAAATTTCGCAAAAGCCTTCGCCAGAGCACCGGACTCGCCGGGCTCGAGATCAAAGATGCCAGTAAAACCGAAGCGGACGCGCTCATCGAGCGCATCCTGCAGTTACAGAAACGCACCTACAAGTGGCGGGAGGGAACTGACATTTTTCAAATGAAACAGTACGCTGATTTCTACGAGGCGATCATTCGCCGGCTCCATGCCTCCGGGGAGCTGCGTGTCCTTTTCGCGACGGAAGAACAGGAGGACATCGCCTACATTTTTGGAGGCGTCTCCGGTCAGGTTTACCGCGGATTTCAAATGAGCTACGTCGAATCGGCGAAGGACCGCGGCATCGGCAATGCCCTCCAACTCGAAAACATTCGCCGATCTGCCGCCGCAGGCATCACCCAGTACGATCTCGGTATGCACTCGCCCTATAAAGAGCGCTGGGCGGATTCCCGCGAGGAATACCTCGGCATCTTCGCGGTCTTTGCCTAAGCAAGAGCGGCCCTCTCACTGAGTAAGGTTCCGCTTCAAAAAAACATCCACCGCTTCCACCGTCGGATCGAACCACTCGCGCATCACCCAGAAAGGATGCGGCGCTTTCGGCATCAGCACAAACTCGTTCACGATGCCGTGGTGATCCATCACCTTGCGAAATTGGGTGTAGCGAACTTCCGGCCGATCGAATTCACCGTCGATAAAAAGCATCGGTGGTGTCGCCGCACCCACATAAGTCACGGGGGACGCCTCCTTGTAAAGCCGTCCGTTCGACGACGGTGTCTCGCCCTGCATGAAATCGACGATGGCATTTCCTTCCGGTTTTCCCGCCGCCTTTTCTAAATTTTCAACCATCACAGGATCGAGAAAGTTCAGCGGCCCGCACATGACAATGGCCGCCTGAACTTCTGACGATACATCCTGATGCTCGCCCTCCCCCTCAAACATTCCGCTTCCACTCGTTGCCGCAACAAATCCCGAAAGATGTCCTCCCGCGGAACCTCCGATGCAGGCAATGCGATTCGGATCGATTTGGAAACGCTTCGCATTTTTCCTCGTCCAACGAATCGCAGATTTCGCATCGTGAACCGCCGCTGGATACGGCGCCTCGCCCGAAAGCCGGTACTCAGGCACGACGCACACATAGCCCCGCTGCGCGAGAGCCTGTGCCAAGGGAGCGAAGAGGGCCGGCCTTCCGTTTTGCCAGCCGCCTCCAAAATACATCACGATCGCAGGCGAAAGCCCCTCCTGATTTTCGGGGCGATATAAATCAAGACTGAGTCGGCGACGCTTCTTTTCATCGACGTAGTTGAAAATAATGGAGCCTTCCGAACGAATCCCCTCCGTCATATCAGGCAGCACCTTGCGGCGATCAATCGCCTTCTCCTTCTTCTCTTCTGCCCGAGAGAAAGTGAACCCAATGAGGAAAACAAAACCAAAGATAAGTATACAACGCGTCATGAGGGCAGCATTGAACCGGATCACTGACCAGGTAGCAATGTTGAATTTACTAGAATTTACATACTTATGGGGCGACATTTGGTTGAAATGAGCCTGCTTTTGAAATTCAACCTCACCGTTCTCGTCGCTCTTTCTGTGCTTGGGACGAGTGGATGCCGAACCTTGGATGAACCTTCCGCGGCGGAGGAAAGTATCAACCAGGCCGTCTTCGCAACGATTGACGCAAACTCTGACGGAAAGTCCTCAGCCACTGAAATGGCCGCCTACCAGCACCTTGAGGCGCTTGCAGAGTTCGATCTTGATGATGACAAACAGATTTCTCTGCGCGAGTGGCGGGTCGCCAAGCCGTCGACAACGGAAGACGTTCCTAATTTCAAACGGCTCGATCAGAATAGCGATGGTAAAATCTCCGAAGACGAAGCGGTCGCTTTCATCACCGCCAACGAAGCCTTTACCGCCGCATTCGTCGCCCTCGATCAAAACAAGGACACTTCCCTCACCTGGGAGGAATACGATGCAGGCGACTCCGAAGCTCTCGTCATACCTCTGTTCGGGGAAAAAGCGGAGTGACCGGACAGGAAAAAAACGGTCATCGAACAGATCGTATCGTTTCTGAGCCGCCGAAGCGCTGCAATCAGATTAAATCATCGCAGAAAAAAGGCTTTTAGAGAGTTGCCTCCTACGAAGCTATGAAGCTGCGAAGCGAGGCCTTGTTACGAAACGCTGTGCCGGGAACTCAGAAGCCTAGAAGTCGAGTCCCCTGCTAAAGGATTCTAGATCTGCCGGGAAAGCAAAGTCATGATACGGTCGAGAGCGCTTCGATAAAACCAGGCGCGATCAACTTCCTCGTGCTGATCTCCGCTCGCAATCACCTTAGTGAGCATGGCGCGGGTGTGATTGTCAAAACCTTCGCTTTTTGAGAGTTGCTCAAGGCAGTTTCGGTAAACCGCAACGCATTCAGTCACGTAACCGCCGTTATAAAGAGGAACCCCTCTCTCGATCGCGGCAACGATGGATTCGCGCGCGCCCTTCTCCCCGAGCTTCGTCGTTTCTAACTCCTTCACTTTCTTACTCGCGGAAGACGCGGACTGTTTGCACTCGCCATTCGCGGAGCACGATCCGTCTCCGCAGCCAGGACATGCTTCGGTTGACCCAAACCCAATGACAGATCCGACGACATGGATGACCCCGTTGCCAGCGTCGATTCCAGCGGAACGGATCACTGAGCCGTTCACAGTGAAGAGGCCCTCTTTGATCGCAAAGTTGAGGGTTTCGCCGCTGAGCGATTTGGCCTCTCCGGCATTGAGCGCATCACCTGCCGAAACTTTTCCCGGCACAACGTGGGTAGTCAACAGTTTCACCAATTTCTCACGGTTTTCTTTTTTGAGGAGGCTCTCAACCGTGCCTTCCGGCAAGGCAGCAAACGCTTCGTCCGAAGGGGCAAAAACGGTCAGAGGATTTTTCCCTTCCAATGCTGAAATCAGCCCTGTTGCTTCCACTGCGGCAATCAAGGTCTTGAAGATGCCAGCCTCTTCGGCCGTAGACAGAAGCGTTTTCCGCCTCGGCTCGGGCGGTAGCAATACAGAATCGATCACATGAATGATTCCGTTAGGCGCTTTGATGTCACTGTCGATCAAGCTTGCTTCATTCACACGGATCGCACCCTGAGAAAAAGTCACTCCGAGCGACTCTCCCTGCACCGTCTTCAACTCTTTCGCTTTCAAAGCATCCCCGAGGTAACTTTTTCCTGAAACGACGTGGTAGGTGAGAACTGAAACGAGCTTTTCCTTATTTTTGGGAAGGAGGAGATCTTTGAGGAGTTTAGGGGGAACTTTCGCAAACGCTTCATCGGTGGGGGCAAAAACGGTGAAGTCACCCTCGCCGCTGAGGACCTTAAGCAAGTCCGCCTTCGTCAGCGCAGTCGCCAGCGTTTTGAATCGTCCATCAGCAACAACAGTGTCGACAAGACTGGCGGGCGCCTTCTTCTCTTCGGGAGCTGCACTTAACTCGCCCTGGTCTTTTCCGTAGGTCCGAATCCAGTCGATCTCGAGCTCAAACGTGCCCTCTTTTTTGTCTCCGAGAAGAATCCCGATGCGTTTAATTTTGGACGTGTCGAGTTTTAGATCCTTCAATTCGATTCCGCGAAATCCTGCTTCGAATTCCGAGAAAGGGATTTTCACCTGCGTCCACTCGCCTTTTTTCGTTTCAAATTTCCCTGTGAATGAAGTCTCCATTCCCCGGTATTTAGCATCCGTGGAGAGGCGCGCCTGATAGGTTCTCCCATCGCCCTTCACAAGAAGGAGGAGACCGAGATCATTGCTGAGATCGAGATTCACGTCCTCACTTCGAAAGGTCGTAAAACCTCCGTTGTTCTTCAGTGAGAGACTCCCCGTGAATTTGAGGATCCCGGAGTCGGTGATCTGAATCTTCCCCTCAGAGAGACCACCCATGACCCCGTCGTTCACAATTTGCCATCCGAATTCCCCTTCTTCCCCCGGAGTAAATTCGGTCACTTTCTGTCCGCGCCATGCCCACGGTTTCTCAGATTCGGCGACACTAGATAGAGGGATGGAAGTCATCAGAAGGCCAAGGCCAGCGAAAACACAGATCAACGATTTCGGGAATCTCATCAGTAAGCTTACGCAGTAACGAAACAATCAGATCCATAGATTCCGAGGTATCAGTTGCGCTAAGAGAGGACCTGCTAGATTAAGTTTCCTTCTTCCCATCTCTCATTCCCCCTCCCCATGTCCGAAATCGTCAGCGAAGAAGAAGCCGATCGCACCTGGCAGGAGTTGTCGGATCATCTTGAGGCAGATGACGCCGCAAGCGTCGCCGAATTTTTCAAAGACCTCCCTGCAGAGGAAATGCGGTTTGCGATGTCCCACCTCTCCGGCGAGGAGCAGGCGGGAGTGGCAACCCTTCTCCCTCCCGCCGTCGCAGCTGACCTATTGGGCCACCTCCCCGAAGTTCAAGCCGCTGATATTCTCGAGGAAATGGCACCCGAAGCGGCCGCTGACATTCTCGAAATTCTTCCCGATGAGGTTGGAGCAGATTTCATTCGCGAAATGGACCCCGCGGAGACGGAAGCGATTCTCGCCGAAATCGACGATCAAGAGGAGGCGGCACATCTTCGGGAAAAATCCAATTACGAGTGGGATACTGCGGGCGGCCTCATGACGGAGTCATTCGCGGCTTTCCCTGATACTTCCACGGTCGGGAATGTGCTCAGGGACCTCGGGGAAAATGCGGAACAATACAGCGACATGGACGTTCAGTATGTCTATGTGATCGATGCCGAAGAGCGTCTCATCGGAGTTCTCCGCCTTCGTGATCTCGTCCTCACTCCGCGGCAGCGCCCTGTCATTGACGTCATGATTTCCAATCCTGCCTCAGTCAATGCTTCCGATGGATTCGACACCCTTCGGGTTATTTTTGAAGAGAAAGAATATATCGGCCTTCCCGTCGTCGAAGAGTCGGGTAAACTCGTCGGCGTCCTGACGAGACGGGCCGTGCGCGAAGCAACTTCCGACCACCAAACCGAAGATTACCTGCTCACCAGCGGTATTCTCGGAGGTGAAGAACTCCGGAGCATGCCGATGTTTGCCCGCTCTCGCCGAAGACTGGCATGGCTCGGGCCTAACATCATTCTAAACCTCATCGCCGCCAGCGTCATCGCTCAGTATGAGAGCACCCTTGAAGCCGTCATTGCTCTTGCTGTGTTTCTTCCGATCGTCTCAGACATGAGCGGTTGCTCGGGAAACCAGGCCGTCGCGGTGAGCATCCGCGAGCTCACTCTCGGCGTGATTCGACCGACCGAATACGCGCGTATCGTTTGGAAGGAAGGCGTCCTCGGGCTTATGAATGGACTCGTTCTCGGAACGCTCCTCGGAACCATTGCAGGGCTCTGGCAGGACAATGCCTGGCTCGGCCTCGTCATTGGAGGATCCCTCGCTCTGAACACGGTCATGTCCGTTCTTCTCGGGGGAATGGTGCCGCTTTTCCTGAAACGCTTGAAAATCGATCCCGCTCTCGCTTCGGGCCCTATCCTCACGACCTGCACCGACATGTGCGGCTTTTTCCTCGTCTTGAGTCTCGCCTCGTCGATCTTGGAGAAACTTGCCTGAAAAGAAAATCACCATCGTTGTGACAAAGTTCCCTCTTGGAGCTGTCCTACGAACAGTTATCAAGCAGCTCAAAGGTAGCGGAACGCATTTCGTTCCGAAGGACGCTGGGCGTGAGATCGCGCTTTCGGAATCAAATTGATTCCGCTGCAACGTGTCTCTTCGAAAAGATGAGGTGAACGACCTACCGAAACAACAGCGGCGCGAACTCCGCGAGGTAGTCCCGCCATATTGGCCAGCTGTGTCCGCCTTCGGTCAGGGTGTAATCATACTTGATTCCGGCCTCATCGAGCGCGGCGATTGTCTTTTTGTTTTCCTCGAGGAGAAAATCATCTTTGCCAATCGCGATCCAGAAGAGCTTCAGCTGCTCGTTCGTTTTTTCTCCCTCCTCAAGTGCTTCACGGACTGCCTCCAGAGAGGGAACCGCCGCACTGAACGCGCCGATCTGAGAGAAGGTCTCCAGTTCATTCAATCCAATCGTTAGCGAATGCAGCCCGCCCATAGAGAGACCTGCGATGGCACGGTTCTCGCGTCCTTCTTTGACACGATACCTCTTCTCGACCATGGGAAGCGCCGCTTCCATGAGATCTTTTCTGAGCTCCTCGGTATTCGCTTCGGATCGTCCATCGCCATACGACTCAGGAATAGGGTGACCGTCGAGCATCACGATGATCATTGGCTTCGCTTTCCCTTCGGCGATGAGGTTGTCGAGAATCCAGTGCGCCTTTCCGAACTCTGTCCAAGTCGCATAGCTGTCACTCTGACCGTGCTGGAGAACGAAGAGCGGGTAGGCTTCGTCGCCGGACTCATATCCTGGTGGGGTGTAGACGTTCATCTCACGAAAGCGATTGATGGGCTTGGAATGGTAGCCGTGATAGTGAACCGTTCCGTGTCGAACCTCTTTAAAGTCGTAGGGAGCATCGCCGGGAAGGTAGAGAATACTGGTCTTCGGTGAGCGCATCGGCTTCAGCTTCGAATTCCCCGGGTCGAGCATTTTCACTCCATCCACCGTGAAGCTGTAGCCATGCATACCCGGCTCAACGCTCTCGAGCGTCACCGACCAGATTCCATTTTCGCCTTTACTCAGGTCGAGCTTTTTTCCGGGCGCCATGTCACCCGAGACGGAAACCTCTTCAGCGCGAGGCGCCGCAATACGAAACGTGACCCTACCATCCCCGTAGATCGTCGGCGACACAACCGGTGCAGGACGCTTCTTCTTTTTCTTGTCGGCTCCATCGGCATTTGAAAGGAGCATGAGCACCAACGAGAGAGCAATGCGAGTCGTGAAAAAGTGGGAGCTTCGAGTGATCATTCGGTAGTCGGTATTAAGTAGAGAAAGGGCAGTATAAAATTTCATTCTGCGGCGGCAAGACGATTGAATTCCTGCGCCGTAGCAAACGCCGCCTTCTGAAGAAGTAATTTTGTCGCGGCATCGAAGGTCATTTTTAATTCCCCGCCATCAGGAGTCTTGCCCTTCTTTTCCTTTGTCTCGACGACGGTGTCATAGGTAAATCCTTCCGGACTTTTCCCCGTCATCGCCGAATAGAAAAGGTTCGAAGTCAAAAACGCGCAGGTCTGATTGGGGTGACCATCATTCACGTAGCGAAACGTGAGATCCGTCCCGCCGGTTTGGATCATCTTAATCGCGAGGGGAACGTGAATGATTGCCTTCGGCTTGAGGCTCTTCGCGAGGGCAATCCCAACCGCAAGATCTCTATCCGCCTCTTCGCGCGCCACCGGCTCCGAAACCGGTTCTGCGTTCTGGGTTGCCGGCGAGGTCATGTAGAGAATCACCTCAGCACCTTGCTCTCGAATCGTCTCCGTTAAGAGCGTTGCGTATTGGGCGTATCCCTGATTCGGCTCGGCCGAGACATCACGCCAGCTCTGCATCACGACGTAGTCCCATTTGGTCTTGGGATTATCCGTCAGGAGTTGCTCATGTCCTTTAATCGCTTTTTTGATATGACCGTGAATGTCAGCAAACTTAGGAACCGCTCCCTTGTGAAGAGATTTCGAATGCGCAATCCACTCCTCCGGATTCGGCGGCTCCTCCGATTCGAGGAGGGCTTTCATCTTTTCGATCCGTGCCGTGATCTCCTCATTCGTAATCGTGCTTTGTTCAATGAAGGACTGACTGAAATAGTAAGTCGAATGCTTGAACATATTCTGCCCCCCGTAGGTGACGCGGGTCACATCGATATTCGTCTCAGGGTCTCCCTCTTCGAGAACGGTCTCGACGAGGTTGGGAAGTTCATGACGAAAGGTAAAACTGTTCCCGAGAAAGAGGATCTTCACCTCGTCCTCTGCAACGCAGGCGCTCGAAGTAAACGAGCCGACCAAAAGAAAAACCCAAAGACGTGAAATAGGTGACATGCACGCATCATAGCGCGAGGACACACCAATTCGATGCCCCGCTTCGCGTTATGATGCGACTTTACTGAAAGGCCTCTCTCTCTTTGCCGTCTACTCTCCATAGTCTCAGAATAGATGAAAACGGAACGACATACTTTTCCCAACAGCGAAGGTCTTCAGCTCTCAGCGCGCCTCGATTTACCGGGGGTAGGCGTTCCGCATGCCTACGCCATTTTCGCCCATTGCTTCACCTGTGGAAAAGATCTCAAAGCGATCGGTCATATTTCGGAAGCCCTCACCGCTCTGGGCATCGGCGTGTTTCGCTTTGATTTCGCGGGGCTCGGACAGAGCGAGGGCGCTTTTGGCGATTCCACCTTCAGCTCGAATGTCGACGACCTCTATCGGGCGGCGGTCTATCTCGAATCCATCGCCGCAGGGCCGCAGATTCTCATCGGGCACTCCCTTGGAGGGGCCGCCGTTCTCCGCGCTGCCCCTCTCATTGAATCGGTCAAAGCGGTCGCCACGATTGGAGCTCCTTCCGACCCTGTCCATCTCACCCATTTGCTTGCCGACAAACTCGATGAGATCAAATCGAGCGGCGAAGCGACCGTATCCCTCGCAAAACGCGATTTTCTGATCAAACAGAGTTTCATCGACGATCTTGAAAAAGTCTCGACTGGTGAAGCGACCGGAAAGATTGGAAAGGCACTTTTGATTCTCCATTCACCGGTCGACGAGTTCGTCGGGGTTGAGAATGCAGCCGAGATCTACGGACGCGCCAAGCACCCGAAAAGCTTCATCTCACTCGATGACGCCGACCACCTCCTCACGAAGGAGCGGGATTCCAAATACGCAGCGAGAACGATTGCGGCGTGGTCGGCGCGCTACCTTGAAATCGAAAACCCCGAAGAAGACCCTGACATAACCATTGTCAGGCTTGAGGGGCGGGGCTTTCAAACCGACGTTCTCGCAGGTGGTCATCGATTGATCGCAGATGAACCGATTGAAGCCGGCGGGACCAACCTTGGCCCTGCACCCTACGATTTTCTGATCGCCAGCCTCGGCACCTGTACTGCGATGACCTTGCGCATCTATGCGGATCGCAAGAAGTGGCCTTTGAAGGCAGTCGAGGTTCGGCTGCGACATCAGCGAATCGATGCCGAAGACTGTGGAGACTGCGAATCCGAAGACGGCCAGGTGCATCTCATCGACCGCGAACTGATCCTCGAAGGCGATTTGACCGTAGAACAAAGAGTACGCATTGCCGAAATCGCTGACAAGTGCCCGCTTCACCGCACTCTCGAGGCTGAAATCAAAGTCAAAACTCACCTTAAACTTTAAACTGCATCCCATGTCCACTTCCTCTCCGCATCTCCTCACGCCATTCGAATCTGATGGCATTTCCCTACAAAACCGCGTCGTCATGGCACCGCTGACACGGGCCCGATCCGGCCCTGACAGAATCCCTAATGATCTCATGCGGGAATACTACACCCAGCGAGCCAGCGCCGGATTAATCATCTCCGAGGCGACGACCGTCTCCGAACAGGGCAATGGCTGGAATGAATCTCCCGGCATTTACACCGACGAGATGCAGGCCGGATGGAAAAAGATCGTCGACAGTGTTCATGAAGCGGACGGGAAAATATTTCTTCAGCTCTGGCACACGGGGCGAGCTTCCCACAGCAGCTTTCATCATGGTGATCCCGCGGTTGCGCCTTCTGCGATCAAAATCGAGGGCGATCACCTCTACACCCCCAAGGGAAAAGAAGCCTACGAAACACCGCGCGCTCTCGAAACTAGCGAAATCGCAGCGGTTGTCGCCGACTACCGCGCCGCTGCCCTGCGCGCCAAAGAAGCAGGTTTTGACGGAGTCGAAATTCATTCGGCTAATGGGTATTTGTTAGACTCGTTCATGCAATCGAAAACGAATCATCGCGAAGACGAGTATGGCGGCAGCATTGAGGCACGCTTTCAGATCCTGAAAGAAGTCGTCGAAGCCGTCACCGAAGTGATACCGGCCAAACAAGTGGGAGTTCGTTTTTCTCCCAATGGTGTCTTCAATGACATGGGCTCTCCCGACTACCGCGAGCAGTTCACCTACGCAGCGAAGCAACTCGATGCCTACGGACTTGCCTACCTCCACGTCATGGACGGACTCGGGTTCGGCTTTCACGAACTCGGCGAAGCGATGACCCTCTCCGACTTCCGAAAAGTTTTCTCCGGACCGCTCATGGGAAACTGCGGATACGATCAAGCCAGCGCCGAAGAAGCCGTCGCGAGCGGCAACGCCGACATGATTGCGATTGGCCGCCCCTACCTCAGCAATCCCGATCTCGTCGCACGCTACGCCAACGACTGGCCTCTCAATCCTGAAGCGGAGATGGAAGACTGGTACACTCCCGGCGGAGCGAAGGGTTACACCGACTTCCCGACTCACGAAGAGTCGACGAGCTAATCTTCGAACAATCCTAAACTGACCGATTGAAATGTGGGCTGAAAGTCCTACCGCAGAGAGGCGAGCCTCTTCAGGGCTCGTGTCGCCTTCGTGATCAGGTGATTGATATCGACGCAGAGTTCCGGCCTCAGAGTTCGGTCGCGCACCTCAGTGGATAGCGGAATTCGGGGGCGACCCTTCGGACCACTCGAATTGCCTCTCGTCCTTCCGGGGCAGAACCCCCGGGCTCTGTTCGGTCGGGCTTTGAGCCCACTTCTTACACAGAAAACCACAGTCACCTAAGACCTGCTCGAAGCGCTAAGCTCCACGACTGTCCACAAACACGCTTTGCATGCCCGCTGCGGTGGCGGCATCGATACCGGCCTGGCCGTCTTCGAAAACAAGACAGTCTTCGGGGGCGATCCCCATCCGCTCGGCCGCGAGGAGAAACATGTCCGGAGCCGGCTTGCCTCGCTCGACATCGGCCGGGGTGATCACGATATCAAATATATCACGAAGACCGGTGATTTTCAGCGACGGATCGACCAGCGAAAGATCACTTCCGGAAGCGACTGAAATCGGAATTCCGGCAGCATGATACTGATGCGCTAACTTTTCAACGGCAACCACCGGCTCTAGCTCGTGGATCTGCCTGGCGTACCATTCCGCTTTAAATTCGTGAACCTCATGAGGATCAATGTCAGCCCCGTAACGCTCATTGAGCTGCATCACGGTGTCGCGATCCGGGACTCCTGCGTTGGCATAGAATTCGTCTTCGAGCCACACCCAGGGTGCTTTGTTGTGAACAAAGCTGGCGGTCCAGGCTTTAAAATGCAGTGGCATTGAATCGACGAGGGTTCCGTCGCAGTCGAAGATGTAGCCACCGAACTCGCGATCGGGTAATTCTAAAATCATAGCGTGTTGTCGCAGATACAGGATCAGCCTCAGTCAGACGACTTCTGCCTATTGGAAGAATCAGAGGGAAGCGCTTCAATAACTTCGGCGTCAACCGTGCCACTCCCTTTCGTAAAGAATTTCTTAAAGATGCGCCGGGGAAGGCTCTTGCCGGATTCCTCTGCTTCAAGTTCGGCGAGCGCTGCTTCTTTCGCCTTTTCCCAGGCCTGGGCAAAGCCGGGAGCATTCACAACCATAGCCTTCTCAGCACGGGCGTAAATTTCGAGCTCACGCTCGAGAGACTGGTTATCATCCTGGACGCGGCCGGAATTCACCTTCATGCGGAGATTCTCGTTCTCACCCTTAAGGGTTTCGATTTTCGCCTTCATCTCTGTCATTTTCTCAGCGTCAATCTCAAGCTTGTCGCTGAGATGACCTTTGAGGCGGCGCAGCTCGCGCTTCGTCTTCGTGTGAGATAGGAGAGAGAGAACGCAAAGGAAGAAGCCAGAAAGGAATCCCCAAAAAAACGGGTTCGTCACGATCGATTTGATAATGTCCATGTGCGGGAACTATAAGAGCACCGATTACAGCCGTAAACCGCGATGATTGAGCATTTTCCGTCAAAATGTGGTTGCACTAACCCATTTCCTGCATTTCTGTAATGACAGAAATAAAGAAAATGACGGAACTTCCTCCCTTCGCACAACAGTTCATTCTCCAGTGGGGAGAGATGGGCACGAAATGGGGAATCAACCGGACCGTCGCCCAGATCCACGCGCTTCTTTTCATCAGCGAAGAACCTCTTAATGCTGAAAATATTTGCACCCAACTGGGGGTCGCCCGCTCGAATGTGAGCAACAGCCTCAAGGAATTACAAAACTGGGGAATCGTCAACGTGGTGCATCTCGCCGGTGACAGACGAGACCATTTCACTTCTACAAAAGACGTCTACGAGATGTTCCGAACGATCGCCGCTGAACGCAAGCGTCGCGAAATTGATCCGACTCTGAGGAACCTTCGAACCTCTGCTGACGAAGCCGCAGGAAGCGACGAGCCCGGCAATGCCTACGCCAAAGAGCGGCTTGAAGATCTCCTCGGCTTCTTCGAACTTGTCAGTGATTTTTACGACAAAATGGATCGCCTCCCTACGAAGTCGGCCGTCAAAGCCATCCGCATGGGCGACAAAATCGCCAAGTCACTCGGCGTCATCAGCAAGTAAGCCACTCCTTTTATTTGAACCTTAATTTCTCTTTAAACAGAAATGACTGAAACGAAGAAATTCAAACGCCCCAAAACACGAGGGGCCCTTTTTTACGATGGCACCTACCGCATCTAACCTGAACCTTTTGACCGATCATGAAACTGAAGCCAAAAACCAACACCAAAGCACGCGTCGTCCTCGCGGGGGGCAGTGGCTTTCTTGGAAAACACCTCGCCCAAACCCTCGTCGAGCGGAGCTACGAAGTCATCGTCCTCACCCGGACTCCAGAAACCTACACCGGCGTCGGAAAGGCGATTGGCTGGGATGGCAAAACTTATCACGAAAGCTGGGCCCGGCATCTTGAAGGAGCTGATGCCCTCGTCAATCTAGCAGGCAAGAATGTGAACTGCCGTCAGACGAAGGCGAACCGAGCCAAGATCCTCCGCAGCCGCGTTGATGCGGTCGAAGCACTCGGTGACGCGCTTTTAAAAACCTACCACCCTCCCGAAGTTTGGGTTCAGGCGGGGAGCCTTGCGATCTACGGGAATGCCGGTGACAAAATCTGTAACGAAGCCGCCTTCGTTCCTGACGAATACCCCACCGACGTCTGCGTCGCCTCGGAAGAAGCACTCGGAAAAGCGATTCGCCCCGAAATGCGCTGGGCGATGTTGCGGATCGGATTTGTCCTCGGAAAAAACGGGGGGGGCCTTCCCACCCTCGCGGGACTGACCCGCGCAGGCCTCGGTGGAAACATCGGCAGCGGGAAGCAGTGGATCAGCTGGATTCACATCGATGACATGATGAAGCTCTTTCTCGATGCAATCCAGAATCCCGCGACCCACGGGATCTACAACGCAACAGGAATGCAGCCGGTCACCAATACCGAGTTCATGAAAACGCTGCGCGAAACATTGGGAGTTCCGTTCGGCCTTCCGACTCCCGCTCCACTGGTGCGACTCGCGAGCCCCCTCCTCGGAGCGGATCCTGATCTCGCACTGAACGGACGCCGCGGGCTCCCCGCCCGAATCCACGGCGAGGGATTCCACTTCCGATTTCACGAACTGGCCGGGGCCCTCGCCGACCTCCTCCGAAGACCGGAACGCGAACCCAAGCGAACCTGGGTCAAAACCTTAGCCCGCTGAATTGACCATGACCATCCTGAGCGACCTTTACCGAAAACCCCCAAATCAAGGTTTAAAACGGAAGGCAGCTCAGAAGTCCTATCGCACAAGGCACACCCAACAGAGTAGGCTCGATCACCGAACCCTCTTGACTCGCCCTGACAGTGAGACCGCACGGAAGGAAATCGAGGCACACCCTTTTGAAGTGCCCTTCATCGCTGACTGGGTCGACGCTGTTTTTCTCCACTACGAAGTTGATCCTGAAGCTCTCGCTGAAGCGATTCCCTTTCCACTCGATACCCACGAGGGAAAAGCCTACCTCAGCCTCGTGGCATTCACGATGCGGGCGATGCGTCCCAAATGGGGTGGCAAAGCAACTCGGTGGCTTACCGCTCCGATTGCGACCCACCAGTTTCTCAACCTGAGAACCTATGTGAAACATCGCGGGCACTACGGAATCTATTTCATGAAGGAATGGCTCAACAGGCCCCTCGCCGTGAAACTGGGCCCACTCACCTTTGGCCTTCCCTACCATAGCGCTGAGATTTGCTACGAGCATTGCGGGAACGAAGTCTGCGGCACGGTCGCGGCCGAGAACCAAGCCCTTCAATATCGAGGAAAGCGAGCCGGAACGCCCGCACCTGCAGAAACAGGCACACGCGATGCTTTCCTTCTCGAGCGTTACACCGCATTCACCGATGCAGGACGTCACCCGAAATTCTTCCGCATCTCGCACGAGCCATGGGAAGTCCAACCGCTCGCGGCACTGGAGGTCGTCAGCGATGACTTGATCAAAAACGAAGCTCACCCGTGGAGCGACAGCGCCCGGCTCATCGGCGGACACTTCAGCCCCGGCGTTGAAGGCGTCTTGATGGGGCGCCCCCACCCCGTTCTCTAACCCACAGCGATCGGAGCCCGGAGCCACAATCGAAACCGAGAGAACCAAAGGCCCCACCCCTCAAACCAACCCACTAACCGGAACCGTTGCCTCGGCTCCTTCAAAATCGATCTGATACCGCGCTCATCACGTCAGCGCCTTCCTCGCTGCACCGCTCACCTCGAGCGGGTCAGCGAGGTTCTTATGCGGCGGGGCCAAGCGAACGCAATCTGAATCGGGGGAGCAGAACTTCCGATCGACCGGAGAGCGAGCTCACCGCCCTCACTGTTCACGAGGTGGAAACTTGCTTCATGCAGCGCTATTCTAACCAGTCCCCCGAATTCGACCGTTGGATTTTCACCGCAGGATCTTGTTAGGCCGGTTTGGTTTTCCGCGCTGCCCACGTCTCCAGACCGAACAAAACTAGAGTATGAGCAGCGTGGACTGCTAGTCGAGCATGCCTTGGTAGGATGCGATAAGATCGGCGCTCCTTGCCGTGCGCGCTTCCGTCGTGCGTTCGGAAGCAGGCAATTCCATCGACTACCGACAAGAATCCAGAAAGAACCTTCTTTAGATCTTGGTCAGTTTGTGAGGCTGGAGCGAATCCGATATGATGAGCCATGGCATTCCAGAGGGGTTTTGCTGACTGATCCTTTGGAGCAGGGACACCCTCTTCTTGGAGATAGATTCGGCAGAACGACTCTAAGATGGCGCATGCGGCCGTAACAGCGGCCGGAGCATCGCTCTCAACAAACTCCAGCGCCCTCTCGAACTCCAACTCAATCTCTGGGATATTCTGCTTCCTCAAATGGTCGTCTAAGGCCTTTGCGGGTGCAGATACTCCTGAACCAAAGATGTGACCACCGAAAGAGTATGTGAGGCCACTCTTGGCTAGGATCGCGACAATCCGAGCACGTCCTTCTGCCTCACTCTCGTTGTCACCATCCATGAAATCGCAAAGCGCAGCGCCAACTCTGTTGACAACCTCGTCTGGGAATTCCTCGGCTTCCCGGCCAATCCAACGCGTAATCTTGTCGGAACAGTTGCCTTCTGGTGGTTCTCCTGTGAATCCGCTCTCATGGAACAACGCTTCGATCCGACGATGCGAATAGTATGATGCGCCGAGCACCTCTCCGATCACCCGTGCGATGCCTCTGGTTATTGGTGTTGGCATGCGCGACATATTCTTGGCCTAACGTTAAAGCTGACCCAGGCCTGACCGGAGGGCGAGCGTTGATTTCAGGTTCAAGGTTCGAATTGCCATCTCGGTTACGACTCTGCGCGGGTCAGGTCTTGGCGTCCAGCGTCTTGTTCTGTCCGTTCGTTATGTTGGGTAAACTCATCTGTAAGGTCGTTCAGATACCAGAAGCGGCCTACTCAGCGGTTTAGTTAAACGCTATCGAAATGTAAAAGATTGCCCAAGCCAGAAGTAGTAAAAATGGGATTCCCCAAATCGCCGTTGCAATATAGTTCCGTTCCCTAATTGAAGAAATCGTAAGAAAACCAAAGAAGAGGATTATCAGAATGTTGACGATCGTTTTCATACGCTATTCTTCGAGTGACGGCGTGTGCGCCTCGTCTATCGCTATCCAAAATATAGTTCATCGTTGGTGGCTCCTCGCAAATCGCCTGTGAGACTCTCCTGATTTTCTTCACCGAACAGTGTTATTATCCCACGCCCTGTTTGATATCCCACTCAGGATTCGGGGTAGTCGGCTGTGATCGAGTGAAGGCGGCACACCCTATAGGGTCAAGCCTAAATCGATTTTGCTGCTCTGATTTTAAGAAGCAAAACCTAGTTACTAACACTTTATAATCCGAAGTCATTAAAGGGATGATATCCCCCCCTTTGAAGGCCGCTTATCGCCTCACTACAAATTCCAAGAGCGAGGCCCGAATCGCTATGAATTAAGCCGCTTTCTATATCGTGATCGGTGAGTGCATTATTTGTCTGTCCCTTGAAACAATCCGAAAGAGAGCCATTTCGCAGCGAAGCCCGCGGCACGACCGCCCTACCCAAAGAGCATCATTTGCGGGTCGTCACTGCCACCACTGGGTTCGTCCGTATCCTTGGGCTTTTTCTTTGCCGCTGTCTTTTTAGCCGGCTTTTCCGATGCCGGTGCTTCCTCTGCAGGGACCGCCTGAGCGGCGACATCCCCTTCAAGGCCCGCCAGAATCTCTTTGGCGCGATTGATGATCGAATCGGGAAGCCCGGCAAGACGCGCCACTTGAATGCCGTAACTACGGTCCGCGGCTCCGGCGACGATCTGTCGGAGAAAAATGATCTGATCATTCCACTCACGGACCGCGACATTGTAATTGTTGACTCCCTCCCGTGAGTCGGAAAGCTGCGTGAGCTCATGATAGTGAGTCGCAAAGAGAGAGCGGCACTTGACCCGGTCATGCAAATGCTCGACGACACTCCAGGCGATTGAGAGCCCGTCGTAAGTGGCAGTGCCTCGTCCGATCTCGTCTAAAATCACAAGGCTGCGTTCGCTCGCGTTGTTGGCGATGAGAGCGGTCTCTGTCATCTCGACCATGAAGGTCGACTGCCCCTTGGAGATGTCATCACTCGCACCGACGCGGGTGAAAATGCGATCGACGAGACCGATCTCCGCACTTTCCGCAGGGACGAAACTGCCAATCTGGGCCAACAGCGTTATCAGAGCGACCTGGCGAATGTAGGTCGACTTACCCGCCATGTTCGGCCCCGTGATGAGCATAAAACGATTCGTGACCGGATCCATCGCCGTGTCGTTGGGAACAAATTTTTCCTCTCCGATATTCTGATCGAGAACCGGATGGCGACCGTTTTTAATCACCAGATTCCGGGTCTCGTTAAGAAAAGGACGGCAATAGCCAAATAGCCTCGCGATCTCAGCAAATGAGGTCAGCACATCGATCTCGGCGAGAGCGGCAGCGGTTTTCTGAATCGCCTCGAGCGATTCGAGAACGGTCTCCCGCAGATTGAGAAACTCCTCATACTCGAGCGTTCTGAGTCGCTCGTCAGCGCCGAGGATTTTGTTTTCCACCTCCTTAAGCTCGGGGGTGATGTAGCGCTCCGCATTCGACATCGTCTGCTTCCGCGTGTATTCCGGCGGCACCTTATCGAGATGACTCTTCGTGATCTCGATAAAATAGCCAAAGACATTGTTGTATTTGATTTTCAACGAAGAAATTCCGGTCCGCTCCTGTTCCGTGGCCTGGAGGCGTGCGACCCACTGCTTCCCTTCGGTCGCTGCGCTCCGGATTTCGTCGATCGTCTCGCTGTATCCCTTGGCGAAAATCCCTCCCTCTTTCAGCGAAGCCGGAGGCTCCTCGGCGAGAGCGGTTCCGAGCAACTCGACGAGATCTGTGAAATCGCCAAGTCGTCTTCCCAGATCATCTCCGAGCGCTCCGCCACTGAGCGCCGCAACATGCTCACGAATCGCGGGAACCTGCCGGAGCGACTGTTCGAGCGATTTCAGATCACGCGCATTTCCCGAACCCTGACTGAGACGGCTCATGGTTCGTTCCACATCACGCACCCCCGAAAACGATTCCCGAATCTGATTGAGGAGAAAAGACTCGCGGATAAAGGCCTCGACCATGTCCTGCCGCGAAACGAGCATAGTGAGATCGCGAATCGGATGGAGGACCCAATTGCGAAGCTTGCGAGCCCCCATCGGCGTCGAGGTGCGGTCAATCGCACCCAGCAGGGAAGACTTCACCCCGCCCGAACGGCTCGTGACGAGGTCGAGGTTCGCCTGACTCGAGGCATCGATCAGAACATAGGAATTCGTCCGGTAAGCCTGGAGGGTTCGTAAATGACCGACGCTGCGGCGGAGCTGCGTTTCCACATAATGCAAAATCGCGCCGGCCGCGCCAATCGCTGCGGAAAGGCCGGTGCATCCGAAGCCATCGAGAGACTGCACCTTAAAATGCTGCTTCAGCGTGTATTCCGCCTGATCGATCAGAAAGCTGTAGCCGTCGTAGTCCTGAGCATTTTGCAAGAGGTCGAAAGATGCGGCCTGTTCTTCGGAAAAAAGCAGCTCGCTGGGGCGGAGACGTGCCAGCTCATCTTCAAGGGCCTCGCGGTCCGAGAACTCAGTCAGTCGAAATTCGCCGGTGGTGTGCTCAATGTAGGCGAGGCCAATCGTCCCCTTCACCTCAAAAACGGCGGCAAGATAATTGGATTTCGCCGAATCGAGGAGATTGAGATCGTCAATCGTTCCCGCACTGATGATCTGGCTGATGGCGCGCTCGACGATTTTACCGGGTTGCGGTTCGGTCGTCTGCTCGGCGAGTGCGACCCGCTTTCCCGCCTTGATCAGCTTGGCCAAATAGCCTTCTGCGGCATGATGCGGAACCCCGCACATCGGGATCCCGTTTCGCTTCGTGAGAGCCACGTTCAGGATCGGTGAAGCGATCTTGGCGTCGTCGAGAAAGAGCTCGTAAAAATCGCCGAGGCGATAAAGGAGAAGCACGTCATCCGGCAAGTCACGACGCATCGCCTGATACTGCTGCATCATTGGCGTGAGTTTGACCGTGGGGCTGTCTGTCGATTCTTTCGGCATGGCTGCTTCGTCCCACCTTATGAGAACGCATCAATTCTTCAATCCCCAAAAAGGTGATTTGATAAGCGCATCCTCTCGGTAGCGGATTCAATTTGATTCCGTCGGTTCGGAAACCCGGAACGAGATCCCCGGATTGAAATCCGGGGCTGTTATCGATAATGCCTTCAGCATCCGTATTGCAGTTCAAGAGTGACGCGGACATTTCAGACATAGAGGAGGCAAATCGATCAAAGAACTCTTCGCATCCCATCTCACGCGCAGGGCCCTCTCCTCATGCTCACTCTGTGCAGCAGCCTTTCTCCCCGTCCTACTTTCCTACTTTCCTACTTTCCTACTTTCCTACTTTCCTACTTTCCTACTTTCCTACTTTCCTACTTTCCTACTTTCCTACTTTCCTACTTTCCTACTTCCTACTTCCTACTTCCTACTTCCTACTTCCTACTTCCTACTTCCTACTTCCTACTTCCTACTTCCTACTTCCTACTTCCTACTTCCTACCTCCTACCTCCTACCTCCCCACTTTCCCCTTCCAGAACACCTCTTCGCGCGGGGCCATGTATTTCTGCATCTCCGCAAAACTGACCGGGACATAGTCACAGGCATCGACTCCGACGTCGCGAACGAGGTGACTTTTATTTTTGGCATCCTCGGCCTGCAAGCGCCCGTGAACATGACCGTAGAGATGCCATACTCCGTGGAAGGCCTTGTCCCAGCTCCGCATCGGGTAGTGATTCAGCCAGATCTTTTTTCCCTGAACTTTGATCATCCCCTGATCGATCACTTTGGAAAAAAGCCCGTCATAGCTGGGCGCATCATGATTTCCCCGCACAAAATTCACTTCCCGACAGGCGATACGATCTCGATAGACCCTTGCCTCCTCGAACGTTCCCAGCGAAAAATCCCCTAGAATCCAGAGCACATCGTCGAGGGCGACTCGCTCATTGATCGCATTAATCAGGGCGCTGTCGTGACGCGCGACCGTCTCAGAGGAGACATTCCATCCTCCGCGGGGATCTTCTTTTGAGCGGACTTTATCGGCCTCAGATAGATGCGGTCTCTGGGAATACTTGATGATGTTGCCATGACCTAAATGAAGATCTGCGGTGAACCAGGTTTCTGACATGGGGGTAAGTGTTAGGGCAAACGGAAAACGAATCAGAAAAATCGATGATTCCTGATCGGGGAATCGAAAAATCGGGAGTGAACCAGCATAGCATTGCAAACCGGTTCAGCTTGCCCTTTCATGAGCGTCCCGATGCCCTCTTCCGCACAAAGTAACGCAACGGGATATTCCTTCGCAAGCGGATCACTCCGCATTGTGAGGGACTCTCTTGAAGTGCGCATCACCGGGTGGCCCGTTCCGCGATCGGTGATGCGCCGGGGGGCGTCCTCGCCCTGGGGGCCCTTTATTCCCGAGTTTCGTCTCGTCCACCCCTACCGTCCCGCAAAGAAGACTTCGCAGAAGAAGGGTAATAAAGAACAGCTCAGCTTTGATTTCTTCAACGAAACCTATGCTCCGGGGAAGATCGAACCGATCACACCGGCGCAGCGAAAAAAGCGGGCCCTCGATCAATTTCGGTTTTTACTCCCCAAGCCGGTCGCCCACGTCATTGAACCTTTCCGGACTCATCAGTGGCCGCTTTTAGCCTTTCTCGCCTTCGATGGAGGAGCCCTTGATCTCGCCTCGAACAACCCCGCTCTCGCCTTCTTCCTGGCGCAGCGCCTCAAGTGCGACCGGGAGATGATACAGTCCCTTTGCTGCAGTCAAATGCGCCAACGGGAACTCCTCGACGTGCTCGGGCTGCCCTCATCATCCAACGCGGTGAAACTCTTCCGAAAAATAAAGCCGTCTTCTCTTAACGGAGACAACTGGCAATCCATTATCGATTTACTAAAGGTTGAACTTGCTTCACCGAATCCACGGCTCAATCATCTGCCGTCGATCAATTCCGGAGTGATCGAAATTCTGCTCGATCGTGGCGCGGCCGACGCCGCTCTTCCCTCGCTTCTGACGGAAGTCGCCAGGGACCGGTCCGAAGACTATCGCGGTCGAATCGTTCATCTCATCACGAGCACGCTCCGGATGCAGGACGAAATGCAGGTGCGCAAACGATGTCATCGTTTCGCCTCGGTCGCGCGCCTTCGCACCGTTCACGAAGAAGTCTCGGAGCACTACCGACGTCGCGCTGAACAGCTGACGCAGGCCTCACAGCACGAAAGCGATCATTTCCGAAATCCCCCCATTCCCGGAATCGCCGGAAAAATCGAGCCTGTCACGAGCGCAGCCCAGCTCGTCGACGAAGGAGAAATACAGGGCAACTGCGTCGCAAGCTACGCCTCGAAAGTACGGGACGGAAACACCTTCATTTACCGCCTTCTCTTGCCGGAGCGGGCGACCCTCTCGATTGTTCGCAAGACCCCTTTTTCGAACTGGAAGATTGGCGAACTGGAAGGCCGCTACAACACCGATGCAAGCCCCGAGACCGAAGACTTCGTGCAGGCCTGGCTTGATCGGCACGGCCAAATCGTGTGATTTGAGCGCCTCGGGCGATTCGGGGAACGGTCGTGAAGTGTAAGATTTCCGGTTAAGCCGCGTTTAAGAGACGTCTAACCGCCAACCCGATCACACTGCCATGAACAAGCGAACCCTTCTCAAAACCACTTTTTTCTCCCTATCAGCCTTGGCTCTTGCTGTCGTAGCTGCGGTCTCGGTCCAGGAAAGTCGCGCCGATGACGCCCGCTTGAAGATCTATAAATTCGAAGCCGACTGGTGTGGCCCGTGTCAGCAAATGAAACCGATCTTCAAAAAGGTTTCTTCCCAATTTAAGGACGTGTCTTTCCAAACCATCGACGTCGACAAAGACCCGGGGAATGCCAAGCGCTTCAATGTTTCTATCCTTCCCACCGTCATTGCCGTCAAAAATGGTGAGATCGTCGGAAGAGCCACCGGATTCAAAAACGCGCTTCAGCTGAAAATGTTCATTAAGAAATACAATCGCTGAACCGCATCCGGAGTGGGAATGCCGTCAAAGGTATTCCCCAAGGGCGTTAGCCCCCCAAGGAGTGGCGTGCTTCCAGCCGCCAGCGCTGCCTATCCGCCAGAGACTCCGCGCGCGATGAGAGGCAGGCCCGCGAGATCATCCCGAGCCGGGCCTTGGATCGCGCGATCAACCCGGTAATGAACCGTCCGTTCCGGACGCCATCCTGGAATTCTGATCCGAACAGGGATTGAAATCCCTGCCTAAAATGAACGGTCACTTCGCGACCAGTCCTGCCATTTGCGATCTTTCTTCCTCCGACGTCCAGGTAGCCCCGCCGATACGATCGCCCCCCAAGGAGTGGCGTGCTTCCAGCCGCCAGCGCTGCCTATCCGCCAGAGACTCCGCGCGCGACGAGAGGCAGGCCCGCGAACTTGGGGGGAGGGGCAGCAAGATGCAGCCCCTCCTTGATTCTGATCAACCGATCATCAATCGGTGGATCATTCCGTTCACTTTGTTTTCGGTCAATCCGGGAACGATTTCCAGATCCACAAACGTCTCGTAAGGACGGTGATCAATAATCGCGTCCGCAAGCACTTCCCCGACTCCCCGGAGCGTCATCAGTTCCTCCTTCGTCGCGTGGTTCATATCCACGACAGGACCGTCCGGCTCACAGCCATCGGAGTCATGAAGATCGTCGTCAAAAGTTGATTCCTCGACAGCGTTGTCGGCTTCGCCATCATCCTCACCCGGTTCCAAATCAACCGGCTCCGCGTGATCGCTTTCCATCCCTGCGAGAGCTTCTTTATCTTTACCCTCTTCGCCTTCTTTATCAGGCCAATCCTGAACCGGCTTGTGAATCTCTTCTCCATGATGAGGATCGTCCTCGTTCCCATCATGCCAGTAGTGATCATCCCCGTGCCAGCTCTCATCGTGCTGATTACCAGTATCATCTCCCTCATGATGCGGATCACCATGGAAACTGTCCCGCGCCACGGTGTCTGAATCACCCCCCTCAGGGTGATCGCTCTCATCATCGTAGAGATGCTCATGCTCCTTCTCGTATTGCTCGATCTCAGCCTTGTGAATCTCCGCTTTTTCCTCCTCGGTGAGATCATCCGCCGGCTTTTCGTAAAGCTTCTGCAATCGTGACTTACGGGACTCTTCCTCAGCGCGTGCCCTCTTGTCTTTTCCGCGCTCAAGGAGCGTGGCAATAATGATACAAATCTCGTAGAGGAAAATCATGGGACCTCCAAGGAGACCGAGCGTCATGAGATCCGGAGGCGTTAAAATCGCCGCCGCCACGAGGATGATAATCCAGGCGTACGTCCGCGTCGACCGCATCACCCGAGCCGTGAGCAAATCAAGCTTCACCAAAATAGTGACGACCACCGGCAGTTGGAAACTGATGCCAAACACGAGCACCAGCCTCGCGATGAAATTGATATACGCCCCAATTTGGTAGATACTTGTGCCCCCTTTCGCCGACACAATGACTAATTTGTCGCGCGTCTCATCGTAGCGCAGTGCGAAATTCGAGCTTTCCATCGTCGCAAAACTTCCCCGTATGTAGGTCCGGATTTCATCCTTCATCTCCGGGCTCAACGTCGATTTCGGAGCTTCAATCTCAGTCGAGCCCTCTTCAGGTTCAGCCCCCTCTTTCACAGGTGGAAAAATCTGACCATCAGGCCCGAGCAGAGAAATATTCGTAATCGGCTTCGCCATCGCCCGGGCCGCGGGATCGATACTTCCTATTCGCTCATTCTCGAACACGTAGAAAAATTTGAGAGCTACCGGAGTCGCGAGAAAAAAGGCAAAACACACTCCTCCCAAGAAAAGAGCAAATCCGATCAACGACCCCGGAATGACGGTTCGCTTTTCCGCCTGACGAAGTCCTGGAATGATGAACTGAAATAGAAAGTAAACCGTGAAGGGAAACGAAATGATGACCCCGCAGAAAAAAGAGAGCTTCAGCATCAGGACAATAAACTCCGGCGGAGTCAGCGTGATCAGCTGAAGTTTATCCCAAAGCTGCACCCCGGGAGCGATCTCCGCCAAAGGGAGCATTGCCGGGATCTTTATCAGGTCAAAAATTTTCTCGTGAAACGCGAAGCAAAGAATCGTCGAAATAGCGAGCGTTCCCCCGACCTTCATCAGCATGGTCCGCAGATCCTCAAGATGATCGAGAAACGGCTTTTCATGGGCATCAAATCCATCATCCGCACCCGCACGAGTGCGGGAAGCCGATTCCCTCATTTGAAATATTTTTTCGAAAGCAGTCTTAATCATGATGATCTACGTGAGCTGTAGCGGACGGGAGTTTAGCCGCAAATTCGAAAACGGCAAAGGGGCGCGAAAAACGGACTGCGAATACGTATCGCAGAAAACTTGCTTATTCCTTATCAATAACGCTACGCTTGAGACTTGCAGTGAAAAATGAGGATGGAAAACCGGCCTTTATCTGGCGAGTTTTGCACCCTCCCCAAACAAAAAACACAGTAGAATAGAGAGACCATGTTCGGTAACGACGAGGACAAGCATGGCCCCCAGGACGGGCCAATACACACAGAAAAAATACTCGCGGATCGCAAGATATTCTTTCTGGATCTTAAAGAAAATGACCGCGGCCAATTCGTGAAGATTACCGAGGATGTTCAAGGTCGACGGGACACGATTATGGTTCCAACAGAGTTTCTCGACGACTTTATCACCGCTCTCCAGGATATTCGAGAGGCTTCTGATCTCGAGGATTAGTCTTTCTTTTTCTGCAAAACCGCCGACTTCTGCGGTCGGACACCCCCCACTCCCCCGGGGAAAACCACTTTTATATGAGAAGCATGACCGGATTCGGTCGCGGCGAAGCTGCGGCAAATGGATGGAAGATCGAGATCGAACTCTCGGCGGTGAACCGCAAGCAGTCTGATATCAACGTCAACCTTCCCGGGTCATTGATCGAGCTCGAAGCCGAGGTTCGACGGCTCATTGGGGAAGCAATTTCCCGGGGCCGCGTCAATGCGAAGATCAATCTCAATCGCGAAGGCGGGAGCACCACCCAGCTCAGCTTCGACGAAGAGCTCGCGAGCCAGTACGTCGATGCAGTGAAAGCCTTTGCCGAAAAACGTGGTCTTGAGACTCATGTCGAAGCCGCTGAATTGTTTCGTGCCCCCGGCGTTTTTAAACTCGATGATGCCCGCGTCTCAGCCGATGAGGTCAAAGACTGTATTTTCCCTGCCCTCGCCGAGTCGATTAGCCAGCTCATCCAAATGCAGGAGGAGGAAGGAGCTCATCTTCACGACGATCTTTGCAGTCGTATTAGCCAGATCGAGACCAGCGTCGCGGTCGTGAAAGAATTTGCTCCCACCATTCCCGATACCTACCGTAAAACCCTTCTCAAGCGCCTCAACGAATCCGGAATTGACTGCGATTTCAGCGATGATCGGATTCTCCGTGAGATCGCGCTCTTTGCCGAGCGTTGCGATATCACCGAAGAATTGACCCGGATCGACCATCACGTTGCCCAGTTCCGCAAGTATTTCGAAAGCGACGAACCGACCGGCCGCCCCCTCGATTTTCTCTGTCAGGAACTCAACCGCGAACTGAACACGATCGGCAGCAAAGCCAACCATCCCGGCATCGCCCAGGAGATCGTAAACGCCAAAACCGAGCTCGAAAAATTCCGCGAGCAGGTGCAAAACGTTCAGTAAAGGGTTTGATCACGGCGACCAAACGGGGTTAGTTCATGGACGTAACCCTGTTAAATGACGAATCTTGATCTCCAGCGCCGCGGCTTGCTCTGCGTGGTCTCCGGACCTTCCGGCTCGGGAAAGACGACGCTTTGTCGACGCTTCTCGGATGAAGACCACGGCGCGACCTACGCGATTTCAGCGACGACTCGGGATCCCCGTGCCGGCGAGGAAAATGGAATCGACTATTTTTTCATGACTCGTGATGAGTTTGAGACCAAAGCGACCCGGGGCGAATTCCTCGAATACGCGGAAGTTCACGGCAACCTTTACGGCACGCTCAAGAGCGAGGTGATCCGCCACATTGAAGCGGGACGGGACGTTCTCATGGACCTGGATGTTCAGGGCGCAGCGCTGATCCGCGAGCAGGGCGACACGAGGATTCAAGAAGCCTTCGTCGACGTTTTTATTCTTCTTCCCAGTGATGATGAGTTACTGAAACGACTCGGCGTTCGCGGAACCGAATCACAGGAGCAGGTCGACCTCCGACTTCGCAATGCTCACGAAGAAATCCGGCACTGGCAGGATTATCGCTACACCCTCATCAGTGAGGACAAGGAAACCGACTTCGCCAATTTCAGCTCGATCATCAACGGAGAACGTCGACGCTCTACCCGCCTCAAAGAAAAAAGCGCTCAGAAGCGGGCTGGTGCTCACCCTGAGTTGGATCTTTAGATCGCGCGGCAACTTCGTTAATGAACCGTCCGTTCCGGACGCTTCGCCGGCTCTCTGAGCCAAGCAGGGATTGAAATCCCTGCTTGGAATGAAGGGTCACTTCGCGACCGTTTTGCGATTCGGACTCTCGTCTTCGGTAAAGAACCAGTCCACGCTTGATCGTCTCTAGTAAAGGATGGAGCCCACCACCGATCTGACCGGATCTGCGACATCACTCGGAGAGTGGTGGACACGGTAGGCATCAATCGCCAAGAAAAGAGGCGGAGATTTACGCAAACCACCGTTGTCTCCGCCACCCTCGTCTCGCTTCCTATGCGAGCACAACGCACCTTCCAGGGTGGGGCGAAGCGTCCCGCTGAGCCGCTTCGTCCGGGAAATGAATGCCACCCCATCGCTTCGCTGCGAAGCGAAAACGTTGTTCGGGTGCACTATCGGACCACGCGGCTCGACGGGGACGTCTCGCCCCACCCCCGAAATCACCCCCGAAATCACCCCCGAAATCACCCCCGAAATCACCC